>ERZ1066117.1210-NODE-1210-length-13694-cov-4.971186_pt1 | contig 13694 bp, 11 predicted proteins | sample MGYA00382764_ERZ1066117 | MGnify/ENA primary metagenome ERZ1066117 (study PRJEB33369, sample SAMEA5778347) | biofilm metagenome | biome: Industrial cooling water; feature: Water cooling tower basin; material: Biofilm | place: United Arab Emirates | collected...
GTGTGAAGGCGTTGACCGAGCATGCCCGGGGTGATCAAGGTGATGCCGCTCCGAGTGACGTGAAAACGCGTGGCGTCGGCGTCCGCGTCGAAGCCCACTGCGAGCCCCTCGGGGAGCACGCAGCCCTTGTCCACCACGCAGCGGTTCAGTCGCACCCGGCGGCCGACCGTGACATCCGGAAGGAGCACGCTCTCGGCAATCTCTCCGAAGCTGTGCACACGCACGTTCGAGAAGAGCACGGACCCCTGTATCCGCGATCCGCTCACTATGCAGCCCCCCGATACAAGGGAATCCACGGCATAGCCGCGGCGCCCCTCCTCGTCGAACACGAACTTGGCGGGCGGCAGCTGCTCCTGGTGGGTCCAGATGGGCCAGGACTCGTCGTACAGATTGAGCTCCGGCTCGACGCGTGCGAGATCCAGGTTGGCTTCCCAGTAGGCATCCACTTCACCCACGTCGCGCCAGTAAGGCACATCGTTCTTCACGCCCACACAGCTCGCGGCGAATCTGTGCGCACGCACGTGCGCCGTACGCACGAGATGGGGGATCACGTCCTTGCCGAAGTCGTGGCTGGAGGTTTCCAGACGCGTATCGCGCTCGAGCTGGTCGTAGAGGTACTGCGCTGTGAACGCGTAGATGCCCATGCTCGCGAGCGCGACCTCCGGCCGGCCGGGAACGCACTTCGGATGGGCGGGCTTCTCGGCGAATTCAACGACACGCCAATCGGCGTCTACGCTCATGACGCCGAAGGACCGTGCCTCTGCGAGGGGGACCTCGATGCACGCCACGGTGGCATCGGCCCCGCTCAGCACGTGGTCGGAGAGCAGCTTGCCGTAGTCCATCTTGTAGATGTGATCGCCGCCCAGCACCAGCACGTACTCGGGCCCGTAGGAGCGCAGGATGTCGATGTTCTGGTACACGGCGTCGGCGGTGCCGAGGTACCAGTTCTCCTCGTCCACGCGCTGTGACGCCGGCAGCACGTCCACGAATTCCTTGAACCGGCCGTCGAGGAAGCTCCAGCCCCGCTGGATGTGACGGATCAGGCTGTGGGCCTTGTACTGCGTGGCGACGCCGATCTGGCGGACGCCGGAGTTCACGCAGTTCGAGAGCACGAAATCGATGATGCGGAACTTCCCGCCGAACGGAACGGCCGGCTTGGCGCGCAGATCCGTGAGGTGCCGGAGCCGGCTGCCCCGGCCACCGGCAAGGATGAGCGCGTAGGTGTTCTTGGTGAGCCGGCTGACGAAACGCGGATCGGTCTGCATGAGCGGCCTGCGGCGTGGCAGTGAGACGGGGTCCGGGGCGGCCCGGGTCGCGCGGTCCGCGTGCCCGGCGCGTGCACCGACCGAGCCGACCGGCCTGACGCACGCTCCGTACGCGCGCCATCGAGCCGATCGGCGCGGCGAACCCGTCCCTATAATACCTGCCGAGTCGCGACCGCGCGTCTCGCCATGAGACCCCGATGAACGATGCGACGCTCCAGAGACTGATCGAAGGCCGACTGCACGACCCCCACGCCGTGCTCGGCGTCCACCCTGCCGCCGCGGGCTGTCTCATCCGTCATGTGGATCCGGCGGCGAAGGCCGTGAGCGTGCGCGTCGGGAGCGAACGGCTGCCCCTGCGCCGCACGGCGGGGTCTCTGTTCGAGCTGACGCTGCCCCGCCCCCTCCCGGGTCCCCTGACCCTCGCCGTCACCGACGGCCTCGACCGCACCCGCGAGATCGCCAGTCCGTGGGCCTTTCCGCCCGAGATCGGCGACCAGGATCTCTACCTGTTCAACGAAGGCCGGCTCACCCGGGGCTGGCAGGTGCTGGGCGCCCTGCAGCGCATTCGCGACGGCGTCGCCGGCACGCGGTTCGCCTGCTGGGCACCCAGCGCCGAACGCGTGAGTGTCGTGGGCGACTTCAACGGCTGGGACGGCCGGGCCCATCCCATGACGAGCCGCGGCGCGAGCGGCGTGTGGGAGCTGTTCGTGCCGGGGATCGCGGCGGGCGCGCTCTACAAGTTCGAGATCCGCAACCGGGCCACGGGCGCCGTGTTCGTGAAGTCCGACCCGTATGCGCGCCTGGCCGAACTGCGCCCCGGCACCGCCTCCTGCGTGGAAGGCCCGGGCCGGCATGCATGGCAGGACGCCCGCTGGCTGGACGCGCGAGCGAAGCGCGACTGGCTGCACGCCCCGCTCAATGCCTACGAGGTGCACCTCGGGTCCTGGCGACGGCACCCCGACGGGCGCTTCTACACCTACCGCGAACTCGCCGAGCACCTCGTCCCCTACGCGGTGGACATGGGCTACACGCACATCGAACTGCTCCCCGTGTCCGAGCATCCGCTCGACGAATCCTGGGGCTACCAGACCACCGGCTACTTCGCCGCCACGCGGCGCTTCGGCACGCCGGACGATCTGCGCGCGTTCATCGATGCGTGCCACGCCGCCGGGCTGGGCGTGATCCTCGACTGGGTGCCGGGACACTTCCCGCGCGACGCCTGGGCTCCACCAGGAATGGGGGACCCACGTGTTCAACTACGGCCGCAACGAGGTGCGCAGCTTCCTGCTGTCCTCCGCGGCATTCTGGCTGTCGGAGTTCCACTTCGACGGCCTGCGCGTCGATGCCGTGGCCTCCATGCTGTATCTGGACTACTCCCGCAAGGCAGGCGAGTGGGTCCCCAACCGCTACGGCGGCCGCGAGAATCTGGAGGCCATCTCCTTCCTGCGCGAGCTGAACGAGATGGTCCACCGCGACTTCCCCGGCGCGCTGACCCTGGCGGAAGAGTCCACCGCGTGGCCCATGGTGTCCCGGCCCACCTATCTGGGCGGGCTCGGCTTCTCGATGAAGTGGAACATGGGCTGGATGAACGACACCCTCGCCTACATCGCCCACGACCCGGTGCACCGCCGCTATCACCACGACAAGCTCACGTTCGGGCAGATCTACGCGTACAGCGAGAACTTCATGCTGCCGCTGTCCCACGACGAGGTGGTGCACGGCAAACGTTCGCTGCTCGACAAGATGCCCGGCGACGCCTGGCAGAAGTTCGCCGGGCTGCGCCTGCTGCTGGCCTACCAGGCCACCATGCCGGGCAAGAAGCTGCTCTTCATGGGCGGCGAGTTCGGTCAGGGGCGCGAATGGCGGGACCACGCCGAACTCGACTGGGGCCTGCTCGCGGAAAGCTGGCACCGCGGCGTGCAGGCGTGTGCCCGGGACCTGAACCGTCTGTACCGCGACGTCCCGGCGCTGCACGAGCGCGACTTCGAATCCGAGGGCTTTCACTGGATCGACTGCCACGACGCCGAGCAGTCCGTGATCAGCTGGCTGCGGTTCGACCGCCACGGCGGCTTCGTCGTCGTGGTGGCCAACTTCACGCCCGTTCCGCGACACGGCTACCGGCTCGGGGTGCCGCGGCCCGGAACGTACCGGGAACTGTGCAACACCGACTCCGAGTTCTACGGGGGTGCCAACATCGGCAACGGGCCCGGCCTGGTGGCGGCGGCGCCGGCATGGATGGGCTTCGAGCAGTCCGTCGTCCTGACGGTCCCGCCGCTCGCCATGGTGATCCTCGCTCTCGCATGAGCGCGGTGCTCTTCGCCACGTCCGAAGCGGTCCCGCTGCTGAAGACCGGCGGGCTGGCGGACGTGAGCGGCGCGCTGCCCCAGGCGCTGCGCATCGCGGGACAGGACGTGCGCGTGCTGCTCCCCGGCTATCGCGATGTGCTGCAGGCCTTGCCGCAGATGCCAGTGCTTGCTCACATTGAACTCCCGCCCTATCCGCCGGCGCGACTGCTGGCCGGTGAGCTGCCGGGCGCGGTCCCGCTGCTGGTCCTGGACTGCCCGCCCTATTTCGACCGCGCCGGCGGGCCGTATCAGCAGCCCAACCGGGATGACTGGCCCGACAACGCGGTGCGCTTCGGCCTGCTCTCCCGGGTCGCTGCGCTGCTGGCGGGCGAGTACTCGCCCCTGGCCTGGCGACCCGACGTGCTCCACTGCAACGACTGGCAGACCGGTCTCGGACCGGTCTATGCGTCCGTCGCCGGCGGCCGGCACGCGGCCTCCCTCGTCACGATCCACAACCTCGCCTACCAGGGCATCTTCCCCGCCGACACGCTTCCGGCGCTGGGGCTGCCCTGGCATCTGTTCCGCGTGGACGGCATCGAGTACTACGGCAACATCTCGTTCCTCAAGGGTGGCATCCAGTTCGCGCACCGCATCAGCACGGTGAGCCCGACCTACGCGCGGGAGATCCAGCGCGAGCCCCTGGGCTTCGGCATGCAGGGCCTGCTGTCGTGGCGGTCCCAGGACCTCACCGGCATCCTGAACGGCATCGATACGGAGCAATGGAACCCGCAGACGGATCCGCACATCAAGGCGCGCTACGGCCCGAAATCGCTGTGGCGGAAGGCCGGCAACAGGGCGGCCCTGCGGGCCCGCTTCGGTCTGGAGGATCGCCCCGACGTGCCGGTCGCCGGGGTCATCAGCCGGTTCGCCCACCAGAAGGGGCTCGACATGCTGCTCGCCTGCTCGGAGCACGCCCTGGAACTGCCGCTCCAGCTGGCCATCCTGGGCTCGGGCGATCCCGCGCTGGAACAAGGCTTCAGGGCGCTGGCCGAGCGCCACCCCGGGCAGGTCGGCGTGCAGGTCGGATTCGACGAGGCGCTGTCGCATCTGGTGGAGGCCGGGGCGGACCTGTTCGTGATGCCGTCGCGCTTCGAGCCCTGCGGACTCAACCAGATGTACAGCCAGCGCTACGGCACCCCCGTGGTAGCCCGCGCCACCGGCGGGCTGGTGGACAGCATCACGGACCCCGACCGCGCCGCGCCGGACGAAGTGCCCACGGGCTTCCTGTTCGACTCGGACACCCCCGAGGCCCTGCTGGAGGCTCTCGCCCGGGCGGCGGCGGCCTTCCGCGAACAGAAGCGCTGGCGGGCGATGCAGCAGGCCGGCATGGCCCGCGACTTCTCCTGGGCGGCCGCCGCGGACCGCTATTGCGCGCTCTACGCGTCCATGGCAGCCCCCCCCTGAGAGTGGCACAATCGACGTCCCACGGCGGTCACGAGCCGCCGTCTTCCATTTCCACACCACGAACCTGAATCGCGCGACCGGAGGGGCAGCCATGATCGGTGATCGAATCGAAGTGAACATTGCGGGCGGACTGGACATCCCCCTGCCCCGCATGGTCCACGTGCGTCAGAAGTTCGCGACGCCCCGCATCGACGACGTGGCCGGCGCCGTCGCCGCCCAGTTCCAGCGCCCCGAAGTGCGTGCCAAGATCAAGCCCGGCATGACCATCGCCGTGGGCTGCGGCAGCCGCGGCATCGCCAACATCGCCGAGGCCGCCCGTCAGGTCGTGGCCGAACTCAAGGCCCTCGGCGCCAAGCCCTTCATCTTCCCTGCCATGGGCAGCCACGGCGGCGCCACGGCCGAAGGCCAGCGAGAAGTGCTCGAGGGCTACGGCATCACCGAGGAGTTCGTCGGCTGCCCCATCCACTCGCAGATGGAAGTGGTGGAAGTCGGCAAGCTCGACAGCGGCATGCCCATCTACATGGACAAGCTTGCGGCCGCCGCCGATGGCGTGGTGGTCGTCTGCCGCGTGAAGCCCCACACCAACTTCCGCGCGCCCATCGAGTCCGGCATCGTGAAGATGATCACCATCGGCATGGGCAAGATCATCGGCGCCACGGAACTGCACACCCAGGGCATGGACATGTTCGGCACGCTGCTGCCGGCGGCCGCAAAGCTCATCATGAGCAAGAAGAACGTGCTGCTGGGCGTCGCGATGGTCGAGAACGCCGCCGACGAGACGGCCATCATCGAAGCCGTGCCGGGCGAGCAGATCTTCGACCGCGAGCCCGTCCTCCAGGCCAAGGCCAAGGAAATGATGGCGCGGCTGCAGTTCGACGAGATCGACGTGCTCATCGTCGAGAAGATCGGCAAGAACATCTCCGGCTCCGGCATGGACCCCAACATCACGGGCCGCAACTGCCGCTTCGTCGAGTGGAACATGAAGCCGCTCGTGAAGAAGATCGCGGTGCTGGGTCTCACCCCCGAGACCCACGGCAACGCCACCGGCGTGGGCGGCGCGGACGTCATCACGATGCGCCTCTACAAGGAGCTCGACATCGGCAAGACGTACGCCAACGTGATCACCTCCACCTACCTCGACGGGGCGGCCATCCCGATCATCATGAACACCGATCAGGACGCCATCCGCCTCGCGGTGAAGACGGTCGTGCGCGTCAAGCCCGAGGACACGAAGATCGTCCGCATCGCCAACACGCTCGAAGTGATGGACATCCACGTCTCCGAACCGATGCTGCCGTTCATCAAGGCCAATCCGTCCATGTTCGAGTTCGTCGGCGAGCTGGAGCCCTTCAAGTTCGATGCCAAGGGCACCCTGTACCCGATGCTCGGCAAGCACCACGAGCACGCGACGGCCTGACCACGCAGTTGTCCCCATGCTGATTCACCTGGACCCCGTGGGTGGCGTGGCGGGGGACATGTTCATTGCCGCCGTGACCGATGCCTTCCCGCACCTGCGGGAAGGCATGCTCGCCGCGATTCGTACCGCGGGCCTGCCGGAGTCGATTGCCTGCCGGTTCGAGCCCCATCTGGACAACGGGCTCACCGGCAGCCGCTTCCTCGTGGACCTGCCGGACCTCCGTTTCACCCCCGTCGATGGCGGCCACGATCACGGGCACGGTCACGCCCATGATCACGGCCATGCGCACGACCACCCTCATGCCCACACGCACGACGCCGCGCCAGTTGCGCATCACCACGCGACGTTCGCGCACCTGCGCGCCTCGCTGCTGGCGTCGGACCTCGATGCCGAGGTCAAGCACCACGCGGTCGGCATCTTCACCGTGCTCGCGAGCGCCGAGGCAAAGATCCATGGCCACGCCGTCGACGACGTGTCCTTCCACGAACTGGGCGAGTGGGACTCCATCGCCGACATCGTCGGTGCCGCCTATCTCATCGCGAAGCTCGACGCCCGGGCCTGGACCGTCGGCACCCTCCCGCTGGGGTCCGGCTACGTGAAGACTGCGCACGGCCGACTGCCCGTGCCGGTGCCTGCGACGGCCACCATCCTCGAGGGCTACGCCTTCCTGGACGACGGCATCCAGGGCGAGCGCGTGACGCCCACCGGCGCCGCGATCCTCCGTCACCTCAACGCCCGGCAGCAGCGGCCGACCAACCGCGCCGTGCGTCTTCTTCACTCGGGCTACGGCTTCGGCACGAAGCGCTTCCCGGGCATCGCCAACACGCTGCGCGTGCTGGCGTTCGAGGCCGCGGAGGTGCGCGAGACCCTGGAGGATTCCGAGGCCTGCGTCATCGAGTTCGACGTGGACGACCAGACCCCCGAAGACCTCGCCATCGGCCTGGATCGCATTCGCGCGAAGGCCGGCGTGCTCGACGTCGTGCAGTTGCCCGTCTACGGAAAGAAGGGCCGCATCGCCGCGCGTATCCAGGTGCTCACCGAGCCCGACGCGCTGACCGGTGCGGTGGAGGCGTGCTTCCTCGAGACCACCACCATCGGGCTGCGCTATCACACCGTGAACCGCCACCGCCTCCCGCGCGAACTGCGCGTGGTGCAGGTGGGCAACCACGCCATCCGCGTGAAGGTCGCACACCGGCCCGATACCGTCACGGCCAAGGCCGAAAGCGACGACACCGCGCAGACGGCGGGCTCGAGCGTGCGCACGCGCATGCGCTTCGCCGCCGAGGAAGCCGGACTCGAAACGCAGAAGGGAACACCGGAATGAACGCTGCGTCATCGCCTCTGGAACGGCTCGAAGCCGTCCTCGCCACCATGCCTGCCATCGCATGCGCGGTGAGTGGCGGCGTCGACAGCCTCACGCTCGCCACTGCCGCGCACCGGCGTTTCCCCGGTACCGTGACCATGTTCCACGCGACCTCGGCCGCCGTCCCCGAGGAAGCCACGCTCCGCACGCGGGCCCTCGCCGAACGCGAGGGGTGGTCCCTCACGATCATCGATGCAGGCGAGTTTCTGAATGCGCAATACCGCGCGAACCCCGCGAACCGCTGCTACTTCTGCAAGACGAGCCTCTACGGCGCCATCCGACCGGTCACCACCGCGCAGATGGTCTCCGGCACGAATCTCGACGACCTCGGCGAGTACCGTCCCGGACTCGAGGCCGCGAAGGAACACGACGTGCGCCATCCGTTCGTCGAGGCCGGCATCGACAAGGCCACGGTACGCATGCTCGCGCGCGAACTCGGGCTGCCGGACGTGGCGGAACTCCCCTCCGCGCCCTGCCTGTCCAGCCGCATCGAGACCGGCATCGGCATCGACCCCGCCATGCTCGCGTGCGTGCACGCCGCGGAGAAGCTCGTGGGTGCCGCGATCAACCCGGCGACGGTCCGTGCCCGCGTGCGCGCCCGGGGCGTGGTCATCGAACTCGATCCGGCTTCGCTCGAAGCCCTCGGCGCCGGCAGCGCGGCCCTGGGTGAACGCGTCGCCGAGCTGTTCCGCGCGGGCGGCTTCGACTACCCCGTGAGCTTTGCAGCCTACCGTGTGGGCAGCGCCTTCCTCCATCCCGTCAACCTTCCAATGAAATGACCGCCAAGAGTGATATCCGGCTCGATTTCGAGCGCCGCAACCGCATGGGCCTCGAAGAGGCCATCCTCGCGAGCGGCAAGTCCGTCGCGCACCTGACCGCCATCCTCGACGAAGCCGCCGCGCGGGGCGCGCGCTTCCTGTTCACTCGGCTCTCGCCCGAGCAGCTCGGCGGGCTTCCCGAGCACCACCGGGAAGCGCTCGACTACGAACCGCTTTCCCGCACGGCCTACTTCGGCCAGCCCGAGCCCTTCAAGACCGCCACGCGGATCGCCGTCGTGGCCGCGGGCACATCCGACGTGAACGTCGTGCGCGAAGTCACGCGCACGCTGCACTGGTACGGGGAGCCGACGGTGGAGATCACGGACGTGGGCGTCGCCGGGATCTGGCGCCTGCTGGAACGCGTGGAGGACTTCCGCCACATGCCGGTGGTCATCGTGGTGGCCGGCATGGACGCCGCCCTGCCCACGGTCATCGGCGGGCTCGTGGCCGGCGCGGTCATCGGGGTGCCCACGTCGGTGGGCTACGGCGTGGCCACGGGCGGGCACTCGGCCCTGCATTCGATGCTCACGAGCTGCGCCGCCGGCCTCGTCGTCACCAACATCGACAACGGCTTCGGCGCGGCCTGCGCCGCGATGCGCATTCTTCGCGCGGTGCCCGCGGCCTGATCCGCGGAGTCCCCCGCAACGGTCCCCTGCGCTGCCTGGACCGGTTCCGCCGACTGTATCGCGGAAGACGCTGCGTCACCGGGCCGCGGGGTGAGAGGTCACACGGCATCGGGTTCCCGCCCGGGCGGGGCAGGTGTTGCTTCTCACCGTCCACCCTCACGCCACCTTCGTTGCATCGTAGGTCTCGCACCGCCGCCGGCCACCGCTCTTGGCGAGGTACATCGCGCGGTCTGCGTTCTCGAGGAGCGTCGCGGCATCGGCACCGTCCCGCGGATACAGCGCGATGCCGATGCTCGGCGTGACGACGAGACGCCGCTCGCCGAACACATGCGGCTCCGACAGCACGGCGAGCAGTTTCCGCGCAACGTCCTGCGCGTCCTCCGGACCGTCGACGTGCGACAGCACGACGACGAACTCGTCTCCGCCCAGCCGGGCCACCGTATCCGAACCCCGCAGCGCGCCCACCAGCCGGTCCGCCACCGCCCGCAGAAGCGCGTCTCCCACGGCGTGGCCCTGCGTGTCGTTGACCGTCTTGAAGTCGTCGAGATCGACGAACAGCACGGCAAAGCACGCGCCCGAACGCTGCGCGAAGCGAACCGTCTGCGCCAGGCGGTCCATCAGCAGGCTGCGATTGGGCAGGTCAGTCAGCGCATCGTGCTGCGCAAGGCGCGACAGGCGGTTCGCCATGGCCCGGGCATCCGACACGTCCCGGAACACGACGACGGCGCCGAGCAGCTCGCCGTGGTCCGACCGGATCGGCGACAGCGACTCCTCGATGGCGATCTCCCGGCCGCTCCGGTCGACGAGCATGATCTGCGTGGACGCATCGGATGCATCGCCTGCGAGTGCGCGCTTCATCACGTCCGCGACGGGCGCCCGGTCCGGGCCGCCGATCACGCAGAAGACGTCGTCGATGCGACGGCCCTCCGCCCGGGCCGCGGTCCACCCGGTGAGAGCCTCGGCCACGGGATTCATGTACTGGATCCGGCCCCGCGGATCGGCGGTGATCACCGCGTCGGCAATGGAATGGAGCGTCACCTGCAGACGCTCGTACAGCCGCCGGTAGCGCGTCTCGCTCGCCACGCGCAACTGCTCGACGGATACGGAGAGCAGCAGCGCCGGCAGGAACGTCGCCACCTGCGGCAGATAGAACAGCACGTTCTCCCACGCAGCCGTGAACGGTGGCGGCACGAACAGGCCCTTGCCGATCAGGACACAGGTGGTGAGGGAAGTGATGAACACCGCACCCGCCACCGTGACGAACCGGTCCACGACGGCCGCGATCACCAGCGGCAGCGCGAGGTACACGAAGGGAAACGGCAGCCGCAGCAGCGCCACGAGCGTCGTGCCGGTTGCCAGCAGGGCGATCGCCCACGTCAAGGGCGCTCGCAGGCGCGACGCCAGTTCGCCCGGGGGCGACGTACGCAGACTCAGCGCAAGCGGCAGGAGCGCGATGCCGCCCAGCGCACTTCCGCCCCACCACGCGAACCACACCGGCAGGGCCTCGGCCACGCTCGTGGCCTGCAGGAGCACTGCGCCGAGGGTCGCGCCCCCGAGCGGCGGCAGCACGATGCCGTAGAGCATCAGCCGTCCGAAACCGGCGAGACTGTCGAGCATGCGAGCGTGCGCCTGGGTGTGATTGAGCACCCAGGTCGTGACCGCGATGTCGAGCAGGTTCGGGGGCACGAACACCGCAGCGGTGCGGTATGCGTCACCGAACAGCAGATTCGCGAGGAAGTTGGCCGCACCGATGGCGGGCAGGAGCACCGCCACGCGTGCCAGGGGCTGCGCCACGAGTACGCCGATCGCGGCTGCGTTGGCGTACCAGATGGTCGCGACGGTGCCGGGCTGGCGGGACAGCCACAACCCGACCATCGCCAGCACCGTGTAGCCGATGAACGTCGCCAGCGCGACGACCGTCAGCGGAGCTTCCGTCACGCCCTGGCGGAAGCGGGACTCTCCGGTGTCAGGCCAGGGCACGACGCTCACTCGGACGCCCTCCGCTTGCGCAGCGCGAGCGGTGCGACGGCCATTGCCAGAACGACGCAGCCGGCACCCACCGCCATGAGCGTGGTCCGGTCGCCGTCGGCATCGACGCTCCGATAGGGCTCGACCCAGCGGTCGTGCAACACCTGCCGCTCGGCCGCCGACAGGCGCCGCAGACCGTGCTCCAGTATCGTGCCCAGCTCCGGCCAGTCGCGCCGGTACGCGAACGAGAGCGCGTACTCGAATCCCACGGGCTCTCCGAGACGCAGCCCCTCCAGGCGGTGATGATGGACGATGAATCGCACGCTCGCGACGTCGGCCACCGCGGCGTCGAACCGGCCTTCGCGGACGCCGGCCAATCCTTCCCGATCGTCCGCCACGGCCACCCAGCCGACGGACGGATGACGTTCGCGCACGTGGCGCTCCACCGCGTAGCTGCGGCCCACGGCGACCGTACGGCCCGCGAGTGCGCGCAGGTCCGCACCGCCCTTTTCCTCCGCGCGGACCACGACGACGGCCGGGATCGACACGTACGGCTGGGTGAAGGCGAGATACGCCGAGCGCTCGGGCGTCGGACGCAGTGACGACACCAGATCGGCCTCGCGCCCGCGTGCGAGCGCGAGGTTGTGGGCGAGCGGGGCGGGGGGAAGATAGGCGAGCCGCAGACCGGTGTGCCGGGCGACCGCCTGAAGGTAGTCGATGGACAGGCCCTGTACGGTGCCGTCGACGGCCAGGTAGACGAACGGTCCGTAGGCGCGCTCCGGCGCGAAGCGCACGGGCGCATGGGCCGCCAGCCATGCCAGTTCGCCGGCGGTCAGCCCATCCGGATCAGCCGCGGCCGAGCTCGGCAGGACGAAGGACAGAGCGCATGCCGCGTTCAAGAGTGCGGCACGGCGCAGCCGTGTGCGCATGCCGTGCGCGATCCGGGTCAATCGTCACCTCCGCGTCGGGTCGGCCGAGGGGGTCGGGAGCCGGACCTGCGGATATGACCGCAGCTGCCCCCCGCGAATTCTGCGCCGAAAGCCGGTTTCGGCAAACAAATCCGCGGAAGCGGCCTCCCCGATTTCGGCTACGGCAGCACCCGATCACCGTGCCATCATCCCGGAACGGGGCGGCGCCTTCACCCGCCCGACTTTCTGGAGACACGACGATGGGACTTCTCGATCAGGTGGTGGGCGCGGTGGCCGGGCAACTCGGCGCAAGCAAGGCGGACGGCAATCCGCTCCTGCAGATGGTGATGCAGCTCATCCAGAACCAGCCAGGCGGGCTTCAGGGACTCGTGGAGCAATTCACGCGGGCCGGACTCGGCGCGCAGGCGCAATCGTGGGTCGGTACCGGCGCGAACCAGCCGGTGTCCCCCGACGATCTGCTCTCGGCGCTCGGCGGCGAGGGCGGTCAGCTGGGCCAGCTCGCCTCGCAGCTGGGCCTCGACCGCAACGAGGCGCTCGGCGGTCTCGCGCAGATGCTGCCGCAGGTCGTCGACAAGCTCACGCCCAACGGCCGCATCGAAACCGGCGGTCTCGAGAAGGGTCTGGGCGGGCTGCTCGACCAGTTCCGCTGACGACCTTCCGGGGGCTCTGCCCCCGCCGCGATCCGATACCGGCGCGCTTTGCGCGTCATCGGATCGCGTCATGCCGCGTTGGGCAGGACACCGGCCCGGCGCGAGGACTCCATCGGACTCCGGTCGCCGGGTGCGACGCCGCGGGATGACCGCGGCTACGTCCCCATCCATGCATCAGGAGTTCCCATGAGCATTCGATCCCTCGGCTTCGTTCTCGCCGCCGGCCTCGGTCTGTCCGCCGCCGCGCCCGCCCTTGCCATGCACCACGAGAAGATGGAAGCGGCGTTCAAGGCCGCCGACAAGGATGGCGACGGCACGCTCGACCGCGAGGAGGCCAAGGCCATGCCCCGCATCGCAAAACACTTCGACCGCAGCGACGCCGACAAGTCGGGCACCGTCACCGCCGAGGAGCTCCAGGCCTTCATGAAGCAGCACATGAAGAAGCACCGCCGTGACCGTGGCGACCGAGAAGATCGCGACACGGACCGCGACGACGACAAGGACGGCCGCTAGACGATCCGGCCGAGCCGCGCCCCGGCGCGCGTCGCATCAGCGCCAGGGCACGTGCGTCTGCATCGACGCCTCCCAGTTCCGGCCGTCGAACCGCGCGAAGGTGTGCGCATCGACGTCGATGCCTTCCAGGCAGCGCACGTTGACGTCGATCTTGTCGGGGTCGGACCGCGGGATGTAGTAGGGATGCATGCCGCACGTGCGGCAGAACAGGTGATTGGCCTGGCCGGTATTGAACCGGTAGCTCTCCAGCGCGTCGGCGCCCGAGAGCAGCGTGAAGTCCTCCGGCGGCACGATGAGGTGGATGATTCCCTTCTTCGTGCACACGGAGCAGTTGCAGATCGTCGCTTTCTCCAGGTCGCCGGTCACGCGGAAGCGCACCCGTCCGCAGTGGCACCC
>ERZ1066117.1213-NODE-1213-length-13638-cov-10.651476_pt1 | contig 13638 bp, 11 predicted proteins | sample MGYA00382764_ERZ1066117 | MGnify/ENA primary metagenome ERZ1066117 (study PRJEB33369, sample SAMEA5778347) | biofilm metagenome | biome: Industrial cooling water; feature: Water cooling tower basin; material: Biofilm | place: United Arab Emirates | collected...
GGCCTGGCTCAGGGGGCGCTGGCCGCCAGCGCCTGCTCGAGATCGGCCCACAGATCCTCGGGATCCTCGATGCCGACCGAGAGCCGCACCTGGCCCGGGCCGATGCCGGCCGCCAGGCGCTGCTCGGGCGAGAGGCCCACGTGGCTCATGCGCGCGGGCAGGCTGACCAAGCTCTCCACGCCGCCCAGGCTGGCCGCCTCCAGGATCAGGCGCAGGGCGCGAGCGAAGGCCCCCGCGCGCGGGTCTCCGCCCGCGAGTTCGAAGCTGACCATGGCCCCGGGGCGGGCCAAGAGGCGCTCGGCGAGCTCGCGCTGGCGGCCGCTGGCCAGGCTCGGGTGGAGGACCCGCCGGACCTGCGGGTGCGCGCACAGACGCCGCGCCAGCAGCTCCGCGCCGCGGCACTGCGCTTCGAGGCGCAGGGCCAAGGTCTTGAGGCCGCGCTCGAGCAGGAAGGCCGCCTCCGGGTCGAGCACGCCCCCCGCCAGGGTGCGCCAGCGACGGGCCCGCTCGAGCAGCTCGCCGCCGCCCGCCAGGACGCCGCCGAGCAGATCGGAATGGCCGCCGAGGTACTTGGTGGCCGAATGCATGACCAGGTCGGCGCCGAATTCGAGCGGCCGCTGCAGGGCCGGCGAGACGAAGGTCGCGTCGACCAACAGGTGCGCCCCGGCCCGGCGGCAGACCGCGGCCAGAGCGGGCAGGTCGGCCAGGCACAGGTCCGGGTTCGAGAGGCTCTCGACCAGCACCAGCGCGCCGCCCGCGGGCAGGATCCGGGCCAGCTCCTCCGGGTCGTCGGGGGCGAACCGCAGCAGGGGGCTGGCCTGCCGGGGAAGCAGTTCGGACAGCAGTGCCAGGCTGCCGCCGTAGAGCTTGCGGGAGGCCAGCAGGGGGGCCCCGGGGGGCAGGGCGGCCAGCAGGGCCGCGTGCAGGGCGGCCTGCCCGGAGGCGAAGGCCACCGCCCCTGCGGCTCCCTCCAGGGCGGCCAGGCGCACCTCGAGCGCCTCGAGGCCCGGGTAGCTTTCGCGCGAGTAGACCCGGGCCGCTTCGCTGCGGCCCGCCTCGCGCAGGCGGTAGGCCTGCTCGTCGAGCAGGAAGGTCGTGGAGCGCACGATCGGGGTGACCAGGGCGCGTTCGGCCCCGTCGGGCCGGTGCCCGGCGTGCACGCAACGGGTCGCAAGGCGGGTGTGGTCCAGTCGCGGCTGAGGCATGGGCGTGGTGGCGGAGGAGGTCGCCCGCAGTTTGGAGCGGGCCGGCGGCGGCGACGAGGGCTGGCCCGTGGGGCCTCGCCGCCCCCCGCGGAGGGGCGCATCGGCGCGGTCCAAGGGGCCCGGCCGGGCGCGGCGCCCCCGCGCGGCGGCGGGGCAGGCCCGAGGCCGAGGCTCTGTCGGGACCCCCGGGCGGCGCCCGGGGCGCCCCGAAATGTGCGCGGAATCTAGGCGATCGGTCCACCTCCGCAGCCTTCCGGCGGGCTTCCGGAGCCTTCCCGGGCTTACACTGCCCGCCCTCGCCCAGGTGCCCCAGGCCCCGGGGCCCCAAACCGCCGCAGCCCGCTCCAACCGATGCCCTCAGGACCGCTCATCGACCTGTCCAAGATCGACCTTGCGCGCGTGGTCGCTGGCCGCCAAGAGATCGATGCGGTGCTCAAGCAGCGGGGCCGGTTCGCGATGATCGACGGGGTCAACCACATGGACCTCGAGAACGGTTTCGCCGTCGGATTCAAAGAGATCCGCGGCAGCGACTGGTGGGCCAGCGACCACATCCCGGGCCGGCCGTTGTTCCCCGGGGCGCTGATGATCGAGGCCGCCGCCCAGCTGTGCACCTTCCATTTCCTCAAGCTGCACCCGGAGCTCGAGAACGTGTTCATCGGCTTCGGAGGCCTGGATGAAGTGCGCTTCCGCAACGCGGTGGAGCCGGACTGCCGGCTGACCCTGGTGGGCAAGGTGGTGCGCGAGCGGGCCAAGATGTTCATCTACGAAGCGCAGGGCTTCGTGCGCTCCCAGCTGGCCTTCGAATGCGCCATCCGGGGGCTGGTGGTCTGAGGGACCTGCCATGGACGGGCAAGGCGTTGTCGGCGGCGAGCTCCTCAACGCGCGGGTCGTCGAGCGCGAGCAGCTCAACGAAGCCCTGATCCGCCTGCGCGCGGCCTACGACCGCGGCGCTCCGCCCCCCTACCTGCCGGGCCAGTTTGCGAACCTCGGCCTGCCCCCCAGGGATCCCGACCAGGTGCAGCCGGGCGCCAAGCTGGTCAAGCGCCCCTATTCGGTGTCCTCCGTGCCCGGCGAGGACACGCTCGAGTTCTTCGTGCGCCTGGTCGACGGGGGCGCCCTGACACCCAGCCTGTTTGCCCTGCCGGAGGGCGGTCGGCTGTGGATGGACGAGCGCCTGCTGGGCCGCTTCACCCTGGACTCCCTGCCGGAATCGCCGCCCGCCGCGGAGCGCGACCTGCTGCTGATCTCGACCGGCACCGGCATCGCCCCGTTCATTTCGATGCTGCGCGCCTGCGGCCCAGACAGCGGGGCCACGCGGCCCTTCCGGCGCGCGACCCTGGTCAACGGGGTGCGCATCGCCTCGGACCTCGGCTACCGCGCGGAGCTCGAATCCCGCTGCCGACAGGACCCGGCGCTGCGCTACCTGCCGGTCTGCACCCGCGAGCCCGCGGGCGGCCCTTGGAGCGGAGCGCGCGGGCGCCTGCCGGAGCTGTTCGCCCGCGACGAAATCGAGTCCCTGCTGGGCTGGCCCCTCGATCCCCAGCACGTGCAGGTGATGCTGTGCGGGAATCCGGAGATGATCGACGCGCTCTTGACGCTGCTCGCCGAGCGCGGTTTCAAGAAGCACTCCCGGCGCGATCCCGGCCAGGTGCATTTCGAGCGCTACTGGTAGGCCCTGCGGCGGACGGCCTTGCGGCGGGCCGGGCAGGCGCAGGGCGATCCGCGGGCAGCACGCGGCAGGCGATCACAGCCCGCGCCGCGGCGGGTCGCTCCGAACCCGATCCGTCCCGCATCGATCCTTCAGAGCCCGGCGCCGAAGGCGGGCGGGCGCTCGAAGACCGGCTCGACCGAGCCGTCCACCCCCAGGATTTCGAGCACGTCGAGCTCGAGGCAGCGGCCCGCGCAGCCGATCCAGTCGGGAAGCCCCGGCCGGGTGGCGCCTTCCTCGCCGGAGAGCACCTCTTTGACATAGGTGCCGTGCTGGGTGTCGAGCTCGATCTCGAAGCGCCGCGAAGTGCCGTCGGCCGCGGGTTCGATCGCGCGCGCCGCGCGCAGCTCGATCCAGCGCGTGCGGTCGAGGTCGGCGCGCCGGTGGGCGACCCGTTTGGGGGTGCGCTGCAGCACCTCGATGCGCCGTCCCAGGTGCGGTTCGAAGGCCGCGGCGCTGCGCGGCTCGTCGAGCTCGACCAGGGCGCGGTAGCGCTTGGCGTGGGGCGTTTCCTTGAGGTAGGCGACCCGCGCGCGCTCGGCGAAATGCAGGCCCTCGATCTCGAGCCGGCCGGCGTTGCGGCGGTTGACCTCGGCCTCCAGCTCGGCCAGGTCGACCTCCAGAACCCGCGGACTCTCCAGCTCGAGCACGAACGGCCGCCCGCGCCCCAGCATGCGCACGTCGATGTCCTCGCGCCCCGCGCCGTGGAACTTGTTCTTGCGCGTCCCGAAGGCCTTGCCGACCACCCAGGCCACCAGTTCCTGGACCGAATCCTTGGTCAGTTTGCCGAACCCCTGGCAATTCTCGCAGCCCTCGCGACGCCGGGGGTGCCCCTTGCAGACCGGGCAATGGAACACGGTCTGGGGCAGGTCGCGGCACAGCTTGCGATAGCGGCCTTCCAGGAAGAGCTTGGCGCTCGGGGGCGGGTTCATCGGCGGGGATCCGGATTTGGGGTGAGGATAGGCGCCCGACGGGCCGGGCGGCAACCGAGGGGCGCGGCGCGCGGCCGCCGCTCCCCCGGCGTGCGCCGCAGCGGATCGAGCGCGGCAGAGCGCCGCCCCGGCTGCGGCGCCCACGGCGGCGTCCCCGGAAGGCCCGCGCCGCTGGTCCATGCCCGGCCGGCCGCGGCGCCGCTGCGGTCGAGGATCGCCCCGCGCCACGGCGGGCTTGATCGCGGGCGTCCGGCCGAGGAAGCTCGGGCCCATGCAGGGCGCGTTCTTCCTGGGCGGCATCGACGAAGCCGGGCTCGGCCCGCTGCTGGGCCCCTTCGCGCTGGGCTACGCCGGGCTGTGGTGCGACGGGCCGTCGCCCGCCGGACCGCCGGAGCGGGACGGCCGCTGGCCCTGGTCGGCTTTGGGGCGCGTCGTGGCCGAGGAACCCAGCCTGGACCGCGACCGGCTGATCGTGGCCGACAGCAAGCGCGTGCATGCGCGCAACCTGCGCGGGCGGCGCCGCCTCGAGCGCAGCGTGCTGTGCTTTTGGAGCTGGGCGCACGGGCGCAGCGCCGTGGGCCAGAGCGCGCAGGAGTGGCTCTGCTCCCCGCTCGGCCCCGCCGGTCCGCTGCTCGCGGCGCACCCCTGGGCCGCCGAACTGCCCGCGCGCCTGCCGCTGTGGTGCGACCCCGGGGCGATCGAGGACGGCGTTTCGGCCCTGGCCCGCGAGGCCGCCCGGGCCGGGATCCTCCCGGGACCGGCCGGGGTCCGGCTCGTGCCCGAAGCGGAGTTGAACGCGGCCTTCGATCGCACCGGCAACAAGTCCGAGGCGCTCTGGGAGCACACCGCGGCCGCCCTGGCGCTGCTGTTCTCGGCGGGCGAGCGCGGGCCCGCCGCGGCCGGGGGGCGCCCGCGAGCCGCCCTGATGATCGACCGCCAGGGGGGTCGCGCCCACTACGGACCGGCCCTGGCGCGCGCCCTGCAGGCGGCGGAGGTGCGCTTGATCGCGGAGACCGAGGGCCGCTCGAGCTACGGGGCGCGCTCGCGCCGCGGGCCGCTGGAGGCCGAGGTCGTCTTCGCCGAGGGCGGCGAGTCGCTGTCCTTCGCCACCGCGCTGGCCTCCTGCTTCGCCAAGTACGCCCGCGAACTCTCCATGGAGGCCTTCAACCGCCACTTCGGGCGCCTGGCGCCCGGTCTGGCGCCGACCGCCGGCTACACCGAAGACGGCCGGCGCTGGCTGGCGGAGGCCGAGCGGCTGCTGCCCCCCGGTTGCCTGGACCGGGCCCTGCTGGTGCGTCGGCGCTAATCGCCGACACCGGCCCCGTCCAAACCCGGGGTCAAGCGCCGATCCCGCGCGGGCCCGCTCCGGCGCGGCGCGGGTCGACGGCCGACCGCGGACGGCCGGAGCGAAGGCTCGGGCCGGGCCCGCGCCAGGTCCGAGGGCGGCCGGGAGCGCCGAATCCGAGCGCCGCGGCCGCGGGCCCAGGGGCCGCCGAGCGGGGCAGCGAGTACCTTCATGTTTCCCGCGTCCCCGGGCTCCTCCGTCCCCCCACCGCTCCTCCCGCGGCTGCCCCGTTGAAGACCGCCATCCTCGGCGCCGGAGTCTCCGGCCTGGCCCTGGCCCGTTTCCTGATCCAGGGCGGACTCCCGGCCGCTGACGTGACCGTGTTCGAGGCCAGCCGCGTGGCCGGCGGGCTGTGCGGCTCGAAGACGGTCGACGGCTTCACCTACGACATCGCCGGCGGCCACATCCTGTTCAGCAAGGATCGCCCGGCGATGGACTGGATGAAGGCCGAGGGCGGCGGCGAGCAGGCCTTCGTGCGCCGCGACCGGGAGACCAAGATCCGCTTCGGCGATCGCTGGGTGCACTACCCCTTCGAGAACGGCCTCGGAGATCTGCCCGCACAGGCCAACTACGAATGCCTCAAGGGCTACGTGGAGGCCTGGGCGCAGCGCCAGCGCGCCCCCGGTCCAGCGCCCGCGGATTTCGGCTCCTGGGTGCGCTGGCGCTTCGGGGAGGGCATCGCGCGGCACTTCATGGATCCCTACAACGAGAAGATCTGGAAGCGCCCGCTCTCCGAGCTGACCTCCGACTGGGTCGCCGGCCGCGTGCCCGACGCGCCCATCGACGACGTGCTCAAGGCCTCCGTGGGCATCCGCACCGAGGGCTACACGCACCAATCGATCTTCTACTACCCGAAAGCCGGCGGCTTCCAAGCGATCACCGACGGGCTGGCCAAGAACCTCGGATCCCGTCTGCGGCTCGGGCACCGGGTCGAGCGCGTCGAGCGCCATGGGGCGGGCTTCCGCGTCGACGGTGAGCCCTTCGACCGGGTGGTCAGCACGATCCCCCTGAATCTCTTGCCCGGGCTGCTGCCGGGGCTGAGCGAGGGCGAGGCGCGCGCCCTGCGCGAGCTGTCCTACAACTCGATCACCTGCATCCTCTACGCGCTCTCGCGGCCGGAGCACCCGCCCCTGTCGTGGATCTACCTGCCGCACCCCGAGCAGGGCCCGGCCAACCGCGTGACCTACATGTCGAACTACTCGCCGGGCAACGCGCCCGCGGGCCGCACCTCGCTGATGGCCGAGGTCACCTGGGACCCGGCCGCGGGCGAGCCGGGCCCGGAGCTCGAGCGCGAGGTGCTCGCCGGCCTGGTGCGCGCCGGACTGGTGCGCCCCGAGGAGGTGCTGTTCAGCGACCGCACCAGCTCGCGCTTCGCCTACATCGTCTACGACCGGCCCTTCAAGGCGCGCAAGGCGGCCGCCCTGGCGGCCCTCGAGCGCTTGGGCATCGTGCCCCTGGGGCGCTTTGGCCGCTACGAATACGACAATTCGGACCAGTGCGTGATCAAAGCCCGCGCCCTGGCCCAGGACCTCTTGGCGCACGCGGCGAAGGGCTGAGGAGGTCCGACATCCATGGGCGCGATCACCCACCAACCGCGGCCGCTGTCCCTGGTCATCCCGACCTGGAACGGCGGGCCGCGTTTCCTACAGCTGCTGGACGTGCTCGACCAGCAGGACGTCCCCGGGGGCTTCCAACTGGTGGTGGTCGACTCCACCAGCCGCGACGGCACGCCGGAGGCCGCCCGCGCCCGCGGCGCCCTGGTGCACCAGATCCCGCAGAGCGAGTTCGGGCACGGCAAGACCCGCAACCTGGGCCTGTCCTTGGCCGCGGGACGCGTGGTGGCGCTCTTGACCCAGGACGCGGTGCCCATGGACCGGCACTACCTGAGCGCCCTGGAGGAAGCCTTCGCCGACGAGAGCATCGACGGGGCCTACGCGCGCCAGTTCCCGCAGCCCGACTGCGATCCGATCCTGGCCGAGCGCCTGCGGCGCTGGAGCGCCTCCCGGGACCGCTTCGTGGTCCAAGAGCTGGTGCCCGGCGACGCCGAAGCCTCGCGCCGAAAGTACGACTCCCTCGAGCCGATGCAGCGCCTGATGGCCTGCGCCTTCGATTCGGTCGCCAGCGCCGTGCGCAAGAGCACCTGGCAGCGGATCCCCTACCCGGACGTGCGCTTCGGCGAGGACGTGGCCTGGGGCAAGGAGGTCCTGCTGGCGGGAGGACGCATCGCCTTCGAGCCGCGCGCGCGGGTCGAGCACAGCCACCCGCTCGACATCAAGCGCGAGTTCAAGCGCCTGTACTGCGACCACAAGAACCTCTACCGCCTGTTCGGCGTGCGCAACGTGCCCACCTGGGGCCACGCCTGGCGCGGCTGGAAGCCCCAGTCCAAGTACTACGCCGAGCTGATCGACAGTCAAGCCGGGCTGAGCGAGGCCGAAAAGCGCCGCTGGAAAAGGCTCGGCCACTGGCACGCCCTGTTCGAGGCCTCGGCCCAATTCCTGGGCGCGCGCTCCTGGTGGAAGTGCCAGCAGAGCGCCTTCTGGCGCTGGTTCGACCGCCGCATCCAGCGCGGCGTCTGAAGCGCACCGGCTGGGGCCTGGATCAACCCGCTCCGCAGCGGTTAGCTTGGGGCCCATGCACGCCCTCCCCCAGGTATCGCCAGGGGCTGCCTTGCCCCCACGGCCGGTCAGCACCCTGTCCTTCCCGGCCGCGGTTGGCCTGTGGTGGCGCATCGGCTGGATCAGCTTCGGCGGACCGGCGGCGCACATCGCGATCCTGCACCGTGAGGTGATCGAAAAGCGCGGACTGCTCGATGAAGCGCGCTTCCTGCGCGCGCTCAATTTCTGCATGTTGCTGCCAGGGCCGGAAGCGCAGCAGCTCGCTACCTACCTGGGCTGGCTGCTGCACGGCGTGCGCGGGGGCCTCGCCGCGGGGATCCTGTTCGTGGCCCCGGGTGCCCTGGTGATGGCGCTGCTCTCGATCCTGTATGTCGAGCTGGGCGACCTCAAGGCCGTCGCCGGCCTGTTCTTCGGGCTCAAGGCCGCCGTGCTGGCCCTGGTGGTCCTGGCCCTCAAGCGCATCGCCGCGCGCGCCCTGGGCCGGCGCGGCGCCAAGACCCTGGCGGTGTGCGCGTTCGTGGCCCTGTTCGCCCTGCGCTTGCCGTTCCCGCTGGTGCTGGCGGCCGCGGGCTTGTTCGGCGCCCTCACCAGCCGCGGCGGACCGCGCGCCGAGCCGCAGGCCGAGCGCAGGCCCGACGAGGTCCGCGCCGCGCGCGGCGCGCGGCGCGCCGCCGCCGTGGCCCTGGTGCTGTGGCTGCTGCCGCTGCTGGGGCTGCCGCTGGCCCTCGGGCCCGAGCACGTGCTGGCCGAACAGGCGCGTTTCTTCAGCGGCGCGGCCCTGGTCACCTTCGGCGGCGCCTACGCCGTCCTGAGCTACATCTCCGCCGCAGCGGTCGAGCGCTTTCAGTGGCTGACCACGCCGCAGATGGTCGACGGGCTGGGCCTGGCCGAGACCACCCCCGGCCCGCTGATCCTGGTGGTGCAGTTCGTTGGATTCGTGGCCGCTTACCAACAGCCCAGCGGCCTGCCGCCCCTGTTGGCTGGGCTGCTCGGGGCTGCGGTGACCCTGTGGGTCACCTTCGCGCCCTGCTTCCTGTGGATCTTCCTGGGCGCGCCGTCGATCGAGCGCCTGACCGGCCGCCCGCGCCTCGAAGGCGCCCTGGCGGCGATCACCGCCGCCGTGGTGGGCGTGATCGCCAACCTGTTCCTGACCTTCGGCCTGCACGTGCTCTTCGGCGAGCTGACCACGCGCCACTTCGGCCCCCTGAGCCTGCCGGTCCCCGCCTGGTCGAGCCTCGATCCCTACGCCCTGGGCCTGGCCGTCGCGGCGGCCTTGGCGCTGTTGCGCGGAGTCCACCTGGGCTGGGTCCTCTGCGCCGCCGCCGCCCTCGGCGCCCTCGCGCGCCTAGCCCTCTGACCTCCTCGCCCCCCCGCAGCGAGGCTGCGCCAGCGCCGAATCCCAGCCAGCGAAAGGCCGCAGGCTGCCCAGCACTTCCCGACGCCCCTGAGCAGCAGCAACGGGCTTCTACAGTCCCCCCGCGACCGAGTGGCCGCACCCCTGGTTGTGCAGCAGCGCCAGGAAGCCCTTGTGGGGCCGCTGTCCGTCCGCACATCCCTCAAGGACCAGAGCCCTGGTCGATCCCGATCGGCCGGTGGAGGGGTCCGTCCCCACTACCCATACCCGCACCGCAACCGGCCCCCCCTTCCTGCCCCCCGGCCCGCGCCGGAGCTCCCTGAAGCCTCAAGGAACCCCTGGACCTAATTCGGGGGCTGCCGCAGATCTCCTTGGCCTTCGAGGCCGCTCAAGACTTGCCGCCAGTTTGCTGGACGGCGCCGGGGGTCGACCCTCTCATCCCATCTGTCAGATGCCTTTGGGCCGCCATCCGGCGGCCGCAGAGGCTGGGATCGTCGCTGCGCGCCGATTTTTTCCCAGCCTCTGAGCGGGGGCCCGCCTTCGGGTGTGGGCGTGCTGGCGATCGGGGCCCACAGTGCCGTGCCCGTGGATGTGGGCGGGGCGCTGTCGTGGGTCGATCCGGCCAGCGGGCCGGCGCTGCTGCCCATGCAGCTCGGCCCCCAGGGCTTCCGCGAACTGCCCCTGCCGATCCCCGTGGGCCTGAGCGGCGGCGAGCTGGCCGTGCAAGCCTTCCTGCTGCCGCCCCCGGGCTGCGGCGAGGCGCTGCTCAGCAGCCACGGCCTCGCGATCCGCCTGCTTTAGGCAGTCGACCCGTGCTCCGGGGGATCGACCCGCAGCAGGAACGCTCGCGCGGCTCAGGCGCGCCGCAGGCGCCCGGTCCCCAGCGGGGGTGCACTCGCACCTCCCGGGGTGGGTGCGTAGGCTTTAGGCATGCTGGCTTGGTTGATGCTCCAAACCCTGGCGCTGCCGCCGGCGGGGGTGGTCGTCGTTGCGGCGGAGCTGGGCGCGGGCGGCGTGCCGCTGCGGGCCCCGGCGCTGCTGCTGGAGGTCGGCGGGGAGCGCCTCCTGGCCACGCGCCAGTCGGCCTGGATGCTGCCTGGACCGCAGGGCACCGAGCGGCCGCTCGAGCTCGTCGATTGGGGCCGCGAGGTCAAGGGTGCGCGCGTCGAGCTTGCGGCGGGTGCGCTGGCCCTGGAAGGCCCGGCGCGCGGGGGACTGGACGCCTGGTGGTGCGATGTGCTGCTGCTGCGGATGCCGGCGCAAGCGGAACTGCCCGCGGGCGCGCCGCCCTGCCCCACTCTGCCCGAGGTCGGTCAGCGCCTGTGGCTGGGGGGCCTGCCCGGTGCACCGCGGCCGGTCGAGGTCCTGGAAACCCTGCAGGAGCCGGGAGTTCCGGCTCAGGAGCTGCTGGCCTCCCTGCCGACCGATCTGTCCGCTGCGCCCGCCGCACCCGCAGCGCCCGCTGCGCGCGCTGCGCCCACCCAGCCCGAGCTGCTGGGGCTGCCGGTGTTCGATGCGCAGGGGCGCGCCGTGGGCCTGGTGACCGATTCCGGGGCCGAAGCCCGCGGCCCCTGGCTTCGCATCCAGTGCCTGGCGCCGGCGCTGGCCTTGCCCGCGCCGCTGCTCGAGCGGCGCCTCGAGGTGCGCGTGCCCGCCGGTCTGTTCGACCGGCTCAGCGCCAGCGGCGATCAGGCCCTGCTGAGCTCGAATCTGTTCCAGCGCACGCTCGGAGTGGGCTTGGACAGCGGTTCGATCGCGGGCTTCGACAGCTGGCAGCAGTACCGCGGCGTGCACTACTCGCCCGACGGGCTGTTCGCCGTGGGCATGCACCCGATGCGCGGCATCGAGTGGGTCGAGGCCCTGGGACTCGAGGTGCTGAGCCGCTACGGACGGCTGTTCGACCAACTGGGGGCGCTCGAGTTCGCGCCCGACGGGGCGCGCTTGTTCGCCGCCGACGCCGGCGCCGCGGGCCTGTTCGAGCTCGAGCTCGGCAGCGACCAGGCGCGACGTCTGGCCGACCTGGGCGGAATGCATTTGGCGGTGGGCCCGGGGGGCGATTGGCTGGCGATCGGAGGCGGCGAGCGCGGGCGCGAGGTCGAGCTGCTGTCCACGGCGGCCAGCGGGTCCGCACGTTTGGCGCTGTTGGAAGTTTCGCAGGAGCCCAGCGCCCTCGCCGCCGCTCCCGACGCGCCGCTGCTGGCGCTGGCCGCAGGCAGCGAACTCGCGCTGCACGCGGGGCCCGACTGGTATCCCCGCTGGCGTGTCCAACTCGGGCCCGGCGAGATCCGGGCGCTGCTGTTCGAGCCCGGCGCCGAGCTCCTGTGGGTGGCCCAGGGCAGCCAGATCGAACAGGCCGACGGCGCACGACTTCCCGACGGCTGCTCGGTCAGCCTGCTGTCGCTCGCGGATGGGCACGAACTGGCCCGCAGCCAGCGCCTGGCCGACCTGCCCTTCGACCTGTGCCCGCGCGGCCCCGGCCGCATCCTGGCCGGAGACCAGGCGGGCCGGCTGACCGAGTTCCGCTTGCCGCTCAAGCGCTGAGATCTGCGCGCCGAGCCGAGAGCCCGCGCCCTCGCGCCAGGCCGCCCCCGGTCTCGATCGAAGCGCGCCTCCTTTTTCTCCCGACGATCGCGCGCTGCGCGCTTCGGCCCTCTCGGTCCCTCCCGCTCAACCCGCTCAACCCGCCCAGCCCGCGTCCCGCCCAGCCCCCACCCTCCCGATGCTGCTCGCCCCCCTGCTGCTCGCGTCGCCCCAGATCGATACCCCGGTGCTCTGGGCCTGCCAGGCCGAGCACCTGTTCCAGGGCAGCTATGCGCTCCTGCACGCGGGCTACGACGTGTCGATGGGCGGCGACTTCGACGGCGACGGACGGCGCGATCTGTTGCTGGGCGGCATGAATCCCTGGGAGGCTTCCCCGGGGGATCTGGGCGGCGTGCTGTTGTTCACGGCGCCCTTCGCGGCAGCGCGGGGCGACGAGGCCGCGCCGCCTGCGCGCCTGCTGCTGCGCGGCGGCCGCGGCGGCGAGCGCTTCGGCTGGTCCGCGGCCCTGGTCGGCGACCTGGACGGAGACGGGCGCAGCGACATCGCCGTTGGCGCCCCGCGGGCCTACGCGGGCGGTCTGCCGCGCGAGCCCGAAAACGAAGGGCAAGCCTGGGATGAACGCGGCTGTGTCTACCTCTACCTGAGCGGCGAGCTGCCCCTCGAAGGCGAGGGCGCGCTGCAGCCCGGGGAGGTGCTCAAGGCCGATCGCGCCAGCCTGGTGATCGCTGGGGACCGGCCCGGGGCGCGCCTGGGATGGACGCTGATCGGGTTGCCGGACCTCGACGGCGATGGCCGCGCGGAATTGGCCTTGGGCGCCCCGGGCGGGCTCCTGGGCGCGCCCGAGGGGGGCGGCTCGGTGGCGCTGATCTGCTCGCGGTCGCTGGCGGCGGAGCGCGGACGCAGCGTGCGCAGCGGCCTGCCGCGCTCCCTGGGCAGCCTGCGCGCGCGCTGCTTCCACGGCCTCGGGCCGAACGATCGACTGGGCCTGCGCCTGGCCTGGTATCCGGGCGTGCTCGATCCCGAGCGCGCCGGCGAACGCGCCCCGCGCTGGCCGGCGGGCCTGCTCGCGGGGGCGCCCCAGTTGATCCAGGTGCCCCCGCGCACCCAAGGCGCCGACGGCAACCACTACCTGCCGACCGGGGACGGCTACGCGCTGCTGATCCCGGGCCGCGGCCTTTTGGGGGACGAGATCCCGCCGCAGCGCATCGATCCGCCGCTGCCGGGCGGACGGGGCTACTTCGGCTTCGCCCTGGCCGGGGACTTCGACGCCGACGGCGATGGCTTGGCGGATCTGCTGATCGGCGAACCCAACTTCGACGCCGCGCCCGACGATGAAAGCCTGAGGAGCCACGGCCGCGCCACGCTGCTGTCCGGGGCCGATGGCAGGCCGCTCGCAAGCCTCGTGGGCTCCCAAGCCGGGGCCGAATTCGGCTGGGCCGTGGCCGGGCTCGGCCGGGCCAGCGACGATCCCTGCGACGACTACGCCGTCGCCGCGCGGCTGTATTCGCCCGGTCAACCCGTGGCGCAGCAGCCGCCCTGCCCGAGCGACGTCAAGCTCGGATCGCCGGCCGCCGGGGGCGTGTTTTGGTACGAAGGACAGCCCGGGTCGGATGCGCAGGGCGCTGCGCTGCCGCCGCGGCTGCGCCTGTTGTTCCTCGGCCAGGATGGCCGCGATCGCCTGGGGCTCGCCCTGTGCCGCGCCGGCGACCTCGATGGGGACGGCTTCGAAGACCTGTGCGCCGCATCGCCTGCCTGGCCCGACGACGTGCGCGGGAAACCGGAATGGGAAGAGGTCGGGCGCTGTTACCTGTTCCGCCTGGGCCCCTCCGCGGAGGCCCGCGCCGGTCGCGCCGGCCCGGCGCCGTCCAGCCTGGCGGAGGCCGCCCAGCGCCAGCGCCAGGCGGGCGAAGGCCGCGGAGGCCGCTGACCGCCGCGGCG
>ERZ1066117.1214-NODE-1214-length-13631-cov-34.697555_pt1 | contig 13631 bp, 11 predicted proteins | sample MGYA00382764_ERZ1066117 | MGnify/ENA primary metagenome ERZ1066117 (study PRJEB33369, sample SAMEA5778347) | biofilm metagenome | biome: Industrial cooling water; feature: Water cooling tower basin; material: Biofilm | place: United Arab Emirates | collected...
CCCGCCCTCTCCACACCCTTCGGGGCCCCGCCCTCTCCACACCCTTCGGGGCCCCGCGTTCCGGCAGCGGAGAGGCCCCGCGTCCGTGCGAGCACAAAGTCCCGCGTCCGTGCGAGCACGAAGCCCCGCGTCCGTGCGAGCACGGGGCCCCGCGTTCCGGCAGCGGAGAGGCCCCGCGTCCGTGCGAGCACGAGGCCCCGCGTTCTGGCAGCGGAGAGGCCCCGCGTCCGTGCGAGCACGAAGCCCCGCGTCGGTGCGAGCACGAGGCCCCGCGTCCGTGCGAGCACGAAGCCCCGCGCCTGTGCGAGCACGAGGCCCCGCCTCCGTGCGACCACCAGGCCCTGCGCCCGGCGTGCCGTCAAAATTGCAGGCCGACCGCGAAGCCGGGCCACAGGCGGGCGGTCGCCGGGCCGAGCGGCTCGCGGTAGAGCGCGTAGCCGTAGCCGAGCCGCGGGCGGTCGCCGGCGAAGTCGAAGTCCACGTTCAGGCTCGGCCCGCCCCACACGGCGAGCCGCTTGCCGAGCCTCGCCCCGAGCAGCGCCCGCAGCGTCAGCAGCAGCGCGGGGCTGCTGCGGCCGTCGAAGCGCGGCAGCGCGGCCCAGGTGCCGAGGTCGACGTCGAGGTAGAAGCGCCCCGGCAGCCGGACGTGCCCGCCGAAGGCGGCGCCGAACATCAGCCCGCGGCCGCTGCCGGCCGGGTGCACGCCGAGGCCGAGGAGCGTGTACGTGTATTTCGCGCGGAACTTGAACGCCAGGTTCAGCGCCGCGGTGTCGGCGGTCCACACGTCGACGAACACCCCGCCCTTGCGCGTCATGCCGAGCAGGGCGACCGACGCGTCGGCCTCGTCGGCGTAGTTGATCAGGCCGACCTGCGCGCCGCGGACGCGGCCGCTGGCGACGTTGAACACGCCGAGCTGGGCGCCGCGGAACTCCTTGCCGAGGTTGAGCACGCCGAGCTGCGCGCCGTCGACCGAGCGGGCCCAATTGACCCCGGCGGTCGCCTGCAGCCCGCGCCCGTGGCCGCCGAGCACGTTGAGCCCGAGCGCGGCCTGCAGGCCGTGCAGGTCGCCGCCGAGGAAGTTGGCGGTCGCCGCCCCCTGCAGCCCGTGGAAGCTGCCGTCGACGAGGTTGATGCCGGCGGTCGATTGATAGCCGCGGACGTCGCCGCCGACCGCGTTGGCGAGCGCCGACAGCTGGACCCCGCGGACGCCCTCCTCGGTCCAATTGACGCCGAGCGCCAATTCGGCGCCGTCGATCCGGGCGGCCCGGCCGAGGAGCAGGTTGAGCGCGAAGCGGTTGATCACCTTGCGCTCCTTCTCGAGCAGGTTGGTGGTCAGCGGCGCGACGAAGCCGAACGCGACCGGCATCACGCGGTAGCGCGCCGGGTCGAGCGGCGGGCCGCCGCGGGCGGTCGTCGCCTCGGGGGCGATCGGCGAGAGGTCGGCCTGCGACAGCTCGTTCTTCGCGCCGGCGCGGACGTCGAGCGAGGCGCGGTGCAGGCGGGTCCCGTCGTCGACGACGACGGTGTACGGGCCGGGCTCGAGCGCGAGCGAGACCGCGCCGGCGCCGATGCCCTTGTACAGCTGGGCGGCGAGGCGGCCCTGGGCGTCGCGCACGTACACGCGGCCGCCGAGGTTCGGGCGCAGATCGAGCAGCGCGGAGGTCTCGCGCAGGTCGGTCATCACGAGGTCGCCGGTGCCGACGAGCTGGATGTCGTAGACGGGGTGCTGCGCGCGGCCGAGGGTCGTCTCGGTGCTGGCGAGCGTCTCGTCGAAGGCGAACCGGTAGGCCTCGTTGAGGGTGACGCGGCGGTCGCGGTCGACGTCGGCGGCGCCGCGCAGGCCCGACACCAGATAGTGCGTGAAGAACGATCCGCCGATCCGGTCCGACTCCTGCGCGACCTCCTCGGCCGAGCTCGACGTCAGGAAGGCGTGGCCCTCGATCGTCGGGTCGGCGGTCGACAGCGGCGCCCGCATGCGCCCGCCCTTGGTGCGCACGAAGGCGCCCGACGAGCACGAGTCGAGCAGGCCGAGGTGGACCTGCGCGGGCACCTCGCGGATCAGCCGGCGCAGCTGCGGATAATCGACCTGCGCCGCGCCGAGCACCAGGCCGCGGTCGTCGGCGTGGCCCGAATAGTAGAACAGGAATTGCACGCGCTCGCCGGCCGCCCGCGCCTGCTCGACGCGCGCGCGGGCCCTGGCGAAGCCGGCCAGCAATTGCTTGGGGTCGGGGTCGAGCAGCACGAAGGTGTCGCGCCGGTCGACGCCGCCGACCTCCGTCAGCACCTGCGCCAGCGCGCGCGCGTCGCTGCCGGCGTAGCGCAGGCGATCGCGCCCGGGGCCGCCGTCGTTGGCGCCGACGAGCAGCGCGATCCGGCGGGTCGCCGCGGGGACGGCCGGCGTCGCCGCGGGCGGGGCCGTCGCCGCCGCGGGCGCGGCGAGCAGGTGCCCGGCGAGCAGCGCGGCGAGCCCGATCATCGCGGCACCTTGGTGACGAGGAACGAGTGTTGCTGCCACGACGCCGGCGCCGGCAGCGGGCGGGTCGCGGCGTCGGGCGCCCCCGCGAGCGCGCGCAGGGCCGCGAGCACGCGCGCCGGCGCGAGCGGCTCGGCGGCGGTGACGAACACGAAGCGCTCGAAGCCGGGGGCGTCGTCGAGCTCGAAGGCCTGGGCCAGCCGGACGGGGCCGGCCTGCCGCAGCGCGGTCGAGTCGGCCTCGCCGGCGGGGAAGTGCAGGGTGACGACGCCGCGGCCGTCGAGCGAGGCGATCACGCCGTGGGCGGCGCCGGCGGCGACGTAGCTGACCTGAAGGACATCCTCGGCGACGGCCCGGGTCGGCGCGCGCAGCGGCTCGACGCCGTCGCCGACCTGGCGGTGGAGCACGAGGTACGGCCGGAGGCCCTTGACGCGGGTGTCGCCGGGATCGGCCGCGGGCTCCGGGGCGCCGCGGGGCCCCTGGACCTGTCCCTCCGGCCATGCGACGATCACGACGACCGCGGCCGCAGCGACGGCGGGCAGGCCGTAGCGCCGCGGCGATCGGGCGGCGATCCGGCGCCCCGCGGCGCGCCGGCGGACCTCGGCGGCGACGGCCGCGGGCGGGTACGCGGCGAGGACCTCGGCGTCGCCGGCCCGCAGCGCCGCGAGCTCGCGCTCGGCCGCGCCGGCGAGGCGGGCCAGCGCCGCGGCCCGGGCGGCCGCCGGCAGCTCGCCGAGCGCGAGCTGCTCGAGGTGCAGCCGCGGGAGCCTGGGTTGGAACGTGTCGTGCATCGGACCTCCGCGCGCGCGGTCGCGCCTGTCGCCTGTCGCCTGTCGCTCGGGGCCGTGCACGCCCCATGATTCCCCCGGGACGCGGTCCGCAGCAAGCGCGGGGCGCGTCCCGGGCCGCCCGTCACATCGGCGGGCTGACGCACGCGTCGAACACGTCCTTGCAGGCCGCGAGCTCGGCCTCGCTCGCGGCGCAGGCGGTGCACAGGGCGTGCTCGGCGAGGCAGGCGTCGACGTGGGCGTCGTCCGCGGGCAGGCACTCGGCGCCGCCGGCCTCGGCGAGGCAGCCGTCGAACACGAGGTCGCAGGCCTCGACCTCGTAGTCCTTGTCGGCCGCGCCGACGCAGCCGGCGTAGTCGGCGAGGCAGGCGTCGAGCGCGGCCTGCGGACAGGCGTGCGCGCACGGCTCGGCGCACTCGCCCGGGTCGGCGCAGTGGTCGAACAGGGACTCGCAGGCGAGGACATCGGCGAGGTCGTCGGCGCCGGCGAGGCAGGTCTGGTGCAGCGCGACGCAGACGTCGGGGGCCGGGGCCTCGCCGCCGCCGGAGCCGTCCGGGGCGTCGCCGGGGCCGTCGCCCGCGCCGTCGCCGTCGCCGTCGTGCGGGCCGTCGCCCGAGTGCTGCGAATCGCCGCCGGAGGCCGCGGCTTCCTCGTTCGCGGACGCGCAGATCTCGAGCTGCTCGCCGCAGCCGAGCACGGTCGCCTTGTCCTCGTCGGCCGCGTCGAGGCACAGGTCGTATTGATCATAGCAGCGCTGCCAGGCCCGCTCCTCGTCGTCCTCCACGACGAAGGTGCAGGCGGCCGAGAGCGCGGCCGTGACGGCGAGGAGGGAGGCGCGGAGATGGGTGAACAGCGAATGGGCGTGGGTCATGGCGATCGCTGCAACACCGCGGCCGCGGCGATCCGTCACCGCGGTCCGCCAAGAAGTCGCCCGGTGCGGCGACGCGCCCGGGCCTCCGCGGGGGCTCCCGCGGCGTGCGAGGCGACGTCGGGGTGACGGCGCGGCGGGGCTGCGGTGTTGCAGTCGACAGGAGGAGTTCATGATGACCCGCTCGATCCACCCGGTCCTCGTCGCGCTCACTCTCGGCCTCGCCCTCGCGCTCTCGGCCTGCGCGCGGCCGCTCGCGGCGCCCGACAGCCCGCCGGAGACCGTCAACCTCTATCGCGGGCACGGCGCGCTCGCGGCGGGCCGGCCCGACGCGACCCTGAACGTCGACGTGATCCACCGCGAGGTCGGGGTCGACTGGGCCGGCTGGGGCGCGACGATCCCGGTCGCCAAGCTCGACCTCTCGCGCGCCGCGGCGAAGGCGATCGGCCCGGTGTACGCCTTCGAGGTCGACGGCCAGACCTACATCAACCTCGACCACGAGATCCCGACCCGGCGCGCCGAGTATTCGCCGCTCCGGATCTACGGCGAGCGCGGCTACCTCGAATCGCGGTCCTGCCACTGGATCTCGTGGAGCGACGGCGGCGAGACGCGCGGCCGGATGGAATGCTACCTCGATCTCGACCTGATCGACCTGCAGACCGGCGAGCGCACGCCGGTGGATCGCAAGAACCTGCCCGCGGTGATCGGCGACGCGCCGGAGCTGGTCGAGGCGTTCCAGGCCGAGCGGTTCCGCGGGATGGGCAAGGTCCGCAAGTACCTCGTGAAATGGCTCGAGCGCGCGCCCGGCAGCGCGTGAGCGGTCGACGCGGCGCTCGCGTGACCCGGGGCGCCCGGCCCCCGGCGCCGGGCGCTCGGTCCGGGCCGCGCGATTCGCAGGAGGCCGCCGCGGCGCTGCGCCGTCGGTCGCGACGCGCGGGCTGCACGCCGTCGGAACGTGCGCTCGCGGCGTGCCGCGCCGGGGTTTCGCGCGAGGCCCGTGGCCGGCGCGGGTGGCCGCCGGACGCGGCTGCGATCATGGTGTTCGTCGACGGGGGAAGCTCATGCGATTGCCAGTCCGCTCTCGGGACGTCACCGCGGCCTGGCGCGCCGCGTCCGCGGGCGGCCGCCTGCACGCGCTGCTGTGCCGCGTCTCGGCCGGCGTCGACGTCGCCATGGTCCGCGCGACCCAGCGGTTCTTCGATCCGTCGAGCTACTGCACCGCCGAGCTGCTCGGCCGCCTCGATGTCATGGGCACGTGGGCGGCGGCGTACGCGGACGTCGATCCCGATCGGTTTTATGCGTCGCCGGCGCCGCCCGCTCGCGTCGAGCTGCGCCCGGTCCGGCGGCTCCGCGGCGGCCGGGTCTTCGATCTCACCTGGCCGAGCGGCTATGCGGTCCACCACCCGGGCGAGCGCGAGCGGTTCGCCGGCTGGCGAGAGAACGAGCGCGTCCACGTGCGGCTGTTCGCCCACGAGCGCCCGGCGCCGGCGATCGTGCTGGTCCACGGCTACCGCGGCGGGCTGTTCCGCTTCGAGCAGCGGATCTGGCCGGTCGCGCGGCTGTTCCGGCGCGGCTTCGACGTCGCCCTGTTCACGCTGCCGTTCCACGGGCTGCGCTCGCCGACCGGCTGGCGCGGGCTGCCGCTGTTCCCCAACAACCGCGAGATCGGCCGGACCAACGAGGGGCTCGGGCAGGCGATCTGGGACCTCCGCGGCCTGCTCGCCTGGCTGCGCCGCCGCGGCGCGCCGCGCGTGGGGGTCGCCGGGATGAGCCTCGGGGGCTACGTCGCCGCGCTGCTCGGCACGGTCGACGCCTCGCCCGACTTCCTGGTCCCGTTCGTCCCGCTGGCCGACTTCGCCGACGCGTACGTCGCCCACCAGGCGCTGCGCGACGAGGCCGTGCCCGCCGAGCTGGTCGCCGCCGCGCACCGCTGCCTCGCGCTGTGCCGGCCCCTCGCTCGCCGGCCGCAGGTCCCTGGCGCGCGCGTGCTCGTCGTCGCCGGCGAGCACGACCGCGTCACCGGCCTCGCGCATGCGCAGTCGCTGGCCGCCCACTTCGGCGCGGCGCTCGCCACGTTCCCCGGCGGGCACTTCCTGCAGTTCGGGCGCGGCCGCGCGCTCGCGGTGATGGAGCGCTTCGTGGTCCAGCGCGGCATGGCGGCCGCGTAGAGACGGCGATCGTCACGTCTTCGCCAGCGGCGGCAGGCCCTCGACGAGCCGCGACCGCAGCAGCGCGAGCGCCCCGGGCCCGGCCGCGCGCAGCAGCGCCGGCGCGTACGCCCGCACGAGCCGCCAGAAGTCCTCGTGGCTCCGGGCGCCGGCGAGGACGGCGGCGAGGCTGGCCGCGTCGGCGTCGACCCGGTCGTCCGCGAGCGGGTCGGGCGGCGGCTCGTACGGCGCCTGCGCCGCGGACCTCGGCGCGTCGTCGAGCGCGGCGCGGGTGCGCTCGACGAGCTCGGCGGGCGCGCTGTCGCCGACGCGGACGAGGGCCCGCGAGGCGAGCCCGCGGGCGCCGGCGGGGAAGCACGCGACGACCCCGCCGATCGCGCCCCAGCAGGTGTAGCGATCCGCGAACGCGAGCAGGACGTCGACGCAGGCCTCGTGCAGCGAGGGATCGATGCGCTCGCCGACGGCCGGCCAATGGTAGGGGCTGATCGTCTCGCGCTCGTCGTAATGGGCCGCGTCGGTCGCGAGGTGCGCGAGCGCCTGCCGTTGCAGCGCCACGCGCTCTTCGCCCGCGCTCGCGGCGGCGACGCCGACCAGCGCGTGCACCTGGTGGACCGTCGCCGCCCGGCCGCCGCCGACCGGGGCCGGGTTGGCGCCGCGTCCGGACCCGGGCGCCTGGATCAGCGGCAGGAGGCCCTCGCGCGCGCGCGCCAGCAGCTCCTCGGCGCGCGTCGGGTGGTGGCGCGACACCAGCGCGAGCAGGCGGACGCGGTCCCACGGGTACGAGGCGCCGCGCACGATCATCTCGACCATCGCGTCGAGCTGGTCCGGCGCCGCGAGCGAGACCCACGCCGGCACTGTGCTCGACGCGTCCCACAGCCCTCGCGCGCGCCGCAGGTGCGGATCGACCCACCGCCGCAGCTCGTCCCACGAGAGCACGGGCACCAGCGCGGGGAGCTTCCACGGGCTCAGCAGCACCTCGCCGTCGCGCATGCGCTCGATCACCGACAGCGCGTCGGCCCGCGCCTCGTCCGCCGGCGCGGCGCGGGCCAGCGCGAGCGCCACCTCGGACGACCACTCGCGCCGCGGCGAGCGCAGGGCGAGCGCGCGGACCTCGGCGCGCTGTGGCCCATCGAACATGTCTGAAAAGTCATGGGCCACGCGCGCGAGGTCCCAGATCTTGAGGTCCGCGAGCAGGGGCATCGCCGCGGCGATCCGCTCGCGGTCGCCGTCGGCCCGCGCGAGCGCCAGCAAGGCCCGCGCGCGCGGCAGCGGCTCCGTCGTGTCCGCGAGGGCCGCGCGCGCCAGGCGGGCCAGCGCGTCGCGCTCGCCGGGGGTGCCGCGGAGAAGCGCCGCGAGCTGCTCGGCGCGCGGCCCCGGCGGCATGCGGGCGAGCGCGGCGAGCAGCGCGTCCGGGGCCCCGGACCACAGCGCGCCGGCGTGCGCGCGCAGGATCTCCAGCTGGGCGTCGAGATCCGCCGGCCACAGGCGGGTCAGCGCGTCGGCGGCCGCGAGCGCGCCCTCGGCGAGCACGAGGCGGACGAACGCGGGGTGGACGTCGTCCGCGAGGGCGCGCGCGAGCATGCTCGCGTGCGCCTGCCTCAACGCTGCGTGGGGATCCATCGCCGCGAGGATAACCGGACCGCGGCTCGTCGCGCGCGGGCCGTCGACGGTCGTGCACCGGGGGGGCGCGCCCGCGGGCGAGCCGTTCGCCGCGGGCGGGCGGACGCGGTACGCTCGCGGCCGATGGCGACCGGAACGCTGCGTCGACGGCTCCTCCTCGGTGTGCTGCTGTGCGCGTGTCAGGGGCGGCCGCTCGCCGAGGTCGCGCGGGCGACGACGCCGGCGGAGGAGCGGGCCGCGTTCGCGGCGCTGGCCCGCGCGGGCGGCGTCGCGTTCGCGGCGTTCGACGCCGAGGGGAACAAGCTCGACGTCGGCGCGGCGAAATGGTGGGAGCGGGCGCGATCGCTGCGGCTCAGCGCCGGCGGCGAGTCGATCGAGCACCGGCTGAGCGACCCGCAGAACGTGTTCGAGCTGATGCGCGAGTGAGGCGCCGCTGCGATCATTGCACCGGGGCGGCGGCGACGGGAGCACGCGGCCGACGATCACGCGGGCGCGCGGGCTCGTCGCCGCGAGGACGAACTGCGAGCAGCTCCGCTCGCGGAGCTCCGCGGCGTCGGTCGATTCGTGGTGTACGCGGTTTGCGTGGTGATCGCCGTCGAGCTCGGCGGGCTGCGGTGACGCAGGCTCAGCCGGTCGGGGGCAGCAGCAGGCCCTCGGCGAACGGCGGGTCGGGGCATTGCCAGCGGTCCTCGGCCGGAATGTAGGGACACGTCTCCTTGCGGCTGGTGATCGTCGCGGGGCGGTCGCCGTCGTCCTTGCGGCGACGGGTCTCACGGACGCGCAGGTCGGGGTGGCCGTCGCGGGTGTCGTCGGCGGCGAACCAGCGGACCTCGATCGTGTCGGAGGAGACGTCGTCGGCGTGGTTGTACTCCCTCGAATGATGGCGGGCGACGGCGAACTGGCGCGCGAAGCTGCGGGCGTCGACGATCACGCCGACGGCCCCGAGGCGCTCCTCGAACGAGTCGTCCGGCGGCAGGCCGAACGGGACGACGGCGGTGACCTCGTCGCCGCCGTCGCGGTCGAGGTCGAAGACCTGCAGCTTGAGCGGCACCGGCGGCTCGCCGGTGAGGACCGTGACCAGCCCCGAGAGGACGAGCCGCCGGCTCACCGCGAGCGGCTTGCCCTCGAGGCGCGCGAGCTCCCAGGTGACGACATTCACGCCGAGGGTGTCCCAGCCGATCGCGGGGTCCGGCGCGTCGGCGAGGACGCACGCGGTCAACCCGTTCTCCGAGCTGCTCTCGCGCTCGCACCGCTCGTACGCCTCGGCGAGCGCCGCGAGCCGCCGCTCGAGCGCCTCGCCCTGCGGCTGCGCGGCGCGCCAGCGGGCGGCGGCCTTGACGTGATAGAGGACGAGCCAGCCGCCGCCGTGGCGCCGGGCCTCGACGAGCGTCACCGCGTCGGGGCTGCCCGGCGCGAGGGCGCGGGCGAACTCGGCGGATTGCGCGTCGGGCGGGTCGCCGGTGTCGGCCGTCGCAGTCGGGTCGCCGTCGGTCGTCGGGCTCCCGGGCGGTGGTTCGTCGGCGCCCGTCGAGGTGCCGCCGGTCGAGCCGTGCGGCGGCGGGGCGATCGCCGGGGCGACGTCCGGCGCGGGCGCGGGTGCGCTCGCAGGTGCGCTCGCGGGCGCAGGGGCCGGTCGCGGGTCGCTCGCGGGCGTCGGGGTCGGCGCGGAAGACGGAGCGTCGGTCGGCGTCGGGGTCGGCGACGGGGCGGGGGTGCATCCGGCGAGGAGGACCACGAGGGCGGCGACGCGTGGCACGGCGCGCCAGCATAGCCGGGATCGGCGGCGCGACGTCCGACGAGCGCTCGCGGCTGCTGGCCGGCGCCGCGGCGGTGCGCGTGGCGACGCCCGCGATCCCGGCGGGCCCGGCCGACCTCGTTCCGCAGTAGGATCGGGGCGTGCTGTTCGTCTCCGAGCCGAACCGGACGCTGTGGGTCGTCCCTGTCGTCGGGCTGTCGGCGGGCGTCCTGCTCGGCGTGCTCGCCTGGATCGCGGCGGCCCGCGGCCCCGCGATCGACGGCGGCGTCGTCGGGCTGGGCGTGCTCGCCGCGGCGATCGTCCTCGCCTCCGTCGCCATGTTCCGCCGCGTCCGCGCGACGGCGGAGGGCGTCGAGGTTCGGTCGCCGCTGTGGCGCGAGACCTTCGAGCCGCGGGGCTCGGCGTTCGGCTACCGGCTCCACGTGGCCGGCCGCCGCACGAGGCTGATCCTCTACCTCACCGACGGCGATCGCCGGATCGACCTCGCCCAATTCTCGTCCGCCCGCGCGGCCCACCCCGAGCGGTGGGCCCTGCGCGCCGATCGTCTGTTCGGCACCGACGGGTCCGGCGAGGCGCGTCGGCGCGTCGAGGCGGACCGCGCGGCGATCCGCGCGTGGCGGGCCCAGATCGACGCGTACCACGCGTCGATCCGGTAGCACCGCGCCCTGGACGTCGCGGGCGGCACCTTCGGGGTGAGCGTGGTGACCGTCCGGCGCGCCGCGGGGCGCGAGGCGGCGGTCGCTCAGCGGGCGTAGGGCGACTTGCTGTCGACGCTGAGCGCGCGCCAGCCGGCGGGGACGGCGTCGCCGCGGCTCTGCCACAGGAACACGCTGCCGGCGTAGCTGGCGGCGCCGACGTGGTTGCCCGGGGCGCCGACGACGAGGTCGACGATGTTGCCGTCGACCTCGGCGAGCGCGAACGAGCTGCCGAAGCGCTCGTCGGTGCCGTTGATCCAGCCGCCGGTGCTCTGGCCGAAGCCGGCGTGGGCGACGAAGCCGGGGCCGGTGCCGCGGAAGCTGTACATCCAGCCGGCGGTGACCGTGCCGACCGCCTCGCCCGGGGCGCCGACGAGCAGGTCGCCGGTGCCGTCGGCGGTGAGGTCGCCGATCGCCAGGGCGGCGCCGAAGCGATCGCCGGCCTCGTGCGCGGCCATCACCGACTGGGTCAGGTGATCTTCGCGCAGCCAGCAGCTCGTGTCGTAGCGGAACACGTCGACCTGGCCGGCGGAGTCGTCCTCGCCGGGGCTGCCGATCGCGATGACGTGCTGCGAGTGGGTGCGCTTGCCGGCCGCGATCGCGGCGCCGAAGCGGTCGCCGACCTCGCGCGGGTTGGTCGCCACGCCGCCGACGCCGCAGGCCTGCGGCGAGCCCTGGGTGAGGTGGGCGGCGGTCGTGAGCGTCGGCGTGTTGTTGAAGGACAGGATCCACGCGCGGCCGCGGTCGCTGTCGGCCCCGGGCGCGCCGACGACGAGCTGCCTGCCGACGGTGCCGTTGCGGGTGGTCCCGGCGACGGCGGCGCCGGCCTCGGCGTCGGCCTGGCACTGCGTCCCGGGGGGGTTCCAGCGGGCGAGCAGGTCGGGCGCGCCCTGCAGGCGATAGGTGTAGACGCCGCCGCACGGGTTCAGGCCGACGCCGGGGCGATCGCCCGGGGCGCCGACGATCAGGTCGGCGACGCCGTCGCCGTCGAGGTCGGCGGCCGCGAGCGCCGCGCCGTAGTCGGCGCCGGCGAACGGGAGGTTGCCGGCGTCGGTGGTCGGGCTCAGCTCGACGCCGGGGACGAGGCCGGCGCGCGAGCCCCGGAACACGTAGACCGCGCCGTGCCCGGAGGCCCCGGGCGCGCCGACGGCGAGGTCGTCGAAGCCGTCGCCGTCGAAGTCGGCGGCGACCAGGCTCATGCCGAACAGGTCGCTGGTCGCGGGCGCCGCGAACGGCGAGCGCCGGAGCACCCGCCACGGGACGATGCCCGGGTCGATCGCGGCCCACTGGCCGTCCTGGATCCCGTAGCTGCCCTTGAAGGTCATGACCTTGCCCTTCCAGCCCTCGGCGAGCACCGCCGAGGAGGCGATGTCGTCGAGGCCGTCACCGTCGAAGTCGCCGGCGGCGGTCGCCCACCCGAGGTAATCGCTGCTGGTGGCGCCGTCCGCGGTGAAGTCGCCGTACATCGTCCACATCGAGCCGATGTCGAGATCGCTGAAGAAGCACACCGGGTCGGCGGTCTGGTCGCAGCCGGAGGTCGGCGATTCGACCGGATCGTCGGTGCCCTTGTAGCGGAGCGGGGCGCACTCGCACTGACCCTCCATCGGCCCATCCGCGTACTCGCGGCACTGCGAGGTGCCGCGGTAGTGCATCAGCGAGCCGAGGTCGTAGGGCCCGAGCGGCAGCTCGCCGACCATGGCGGTGAAGTTGCCGTCGGCGCCGTCGCGCACGCAATCGGGGTAGTAGTCGACGAACTGGGCGCGGTCGGGGCGCTGCTGCTCGTGGAAGCGGCCGAGCACGTGCAGCAGCTCGTGGGCGACGGTGCGGACGTTGGTGGTCTGCTGGAGCAGGACCTTCTGCTCGCCGCCCACCATGCCGACGCCCGTGCTGAGGCCGAAGTCCTTGTCCCACAGCTCGAAGGTGACGCGGTTGGCGGCGGTGTCGCTCTCGACGAAGCGGATCGGGAGCGTCGCCTCCAGCCGCGCGAGGGTGTCGGCGATCACGATGGTGTTGGGGATGCCGACGCCGAGGTCGATCGCGTAATAGACGATGCCGTCGGGCCAGCGGGCGTTCAGATCCGACTCGCCGAGCGCGCGGGTCTCCGGGGTGGTCGAGTCGGGGGCGAGCCCGAAGACGTCGGTGACGCTGCCGAGCAGGATGTCGTCGCCGATCATGACGTCGTCGCCGACGAGGTGGTAGGGCACCCAGGTGGCGCCGAGGGCCCCGCGGACGAGCAGGTAGTCGCCCTCGCTCGGGCGCGGCGGGACGGGCCCGGGGATCGGGGCGGGCGGCGGCGGATCGACGAGCTCGGGCTGGGGAATGAAGGGCGCGACCCCGGCGCGGACGAGCGCCTTCGGCAGCGTGAGCGCCTCGTCGTCGAGGTCGGCGTCCGGATCGGCGCCCGGGTCGGCGCCCGGGTCGGCGTCGCCGGCGACGTCGAGGTCGCGCGCGGACGGGTCGGTGCAGGCCGCGAGGAAGAGGAGCGTGCAGGGGACGAATGCGTGACGGCGGGCGAGCATGAGGTTCGCCCGGGGAGTAGACGCTCGCGCCGGAACGATTCACCGGTCCGAGGATTTTTCGGCGCGCGCGGGCACGCGCCGGGGGAGCTTCCCACTGCGGGGGGCGCGGGGCCGCGAAAGGTCGGGTGGGCGCGTCCGCGGGGGGGCTTCCCACTGCGGGGGGCGCGGGGCCGTGAAAGGTCGGGTGGGCGCGTCCACGGGGGGCTTCCCACTGCGGGGGGCGCTGGGCCGCGAAAGGTCGGGTGGGCGCGTCCACGGGGGGCTTCCCACTGCGGGGGGCGCGGGGCCGCGAAGGGTCGGGTGGGCGCGTCCGCGGGGCGGCTCCGCGGGGCCCTCGCTGTCGGCGGGCTCCCCCCCATGGCCGTGCTCGGCGGCCTCGCGGGCACACGAGCCGGGTGGCGCGAAGGGCATGTTTCAAGAGAACTGTCCCGAGTGCCAGGAGAGGCCGCCTGCGCGCGCGCCATGGGCTCCGCCCCGCCGGCGTCCCGCTGCGCCGCCCCGGGGACGCGCCCCGGAGAACATGGCGGGCCCCGCGCTTCGGTGCGCGAAGACCTTCGTGCCGGCGCCGGGGTTCATGATAGCAGGACGGTCGAGGTGCGGAGAGATGCGGGGCTCGTGGCGGAGCCGGGGTTCATGACAGCAGGACGGTTGACGCACAGGGAGAAGCGGGGCCTGCCCGGATCGTCGGAGGGCGGACCCGGCGCGGCGCATGGGACGCCGGCGGGGCGGAGCCCATGGCGCGCG
>ERZ1066117.1215-NODE-1215-length-13622-cov-7.676642_pt1 | contig 13622 bp, 14 predicted proteins | sample MGYA00382764_ERZ1066117 | MGnify/ENA primary metagenome ERZ1066117 (study PRJEB33369, sample SAMEA5778347) | biofilm metagenome | biome: Industrial cooling water; feature: Water cooling tower basin; material: Biofilm | place: United Arab Emirates | collected...
CGCGTCACCGCCGCGCGCTCGGCCGAAACCTTCATGTTGACGCTGTAGCTCGCCACCGCCACCGCCGTGGTGACGAGGATGCTGGCGGCAATGCCCAGATAATGCCTCATGCCAGGGCTCCTTCGATCCTGCCCCACGCGGGGGCCGAAGTGCGGACGGCGCTGCGCAGCGTGGCGCTGCGGGCGCGGGGATTGCGGGCGATTTCGGCCTCGCTGGCGCGCACCGCCTTGGCCGGTCGCTGGAAGCTGGGCGCGCGCCCGGCCGCGGCCTGCGGGAGGTGGCGCGATGTGGCCGGGGCGCCGCCCGAACGGTCGCGCAGGAACGTCTTCACCCGCCGGTCCTCGGCACTGTGGAAGCTCACCACCGCCAGCCGGCCACCGGGCTTCAGCAAATGTTCGGCCGCCACCAGCCCGGCTTCCAGCTGGCCCAGTTCATCGTTCACATGGATGCGCAGCGCCTGGAAGCTGCGGGTGGCCGGATCGGCCTTCTTGCCCGGCGCATGTCCCACCACGCGGCGGATCAGCGCCGCCAGTTCGCCGGTGCGCGCAAACGGCCGATCGGCCACGATCGCCCGCGCGATGCGCCGCGCCGCCGGCTCGTCGCCCAGGTGGAACAGCACGTCGGCAATCTCCGCCTCGCTGGCGCTGTTGATGAAATCGGCGGCGCTCGGCCCGGCCTGGCTCATCCGCATGTCCAGCGGGCCATCGGCCTGGAAGGAAAAGCCGCGGGCCGCGGTATCGATCTGCATCGATGAAACGCCGATATCGGCCGCGATGGCGTCCACCGCCGTCACGCCGTGCGCCGCCAGCGCGTCCACCATCTCGGCAAACGGCCGCTGGATCAGCGTCACATCCGGGCAGGCGGCCAGATCGGCGTTCAGCGCAATGGCATCGGGATCGCGATCAAAGCCCCAGCAGTGCCCGGCCCCGGCGGCGCGGGCGGCGCGCAGATAGCCGCCGGCGCCCAGCGTGGCATCCACATAGATGTCACCCGGCGCCAGGCTGAGCGCCGCCATCACCTCATCAAGGAGCACGGGCGTGTGGGGCGCGCTCATGCCGGGCGCTCCTCGCCCAGGCCCTTCTGGCGCAGTTCGGAAAGCAGGATCTTGCGCTTGGCAGGGTGCAGATCGGGGCGGGCCAGATAATCCCACGGGTCCCACATCTCGAACCAGTGGAAGCCGGCAATGAACCACACATGCCGGGAGATGCCGCCCAGATCCTGCAGCGCCGGCGGCAGCACCATGCGGCCGGCATCGTCGATGGTCAGGCTCTTGGCGGTGCCAAACAGGAATTCGGCCTCGTCATAGGCGGCCCGGTCCATGGTGGCGCCATTGCGGCTTTCGAAAGCGGCCATCAGGCGGGCGGCATGGCTGCGGTCATAGGCCATCAGGCAGGTCACGTCGCCGTGCCCGGGCCCCACCAGGATCTCGCTGGTGCCAGAACGCGCCTGCACCACGGCCCGGAAGTCTGCCGGCACGGAAAGCCGGTTCTTCGCGTCAACCGCGTTCAGCGCATAGCCCTGGTAAAATGCCTGATCCACGCACCATCCCTGCCTGCGTGGCGGCTCTGCCAGCCCGTTCCGCAACGGCCGGCCACGGCGGAAAATCCCGCGCTCTGCCCTGCCCCAACCCGAACGGCGCCAATCCGCCTCCACGCCATTGTGGAAAACGGTCTATCATGGGATTTGATGGGCAACAATGGGATTACATGGGCGTCATGCCCGATTCATGGGGATATCCATGGAGAAATTGCAGCCATTTCAGATTCTGTTCCTGTGATGTTCTGTTGCGATCGCCTGTGGATAAGTCTGTGTGAAAGGATTTGCCGCCAAGGCCCTGGGATTTGATGGGAACCGCCCCCCGGCAAGGCGCCCCGATTCGGGCCGCGCGCCGCCATCAGGGGCGGGGGGCCGGCGCGGTTTCGCCGTGGCCGGCGGCTTCCTTGCCCGATCCCGGCGCCACGCCCAGCGTGGCCAGCGAATCCTCGGGCTGCACCGGCTGCACGCGCGCGGCCGGCTTCAGCAGCGCGGCGGCCACCAGCACCATCAGGAAGATCGCCGCCATGCCGGTCAGGCCCCAGCGGAGCCGGTCATTGGGCAGGCGGGCGTCCGCAGGCCGGGCCAGCGGGGCGCCGGCAGCATCGGCCGCGCCCCCGGCATCATCCGCCGCCGTGCGCCCGGAAATGCGCTTCCTGAAGATCATGACCCTCGTTCGTTGGCCGCGGCACAGCGCCGGCCGCAGCAGCCTGATCCGCGAATCTATGCCGTGGCAGGCAGCCTGTCGATAGGGCTCAGGCGAGGCCTTTCGCAGCGCGCCATTCGGCGTTGTAAAGCGTTGAAAGATAACGCAGCCCGCTGTCGCACAGGATGGTGGCGATGATGTGCCCCGGCCCCATCTCCCGGGCCAGCCGCACCGCGCCGGCCACGTTGATGCCCGATGAAAGCCCCAGGCACAGCCCTTCCTCCGCATTCAGGCGGCGCACCCAGTGCAGGCCTTCGGGATCACTCACGCGGAACTGCGTGTCCACGGAGAGCCCGTCCAGGTTGCCGGTGATCCGGCTCTGGCCGATGCCTTCCGAAACGCTCGATCCTTCCGCCTTCAATTCGCCGTGCGCGAAATAATTGTAGAGCGCCGCGCCCATCGGATCGGTCAGCGCGATGCGGATGGCGGGGTTCTGCTCCTTCAGCCCCATCGCCACGCCGGCCAGCGTGCCGCCGGTGCCCACCGCGCAGGTGAAGCCATCGATCCGGCCGTCCGTCTGCGCCCACAGTTCCGGCGCGGTGCTGCGGATGTGCGCCCGCCGGTTGGCCACATTGTCAAACTGGTTGGCCCACACCGCACCCGGCGTCTCCTCGGCCAGCCGGCGGGAGGTGTGCACATAATGGGCGGGATTGGCATAGGGCGCCGCCGGCACCAGCACCAGCTCGGCGCCCAGCGCGCGCAGCGTGTCCTGCTTTTCCCGGCTCTGGGTTTCGGGCATCACGATGATGGTGCGATAGCCGCGCGCCGCCGCCACCAGCGCCAGGCCAATGCCGGTGTTGCCCGCGGTGCCTCCACGATGATGCCGCCGGGCATCAGCAGGCCGCGCGCCTCCGCATCCTCGATGATGCCCAGTGCCGCCCTGTCCTTCACGCTGCCGCCGGGATTGAGGAATTCCGCCTTGCCCAGGATGGTGCAGCCGGTTTCGGCGCTGGGGCCTTTCAGGGTGATCAGCGGGGTGTTGCCGATCAGGCTGATGATGTCGGGTGCGATCTGCATGGGCCCTTCCTACGACGCAAGCCCATGGCCCCACAAGGAAGCTCTGTTGAAGTGCGCCCAAGCGGGGCTAGAGTGAACGCGATGCGCGGCTTTCCCCTTCTTGCCGGTCTGCTGCTGGCCAGTTGTTCGTCACCGCCGGTTGGCGGCGATCTGGCCGTGGCCGTGGTGGCCGACGACATGGCCGGTCAGCCTGGCGCGCTGACCGAACAGCTGGCGCAGGAAGCCAGCCGCGCCACGCTGGTGACGCGGGCCGCCGATGGCAGGATCGCTGCTGGCCTCGCCACCAGCTGGCGCTTCCTCGATGAAGGGGAAGACCTGATCCTGCGGCTGGCACCGCTGCGCTGGCCATCGGGAGCGGCCGGCAAGGGGCAGGGCGCAGAACTTGATGCCCAGGATGTGGTGCGATCGCTGCGCCGGCGCTCGCCGGCAGCGCGGCCGGCGCTGGCTGCCGCGGGCCTTTCCGGGCGCGGCACTGCCCGCGCGCCCATCGCCCGCGTGGTTGAACTGGCGCCGCGCCCGGCCACGCCCTATCTGCTCGATTGGCTGGCGCAGCCGGCCCTCGCCGTCACCGATCGGCGCGGCCGGCCCTTCCCAGGCCCCTATGCCCGCACGGCCGAGGGCCGGACGATCCGGCTCGACCGGATGGCCGAGGCGCCGCGACCCGATGCCCGGCCGGCGCAGATCCGGCTTGAAACCCTGCCTGCGGCCGATGCGATCAAGGCCTTTCGCACCAACGGCCGCCAGCTGGTGCTGGGCGAAGGGCTGACCGGGCTGATCGAGGCGCGGCAGGCGCGGGCCGGCCAGGCGCTGCGCTTCGAGGCCGTGCACGGCGTGATCGGCCTTGCAATCCGGCCGGGCGGCGTGCTGGCTGATGCCCGCCTGCGCCGCGCGCTGCTGCTGGCCAGCGATAGCGAGGCACTGGCCGACCGGATCGGCCTGGCCACGCTCACCGCACAGAACCGGCTGTGGGACGGGATGTCACCGCCGGCCGATGCCCGCGCGCTGCCATTGGCACAGCGCCAGGTGCAGGCCGCCGCGCTGCTGGCGGAGGCCGGGTTCGGGCCGGAACGGGCGCTCGTGCTCACCGTGCTGGTGCCGGCGGGGGCGGAAGCTGAACTGGTGGCGCGGCAGCTGGCCGACAGCCTGTCGCCGCTGGGGATCGCGATCCGCAGCCTGCGCCGGCCGGCGAAGGGCCCGACGCCACGCCACGATCTGGCGCTGGTCGCCCATGTGGCGCCAGTGCCCGATGCGGTGGCGCATCTGGCGCGCTGGGGCTGTGCGCTGGCGCAGCCATGCAGCGCGGAGGCCGATCTGCATCTCGATGCCGCCCGCGCTGCCGGCAGTGATCTGCCGGCCCGCGCTGCTGCCATCGATCGCGCCGAAACCGCGCTGATGGCCGATCCCGCTTTCGTGCCGCTGCTGCGCCCGCTGCGCTGGGCGCTGGTGGCCGATGGCGTGACCGGCTTCGTTGCCAATCCGCTGGGCTGGCATCCACTGGGCCGTGTGGCGCGCGGGTCCTGAGCCTCAGCTCAGCCCCCTGATCTTGAGCTCAGCATTGCCGCACCGAACGGCGGCCGATCTCGCGGCCAGCCAGCGCGCCAGCGCCGGCCACCAGCGCGGTTTCGCCCAGGTTGCCGCCCAGCAGCGCCGCGCCGGCCCCGGCGATCGCCGCACCGGCCACAGTGGCGCGGGCCTTGGCGCGCTTCTTGGCGCGCTGGCATTCGGCCAGGCTGTTGTAGCGCTTGCCGCCGGTTTCAAACACCACCGGGCCATTATCCGGCTGGTTGTTCTGGGCCAGCACCGGGGTGCCGGCCGGGCCGGCCAGGGCGATGGTGGCGGCGATCAGGATCGTCTTGCGCATGTCGGTTTCTCCCTCATATCTCTGGCGGCTCTTGCTGTTGGCGCCAGCCGGTCGCATCATCACTTCGGTGCTGCGGGTCTGCCCCGCCCGGTTGCTCAGCACCGGTTCAAATTGCCGGTGGCAAGGTGAATTCATCATGAAGCATTTTTTCTGCGCTGTCGCCCCGATCGGGCTTTTTCTGCTGGCTCCGGCGGCGGCGCAATCGCGCCCCCAAAACGCGCCGACCAGCGAATTCGTGCCCGAAATGGCCGATGCCAACGCCGCGGCCAGCCTGCCGCCGCTGGCGCCCGATCCCCGCCTCGCGCCCGCTCCGGGTGACACGGCGTCACCGCAAGCCGGATGGCAGCAGCCGTCGCCGAACCAGCCGCCGCTGCCGGTGATGGGCCGGCACGGGATCGAGCCGCCGATGCCGATGGCCTATGCCGCCGCTGTTCCGGTGCCCGTCGCCGTGCCTGTTCCCGTGCCAGTGGCCTATGCCCCGGTGGCCGGGTTTGGCTGGGGTGGCGGCTGGGGCCGGCCAGGCTGGCGGGGTGGCTGGCGGGGTGGCTGGCGGGGGCCGGGTTGGGGCGCGCCTGCCTGGGGCTATGGTTGGAATGGGGGTTGGAATGGGGGTTGGAATCGGGGCTGGAATGGCGGCTGGCGCTGCCGCTCCACCGGCTCCGGCGCGCTGGTGGGAACGGTGGCCGGCGCGGTGATCGGCTATGGCCTTGCCGATCGCTGGAATCGCGGCACCGGGGCGGTGCTGGGCGGCGTGGTCGGCGGGCTGGCCGGCAGCGCTATCGAGCGGTCGGGTCGCTGCTGATCGCCGCCAGGAAGGCCGGCCCCCAGCGCTCCAGCTTGGCCGCGCCCACACCCGGAATGCGGCCCAGCGCCGGCAGCGTGGATGGCCGGCTGGCGGCCATCGCCCGCAGCGTCGAATCGTGGAACACGACATAGGGCGGCACGCCGGCTTCGGCCGCCAGTGCGCGTCGCAGTGCGCGCAGCGCCTCGAACAGCGGCTGGTCGGCTGCGGCCAGCCCGCTGTCGGCGGCCTCATCGCCGCGCCGGCGGGCGCGCTGCGGCGGCTGCTTCAGGCTGATCGCCACTTCGCCCTTCAGCATGGCGCGGGCCGCCGGCCCCAGGATCAGGCCGCCATGCTCCGGATCGCGCTCCAGCGCGTCGAGCGCTTCGAGCTGGCGGGCCAGCGCCTTCCACTGTTCGGCCGGCCAGTCCTTGCCGATGCCGAACAGCGACAGCCCGTCGTGGTGGAATTTCTGCACCTTTTCCGATCGCTTGCCGGCCAGCACGTCGATCAGGTGCCCAACCCCGAAGCGCTGGCCGGTGCGATATACGGCGGAGAGCAGCTTGCGCGCCGCCTCGGTGGCATCGATGATGGCCGGCGGATCAAGGCAGTTGTCGCAATTGCCGCACGCGGCCGGCGGCACCTCGCCGAAATAGCGCAGCAGTTCGGCACGGCGGCAGCCGGGCGTGTCGAGAAAGGCGATCAGCGCATTGAGGCGCCGCGCCTCGCCGGCCTTGAAACCCTCGGTGCCCTCGCTCGCGGCGATGAAGCCGCGCTGGCGGGCGACATCCTCGCCGCCCCAGATCAGCTGCGCCACCGCCGGATCGCCATCGCGCCCGGCGCGGCCGGTTTCCTGGTAATAGGCCTCGATGGAGCGTGGCAGACCGGCGTGCAGCACGAAGCGCACATCCGGCTTGTCGATGCCCATGCCAAAGGCGATCGTGGCCACCATCACCATGTCCTCGGCGGCCACGAACTCGGCCTGGTGGCGAGCGCGCGACACCGGATCCAGCCCGGCATGATAGGGGCGGGCGCGCACCCCCTTGTCCACCAGTGCCGCACAGATGTTCTCCGTGGCGGCGCGGGTGGGCGCATAGATGATGCCGGCCTGCCCGGCATGGTTGCCCAGGAAATCCAGGATCTGGCGCTTGAGATTGTCGCGCCCCGCCACCTGGTAACGGATGTTGGGCCGGTCAAAGCCCGAAAGCGTCACGCGGTCGGAGGCAATGCCCAGCTGCACGGCGATGTCGGCGCGGGTCTCGCGGTCGGCGGTGGCGGTCAGCGCGATGCGCGGCACACCCGCCAGCGCATCGCAGAAGGGCCGCAGCCGGCGATACTCGGGGCGGAAATCATGGCCCCACTGGCTCACGCAATGTGCTTCGTCGATGGCGATGAGCGCGATCGGCACGCGCGCCACCAGTGCGGAAAACCCATCGGTCAGCGCGCGTTCGGGCGAGACATAGAGAAGATCGAGCTGGCCATCGGCCATGTCGCGCCACACCTGCCCGCTGTCGGCAGACTGGCTGTTGAGCGTGGCGGCGCGCACCCCGGCCGCCCGGAGCGCGCGCACCTGGTCTTCCATCAGCGCGATCAGCGGCGAAATGACGATGCCGGTGCCGGGCCGGATCAGCGCCGGGATCTGGTAGCACAGCGACTTGCCGGCGCCCGTCGGCATGATCGCCAGCACATCGCGCCCGGCCAGCACATCGGCGATGATCGCCTCCTGCGGCCCGCGAAACTCCCGGTGGCCGAACACCCGGCGCAGCACGTCGTGCGGGCTTGAGCGGGCGGGTGGCGCGGAAGCATGAAGCATCGATCCTGCATAGGCGGGCGGCGCAGTCGGCGCCACTGGCTCAACCCGCTGTCCCCATATATTTGCCGGGCGCCATTCGACAAGCGGGCGGCCAAGCCCTAGTTGGTGCAGCCTATGACTCGCTGGCGCCAGCGCTTTCCCCTGTTGCTGCCGGCGGCGCTGCTGCCGGCCGCCGCCTTCATCCTGTGGCAGGAACTCATCCCGCCCTCGCTGGCCAATCCGGTGAGCGAGCGGGCGGTGGCAGTTGCGGCCGAGCCGCTGGCCGGCAGCGGTGCCAGCATCGGCCCCTTCCGCCTCGCCGGCGCGCTGCGGCTGACCAGCAAGGATCCAGCGTTTGGCGGCATCTCCGGCCTCGCATCGCTGCCCGATGGCCGGCTGCTGGCGGTGACCGATGCCGGGCAGTGGCTGACGCTGAAACCGGTGGTGACGGGTGGCCGGCTCACCGGCGTGGCCGATGCGGTGATGGGCGCCTATGCCAGCGCCGGCGAGAAGAACGCCATGGACGGCGAGGCCATCACATTCACGCCCGATGGCCGCTTGGCTGTAAGCCTGGAACAGCAGCATCGCCTGATGCTGTTCGAAGGCATCGGCCCGCCGCGCCGCCCCATCGGCACCATCTTCCGCACGGCCACGGCCGGCTGGCCGCCCAACGGCGGCGGCGAGGCGCTGGCGGTGTTCGGCGATGGCGCCATGCTGTGGATATCCGAAGCCTCGCGGCGGCCTGATGGCAGCCATGTCGCGCTGTGGCTGGCGCCCGATGGCAGCACCCGCAGTGTCGCCATTCCCGGCCTTGCCGGCTTTGCGCCCACCGATGCGGCGCGGCTGGACGATGGCCGCCTGCTGCTGCTGCACCGCTTCTACAACGGCATCAGCAACCGCGCCGCGATCAGCCTGGTGGATGTGCAGCCGATCCGCAATGGCGGCGAATTGGCCACCGGCCGCGTGCTGGCCGAATGGGGCGGCGGCGATGCCTGGCCGGTGGACAACATGGAAGGGCTGGCGCTGGTGAAGGAAGGCGGCCTGCCGGTGCTCTATGTCGCCTCCGACGACAATTTCAATCCGGGCCAGCGCAGCCTGCTGCTGCGGCTGGAGCTCATCGCGCCGCTTTCACCGAGGCTGGCTTGCGCACCACCAGCTTGATCTCGGTGATGCCGGTATCGGGCAGCAGGCGCGACACGCCAATGGCGGTCCAGGCCGGGAAGGGCGCCTTGATGTAGCGGGCCTTCACGCTGGCCATGGCATCGAGCTGTGCCTTCACGTCGGTGTGGAAGCTGGTGATGTCCACCACGTCGGCCCAGGTGACGCCGGCGCGGGCGAGGATGGCATCCAGCCGCTTGAAGGCGCGTTCATAGGCGGCCGTCATCTCCGTCTCCCCCGGCGCCAGCCCGGCCACCACGCCCGACAGATAGACCGTGTCGCCGGCGATCACCGCATCGGCATAGCCATAGCGCTCCTGAAAGGCGCGCTCGGCGGGGTTTTCGGACATCAGCACGGCATCGGGCGGCAATGCGAAGGCGGGGGCGGCCAGAGCGGCGGCAAGCAGAGTAGCGGCAAGCACAGCAGCGGTGCGGGCGATCGGCAGCATGGGTCGGCCTTTCGGCATGGTGATTCGCCCGGCAAGCATCGCAGCGGTGCGCGCAAACGCAAAGGGCGGCGCCGGCTCTCCGGCGCCGCCCTTCATGGCAGCAGGCTCAAGCGCGCGTTCAGGCGGCGGCGAGCTTCTTGCTGATTTCCTTCTTCAGCTTCTGGCAGCGGTCCGACAGCTTGTCGTCGCTGGTCTTCAGCAGCCAGTTGTCCAGGCCGCCGACATGTTCCACCGAACGCAGGCCGTTCATCGAAACGCGCAGGCGCACGCCCTTGCCCAGCGCGTCCGACATCAGCGTGACATGCTGAAGGTTCGGAAGGAAGGTGCGCTTGGTCTTGTTGTTGGCGTGGGACACGTTGTGGCCGATCTGGCGACCCTTGGCGGTCAGTTCGCAAACGCGCGACATGGCGGAAACGTCCTTGAAGAAATTGGTCTGGCAACGAATCTGTGCATGCGGCGTGCCGGGGCCAGCCACAACAGGGGGCGGCGCATAGCCCAGCGCGCCCGGCGCGTCAACAGCCGCACGCCTCAGAGGCAGATGCAAAACGGGGGCTGGACGCCAAGCTGAGCGCTGTGCAAGGTTTCGTTCATGCCCTGGTTTGCCATTCATTGCATCGACAGGCCGGATTCGGCCGAACTGCGCGCCGAAACGCGCCCGGCACATCTCGCCCATGTGAATGCGTACAAGGATCAGGTGCTGGTGGCCGGTCCGCTGCTGCGCCCCGATGGCCGCGCGATGGGATCGCTGCTGATCATGGAGTTCGAGGATCGCGACGCGGCGATCGCCTTTGCCAATGCCGATCCCTATCATCTGGCCGGCCTGTTCGAGAGCCGCTCGGTGACGAACTGGCATAAGGTTCTGCCGTAAAGGCGGGCGCACAAATAGCGGAGCTATTTGCCGACTCCGCCAAGGCCGGCCGGCGACCAAAAATGGCGACCCTCAGGTCGCCATTTTCGTGAGTCGTCCGACGGCGTGGCTTTGCCACGCCGGTTCAAGCAAGGAAGGGAAGAAGGCGGCGTTGCAAAGCCACGCCGTCGAAGCTGTTTTGCCGGCTTGGCGCCGGCAGCCAGCGGGCCCCATCGAAGTACGACTTCGATGGGCTCCCACAGCCCGGCCGGCCTTGCGCGAGTCCGCGCGCGGCACGCGCGCTGGCCGCGCTACAGTGCCAGCCCCTGCCGCTTCGCCGCGCTCGCCAGTTCGGCACGGATATTCACCCCTGGTGCCGCCAGCCACGCCAGGATCGCATCGGTCAGCGGTTCCAGCGTGGCCGAACGGATCATCGCCTTGATCGGCCCGATGCCGGCCGGGGTGATCGACAGGCGTTCCACGCCCAGCGCGATCAGCGCCAGCGCCTCCAGCGGGCGGCCGCCCATCTCCCCGCACACGGTCACCGGCACATCATGGCCGGCTGCGGCGCACACGATGCGGCGGATGACGCGCAGGATCGCCGGGGACAGCCAGTCATAACGGTCAGCCAGGCGCGGGTTGGCGCGGTCGGCGGCGAACAGGAACTGGGTGAGGTCGTTGGTGCCCACCGAGACGAAATCGGTCATCGGCAGCAGCACGTCCAGTTGCTCGATCAGTGCCGGCACCTCGATCATCGCGCCGTAGAGGATCTCGGACGGCACGGCGTGACCGGTGGCGATCAGCCGGTCCTTCTGGGCTTCCACCAGTGCGCGCGCCTCGGCGAACTCCCAGGGTTCCGAGATCATCGGAAACATCACGGAAAGGGTGCGGCCGGCAGCGGCTTCGAGCAGCGCGCGGGCCTGCACCTTCATCAGGCCCGATCGGCCCAGCGCGAGGCGCAGCGCCCGCCAGCCCATCGCCGGGTTCTCGTCCTCATCGTCGCCATCGAGATAGGGCACCGCCTTGTCGCCGCCGATATCGACAGTGCGGAACACCACCGGCTTGTCCCCGGCGGCATCGAGCACGGCCTTGTAGAGCCCCTGCTGGCGCTCGCGGCGCGGCAGCGTGGCGGACACGAGGAACTGGAACTCGGTGCGGAACAGGCCGATGCCATCGGCACCGGCGAGCCCGATGGTGGCGGCGTCGTCCACCAGGCCGGCGTTCATGAACAGGCTGATCTCGCGCCCATCCTTGGAGACGGCCGGCAGGTCGCGCACCTTGGCCCATTCCTCGGCCTGGCGCGCCTTCAGCGCCCGCATCGCCTGGTAGGACTTGATGGTGGCCGCGGTGGGCCGCACCAGCAGCGCGCCGTTGCCGGCATCGACGATCAGCTCGTCGCCATCATTGACCTGGCCGAACAGCTGATCGACCCGGCCCAGCACCGGCACGCCCATGGCCCGCGCCACGATGATCACGTGCGCCGTCAGGCTGCCTTCTTCAAGCACGACGCCCTTCAGGAAGCGCTTGTCATATTCGAGCAGCTCGGCGGGGCCGAGGTTGCGTGCAATCAGGATGGTGTCACCCTTCAGGCCCATCTGCGCGGCGGTGGCGAGCTGGCCCGATAGAATGCGCAGCAGCCGGTTCGACAGGTCGTCGAGATCGGACAGGCGCTCCTTCAGATAGGGATCGTCGATCGAGCGCAGGCGCAGGCGGTTGCGGGCCGAAACGCGCTCCACGGCGGCTTCTGCGGTCAGCCCGGTCTCGATCGCCTCGTTGATGCGCCGCGCCCAGCCTTCATCATAGGCGAACATCTTGTAGGTTTCGAGGATCTCGTGGTGATCGGTGCCGGCAACGAAATCGGCCTGGCCCATCATGTTGTCGATTTGGTCGCGCATGCGGCGGAAGGCTTCCACCAGCCGGGCGCGTTCGGCATCGACATCATCGGCGACCGTGTGTTCCACCACCACGCGCGGCTGATGAAACACCGCCGTGCCGCGCGCCAGCCCATCCACCAGCTTCAGGCCATTGAGGCGCGTGGGGCCGCTGTTCGCGGCGCGCATCTTCGCCGCCTGCGCATCATCCACCAGACCGGCGCCGTGGATCAGTTCGGACAGCACCATGCCAACCGTTTGCAGCGCTTCTATCTCGACATCGTCATAGTCGCGCGGTTCACGGTGTTGCACGGCCAGCACGCCGATCGCCGCCTCGCGCCGCACGATCGGCACACCGCAGAAGCTGTGGAACAGTTCCTCTCCGGTTTCCGGGCGATAGGCGAAATCCGGGTGGGCGCGCGCCTCGGCCAGGCTCAGCGGTTCGCGGCTGGCGGCGATGCGGCCAACAAGGCCCTGCCCCATCGACAGCCTTGTGACGTGCACCGCCGATTGCGCCAGGCCGAAGGTGGCAAACAGCTCCAGCACGCCATCGCGCAGCAGATAGATGGAGGCGACCTCGCTGTTCAGCTCGGCCGCGACGATCTTCACCACCTGGTTGAGCTTGGTCTGCGCCGCCGCCTTGCCCGCCATCACATCGTGAAGGCGGCGCAGGATCTTGCGGGCGGCGCTGGCGGGCGGCATCAGGCGGCGGCCTCCCTGGTGTGGGCGCGGGCGAGTGCAGCTTCGGCCTCGGTCACCAGTTCGTCAATGATCTCGGTCACCGGCTGAACGCGCGTCACCATGCCCACCGATTGCCCGGCCATCAGGCTGCCGGTCTCGACATCGCCTTCCACCACGGCGCGGCGCAGGGCGCCGGCCCAGTAATGCTCGATGGCCAGCTGGCCGGCGGCGAGGTCCATCTCGCCGCGATCGACAGCGGCCGCCACTTCGCGCTGGCGCTCGTTGAAGGCCTCGCTGCCGGCGTTCTTCAGGGCACGCACCGGGATCACCGGCAGCCTGGGATCGATCTGCACGCTGGCCAGCGCATCACGGGCACTGGCGCGCACGAAGGCCGCCTTGAACTTCTCGTGCGCCACGCTTTCGGCCGCCGCGGCAAAGCGTGTGCCAAGCTGCACGCCCGAGGCGCCCATGTCGAGATAGGCGGCGATGGCGTTGCCGCGCCCGATGCCGCCGGCCACGAACACCGGCACATCGGTGATGGCCGGCAATATCTCCTGCGCCAGCACGGTGAGGGACACGGGGCCGATATGGCCGCCGGCTTCCGAGCCTTCGATGATGATGGCATCAACACCCGAGCGCATCAGCTTCTTCGCCAGCGCGGCCGTGGGCGCAAAGCACATCAGCCTGGCGCCGAACGCCTTGATGGCGGCAATCGCCGGGCCGGGCGGCAGGCCGCCGGCCAGCACGACATGGCTCACCTTCTGGCGCGCGCAGACCTGGATCAGTTCGTCCAGCTGCGGGTGCAGCGTGATGAGATTGACGCCGAACGGCATTTGCGTGAGCGCGCGCGTGGCGGCGATTTCCTTCTCCAGCAGTTCGGGCGGCATCGCCCCGCAGGCCAGCACGCCGAAGCCGCCGGCGTTGGAG
>ERZ1066117.1219-NODE-1219-length-13591-cov-5.020316_pt1 | contig 13591 bp, 9 predicted proteins | sample MGYA00382764_ERZ1066117 | MGnify/ENA primary metagenome ERZ1066117 (study PRJEB33369, sample SAMEA5778347) | biofilm metagenome | biome: Industrial cooling water; feature: Water cooling tower basin; material: Biofilm | place: United Arab Emirates | collected...
CGTCGGGGCCGCTGTATTTCGCGTAGTCGAGATCGGGACGCAACTTCTCCCACTTGGTGTTCAGCCAGCTAAGGCCGAGCGTTGATTTGTTGATTTCCTCCACCCACGGATGCACCCGATCGCGATAGTAGGTCGAGGTGACCAGTCGCCCTTCCTTGTCCACCCAGTAGACCGCATCGGGCTTCTTCCCCGCCGGCAGCACGGCCGAGCGGTCCTTGAGTGAGAGTGCCACCACCTTACCCTTGCCATCGGTGGCGGTCTTGAGCGAGTCGCCCAGCGTCGGGGCGAGCATTGTCTCAGGCGCGATGCCGGTCGGCTTCTTGGCCGTGATTTTCCCCTTGTCGCTGGAACTGCTGCTGGGCGTTGCCGGAGGCACCTGCGAGTATCGCACCGCACCGGCACAGTATTGCTCACGTCCCGCGGCGCGGTTGTACCATTCGTTGGCCGCGATGCCATGCACATCGGGCGAGCAACCGCTCGCGCACGTGGCGTGGCCGGGGCCGGTCATGGTCATGGCATAGGGGTAGTGGCAGTCGGTGAACCAGGCGCCCTCGTCGGTGAGGCGTCGCAGGCCATCCTTGACGTACAGGTCGCGCCAGCGCTGGGGGAAATCGCCACGCATCTGATCGAAGTAGAGGAGCACGGCGAGTTTGGGCCGGTTGCGTTCGGGCGGTTTCTCCCGCGCAAACAGACTCAGGCCAAGCGTGACCACCAGTGCCAACCCCAACGAAAGCCCCCAACGCATGGCACACCCCTTAAGCGACGAGAACGCGAAGATGGGATTATCGTAGAAATCCGGCACCCGAAGGTGGTGAGGGTTTGATGAAGAATGGGAGGACTGCCGGGAACCGGGCGCCCGATTATCTCGGGATTGGCTCAAGTTCCACGCTTTGGCGTGCCGATGCAGGGCGATGACACCCTGAACTCTATCCCTTTGAGGTCGATCCCACCATGCGGCGTTTCTTCGTCATCCTCGGTCTGACGCTCCTGCTTGGTCTTGCCCGGCCCGCCACCGTGGCGGCTCATCCCTGTCTGGAAGGCTCGTGGAATGCCGCGCTGCCCTGTCCGGGGCTGGTCACCTATACCTTTGGTCCTGCTCGCTTCGTTGGTAACGGCGTCTGGGAGGGATGCCTGCGCCTGACCATCAACGGACGCTTCGTGTCTGCCGGTGAGTATCAGGTTCGCATGTGGACGAACACCGATGGCACCCTGAGCATCCGCGAGGGCGAGGGCATCGGTACCGCTGTCGGCATCATCGACTTCAAGACCAACACCATCGACTACCTGAACACGGTCTACCGCAAGTAAGCCGTGACCCCACCGTGATCAGCACGTTCCTGAACCATGCACTTGGGGATGATCACGTTTTATAAAGATGCGCCACCTGTTCGGCGTAACCGTTGTACAGCAAGGTGGGGCGTCGCTCGCCAGAACCCAACATCCGCTCGCTGGCCTGACTCCAGCGGGGATGCGGAATGGCCGGATTCACATTGGCCCAAAAATCGTACTCGTGCGGAATCAAGGTATTCCAGAAGGTTGCCGGCTGGCGATCGGTCACCTCGATCCGCACGATCGACTTGGCACTCTTGAAGCCATACTTCCACGGCACAATCAGGCGAACGGGAGCACCGTGCTGTTTCAGCAATGGTTTGCCATACATTCCCGTGACCAGCAGGGTCAGCGGGTGCGTTGCCTCGGCAAGCGAGAGCCCCTCGGTATAGGGCCACGGGTAACTGCCGCCCAGGTTGGTCATCTGGTCGGGACGATTCACCGAGATGAAACGCACATACCGCGCCCCGGCCTGCGGCTCGGCTGCAGCCAGCAGTTTGGCCAACGGAAAGCCGACCCACGGCACGGCCATGGCCCAGGCCTCGACACAGCGAAAGCGATAGACGCGTTCTTCCAGCGGGAAGGCCCGCACCAGGTCATCCAGATCCCACACCTTGGGACGGGCCACCAAACCTGTCACCTCCAGCGTCCAGGGATAGGGCTGGAAGGCATCCACATATCTCCAGACCGATTTGCCACTACTAAACTCGAAAAAATTGGTGTAGCGAGCGGCGACGGCCGACTCGGTTAGGGGACGGTCGACCTCTGCGAAATCCGGGTTTCGCTCGGCGGGATACAGTTCGGAGCCGGGGATGCCCTCCACCAGGCCATGCCCTTGTACTTCCTCGTCGCTGCCCGGTCGTCCGTAGCGATACCACAATCCCGCGCCCAGCCCGGCCACGCCCACCCCGCCCAGGGCCGTCATCAACCAACGCCGACGGTTGAGGGCCACCCCTTCGGGAGTAATGTCACGGTCATTCACGTTTGGCTCCTTCCGGCTTGTGGTCGCGTATCGCTTTGCGTCGCTGCTGGGATGCTCGTGCTTCGCCCTGCAGTTCGGGCAACTCCGTCTTCACCAACTCCTCGAGCAAGGCGTCGGCTTCGGGTGTCGCCGCGTATTCGAGAGCCTCGATGGCTCGCAGCATTTGTAGGCGCTCGGGCAAGAGCCGTGGCGCGGGTGCGGGTCCGTCGCCCAGAATCCGTTGCAAGCGTCGCCGCGCTTCAAGGCTTGTCGTCGTTCGGTGCGCTGCCTGTAACTCTGGGTATAGCTCCTCCCGCCGCCGGGCCAGTGCCGCGGAGGCTTTCTCGCGCGTCGCAAACTCCTCGGCATCCAGATCGCGCAACCATCCGTTGATCCGTTCACGTTGCTCTTTGTCGGCAAGAAGCCGTTCACGCACCTTGCTGAGCAGAAGCTTGCGACCCGGTTCCGACAGAGCAAGCGACCACATTGCCTCGTAGGCCGGTTCGCCCTCGGTTTTGGCCAGCGTCTCCCAGGCGCTCGTGGGTCGCATCGGTTTGTGCGCGGGGGCTTCGCTGGCCTCGATGCGAAACACGTGGGCCTCCCAGCCGGTCAGGGCGGCGATCAGGAAGCGATTGCGCCGATCCCAGTGAATGTGGTGCGGGTAGTTGGGCCAGCGTCGGCCCACCTCTGTCGTGGTGTCGCGGGTCAGGTCCCAGACCTTCATGCGAAAGCCATTCCAGTGGAAGGCCAGCGATTGGCCGTTGGGAGCAAAGGTCGCCCGCTGAACCAGATGGTCGGAAGTCTGGGTTTTGCGTCGCAATTGCGAAGTTCGCACTTCCCACAGATGCAGATGCGGCCCGAAATGGCCCGACGCCACCGTTCGACCATCGGGACTGAAGGCAACACTATTGCACGCGGCATCACGCTTCGGCTGGTAGGCGGCGATGGACTTGCCGGTCTCCAGGTCAAACACCTGTGCTCCCTCGTTGCAACCGACCACCACCCGCGTGCCGTCTGCCGAGAGGTCTACCGCGTGGATCGCCGACTCGCTCACGGCAATGGTGCGAAGCGTTTTCCCCGTGGCGAGGTGGTGCACCTGGAGTTGACCCACATCGTTGGTGATCAGGAATCGATCCCCGGCGGGGTGGACAGCCAGGCCCGTCAAGTCGCGTGGCTGAGCCGCAAGCCGTTGGGTCTGTTTTCCCGTGGTGACATCCATCTGAACGATCGAGCGTCCCGACACCGCCAGCAGCGATCGCCCGTCCGGCAGAAACGCCACCCGGTGCGCCTGGGCCAGGGCAAACTTCCGCAGCCATTTGCCCGTGTGAGGATCGGCGAGATGAATCTCTCGAAAATCGGGGTTGGCCGCAACCAGCAGATTCCCCTGCGGCGACAGGGCCGTGGAATAGAAGACCGGTTGATCGTGCTTGATCTCACGAGCCGGGACAAACTTCTGCGCCAAGGTCGGCAGGGCCAATAACCCGACGACAAGCAGCGCACAGCGATGAGGAGCAGCGGGCATGGTAAGGCTCACGAGGGGATGGGTCGGATCACTTCTTTCGTCGCGTCAGAGACGACTTGGCTGCCGCGGCCAGGCGTGGATCGTCGCCCGTGGCGAGTTTTTCGAGCACCGCCCAGGCTTCGGGTGTGTTGGCGTATTCGAGCACCTCGATGCCACGTAGTCGGCGAATCAGGCCGGAGGGCAGGGGGTTGGTGGGCCGTTTCATCCCGCGCAGGAGACGTTCGATTCGCCGATGCTGCTCCAGGGGAAGCTCGACGCGAAGGGCGGTTTCAAGATCCTCGTAGACATCGGGGCCAAGTTTGGCCAGGGCCGCCGACGCCTTCTCGCGAACGGGGAAATCTTCGTGGTCGAGGTCGGCGATGAGTTGCTGGATCTTTTGCCGCCGGGCGCGAATCTCAGCAGAAACATCGCGCAATTGCGCGACGACATGGTCCACTCCTTCACGTGTATGCAGGAGCGACCACAACCCGCGATAGGCTCGCTCGGCATCGCGCTCGTCCAGCGCTTCCCAGGCCTCGGCGACGCCGAGTGCCTTGAACTCCGGTCCGCTGGGCAGCCGTGGCTCGTGGAAGTGGCCCTGCTCGGTGACCACCAGCAGCCCACCGGCCAACGGAAACAGGGCACGAGGCACCAGATCGCGCCGTTCGCCGATCGGCTGGACGCGGTCGGCTCGCAGGTCCCAGGCGACCAACCGTTCCCCGCCGATGAGCAGCGTTCGGCCATCGGGGCGGAAGGCGAGTGTGTGCAGCAGATCACGCGAGGCCGAGCGTGCCGTACGGATTTCGCCGGTGGCCAGTTCCCACACCCGAATGCAGTGGTCGGCATAGAGCGCCGCCAGCGTTCGTCCATCGGGGCTGAAAGCGACGGCCGTGACCGGCTGATCGCTACCACGCGGCCGGAGTGGCAAGCCACGCTGAAGGGTGGCCGCCTCGAAGAGTTGCACGCCCTGCGGGGTGGACACGGCCAGGGTGCCACTATCAGGTGAAAGCGCACTGGCCTGAGCCGATCGTGGATGGGCCGTGGCCGCCCGGATGGCCTTCTGGGTCTTGAGATCCCACAGGCGCAGTTGTCCCGCCTCGTCGGTCGAGACGAGCCGCTCACCGCCGGGCAGGAAGGCCAGCGAGTGAACGGCGGCCGTGTGCCCGAAGAGTTTGCCCAGCGGTTTACCGGAGGCCGAGTCGAGAAGGTGGATGGTGCGTTCCCCCGCAGCGAGGATGCGGCCATCGGGCGAGAGCGCCAACGAGCCGGTGCCGGAACGTGCGACCGAACGGATCACCTTGTCGGAGCGCGGCTCGCGCCACTGCAGCGCGGCCGAGGTGGCGACGATGAGGGTCTTGCCATCGGCCGAGAGCACGGCAGCGCGAAGGATCTCTTCGGCGCGAAGTGAGCCGACAAGCAACCAGCAGGCCAACGCGATGCGCATGCGACGCCCTCCTGGGAATAACGACGAATGAGGAGGGCCGAAGGTTTCCAGGTGAGGGCGCCGGGATTCGTTTTGCGACAACACGAGGGGACGCCAATACATCCTGGTGTCCCCTCTTCTGGCAGTCTTTTCGAGCGAACGGTTACTTGCCGAACCAGTCAAAGGTGTGCTTGAACTGGAGCCAGAACTGCGTGCCCTTCTCTTGCCAGTGCGACCCCTTCAACTCCTGAATGGCCGCGCCAGCTTCGACGGACAGGCCCTTGATGGGCAGAGCCGTACGGGCCTCGATCTGGAGTTTCTTCAGGTCGAGGCTCGAAGCATTGGGCATCTCCGTCCGCTTCATCTCGCCGGTCAGCGTTAAGGCTCGCCGCTCGTCCGGGCTTTGCACACCCAGGCTCAACGTCCCTCCATAGGTTTTTGCTGTCCCCTCGGGCGTGAGGGTTTGAGCATAACCAGGGACAAGCGCGATCGTTTTGGTCCCATCCGCACTGGTCAGTTTCGCCGGCACCGCGGCCCACCAACTGGTTTCCGAGGAATGGCCGCTGGTATGATTCCCGCCCAGAGTAAGCCCGATCGATTTGATACCGTCCCTGGTGGAACGTGTCAGACCTACCTGCCCACCGAGAGAGTCGCTATTGCCTGATGGGGTGAAGACCCTGGTCAGACCCAGGCTTGCGGTTCCGCTGGTTTGGCCGTCCCGCGAGGTTCTCTTGAGGGCCCCTGTCAACCCCAGACTCTTCTCGTTCGTCGCCCCCGTGGTAATGGATTTGCTCACCTCGGTTTGATAGACCGTGTTCCCCCGTGGCACGGTCACGGTGGTAGTGGTGCTTTTCTCCAGAGTACTTTGCGACGGTTGATTGCCCTGCTGTTGGTTGCTCACCTTGATGGTGTTCTCGGTTCGGACATTCGGACGCGACCCAGTCCCCGGCGAAGGAGCCTGGGGCGGTGCGGTTCGAGCCGGGGCAGTGCGGGCAGGGGGCGACGCGGGCGTCGGACGTGGTGTGGGTGCGGTGACGACAGGAGGCGACGTTCGGGAAGGCGTCGGAACTCGGGCCGACGGTGTCGTTGGACGGGCAGGTGGCATGGGGCGGGTGATCGGGGCGGGCCGGATGGAGGGGCCAGGGACGCGCGAACCGCTCGTGGTGGGGCGGCCCTGAGCCGCAATCCCCCCGGCGAGCACCAGCGCGACCGCTCCCAGCGTCGTGGTGATGAACTTCATGGTTGCCAATCTCCTTTGCCTGAGTCTATCCTGAAGGGAGAATCTGCGTATCGTTTTTCGATGCGAGCTTCTGGTTGCCCTTCAGGTGAGAGCATCCTACCCCTGCCTCAGACCGTTCTCCACGCAAAGGATTCCCAATGTCCCCACAATCCGGTCCCAACGACAAAATCGGTGAACTCATCCGACGCTGGCGGGAGGCTTTGCTACTTAGTCAGGAACAACTGGCCGAGAAGATCGAGGTGCAGCCCAACACGATCTCCAACTGGGAAAGAGGCATCGTGCGACCACAAGCTGCCAACATCGGCCGCCTGTGCAATGCGTTGGAACTGACACCTGAGGCGTTTTGGAAGGGGCCGCCCACTCCCGTGGCGGAGTCTTCCACCGGATCATCCGTCGCTCAACCGGGAGTACCCAGTCTGGCCTCGCTGGCCACCTTTTGGAAGGTAACGATCGATCAGCCTCTGGGGCCTGATCATCAGCGGCTGGAACAACAATTTGGGCTGAATCTCGTGGTGGAGGACGAGACTCTTTATGGCGAATTCGACGATCCGCCTGCGGAAAACTGGTCCTTTCCGCAAGCGCGTCTCCGCACGGCCATACGGTTGCAACTCTACCCGGGCCCCCTCCTCATCTGGCAAGGATGGAGTTTGGAAGAGGAAATTCCTTCTCGCCATACCGGCTATCTAATTCCCGTTGCTCCAGGATGCTGGAAGGGCACTTTCGCTGGATATGGCCACTTTACACGATCGCCGATTCATGGCATCATTATGGCCTGCCAGATCGACGTAAGCGAAGAAGTGAAAGCCTATGCCCGGCTTCATCCTCGACAGCAGGGCTAAGCTCCTTGTTCTCCTACCCCAGAATTTCCTTCACCACCTTGCCGTGTACGTCCGTTAGACGGAAGTCGCGGCCCTGGAAGCGGTACGTGAGACGCTTGTGGTCCACGCCCAGCAGGTGCAGCATTGTCGCGTGCAGGTCGTGGACTTCCACCACGTTCTCCGCTGCGTTGTAGCCCAACTCGTCTGTGTTGCCATGGCTCATGCCGCCCTTCACCCCGCCGCCGGCCATCCACATGCTGAATCCCTTGATGTGGTGGTCCCGGCCATTGCCCTGAGCCATGGGCGTGCGGCCAAACTCGGTGGTAAAGAGCACCAGGGTGTCCTTGAGCATGTCACGCTGCTTGAGGTCCTGGATCAGCGCCGTCGTCGCCTGATCGACCTCCGAGGCCGACCCCTTGATCTGGTCCTTGATGCCGCCGTGGTGGTCCCAGTCGCGATGATACAGCTGAATAAACCGCACGTCGCGCTCCGCAAGCCGACGTGCCAGCAGGCAGTTCGACGCAAACGAGCCATCGCCCTCCCTGGTGCCGTACATCTCCAGAATCTTGCGCGGCTCCTTGGTCACGTCCATCAGTTCCGGCACACTGGTCTGCATGCGAAACGCCATTTCATATTGCGTGACCCGCGTGCGAATCTCCGGGTCGTCCACCAGGGCGTCGTGCTGCTGGTTGAGCGCGTTGACGGCGTCGATCACGTCGCGCTGCTTGCCCTCATCCACCCCCTTGGGCCGATTCAGGTACAGCACAGCATCGCCCGTGCCGCGGAAATGCACCCCCTGGAAACGGCTTGGCAACAGCCCCGAGTGCCACTGCCGGGCGGCGATCGGTTGCGATTGGCCGTAGCGTCCTGTGCTGGTGAGAACCACGAAGCCGGGAAGATTCTTGCTCTCGCAGCCCAGGCCGTACCACGCCCACGAGCCCATCGCCGGGCGACCGCTGATGGTGGTGCCCGAGTTCATGAAGGTGTGGGCCGGGTCGTGGTTGATCGCCTCGGTCTTTAGTGACCGAAGGATGCAAATATCATCGGCGATGGCCTGCATCTTCGGGAAGATGCTGCTGATCTCCAGGCCGCTCTTGCCACACTTCACAAAAGGGTGTTGCGGGGCGAAGCACGTCAACTTCGCTCCCTGCAACTGGGCGATCGGTTGCCCCTTGGTGTACGACTCGGGCATCGGCTTGCCGTGCATCGCCGTCAGTTTCGGCTTGGGGTCGAACGTCTCCAGGTGCGACATGCCTCCAGCCATGTACAGGCAAATGACCCGTTTGGCGCGGGCCGGCGTGTGCAGCGGTCGCACGACGCCCGGCCAGCGGTCGTCGCGCGGGTCGGCCTTGCCTTCTTCCTTCGCCTGCAACAAATGAGCCAGTGCCAGAGAGCCAAAAGTCGCCTGACCGAGGAACGTGCGACGAGCAATGGCGCGGTTGAGATTGTTCATCGGCTCACTCCCGAGTAATGGTTTCGTGCAGGTTCAAGAGAGTCCGCGTGACGCTGGTCCACGCGGCCAACACAGCAAGTTCGCTCGTCTCGGCCGGGGCATCGCCCACGCTCAAAATGGCTTTGGCCGCTGCCTCGTCCTTCGCGTAACGGTCGGTGTGCAACGCCAGCAGCGAGAGCAAGACTTTGCTCTCCGCCTCGCGTGGCGAACGGCACGCCCAGGTCAGCCGGGCTGGGTCGTCCTTCGCCGCACGGTAGGTGCGAGCCGCCAGCACGCGCGCGGCCTCGACATAGGTGGGATCGTTCAGCAGCACCAACGCCTGTTGCGGCGTGTTGCTGCGTGGTCGCTCCACCGTGCACTCCTCACGGCTGGGGGCGTCAAAGGCGATCAGGCTCGGATGCGGGAAACTGCGCTGCACATAGGTGTAGATGCCTCGGCGATATTGATTCTCGCCACGGTCAGCCACGTAGTCGCGGCGTGGGAAGTTCAGGAATGCCCAGTAGCCCGCCGGCTGGTACGGTTTCACGCTCGGGCCGCCAATCTTGGTGACCAGCAACCCTGAGACGGCGAGGGCGTTATCCCGCACGAGTTCGGCATCCAGGCGGAAGCGTGTCTGCCGCGCCAGGAGCGTGTTGAAGGGATCACGCGATCGCATTCCTGCATCGCTGATACTGGTCTGGCGATAGGTGGCGCTGGTCACCATTAGACGCACGAGATGCTTGATGTCCCAGCCGCTCTCACGAAATTCGACGGCCAGCCAATCGAGCAACTCCGGATGGCTCGGGTGCGTGCCCTGGGCACCAAAATCGTCCATCGTCGTCACCAGTCCCTGGCCAAAGAATTGCTTCCACAGCCGGTTCACGAACACCCGTGCCGTCAGCGGGTTCTCCTTGGCGGTGAGCCACTTGGCCAGGTCCAGACGCGTCGCTCGTTTGCCCGCGAACGTGAGCGGCGGCAGCGAGGCGGGAGTGCCAGGCTGGACGACCTCGCCGGAGTCGTCGAGCCAGTTGCCACGTGCCAGCACACGCATGGTGCGCGGCGCGACGCTGGTGGTCACGAGCGTCTGGGGCAGGGCAGTCTCCAGCTTCTTCTTCTCGGCCTCCAGCCGAGCAATCTCGGCTCGCACGGGAGCCAGTTCGGCGGAGGTGGCGCGGAAATGGGCGAGCAGGGCTGTCTGTTGCGACTCGGTGCGTTTGTCGGTGGGCGTTTGGAGCGCCTGCACGAGGGGCTCGGGCAGGCCGGCCTTTTCGCCCAGATCCGGCGTGGGCACGTCGGTGATCGCCAGCGCCAACCGGCCAATGTGATGGCTGGGGTAGACCGAGTTGAACTCCAGCCGCACCACCAGTTCCTTGGCCTTCACTGGTTTGGCGAAGCGGAAGACGGCCTGCCGATTCTCCCGCCGCGAGTGGCCGTCCACCGCCCAGCCGGCGCCCCCCTTGATTAGGGTATCCACGGGGAAGCCAGTCTGGGAGTAATCCGCCAGGGCGAGGCTCGGCTTGATCGGCTTGCCGTCGGCGGTGAGAACGAGTTTTGTGAGTACGAAGTTGCCGTTGCCCCGGGTGAGGGTGCCACCCAGAGAGGCGTCGGTCAGGGCCGAGAGCCGCAGGCCGGTGATGGCGCGGTCCCCTGGAGCAAGCGTGAGCGTGTAGACATCCTTGCCAGGATTCTTGCCGCTGGTGAGCAGGCTGCCGTCGGGCTGCGGGGTGAAGGTTTGGCCACCCGCGCTGTGAGATTTGGTGGGCGTGACGGTGGTCCAGGCCGGGCGTGCTTCCTTCCAGCGGGCCAGCGTTTCGGCCTCCCACTTTCGCTGGGCCGCTTGCAACTCGGGCGTGGTCATCTCCAGACGCTTGCGGGTCGCGAGCAACTCCTCGTCGAACTTGGCCAACTTGAGGGCATACTCCGATGTCACAATCTTTGTCTGCGGTTGTCGGCCTACCGCCACCTCTTGCACGTCGGCCCAGAAGGCGGCGAACTGGTAGAATTCCTTGATCGTCACGGGATCATACTTGTGCGTGTGACACTCGGCACAGCCCATGGTGAGTCCCAGCCAGACAACGCTCGCATTACGAACGCGATCGGCCGCGTACTTGGCGGTGTATTCCCTGGCCTGAGCGCCCCCTTCTTCGGTGGTCATCAGCAGGCGATTGTAACCACTAGCGATACGTTGCTCGTTGGTGGGTGTAGGGAGCAAATCACCTGCCAGTTGTTCGGTGGTGAAGGCATCAAAGCGCTTGTTTTCGTTGAAGGCACGGATGACCCAGTCGCGATAGAGCGAAATATCGCGGTGGTTGTCGCTGTGGTAGCCGCCCGTGTCGCCGTAACGCACCAGGTCAAGCCAGGTTAGCGCCATCCGCTCGCCGTAGTGCTCCGAGGCCAGCAGCCGTTCCACAACGCGTTCGTAGGCCCTGGGGTTTTTGTCATTCACAAACGCGTCGACTTCCTCCGGCGTCGGCGGCAGGCCCGTGAGATCCAGGCTAAGCCGACGCAGGAGCGTGCGACGGTCGGCCTCGGCCGCAGGCTTGAGTCCCTCGGCTTCGCGGCGAAGTTGCACGAAGGCGTCGATCGCACCACGCGACCAGTCGCCCGTTACCCTGGGCACCACAGGCCGGCTCGGTGCGAGAAACGACCAGTGCGGCTGATATCTGGCGCCCTGCTCGATCCAGAGTTTGATGCGCTCGACCTGTGCGGGCGTGGGGGTTTTCCCCAGCGAGGCCGGCGGCATGTGCTTGGTTTTTTCATGCGTGATCATGCGCACGAATAGTTCGCTCTCGGCCGGCTTGCCCGCCATCAAAACGGTTTTGCCCCCTTCTTCGGTATCCAGTCGCAGCCCCGCCTTGCGTTTGGCGGTGTCAGGACCGTGACAGGTGAAACAGTACTCCGAGAGAATCGGCCGAATGTCGCGGTTGAACTCCAGGGGCGGGGCCGCGAGGAGGGAGAGAAGCAACAGGTTCATGCGCGGGGTCTCCAGCAGGCAGGTATGGTTCAGCATACCCGAAGCGGGAGCCCGTCTCAAGAGTGGGGCCGGTCAAAACACCTGCCGCCAGACGGCGATGCCCAGAGCGAGCAGACCGCCCAGAACCAGCAACGCGGCGAGAGGTTGCTCGTTGAGCAACGCGCGGGCGGCGACCATGCTGCCGTGCATCCAGCCCTGATCGCGGACCTCCTTGGCCCGCTGACGCAGAAACTCCAGATGGGCGTCCAGAAAGGCACGCACGGCCTTCCAGTCGCGGGCCAGCGAATCGCGCTGCGTGGGATCAAGATTGACGATGTTCTTGGATTTGTTGAGTCGCGTCAGACTCAGAATCATGTAGCCGGGTTGTCCGGACTCGCCCAGGAGCGGGAAATCGCTCAGGTCGTCCTCGATCCGCTCGATCCGCCGGTACATTTCGACGGCTTCATTGCGCGTCAGCGGGCGTTCGGGATTCTCCAGGTAGTTGCCCAGCGTTTCCCACGAACCAAGAAGTTGCCGGGTGAGGGTCATGCGACGAAACACGGCACGCAGCGTGTTCAGCCCTTTCCGCATCGCCGGGGCATTCTGGGCGGCACGGCGAAACTCCTCAATGGGTACGCGTGGGGGTGGTGGCGGCTCAGGGGGTAGCGGCGGGGGCGGTAACACCTCCACGGCCGCTTCCTCGGCAAGCACGCGACGGGCCGCCTCGGGCACACGCACCGGGGGCAGCGGAATACCGCCCGGCCCCACCGCTGCGGCATCATACAGGTAAGCAAAAGGCTCCTCACGCAGCGGTTCAGGGGCCGTTCCAGGCAGAGGAGTCGATGCCGAGACGGTGCGTGGGGGAGTGGGCGGAATCGGACGGACCGGTTCGACCGGCCGCGGCAACAAGGCGTCGTCGTAGGCCTTCTTTTTGAGCGGGTCCGTCAGGCAAACAAATGCCTGCGCCAAGCGATTCATCGCCTCGGTCGCGGGCTCGGGGTGGGCCACCTGGTAACGGCGAACCTCATCGAGACGCTGATGCACGCGTTGCTCGATCAGCCCAACGTTCCCTTCTCCGGGCGTTAGCCCCAGCAGCCGGTAATGATCGGGCGGCCAATCGCTCACCGCCACCCCAAACCAGTTACTCAGGAGATCACGGCTCATCGCCTTCCTCGCGTTGCTCCTCACGATGCTGTTAGCTTAGTTCACGCGTACAGGGCTGGCCAAGAGAATCGGCCGAACGGTGCCCACAAGAACAAAAGCTATTATCGTGCACGCAACGCCATTTCGCAAGAGAGCGTGGCCAACCGTCGTGGCCACGCGATCGAGAGTTACTGGTCGACCGTGGTCGGACGGTAGGCCTTCACGGGAGGCAACGTGAGCGGGGGCGGCGGAGCATTCAGAGTTTCGCTGCTGGGCAACGTCTGCAATCGCGGCGCCTGGAAATTGACCGGCACATCCGCCGCCGATGGCCCAGCGAGCGGAGTGGGCGTGGACTGAGCCGGCGTTGTGAGGGGCGATGTCGGCGTCGTGGGGGTCGTCGGCGTCGTCGGCCCAGGCGTGGGTAGCGTCTGGCTGGGCGTCGGAGCCGGCTTGGTCCCCGGCCAAGGCTGATTGGGGGTCGGAGTCGTCGTTCCAGGGGCGGGCAGCACCGGAGCAGGCTTCAGCACCACGCCCTCAGGCACCGGGCCGTGAGCCGAGATGGGACGGACCGGGCACCCGACCTGCGGACACGCATAGGGATCCTTGTCCTTGCCGAACCATTGAGCCAGGTCCTCGTGGAGCGTGCGACTGGGAATGTACAGGCGATCGCCCGCCCGAATCTGGTAGTTCGTCGTCGTGTCTCCCAACTGCACGATGTCGTTGAACCGCACCGGCAGAACCACGCGGCAACTGTCCGGTGCCGTCGGCCGGCTGAGGATGATCTTCTGCTT
>ERZ1066117.1224-NODE-1224-length-13539-cov-32.723969_pt1 | contig 13539 bp, 3 predicted proteins | sample MGYA00382764_ERZ1066117 | MGnify/ENA primary metagenome ERZ1066117 (study PRJEB33369, sample SAMEA5778347) | biofilm metagenome | biome: Industrial cooling water; feature: Water cooling tower basin; material: Biofilm | place: United Arab Emirates | collected...
GCCCGGCGCGCCGCCTCGTCCCAGCGCCGGCGCAGCGCGAGCGCGCGCGCGTCGTCGACCGCCTGCTCGGCCGCGCGCGCGTCGTCGCGCCCCGCCGGGTCGTCCGCGGGCGCCGGCCCGGCGGGCAGCGCGTCGAGCTGGTGGCACGGGTCGATCGGCGGGAGCGACTCGACGAGCTCGGCGGAGCGCTCGACGAGGACGGCGTCGGCGTGGGCGAAGGCGGCGGCGAGGACGGCGAGCCGACGCTCCCTGCGCCGGAGGCAGTCGGCCTGGCGGACGGCGATCGCCGGAGGATGGGCGGCCTGGACCAGGGCGGCCCGGACGGTCTGCAGCTCGGCGGCGTAGCGGTCCATGCCGGCGATGGCGCGCGCGCTCGCGGGCCCGGCGTACGCGAGGGCGGTGGCGGAGAAGGCCCGCTCGATCGCGCCGCGCTCGGCGTCGCCCCAGCCGGGCGCGGCCGCGGCGGCAGGCGGCGGCTCGGAGGCGGCCGGCCAGATCACCCAGGTGACGGCGGCGCCGGCGAGCACCGCGGCGGCGACCGAGGCGATCCGGCCGACGCGGCGGCGGCGCGGCGGCGCGGCGAGGGCCGCCAGCAGCGCCTCCATCGACGGGTAGCGGCGGTCGGGGTCGACCGACATGCCGCGCCCGAGCACCGCGAAGATCCCCGCCGGCACCTTGGCGTCGCGCGGCGGCGCGGCGATCTGGCCCGACAGCACGCGCCGCTTGAGCTCGAGCCGCGTCTCGGCGGCGAACGGGTGCCAGCCGTAGAGCCCGCGGTACAGGGCGACGCAGAAGGCGAACTGGTCGCTCTTGGCGGTCGCCTTGAGGCCCTGGAGCTGCTCGGGCGACATGTACGAGGGCGTGCCCATCAAGGCGCCGCTCTGGGTCAGCCGCGAGCTGCGCTCGAGGTCCTCGGCGGATGCCCCCTCGCTCAGGTCGCCCGGCGGCGCGTCGGGGTCGAGCGACTTGCGGACGAGCCCGAAGTCGACGACGCGGACGCGGCCGTCGTCGCCGACGAGCACGTTCTCCGGCTTGAAGTCGCGGTGGACCATGCCGACGCGGTGGGCGGCGGCGAGGCCCTGACCTGCCTGGATGTACAGGTCGAGGATCTGCCGCCACGGCCGCGGCTCGGCCTCGAGCCAGCGGCGCATGTGGACGCCGTGGACGAACTCCATGGCGATGAAGACGCGGCCCTCGAAGTGGCCGACCTCGTAGACCTGGACGACGTTGGGGTGCGAGAGGCGGGCGAGCGCCTGGGCCTCGCGGAGCAGCCGCGAGGAGGCCCGCTCGACGCCGCTCTCGCGGTCGAGCCGGACGAGCTTGATCGCGACCTTGCGGCCGAGCTCGGCGTCGTGGGCGAGGAACACCTCGCCCATGCCGCCGACCCCGAGCTGGCGCAGCACCGTGTAGCGCGAGATCTGCGGCGGCGCGGCGGCCTCGCCGAACAGCTTGGCGCGCGCGGCGGCCTTGATCCGTCGGACCTCGAGCGAGGCCTCGGCCGTCGGCGCCTCCTTCGGGTCGGACATGCGGCGGAGGATAGCCCAGCCGCGTGCCCGCCGGCGACGGCGCGCCGCGTGATCGCGCGCCCGCGTCGACCGCGGCGACGTGCCCCGGGTCGCTGGCGCGGCGCGAGCCCCGGGACCATGGCCTGCGGCATGCGAACCTCGACGCCCCCCTCGACCTCGCCTCGCCTCCCGCTGCTCGCGCTGGCAGCCGTGTCCGCCTGCAACGAGGGCGAGCGCCCGGCGCCGACGACGGGCCCCGACGGCACCGCGGCGCTCGGGCCGGCCCGCCGCGACGAGCGCGACCGGCCCCCGGTGGCCCGCGCGCTCGAGGCCGGCGCGGCGCTGCTGCAGGACACGACGCCGGTCGATCAGCTGCAGCTGGTGTTCGGCGGCTTCCACGGGATCAAGCGAGAGGTCGGCCGCCCACCCGAGGCGCAGCGGCAGTTCCGCGCGTTCCACTACTGCGACCGCCTCAACATGGACTTCTATCAGTGCGCGGTGTTCGACGGCGACGATGTCGGGGCGCACCTGATCGCGATCGAGTACGTGGTGTCGGCGCCGCTGTACGCGACGCTGCCGGTCGAGGAGAAGCAGTACTGGCACCCGCACGCGGGCGAGGTCGACAGCGGGCTGATGACTGCGCCGGGGCTGCTGCAGCCGAACGAGGAGCAGCTCCTGCTCGAGATGCGCGCGACGTACGGCAAGATCTGGCAGCTGTGGGACACCCGCGCCGACATCCTGCCGTTCGGCGAGCCGACGCTCGCGTGGACGATCCCGTCCGGGAAGATCAACCAGAGCACGCGGGCGGCGATGCAGGCGGGGCCGCGCTTGCAGTGAGCGGGGGCTGGTGGCTTCGAGGGGCGGGAGCTGGTGATGCGGGGGACGTCGCACGGCGCGACCGGGTCCCGGATGAAGCGCGGCGATGGTCGCGGGGCCGGTGGCCGGGGCGCCGGTTCGGCTCAGACAGTCCTCGCCCTTCGTCAAGGTCCGGGTGCCTCGAGCCGGCAGTGTGCTCGGGCTGCGGAACTCGCCGAACCGGCGCCCCGGCCCCCGTCCTCGGGAGCTCTCTTGGGGCGGTGACCGTCGGCTGAGCCGAGATCCGGGACCCGGTCGCGCCTGAACCACGGCCCCGTCCGCTCGACGAGAGCGCCGGACGACTCCGTGGCGAGAGAGGATGGCCTTCCGGACAGGTGCTCGGAGGCGGAATCCGGGCGAGAGAGGATGGTGAGCGGAGGCGGAACCTGGGCGAGAGAGGATGGCCTTCCAGGCAGGTGAGCGGAAGCGGGAGCCGGGCGAGAGAGGATGGCCTTCCGGGCAGGTGAGCGGAGGCGGAGCCTGGGCGAGAGAGGATGGCCTTCCGGGCAGGTGAGCGGAGGCGGAACCTGGGCGAGAGAGGATGGCCTTCCAGGCAGGTGAGCGGAGGCGGGAGCCGGGCGAGAGAGGATGGCCTTCCGGGAAGGTGGCGGCGGGAGCTGGGCGAGACAGCATGACCTTCGGGGCCGATCCTCGGCGGCGAGGATCGGGGGCGTGCGGGGATGGCCTCCGGGTCAGGCGGGTGGGGCGGCGTGCTCGCGTGCGGACGAAGTTGGCCGGGAGACGCGGGGCTGCGGGTAATCTGGCTCGCAGGACAGATTGTCGGTCATGGGTAGTTCATGGCTGCGTGGCGCAGGTCGTGGGAGCCGCGGCGGGGGGGACGCGCTCGTCGTGGTCTTGATGCTTCGGTCCAGGGCCGGCCGGGACCGGATCTCGGCGCAGCCGACTCTCTTCATCCCAAGAGAGCTCCCGAGGACGGGGGCCGGGGCGCCGGTTCGGCGAGTTCCGCAGCCCGAGCACACTGCGGCTCGAAGCACCCGGACCGTGACGAAGGGCGAGGACTGTCTGAGCCGAACCGGCGCCCCGGACACCGGCCCCGCGACCCTCGCCGCGCATTCATCCGGTCCCGGCCGGCCCGTGCGAGGATCGTCGGGGACGTCCCGCCAGGATCGTCGAGCAGGACGGCCCGTGCGAGGAGCGTACGTCCCGCCAGGATGGTCGAGCAAGACGGCCCGTGCGAGGAGCGTCGGGGACGTCCCGCCAGGATCGTGGCCCGTGCGAGGAGGGGTCAGCCGCAGTTGATCAGCTGCGGGTTGGTCGTGCGGTTCATGCAGTTGTTGAAGCACTGGTCGTTGTCGTTCTTGTTGCCGTCGTCGCACTCCTCCTCGGGCATGTCGACGACGCCGTTGCCGCAGCTCGCGGTCGGGGCGCAGCACAGCGCGATCCGGCCGAGCTCGTTGCAGCCGTAGTCGGCCGGGCACTGCGGGCGCGACGAGCCGTACCAGCAGTTGTCGCCGTGGTCGATCGACAGCGACTGGTTCGCGTCGATCGTGAAGTGGCCGGCGCCGCCGCTGACCCGGCAGCGGATCGCCCCGAGCGTCTGCGTGTTCGGCACGAAGTTCCAGCCGGCGTTGCGGGTGATGAACTGTCGGTTCGAGCACAGCGCCCAGCCGACCGGGCACAGCGTCCCGTAGTTCTGCTCGCAGGTGGCGGCGTTCCGGCAGGCCATCATCGTGCCGCCGGGGGCGAGGCTGAGCTGGATCGCGCCGTTCTGGCAGGCCGCGACCTCCGTCTTGCACGTCGCGCTGCAGCCGTCGCCCGCGATCAGGTTGCCGTCGTCGCACTGCTCGACGCCCATCTGCAGCTTGCCGTCGCCGCACTTGGCGGCCTTGCAGGTGCCGAGGCAGGCGTCGGTGTCGAGCATGTTGGCGTCGTCGCACTCCTCGACGCCGGCCTGCACGAAGCCGTCGCCGCACTTGGCGGCCTTGCAGGCGAGGATGCAGGCGTCGGTGTCGAGCATGTTGCCGTCGTCGCACTGCTCGACGCCGGCGTGGACGAAGCCGTCGCCGCAGGTGGCGGCCTCGCAGGTGGCGAGGCAGGCGTCGGTGTCGAGCGCGTTGCCGTCGTCGCACTGCTCGACGCCCTCGTGCACCGCGCCGTCGCCACAGGTGGCGGCCTCGCAGGTGGCGAGGCAGGCGTCGGTGTCGAGCATGTTGCCGTCGTCGCACTGCTCGACGCCCTCGTGCACCACGCCGTCGCCGCAGGCGGCCGGCGAGCAGTTGTTCAGGCAGGCGTCGGTCTCGACCTGGTTGCCGTCGTCGCAGCCCTCGCCGAGCTGCAGCTTGCCGTCGCCGCAGCTCGCGGGCGTGCAGGCGTTCGAGCAGGCGTCGTCGTCGACCTGGTTGCCGTCGTCGCAGCCCTCGCCGGGGCCGACGAACCCGTCGCCGCAGGCCTGCGCGGTGCAGTCGGACTTGCACAGGCCGTCGTCGCCGTTCATGCGGCCGAGGTCGCACTCCTCGCCGGGGTCGATCTCGCCGTCGCCGCAGACCGGCGCGGGGCCGGTGCTCGACGAGCCGGTGCTCGCGCCGGTCGAGCCGGTGGTCGGCTCGCCGGTGGTCGACCCGGCGGTCGTGCCGGTCTCGCCGCCGCTGCCGCCGGAGCCGGTCGTCGGCGCGCCGGTGGTCGTCGCCGCCGTCGTGCCGCCGCTGCTGCTGCCGCCGCCGCCCGAGTCGCTCGTCACCGTGCCGTCGGGGCACGCCGCGAGCGTCATCAGGATCGTCACCAGGCCGAGCTCGATCTTCGTACGCGTCCGTCGCATCGCTGCCGTCCTCCTTGCTGCGCGAGACGACAGTAATCGAGCGGCGGCGGCGGCGGCACGCGGGCGGCGAGGCGCGGCTCCGCGCGCAGGCTCACGCGGTCTTCGTTCGCCGGAGGGCCCGGATCAGCCACCCGCCCTTGGCCCGCGCGTCGAGGTCCCGCATCACCGCCGCGGCCCGGGCGTGGCTGATCCGCGAGGCGACGAGGTCCCGCATCACCGCGCGGGCGACGAAGTAGCGGCGGGCGCCGTCGAGGAAGTCGACGAGGGTCTCGAACCACGCGAGCCAGGCGTCGACGCGGCCGCCGCGGGCCGGGCCGGTGTGCAGGGCGGCCTGGCGGGCCTGGTGGACCTCGCGGGCGCGGGCGCAGGCGTAGGCCTGCAGCTCGGCCTCGCCGTCGCCGGCGATCCGGCGCCCGAGCGCCGCGGCGACCAGGCCGGCGTCGATCAGGCCGGCGTCGGCCGGCTGGGCGAGCCGCTGCAGCGCCTGGCGGCGCAGCTCGGGCTCGTGGCTGGCGAGCGCGGCGAGCTGCTGCTGCGCGGCGTCGAGGGCGATCCAGCGGTACACGAAGTCGAGGCCGGTGCCCTTGATGTTCTGCGTGCCCATCAGGATGCAGCGGACGCCCGGGGGGACCGCGAGGGCGCAGCGGAGGACGACCTGGTCGCCGGGGGTCAGCGGGTCGACGACGACGTCGAGCAGCTCGAGGAACAGCGCGCGGTAGGCGTCGCGGACGGCGGCGTGCAGGGCGTCGCGGGCGTGCGTGCCGGTGTTCAAGGCGACGTCGAGGCGGGCGTGCAGGCGCACGGCGATCGCGGCGCGGGCGACCTGGCGGGCGAAGTGGTCGGCGACCTCGTCGGCGGTGGCGAGGCGGACGACCTCGGGCGGGTCGGAGTCGTCGAGCGCGTCGGCGGCGTCGACCAGGCCGGCGCACCACGGGCCGAGCTCGGCCCGTACGGCGGGCAGGACCTCGTCGAGGCGGACGCTCGCGTGCGGGTCCTCGGCGAGGAACGGCGCGACGCGGCGGGCGATCTCGTCGCGCACGCCGGCGAGCGAGCGCCCCGCGCCGTGGGCGTAGAGGACGAGCTGGCCGGGCAGGTCCTCGGGCGCGACGACGCGGACGCGCGCGAGCAGCCGCGCGAGCCGCTGGTGCGCGCGCAGCCGGCCGGTCGCGGCCTCGGCGAGGTCGTCGGCGGTGACGATCTCCTGCGCGGCGAGGAACCCGTCGAGCGCCTCGTGGACGTAGCCGACGAGGCCCTGCGTGTTGGTGCCGATCAGCAGGTGGCGGTCGGCGGCGACGTCCTCGACGAGCAGGCGCGCGAACACCTGCGAGCGGGCGACCCGGTCCTCGCGGTTGTTGACGACGGTGATGATGTACTGGTCTGGCTGTTTGGTCAGGTCGAGGCGGTCGCAGCCGGTGCGCCGCCAGTTGGAGAGGAAGCCGGCGCGCTCGTTGGCGGAGCAGCCGTTGACGAACTCGAGCGTGCGGCCGGCGACGCGGGCCGGGCCGTAGCGCTTGAGCACGCCGAGGTCGGGGACGACGTACTCGGCCATCGTAGCGATCGCGAGGTTCCGGTCGACGCCGAGGCGCTCGGCGAGGGTGGCGACGAGGGCGACGTTGCGCGGGTGCTCGTCGTAGGGGATCAGCCGCAGCAGGTCGGCGGGCAGCAGGTCGCCGGCGAACTCGTCGACGGCCTCGAGCGGGCTGCCGCGCTCGGCCGCGACGTCGCGCAGGATCGGCAGGAAGTTGATCTCGCTGGTGACGGTGTGCGCGCCGGTCGGGACGAAGCGGGCGATCACCTCGGCGACGTTGATGCCGGCCGGGCCCTGGATGTCCTCGTGGTCGGGGTAGCAGTTGGTGATCGTCGCCGCGTCGTCGCGCATCCAGTGGTGCTGGAGGATCTCGACGTACGCGGGGTTGAGGGCCATGCACTCCCACAGGAACACGTCGCTCCGGGTCCTGGCGGCGAGCTCGAGCAGCGTGCGCTGCTCCCAGATCGTCGCCTTGCCGTACGGGCGGAACGTGTAGATCTCCATCGCCTGGCCGCGCGGGGCGGCGTGGATGAACATCGCCTCGCAGCCGGTGGTCTTGGCGAACACGCGGTAGCCGAGGCCGTGGAACAGGCCGGCCTTGAGCCGCTCGGTGCCCGACTTGCCGCGCGTGCCCCAGCCGCCGACGACCAGCGGGATCGCGGCGCGGGCGCGGGCGATCGACCGGTTCTTCAGGTATGTCCCGACGAACAGCAGCGCCGCGACGGCCGCGAGGAAGCAGGCGAGCGCGGTCTGGCTGTTGCCGGCGAGGGTGAACAGGTCCTCGAAGATCTCCGGCGGGATGAAGAAGGCGAAGGCGGCGGCGGCGGGGCGCGGCTGGATCTGCGACGCGCGGACCGGCGCGGTCGCGGGCAGCGCGGGCGCGAGGTCGGGGCCGAACAATTGCAGCAGCTGCGCGGGGGCGGTGCGGGCGAGCGATGCCGTCGGGTGCGGGACGAAGTGCAGCTCGATGCCGTAGCGCTCGCGCAGGGCGCGGGTGTAGGCGGCGCGGGCGGCCGGCTCGTCGGCGTCGAGCGCGAGGCGGCGCAGCTCGGCGAGCTTCTCGTAGTGGAGGCTGATGCGCAGCCGGGCGCGCGCGCGCGCGAGCGGCGGGACGAGCCAGCGCAGCTCGGTGGTGCCGTGGCTGGAGACGATCCGGACGACGCGGCGGCCGAGGAGCGGCAGGCCGAGCAGGTCGTCGACGAGCGGGAGGTGGCGGCCCCAGCCGCCCTCGCGCTCGCAGTGGACGCGCTCGCCGGGGACCTCGGTGGCGACGACCTCGTGCAGGCGGCCCGAGTGGGCGCGCAGGTCGCCGCGCAGCAGCCGGCCGCGGACGTGCGAGAAGCCCTGGCGCTTGTGCGGGCTCGGGTGCCGCAGCTCGTGGAGGATCCGCCACAGGCGGACGGTCCAGCGGTCGCCGCGGCGCAGCACGAGGCTGCCCTTTCGGACATCTGCGTCGACGCCCCAGTCCTCGCGGGTCAGCGCGGCGAGGATCCGGCCGAGCCACGCGGCGTCGCCCGGCGGCGGGAGGTCGGGGCGGCGCAGCGAGACGCGGGTCTCGCGGCCGGGCGGGGTGCGGGCGAGCGCCTCGGCGAGCACGCCGGTCCACGCGCGGCGGGCCGGGTCGAGCGCGCCGTCGATCGCCTGCAGCGCGGCGGCGGCGGCCTCGTGGACGACCGGCGGGCGGTCGTCGCGGGTGGCGATCCGGGCGAGCGCCGCGGACAGGCCGGCGAACGCGGCCGGGTCCGGGTGCCATGTCCCTTCGGCCACCTTGGCGATCGCGGCGCAGGCGACCCGGAGCACGAGAGGGTCTGTCTCTTCGGCCAGGATCGTGGCGAGCGCGGGGGTGTCGGCCGGGCCGCGCAGCAGCGCGCGGACGGCGGTGGCGCGGACCCGGGGGACGCGGTCGCCGGCGAGGATCGTCAGCAGGGCGGCGCCGCGCGGGTCGACCGGGCGGACCGTCGCCGCGGCGGCGCACAGCGAGATCCGGACGTGCTCGCTCGGGTCCTCGACGGCGTTGAAGAGGATGTCGACGCAGCGCAGCGGGTCGCGGCCGTCGGCGGCGCGACGGGCGAGCCAGCCGACGACGAGGGCGCGGGCGAGGAAGTCCCTGGGGCCGCCGCGCGGGGCGATCAGGCGCGCCTCGGCGAGCTCGAGCGCCTCGGCGGTCGGGGCGTAGCCGGGGTGCTCGCGGCGGCCGGGGAGCCGGAGGTCGGGGATCTCGAAGCGCGGGCCGGCCGGGGCGTCGAGGGCGACGCGGTCGAGCACCGCGAGCGCGGCGACCTGGACCCACGGGTGCTCGGCGAGGTCGCTCGCGCGGCCGCGGGCGGCGGCGGCGAGGCGGAGGTCGAGGTCGAGGTCGAGCGAGTCGCCGCGCTCGGCGAGCCGCGCGAGCAGGTGGCCGAGCGTCTCGAGGCAGGCGAGGCGCAGGCTGAAGCGCGGCAGCCAGGTGAGCTGGCTGATCAGGCAGGGGAAGATCGCGGCCTGGGCGGCCCAGGCGGCCTCGCCCGAGGTCGTGCCGAGCAGGCGGACCGCGCACTCGATCTCCTCCTCGATCGCGGCCTGGGCGGCGGCGAGGCGCTCGCGCAGGGCGTCGCCGTCGAGCCAGCGATCGAGCGCCTCGAGGTCGCGCCGGCGCTGGCGCCAGCCGCGGGCCTCGCGGCGGATCGCGGCGGCGAGGACCCGGCGGCGCGCCTTCGCGTCGGGGGCGGCGAGGGTGGCGGCGACGAGGTCCGACTCGCGCTGCTGCAGCGCGGCGTGCTGGCGCCGCAGCTCGGCGATGCACACGCATGTCCGCGAGGCCAGGTCCTCGCGGGCGGCCTCGGCGATCCGGGCGCGGCGGCCCGGGGCGCGCCGGAGGACGCGGCGGCGCAGCTCGGCGGGCACGCGCGCGGTCGCGGCGAGGCGGGCGGCGAGCGCGGCGATCGCCCGGCCGCGGAGGCGGGCGGTCAGCGGGTCGAGGGACTGGGTGATCGACTCGGCGATCGCGTCGGTGACGAGGGCGGACACGCTGGGCATCTTCGGGGCTCCTACCGCCACAGGCGGTGCTCGCGGGCTGCACGGAAGGGCATGTCGAACGGGCCATGGTCGCGGAGACCGCGCCCGAAGGGCAGGTCGACGCGGAGCCACAGGTCGAGGCCGTTGCGCGCGGGGAACGGCGCCGACAGGTAGAGGGCGTTGCGGACGCCGAACGCGATCCGGGCGCGGTCCTTGAGCCACACGCCGAGGCCGAGGCCGGCGAGGATCCGGTGGCGGACGTAGGTGCGGTCGCGGTCGGCGTCGCGCAGGCGGACCGAGGCCTCGTAGTCGAGGACGAACTCGGGGACGAGCCGGCCGAGCAGGATCGGGACGCCGGCGATCCCGGCGTGCATGTTGACCTGGTCGAGGCTGCGCAGGTCGCTGTTGGCGACGACGTCGGCGCCGACGACCGCGCGCGCGTCCTGCCAGAGGGCGAGCCGGAGGTCGAGCGTCGGGCGCAGGGCGAGCGGGTGGCGGTCGACGTAGAATTGGTAGACGCGCGGGTGGAGGTCGCGGCGCTCGTCCTGCGGGACATCCGCGAGCGACTGGTGGCGCGCGGCGACCTCGAGGCCGGGCAAGAGCTGCAGGCGCGGGGCGATCCAGGTCGGGCGGTCGAGGCGGAGGTCGCCGCGCAGGCTCCACGGCCGGTCCGCGTCGGTCTGCACGAGGCCGAGGCCGGACAGGCGCGCGCGCAGGCCGGCGCGCGGGAAGGCTGCCTGGAGGGTCAGGCGGCCGCCGGCGACCAGGGCGGTGTCCTCGCGCGGGCGCAGCTCGGGCTCGGCGGCGATCCACAGGCGGTTCCTGGCGAGCTCGCGGGCGAAGCCGAGGCGGACGATCCCGGAGATCCGCGGCCGCAGGTCGTCGACCTCCTCGAGGTCGTCGGTGCCGAAGTGCAGCGCGGCGTAGGGGCTGCCGATCCGCTGGACGCGCGGGGCCGCGGGCGGGAGCCGCGGGGCGGGGCGCGCGGCGGTGATGTCCGGGAGGACAGGTTCGGTCGGCGCGGCGGCGCGGACCGGCGGGCGCGGGGGCGCGGGCGCGGGCTCGTCGTCGAGGCGCTGGCGCAGGCGGACGACCGCGGCGCCGGCGTCCGGGGCCAGGCGGACGCGCAGCGGGCCGGCCTCGGCGAGGGTCAGCACGAGCGTCGCCCGGCGGCCGGGCGCGGATGTCTTTACAGGCATGGCTCCCGGGTCAGGTTCCGTGGGCAAGGCGATCGTCGTCCGCGGGGCGAAGCCGCCGCCGTCGCCGCGGGCGAGCGTGACGTCGAGGCGGCGGGCCTCGCCGGCGCGCAGCGCGTGGGCCTCGATCTCGAGCGTCGTCGGGCCGAGCACCGCGAACTCGACCGGGCGCGCGGGGCGGACGACGTGCCCGCGCGCGGGGCCGGCGGGGGCGCGCGCCTGGTCGTCGCGCAGGCGGGCGGCGCACAGGTGGCCCTGGTTCGCCGCGTCGAGCGCGACGGTGACGCTGTCGGTGTCGGGGACGGCGACCGCGGCGCGCTCGGGGCTGTCCGGCGGGACAGGTCGCTCGAGCAGCAGCTCCTCGCCGATCGAGATCCGGACCGTCGCGTCGCCGCGGCCGAGGTCGGGGCGGACGACCTGGCACCACAGGTCGAAGGTCAGCGTGCGGGCGCCGCGGTCGAGGTCGATCGTCGCCGCCGCGCCCGGGCGCAGCACCGCGGCGCGCCCGAGCGGCCACGGGGGGGCGAGCAGGGCGGCGCGGACGCTGGCGCGCGGGGTCGGCGGCTCGGGGCGCGCGGGCAGGTCGCGCGTCTCCTGGCTCGAGCCGCGCTCGCTGAGGATCAGCCGCGACCAGCGGCTGCGCTCGCCGGCGATCGCGGTCAGGCGGTCGAGCGCGGGGGTGCTGACGGTCGGGCGGACCTGCAGGGCGAGGCCGTAGGCGAGGGCGGACCCGTCGGCGCCCGTCGCCGGCTCGTCGAGCGCCGCGAGGGCGCTGGTGACCCCTGCGAGGCCGACCTGCCAGCGGCCGGTCGCCGCGTAGACCCGCGCCCACGCGCGCGCGGCCTCGTCGGGCCGGCCGGCGGCGTCGAGCAGGCTGGCGCGCAGGGCCTCCCCGGCGGGGTCGAGCGCCCGCGTGGAGGGTGTCGTGGAGGACATGCCCGAAGAGACAGGCGCAGGGCCGGCGGGCGCGGTCACGTGGGCGACGGTGCGCGGGGCGGACGGCGCGGAGGACGGGGCCGGCGGGCGCGACGGGGCTGGCGTCCGGGACAGGTGCGGCGGGATCGCGGCGGCGGGCGAGCGCGGCGGGGCGGTCGTCGTCGCGGAGACGGTGCGGATCGAGCGGTAGGACCCGGAGGACATGTCCCCGGAGATCGCCTCGGCGGCCGAGCGCGGGGCCTCGCCCCAGGCGAGGTCGATCGCGCCGGCGCTCGCGGCTGGCCCGGGGGACAGGCGGGCGAGGCGGTCGGGCGGGGGCTCGCCGAGGGCCTGCAGGGCCGCGCGCGGGCCGGCGTCGCGGGCCTGGTCGGCGATCGGGGCGAGGCGGGCGAGCGCGGCGTCGTCGAGGCCGGCGGCGGCGAGCGCCGGGGCGACCAGGGCGGGGCCGTCGGTGACGAGCTCGAGGTGGGTCGGGGCGACGAGCGCGTCGAGGCGGGCGGCGAAGGTCGCCGCGCGGGCGCGCAGCGCCGGGGGCAGCGGGCGGGCGACGAGGCGGCTCCAGTCGGTCAGGGCGAGGCTGCGCTGGCCGAGGTCGAGCAGCGCCTCGGCGCGGGTCAGCCGCAGGACCGGGTCGTCGGGCGCCGCGAGCAGGTCGCGGCTGGTCGCCTCGACGGTCCGCAGCGCCGCGGCGTGGAGCTGCTGCGGGTCGGCCTCGTGGCTGTCCTTCGGGTCAGCCCCGGCCGGGGCGGCCGGCGGGGCGGCCGGGCGCGCGCCCGGGGCGCGGATCGCCGCGGTCACGGCGAGCGGGGGGCCGCCGGCGGGCAGCGACAGCTCGAGCGCGCGGGCCTGCGGGTCGAGCGGGACGATCAGGCTCGCGGCCGGGCCGAGGCGCGGGGCGCCGGCGAGGCCGACGGCGCCGTCGTCCGCGGGGAGCAGGTCGAGCGCGACGTCGCGGGCCTCGCCGGTGTCTGTCTTGACGGTCAGGTGGGCGCGCCGCGGGGCCGACGCGTCGAGGGCGCGGACCTCGACGCGGGCGAAGCTCGGCTGGCCGGGCAGGACGAACCGCAGCGAGGAGGCGGGCGCGAGCGGCCACAGGCGCAGCAGGCGGGCGTCGGGCGGCGACGCGGGCGCGGGCGGGAGGTTCGACCACAGGCGCGCGCCGGCGGGGGCCTCGACCGCGAGCGCGTGCTCGCCGGGCGGGACGGCGACGGTGAGCTGCTCGCGGTCGGCGAGCGGGAGGGCGCGCCAGCGGCGATCGTCGACCGCGAGCGCGAGCGGGCCTGACCCGGCGGACAGGTCGGCGTAGAGCCGCAGCAGGGCCGGGCGCGCGGGCGCGGCGGCGAGCGTCGGCGCGACGAACGACCGGGCCGGTCCGATCGGCCAGGTCCACAGCGACGTCGACGTCGGGGCGCGGGTCGGGTCGGGCGGCAGCGGCTCGATCCACTGCATCGGCGCGGCGGCGCCGTCGTCGGCGTGGAGCGGCGCCCAGCGGGTCGCCTCGAGCCAGTGCTCGCGGTAGGCCGCGCGCAGGCCGGGGTCGTGCGGGGCGCGGGCGCGGGCCTGCTCGTAGAGGGCGACCGCGGCGCTGCCGAGCGGGAGCGCGGGGCCGTCGAGCAGGCGGGCGATCCGCTCGAGCGTCGCGGCCGGGGCCTCGGCCGGGCGCGGGCCGGCGAGGTCGCGGACGAGCTGCGGGTCGTCTGTCTTTTCGAGCAGGTCGAGGCCGGCCGCGCGGGCGCGGGCGGCCAGCGC
>ERZ1066117.1225-NODE-1225-length-13534-cov-5.196676_pt1 | contig 13534 bp, 13 predicted proteins | sample MGYA00382764_ERZ1066117 | MGnify/ENA primary metagenome ERZ1066117 (study PRJEB33369, sample SAMEA5778347) | biofilm metagenome | biome: Industrial cooling water; feature: Water cooling tower basin; material: Biofilm | place: United Arab Emirates | collected...
CGACGCAAGATCGGCGACGCAGAGGATCGCATCAAGATCACGGCAACCAAGCGCGACCTGCTGGAGAAGCGGTTGCGCCAGGCGAATGCGCCACTAGCGAAAGCGGACCTGGAACGACTCCAGCAGATCGAACGCGAACACCGTGCCGCCAAGGCCGCCCTGGACCGCTTGAGCGTGACCCTGCGTGAGGCCGTCGCCCCGGACGGATCGCGCCGCGCCGCCAACAACTCCGCCAAGGTGTTCCCGTGCCGCCGAGCGTTGGTAATGCTCCGCGCCTCTGCTGAGAGGGAGTTGAACCTCGAGTTCTGCGATCTGGATACGAAAAATAAGTGCGCGGACGACGTTTGCCTTATCCTGGATAAGATATTCCGACTCGGAGTATTCCACGAGGGCCGCAAGGGTGGGAAGCTGCGGATGGTGCCGCACGGCAAACTGACGCTCCTCCCGCTGATCCAGTTCTTGGATGACTCCCTCGAAAGGCATACCCTGGTTTTCCGCGACTATGGGCTGGTGGCAATGCGGCGCGACAAGGTGCCGCCCGATGGCCTGACTTTTCGCGAGTTCCGCCGAGACTACTGGCCGTTTCTCGAACGTTGAGGACGATCGCGCTTTCGCACAACGCTCTGAAAGCTCTTTGCACCTCTGAACCTCAAGGGAGTATCCGATGCGTCATCACTGTCTGGCTCTTGCTACTCTCGTGCTCGGCCTTGTCGGCCTGGCGTCGGCCCAGAAAAAGGACGAGGCCCCCCAGTCGGCTCCCTCGCCGCCCCCGGTCGCTATCAAGACCGGCGAGCACGAGGCCGAGCGTCTGCTCGAACAGCACCCCGAGGTTCGCGTGGCGCAATCGCGTGTCTCGGCCGCCCAGGCCGAACTCGACAAGGTTCGCCGTGACCTGCGGCAACAACTGCTTGAGGCGCGAGAGCGGCTGGAATTGCTGCGTCAGAAGCACGATCTGGCGGTCCTTCGGGAGAAGTCGCTCGATGCGGCCGACGCCAAGGGCAAGCACGAGGTGCAACGCGAACTCAAGCAGTTGCAGGTTGAGCAATCCGTCGCCCAGGCGGCCCTTGATCGGCTCCGCCTCGTAGCGCCCGCCGAACGTTTGGCAGAAAAGGCCCCCAGCTCGCCGGTAGCCAGGAAGAAGCTTGTGCCGTTGCCGAAGATGCTGAAACAACTCAAGCAGGATTTGGAAGTCGAGATGGACATCGATTTCAGTGATGTAGAACCCCGTGATGCCAAACTAAACGTGCTTTTCGACATCATCAGCAAGCGATACAAACTCACCATCTTCAACACCCTCGGCGATTCGCCGACCGTATTCCCGATTCCAAAGGGTCGCATGACCGTGGCGGCATTCCTCCAGCGCATCGAAGACAGTATGGACAAGGATTTGCTCATCGTCCGCGACTACGGCATCTGCGTGATTCCTCGAACCCGACTAAAAGCCGACATGCTCACGTATCGTGAGTTTCGCCGTGACTACCTGCCGCTGCTGACGGATTGATCCCGTCAGGTTCGGCGTGCAGGTCGCTCTTGATTGCGACTTTAGCCCCACGGTAGACTCTCCCCACCTGGAGGGAGTCATGGGCAGCGCCGTTCGTGAATACTTCGCCGAGTTGTGGAGTTATCGCCACTTCTGGACGCAACTGGTCCGCAACGACCTGCAAAAGCGTTATCGCCGTTCGCTGCTGGGCGTCGGTTGGTCGCTGTTGCAACCGCTGGCGATGACGTGCGTGCTGGCCCTGGTCTATACGCGTGTGCTGCAGGTCGATTTTCTCCAGTTCGCCCCCCTGCTGCTGAGCGGCCTGGCATTCTGGGGTCTGATCCATGCCTCGTGTATTCAGGGCTGCAGTTGCTTTCTCCTGGGCGAGGCCTTCATCCGGCAGCAGCCCATTCCCACCATTATCTTCCCCTTGCGCGTCGTGCTGACCTCGGGCTTTCACTTCCTGATCGCTTTCAGCGTCGCCATCGCGTTCGTGATTGTCACGCAGTTGCGACTCTCCCCCGCCCTGCTCTCCCTGGTGCCCACGCTCGCGCTGCTCTTCCTCTTCGCCTGGGCGCTGGCCATTTTATGCGCCTACAGCCACATCTATTTTCCCGACACGCAACACCTCATGGAGGTGGGCCTGCAGGTGCTGTTTTACCTCACGCCCATCATCTACCCCCGCTCGCTTCTGGAACAGAACGGCCTGTGGTTCGTGCTGGAATTCAATCCCTTGGCCCTGTTCCTGCAACTGCTCCGCGAGCCGCTCATGGAAGGGACACTCCCTTCACTGCTGCTCTACGGCAAGGTGTTGCTCTTCGTCAGTCCCGTGGTTGCCCTGGCGACGACTGTGGTGGCCCGGCTCGAACGCCGGCTCATCTTTGCCATGTGAGACCTCCTGAATCGTCTCGTGGAATTGGCGATCTGAAGAAACGGAATTCATCATGGCTGAAATCTCACTCAACGATGTCCACCTGACGTTCACGCTTCGCAAGCGTGGCAGCACCTCGATCAAGGACACCATTCTCCGTGCGGTCACCGGACGCTCGGGGCCGCCCGCTCCCACGGTTGAGGCCCTGCGCGGCCTGAACCTGGAGCTTCGCGATGGCGATCGCCTGGGCATCGTGGGCCACAATGGGGCGGGCAAGAGCACCTTGCTGCGGTTGCTCGCGGGGGTCTACCGTCCCACCCACGGCCAACGCAAGGTTCAGGGACGCATCTCGTCGCTTTTTGAACTCAATCTCGGTTTCGACGAGGACGCCAACGGCTGGGAGAACATCCGCTACCGGGGCTTTCTGCTCCGCGAGACACCCGAGAACCTCGAAAAGAAGGTCGCCGAGATCGCCGAGTTTACCGAACTGGGCGAGGCGATGGATCGCCCCATCCGCTACTACTCCGCAGGCATGCTGGTACGTCTCGCCTTTGCCATCTCCACCGCCATCGAGCCGGAGATCCTTCTGGTGGACGAGATCCTCGCTGCAGGCGACCTGGCCTTTGTCGAGAAGGCACGCCGCCGCATGGAAGAACTCATGAAGCAGTCGGCCATTCTGGTGATGGTGAGCCACTCGCTCAAATCACTTGAACAGATCTGCAACAAGGCCATCTGGATGGACCACGGGCAGATTCGTCAGAGTGGCACCCCCTCGGAGATCGTGGCGGCCTACTGCGAGTACATGCTGGCCAAGGCAGCGAAGAACGCCCCGCCCCCCCAGGCCGCCTAGTTCAGCCGACTGGCATCGCGCCACGCTCCAGTGCGGCGACAATGCTCTCGACATCATAAACGCACCCGCCCCAGGTGCCGCCCGAGGCCCGAACCAGCGCCGCCCACAGCGCCGTGTCGGCTGGCAAGCCGGGATCGGCCGCCAGGTCGGGGCGTGGTTCGCGGGTTGCCAGGATGCGGGTGCCCATCTCGACGCTGAGAAGTTGGCCCGCCTCGCCCACCAGGTCGATGCTTCCTTCCAGACGGTGCCGATCGATGACGATCTGGATCAGGTCGCCGTCACGCACCTTGCCCACCGGCCCCCCCGCCAGGGCCTCCGGGCCAACATGGCCGATGCATGCCCCGGTCGAGACGCCCGAGAACCGTGCGTCGGTGATTACCGCTACATGTTTGCCCCACGGTAGATGCTTGAGCGCTGACGTAATTTGATACGTCTCTTCCATGCCACTGCCCATCGGTCCCCGACAGATGAGCACCAGCACGTCGCCCGGCTGGATGCGCCCCTCCTTCACCGCCGCGATGGCTGCCTTTTCCGTCACAAACACGCGGGCCGGCCCCACCTTTCGATAGACGCCGTCGGGATCGACGACACTGGGGTCGATGGCCGTCGATTTGATGACCGCGCCTTCGGGAGCGAGATTGCCGCGCGGGAAGGTGACGGTGGAGGTCAGGCCGCGCTCGCGGGCCAGCGCCGGCGACATGATCACCATATCGGGATCGATGCCATCGCGGCGGTGGAGTTGCTCGCGGACGATGCGCCGCCTTTCGCTGCGTTCCCACCAATCCAGCACGTCGCCGAGCGATTTCCCCGTCACCGTGAGCGCGTCCAGCTTCAGCAAGCCCGCCGCCCGCAGATGCAGCATCACCTCGGGCACGCCCCCAGCAAGAAACACCCGCACCGTCACGTGACCAATCGGCCCGTTGGGCAACGCATCCACCAATCGCGGCACCTGACGGTTGATGGCATTCCACTGATCAATGGTCGGCCGGGGCACCCCTGCCTGATGGGCGATCGCCGGGATGTGCAGCAGCAAGTTCGTGCTACCGCCAAACGCAGCGAAGGTGACCATGGCATTGTGAAATGCCTCGAGTGTGAGAATGTGCCGGGTGGTGATCCTTGCCCGCAGGAGTTCGAGCGCCGCACGACCCGAGCGGCGGGACATCTCCAGCCACACCGGTTGTCCCGAAGGAGCCAGAGCGCTGTGTGGCAGGCTCAGCCCCAGCGCCTCGCCCACGACCTGCGCCGTGGCCGCGGTGCCGAGAAACTGACAGCCGCCGCCCGGCGAGCCGCACGCCTTGCAGCCCAGTTCCGCCGCCTCGCTGAGCGAGAGTTGCCCCTGGGCGAAGCGAGCGCCGATTGTCTGCACCTTGCCGGCATCCTCGCCATCGGTGGGCGGCAGCGTGACGCCTCCGGGCACCAGCACCGTGGGCAGATCGCCGCAGGCCGCCAGGGCCATCATCATGGCGGGTAGGCCCTTGTCGCAGGTGGCGACGCCGACCACGCCGCTCCGGGTGGGCAGCGAGCGGATCAGCCGACGAAACACCATGGCGGCATCGTTGCGATACGGCAGGCTGTCCATCATGCCGGGCGTGCCCTGGGTGCGGCCGTCGCACGGATCGGTGACGAAGCCGGCGAATGGCAAGCCACCGCGTGCCCGGACTTCCTCGGCGGCGGCCTTCATCTGGAGGATGACCTCCCAGTGGCCGGTGTGGTAGCCCAGGGCGACCGGCTCGCCAGCGGGTCCGCGAATGCCGCCTGAGGTGCTCAGCAGCAGAATCTCCGGCCGACCGAGGAGTTCCGGCTTGAGGCCCATGCCCACGTCCTGCGTCCAGCCAAACAAGTCGCCCGAGGGGGCATGGCGCAGCAGATCTTCCGTGAGCGGCAACGCCCCGGCGGGACCAGGCGCCGCGGAGACGATGTCCAGAACAGACGGATCGGTATCGAGTAAGTCGGCGAGGCTCATGGCAGGCACGCGAGGTACGAACGGGCGGTGGGGATTAGCATAGCAACCCACGCGACCGATGGCGTCAGGGCGCGTTCGCCAAGGGTATGGCCACTGGTGTGGTGGGAAGCCCTGGATGTTTCAGCAGGTTCGATCCGTCGAGCAAAGGGTTGGGCCACTCAAGCCGATCATAGGCGACCGACCGTATTGCGATAAGCCGATCCTGCAACAAACAGGGTGCACATACCCGCAGCCAGTGCAGGGCGGCATGCCAATCTTTGGCCTTCAGTCGCTCGTTCAGTTGTTCCAGGTCTCGCTCGGTCACGGACTCGGCGGAATGTGATCGTGGCGCCAGTTGGAAGTCACGCCGAATCCAGTTGAGATCGGAGGCGTACCCTTTCACACTACGCTGTTGAGCGGCATCGAGGAACGGCCAAAGTTCGCTCATTCGTTGCTCGATTTCGTCCTGGTCGCCGGCTCGATCCTCCGTCTCAAGGCACTGATGATGCCGATAAACAAGATGAATGTATTCCTGAAATTCAGGGGTTTCGCGAGGCGGCGAGAAGGTCCGCATGTCAGCTTGCATCTTCGCTCCAATCGTCTCAGGTCGCTGCCAATGCGGACTGATAGTCCGTCAGTAGCATTGTAGCAGTTGGGGCAATCACGCCCGCATCGGGACGGTGAGACTTGATCGCCAGTTCGAGCATCTCGGTCAGCGCCCCCGCAACGAACGGCCCTTCGCCATGGACGTACACGGCCATGTTCTTGCCGCAGGCACCATTAAACCCGTCGTCCAGTTCCTCGGGGATCTGGTAACTCGCCAGCTTTCGCCAATCGTCGACCACAGATAATCCCTTGCCATTGGCCATCACGTTGCCGTTCGTATCACCGGGAGGGTCGAGATCCACGTCGGCGTTGTTCCCCGTGGGCCGAACTCCCAGCAAACATCGACGATGAGAGCCAACCTCTGGTTTTCCATCCGAGGCTTTGTACATCGAGCGAACAATCCTGGGCACGTAACCTACCCCTCCTTCTGGATTTTACCTCAGCCGCTCCAGTCGAACCAGCGCTCAGCCCATCCGCATGTGTTCTTTCAGCAGGCAGCGGTCCATCACCACGCTCAGCCCTGCGGCCCGGGCGTCGTCGGCGGCCGCGTTGTTCACGATGCCCTCCTGCATCCACACCGATTTCGCGCCCACGGCGATGGCGTCTTTCACAATCTCCGGCACCGCATCGGGACGGCGGAAAATGTCCACCATGTCGATCGGCTCGGGGATGTCCTTCAGCGAGGCATAGACCTTTTCGCCCAGAATCGTGCCCTGCACCTGCGGGTTGACCGGCACGATGCGAAAGCCAGCCTGCTGCATGTAGTGGGCCACGCCGTAACTGGGGCGGTCGGGCTTGTCGCTCAGGCCGACCACCGCGATCACCCGAGTGCGCTGGAGCAACTCGCGAATCTCGTCGGGGGTGGCATTGCTCAGAGCCACTTCGCAGACATCGTTCATGGTCGTTCCTCCAGTGATGAATCATCGGGCACGGGGTAAATCATCGGGCGCGGCACCACCACGCCCTGAATGGTGTTGTACGCCTGCGCCAGGGTGGTGAGATTGCCACGCAGCACCGCCAGCACACTCTCAGGCGGCCCCTGACTCAGATAGGCCCGCGCCAGTTGGCCCATATGAGCATCATACGCCTGCTTGCTGCGGCCGTGCATCACACAGCGACCGGGCAACCGGCGCAGGTCGCCGTCAAAGGCGGGGTTGATGTGATACAACTCATGAAACACCGTCAAAAGTTTTTCCTCGAAACGCAGATGAAAGAATCGAGGCACGCAGAACGTCAGCAGGTAGAGCATCTCAACGCCCGCCACCTCGTAGCGTTGCACCCGAAATAGCGTGCGGCCTTCACGGCGTTCCCTCGCCCCGTGGGCAAACCGCAACGGCGTCAGCCGCGCCTGCAGGCCGTGGCGCGAGGCCGAGCGGGCCACCAACATGGTGACCAGCACGCGCTCCAGAGCCACGTGACCCAACGGGGGGCAACGAGCGATCACATCGCGGCACAACTGGGTCATGGCCGACGTGAAATCGAGCGTCCCGCGAACCGCTTCTCCGCTCGTCTGCGGAAGAACGAGGCGTTTGCACGGCAGGGATTGCGCCGTCCAGCTTCGGATGGCCGGGTAGGGTGATTTATTCCGGGCCATCAACCATTCTCCCCTCGTTCGCCACAAAGCCTGGAACCGATTTTTTCAGACTTTCCAGCAAATTCAACCGCAGCCTCGCGCCGATAATCTTTCCAGACAGGGAGCCAGTTCCGGACTCCTCATTCACACGGGGGATCTTTCCCATGAACTCACGTATGGTCCGGCTGATGCTCGCCGGGGCCACCGTGGTGCTTGCCGCCACCACGGGCTGCCAGACCTGGACCGCGGGGATGACGCTGCCCTCGGGCCGGTACCTCGAACATCCGCCGCAGTACTTCCCGCCCTCGCCGTCGTTCCCGCTTTCCAAAGAACTGGCGACCATGGAGAAACAACAGGCTGCACCGGCCGGCGTGCCGGTAGCCCCAGGGCTGCCCGATGGCGTGGTGCCGGGCGGAGGCATGGTGCTGCCGCCTCCGGGGCCCTAAGTCTCAGCCGAAGCCTGAGCCGGAGCGTCGCCCTTCTCTGCTCTGCCTCGCCCGTCTAAACTACGTTCCCCACCAACACCCGAGGCAAGCCAGACCACGGACGGTCCAGGCCGCAGGATGCGGCGGCTCGCCTCGGGTGTTTCTTTGCCTTCTCCCCTTCACTCGCAACTTCTCGTGTGGCTCCTCTTGATTCCCGTTTATTTGTTCGTTATGGCCACCTTCACTTCATCGGCACAGGAAGGCCGAACCACTCGGGGGATAGACGGGTGGCCCTGGAAGGAACCAAACGGGGAGAGGGGAAACCCATGGGCAAGAAGCCCTTACTGATGCTCGCTGGGCTGTTCTTGGCCGGCGTCGCCATCTCGGCGACAGGATGTGGCCAATGCACGCAATGTTCCACTCGACCAGGGAAATGGAATTCCAACGGCCCGCAGGCCAAAGCGCCGACCCCGGCGATGGGCGATTCCAAGCGGTCCGAAGTGGCCCGCGATACGGGCAAGAAGCCGCAACCAGCGACCAACGGTGACATTGTCCCGGTGGGTGCCAACAGCTTCGAGAAGATGCCAAGCACCACTCCGATGAAGAATGTGCCCAACACGTACAGCGGCGACCCGCCGATGGGCTCGATCTCCGGGGTTCGCCAGCACTCGATGCCCGGCCAAGAGGTGGGCGAGGGAACGATTTACTCTGCCCGCGAGTCGGTTGCCGTGCCCACGCCGCCCGCGACGCCTCGCAACCAGTCCGAAGGTTTCCAAAGCACGCCCGGCTTGCCTGTGAACTCGCAACCCAGCGGACTGAATAGTGCCGTGCCGGGTACGGGTATCCCGAGCAACGAGGGCTCCACTCGAACAGGATTCCAGGCGCAGCCCGCACCGCCGGCGCCGCACCCCACCGAACTGAGCGCTCCTCCACCGCCGCCGTTGCCGAAACCCCCGATCGCGTCGACGCCCGACACCGTGCCCAGTGGTGTGCCCAGTGGTGTGCCCGGTAGCGTTCCCAGTGGTGTTCCTGGTGCTATGCCTGGTAGTGTCTCCGGTGGTATGCCCGGCAACATGCCTAGCGGCATTCCGAGCGCGATGAACCCGCCGACGGAGTCGTTGCCCAGTGGTGTGCCTGGCCATTCAGGCACCACGTCCAACATGACGCCGCCCACCGCCCCGACGGCGATGGCACCGGGCAAGTCGACCCTGAACTCGCCGGCCAAACTGCCGGGCTCGACCCCAGCGGTTCCGGAGACTCCGCGTCCGGCCCCGGTCTCGCCGACCGAAAGCGTGCCCGGAACGACGCCGCCGAACCTACCCGGCGAGGACCTGCCGCCACTGAAGCAATCGTGAGACGGCAGCGAACCGAAAAGAAGGGGGCGTGTCTTCAAACAGGGGAGTTGACACGCCCTTTCTCTCTGCTATAGTAACCATCGTTGGGGCAGTGGCGCAGCTGGGAGCGCGCTTGAATGGCATTCAAGAGGTCAGGGGTTCGATCCCCCTCTGCTCCACCTCAAAAACCGGCGGAAACCGAGAGGTTCTCGCCGGTTTTGCTTTTTTCCCGGGCAAAGTGTTAGCGCCAGTGGGAGCGCGCCGTCCTCCCTTTGAGACGATTCGCACCGCATCCTGGCCCTGAGATGGGCATGCCGTCGGGACGCCTGGTGACGAGCGAAAGCATAAACGATTTGCAAATCAACCGATTCGTCCATCCGACTCTCTCCTTTTTCTGTGGACATTTGCCGCGCGTACGCCCCTATACTGCTATCGCGTCGGTGATTGGACTTCGAGGGCACACACATGGACACCCCCCTGTCACCGACACGTGCCTCCGCGAAGGTGCACGCACTCGCTCCAACGATCCGCCCGACCTCGCTGGCCGATCGTTTCCGTGAGATTCGCGCCACCACCGAACGTCTCGTCTCCCCCTTGGCCATTGAGGATTTCGGCCTGCAATCCATGCCCGATTGCTCGCCACCCAAATGGCATCTGGCTCACACGACCTGGTTCTTCGAGACCTTCCTGCTGGCCGACGAACCACCGCATCATCCACGTTACAACTACCTCTTCAACTCCTATTACGAATCTGTCGGGCAGCGTTGGCCCCGGCCGGTTCGCGGCCTGCTGTCGCGTCCCACGGTCGCCGAGATCCGCGATTACCGCCGCGCCGTTGATGAACGCATGCTGGCGCGGATTGAGCGAGGGCTCACGGCCGAGCAAGCGAGCGTGCTGGAGTTGGGATTGAACCACGAGCAGCAGCACCAGGAGCTTTTGCTCACCGATCTCAAGCATGCCTTTGGGTTGAATCCGCTCTTTCCGGTGTATCGGCCGCTTGCGGATTCCCCTGCCCTCTCGGCTTCGCCGTTAGAATGGTATGAGTATCATGCCGGGGTGCGCGAGATGGGTCACTCGGGCGATGGCTTCGCCTTCGACAACGAGTCGCCCAGGCATCGCGTGTTCCTGGAGCCTTTTGGGATCGCGTCGCGTCCCGTGACCGTGGGCGAGTACCTCGCCTTTGTCGAGGCAAGGGGTTACGATCGTCCCGAGTTCTGGCTTTCCGATGGCTGGGCTGCCCGCAAAACCCACGGCTGGTCGGCCCCCCTGCACTGGTTTTTGGACGGCACTCAGTGGCATCTCTACACCCTCGGCGGCTTGCGACCGCTCGATCCGCATGAACCCGTTTGTCATGTGAGCTTCTACGAGGCAGCCGCTTATGCCCAGTGGGCCGGCGCACGATTGCCCACCGAAGCGGAATGGGAGACGGCGGCCGGCACAAAGATTGCAGCAGGAAATACGCTGGACACCGGGCGTTACCATCCACGGGCCGACGACGGCACGGGTCAGTGGTGGGGCGATGTCTGGGAGTGGACCGCCAGCCCCTATGTGGCCTACCCGGGCTTTCGCCCCCTGGCAGGCGGCCTGGGCGAGTACAACGGCAAATTCATGTGCAATCAGATGGTCTTGCGGGGTGGCTCGTGTGCCACCCCGGCCAATCATCTCCGTGCGACCTATCGCAATTTCTTCCCACCGGACGCTCGTTGGCAGTTTTCCGGCTTTCGACTCGCGAAGGATCTTTCCGAATGATGCTCACCGCTGCGCAGACGCTGACCCAGACCCCCTTGGCCACCACGGCGGACGCCACCTTTCGGGCGGATGTTCTCACCGGTCTGGCGCGAGCGCAAAAACAACTGCCCGCGAAATATTTTTACGACGAACAGGGCTCTCATCTGTTCGATCGTATTACGGACCTTGAGGAATACTATCCGACGCGCACCGAACGCGCAATCCTGAAACGCCATGCCTCCGCCATGGCCGAACGCTGTGGCCCGGATGTGCTGCTGATCGAGCCAGGCGCGGGCAGCCTGGTCAAGGTGCGTCACCTGCTCGATCACCTGGTTCGGCCCGCAGGATTCATCCCCGTCGATGTCTCGGGCGAACACCTGCACCGGGCCGCACGCCACCTCGCGCTGGAGTATCCGGGGCTGATGATCCGCCCGGTCACTGCTGACTTCACCCGGCCTTACAGCATCCCGTCCATCCGTGCTTCGCGGCGCGTAATCTTCTTCCCCGGCTCGACGCTGGGTAATTTCGAGCCACCCGAGGCCGACACCCTGCTACGGCAAATGGCCCGTCAGGTGGGCTCCGGCGGCGGTGTTTTGCTGGGGATCGACCTGCAAAAAGACACCGCGACTCTCGAAGCCGCCTACGACGATGCCCAGGGGGTGACGGCGGCGTTTAACCTCAACCTGCTGACACGGATCAACCGCGAGTTAGATGGCGACTTCGATCTTAATGCCTTCACGCATCGGGCTCTGTTCAACCAGGAACATTCCCGCATCGAGATGCATCTGGTAAGCCGGTCCGCTCAGCGGGTGCGGGTGGGGGATCAGGTGTTTCATTTCCGCAAAGGTGAGAGCATCCACACCGAGAATTCCTACAAGTACAACCTCGCCGAACTACGCACCCGAGCCGCACGCTGGAACCTCCGCATCGAGCAGACCTGGACCGACGAACGCGGCTACTTTGCCCTGCTTTACCTCGTCGCGAAATAAAGATGCCGGCGCGTCACGCATCCTCATGTGCCACTATGAAGATGCGTGCTACTTCTTCGGCGAACTGCTGAGCCACTCGATTAGCGCGCCCAGCGCCAATCCGACGGCCGCACCGCTGACAGTTGTGCCGAGCACCGTGAGCAGCAACCAGCGCAACAAATGACCACGCAACGCCGCTAGCGAGAAGCCGCTCCACATCCATAGCCCGAACGCCGCTCCGCCCAGCAGCCCCAGCAGGCCAAGAAGGCGCATGAGCCACGAGAGCTCCCGCCACAGATCGGCGAGCAGCGAAAAGATGCTATCAGACGGACGCCCCACCATCCCGTTCTCCTTTTTCCCTTGAAGAAGCAGCAGCCCGGGATAGCCTCTCTGCATCCACCCGCTGGAGGCTCCCGCCATGTTTCTCCTTATGTTATGGGCCGCGGCCGACCCTTTCCTCTTCACCGATGCAAACAAGCTGGGCGTCGAAGGCCGCGCATGGACCACCCTCACCGCTCCCTACGATCGGCTACCCGCGAAGGCCGAGAAAGAGGTGCGCTCCGAGGTGTGGTCGCTCTCGCGCCACAGCGCCGGCATGGCGGTGCGCTTTCGCAGCGATGCCGAGCGGTTGGCCTTTCGCTGGAAGCTAACGAATAAACGCCTGGCGATGGATCACATGCCCGCGACCGGCGTCAGTGGCCTGGATCTCTACGTCCGCGACGAGCGCGGCACCTGGCGCTGGTTGGCCGTCGGTCGGCCCACGGCGCTCGAAAATCAGTTCGAGACGGCCGCTCTGCCGCCGGGCAAAACGCGCGAGTATCTGCTTTATCTGCCGCTTTATAATGGCATCGCCTCGCTGGAGATTGGCACACCCAGGGGGGCGACCCTGGAATCGATCGCGCCGCCGGGCAAACCGATTGTGTTCTACGGCACCTCGATCACCCACGGCGCCTGCGCCTCGCGGCCGGGCATGACCACCTCCGCCATCCTCGGCCGCAAACTGAATCGACCGATCGTCAACCTCGGCTTCAGCGGCAACGGCAAGCTGGAACTGCCTCTGGGCAAGTTGCTGACCGAGATCGACGCGGCGGTGTACGTAATCGATTGCCTGCCCAATTGCAGCGCGGCCGAGGTAAAGGAGCGGACCATCCCGCTGGTGAAGGCGATCCGCGCGGCGCGGCCGAGCACGCCGATTTTGCTGGTGGAGGATCGCACCTATGCCAATACCCACGCCTATCCCGCTCGGGCCAAGGACCAGGCCGCACGGCGAGCGGCGCTGCGCGAGGCGTATGATCAGATGACCGCCGAGGGCGTCGCCAGCCTGCACTATCTGGAAGGACCGGCTCAGCTGGGCGACGACGACGAGGGCACCGTGGATGGCTCGCACCCCACCGATCTGGGCTTCCTGCGGCAGGCGGCGGTCTTCGAGCCAAAGTTGCGTTACCTGCTGGCCCCCGGGCCGATCTCGTCGAACGAACTGGCGGGCTACCCGCAGGAGCAGAGCTATGCCCCGGGCGACCGCGTGTCGTTTCGCATCTCCTGTGCCGAGCCGACCTTCGACGCGATCATTGAACGGCTTGGGGCCAAGGTCGAGGTCGTTCACACCCAGCGCGGCCTCAAGGGCACCCGCCATCCCATTCCCGCCGATGCCTCGGCCAACGGCTGCAACTGGCCCGAGACGTGGGCATTCACCCTCCCCAACGACTGGCGCAGCGGCTACTACCGTGTGCGCCTGACGGCGGGCAAACGCACCGCCG
>ERZ1066117.1226-NODE-1226-length-13527-cov-6.806636_pt1 | contig 13527 bp, 25 predicted proteins | sample MGYA00382764_ERZ1066117 | MGnify/ENA primary metagenome ERZ1066117 (study PRJEB33369, sample SAMEA5778347) | biofilm metagenome | biome: Industrial cooling water; feature: Water cooling tower basin; material: Biofilm | place: United Arab Emirates | collected...
CCTATTCGTTTGGGCTGTGTGTTTCTGGTTATCGCTTCGCGTCTTCAAACTCAGCCCGGTCAGCCAGCACTAAGTAGACTGGCGACACGCCAGCAGCCACCACTGCACCCAGCAGCACCAGCGGCGAGGGCGTCACCAGCAGGGACAGGGCCAGCACCACACCGACAACCATCAGGCCATAAGCAAAGGTTCGCAGGATCGTAGCTCGCATCGTCGTCTCTCCGTTTGGGGTTCCGTTCGCTTGACACCTTCAATATATACTGCCCCTATATTGCTGTCAAGGAAATTTCCCAAAATTTTTTGGGTGCCACCTATATTCCGCTCCCGGAGTGGTGTATGATGGGTGCAAGGAGGTGCGTTATGCCCGAAACCAAACCCGGCCGCCGTGGTCGGTTCGTCGAGCTTGCCGAGGGGTTAGATGCCGCGATGGTGGCCCTGGCCGAGGCCAATGGCCGGACCTACCGCGAGGAACTGGAACACGCGATCGCTCGCCATTTAGAGGCCCCGCCCGTCTGTCGCGTCGTTGTGGACACGCCGCCGATGCCCCCAGCCGAAGTGGAAGCTGGGTCACCCAAAAAACGCCGAGGGCGGCCACGCAAGGCGGAATGACAAAGGGCCGGGGATTGCGCCCCGGCCCTCTCGCGTTGGCTGCCCAATGGTCACTCGGCGGCCTTCTGTTTCCTGGCCTCATCACGCATCTTGATCAACTGTTCCAACGCATAATCGTCAATCTGGGTCGGCGTCATGCCTGCCAGGATGCTGAGCATCGACCGCACCAACGGTCTGTCGAGCAGTTCTGGCCGCACCGGCGGCGTTGGCACGCTGGGTGCCGGGGCCGGCGCAACGGGGGGAGTTGGCGGCGCAACGGGGGGAGTTGGCGGCAGTTGCCGCTGGGCGGCCAGCGTGCCCAGCACGCCCAGGATGGCACTCAGCAGGGCGTATAGGGCCGTCGACAGTTCAGGGGTGAGCCAGGTCATGCGGAGGCACTCCGGGTAAGGAACCACAGGCCCGCCACGCAGGCCAGGAGGAAGGGAATCAACGCCAGCGAGGGGCCAGCCCTGGCCGGTTCGCTGGGCTTGGGTTCGGCAGGCTTGGCCGACTGGGCCGCCTCGGCTTCCCAGCGAGCCCGCTCGGCCTTCAGGGCCTCGGCAACCACCTGGCCCATCTCTTTGCTCTGGGTAGCCAGTTCGGCTCGCAGTTCGGCCTTCAGGGCCTCGCGTAGCTCTGCACGCAGGCGGGTCCGCACTTTGGCCTCCAGGGCCTCGGGATCGAACGGCTCGGGGGCCGGATAGGGTTCGGGCGCGGGCATCGGGGCCGGCATCACGAAGGGGGCCGGCGCAAAGGCGGGGCGCGAGAAGATCGCCCGACCGGGCGCGCACCCCATTGGGCCACATTGGCCCAGCGACAGCAGCACGATAGCAGCGATCAACGCACACCGTCCTTCCTCGAAGTCAGCACCCAGGCACCGCCGAGGATCACCGCCACGGCCAGGATCACCAAGCCCCAGGGCGTGGACTGCCCAGGGGGCACGCCTGGCCCGTCCGGCGCGGGAGCAGGCGCGGGAGCCGGCTTCCGCTTGTCAGGATCCTTGGCCGGGTCGTAGTTGGGGTCGGCCTTGCGGATGGCCGTGGCCAGAGCCTCGGCCCCGCCCTCGTAATTGGTCTGTCGGTGCAGCACCTTGCCACTGGGCAGCTGCAGATAGATCGACGGCGTGCCCGTCGTGACAAACCCCACTCCTTTGACTGCCCAGTGATCGGGCGGGTAGGCGTTGGTGACGAGCTTCGAACGCCACTCGGCCAGGTCGGCATGCTTGGCCAGATCCTCGACCACCTGCCGACGTTGCTCATCGCTGCCGATCACGGTCAGACGCCAGTGGTCCTTGTCATCGGGCAAGGTTGGCGAGGCCGGCCGCTGGCCCACCAGGTCCAGGGCCGTTTGATAGTCAATTTGCCGGCGGCCCTCGCCATCCACGAGCACGATCGACCCGTCTTCCTGCACAGGTGAAAGGTGATCAGCGTCGACGCCAAAGAACGGCCCTTCCGGCTCGACAGGGCCAACAGGCGGGGCCACCAGCACCCCGACAATGAGGCACAAGGTAAGTGCCCCCAACAAAAGAGCAATTGTTTTCATGTGTTAACCTCAGTTAATGGGTGGGGGCGGCGGGGGTGGTGACAGCAGGAGAAAGGTCCAGCCCTTGCGGCTGCCCTTGCGCGTGTGGGCTTGCTTCCACTCGGCGTTATCGAGACGCTCGTACTCGTTTGGCTTGCTGGCACTTGCCGGGAAGTTGTTGTCGAGCACGATCCAGCAGTTCGGCCGAGCGCCAAACAGGTTGACCATGTGGTCGATGAGTTGCCCGCCATAGCGTCCTGTTGGCGACCAGCCATAAGTGACGCAGGGCATGCGTCCCTGCTCAGCGGCCCGAACCATCAGTTCGGGATGCCAGCCCTCGATGTTGATGTACGGGGGGACTGGGAAGCCACGTTCCTTGCAAAACTGGGCGATCATCTCGTCGACCTTCTGTGGGTGACCACCGCCAGGCCGGCGGGTCATCCACTCCTGGAAGCCGATCAGCGCCGGGACGTTCTGGTATCGGGCCGCGTGCTCAATGCTGGTGAAAACGCACAAGCCCGATCCTCGCCCTGGCAGGCCCATCGGGTTGGTCCGGGTGCGGTCATTGCCGCCCCGGTTGCGCATCTGCAACTCAAAAGGCAGGTCACATTGCACATCACAGCCGGCCTGCTCCTTGCCGCCAACGCTGGCCCCCGTCCCTGTGCTGGCCACCATCGCGATGGCCAGGATCGTGAGCAGGATCAATCGCATCATCGAAAAAACTCCTCGCCCTCACGGGGCGGATTGGTGGGCGTTTCGGGCGGGGCCAGCGGATTGAGTGGGTCCAGCCCCAGGCTGTCCTTGATGGCCTGGCGGATCAGGTTGACCGCCAGCGACCAGCCGACAACGATCAGGTTGGTGAAGGGGCCGAAGTCGGTGCCGGCTACCCAGGTGGTGAGGTACGTCAGGGCCGCGCCGATGAGCGCGATCAAAAGGCCGCGAAGCAGCGACCAGAGGGATTCACGAGTGAGCATGGTTATCTCCCAACTGCCCAGCGAAAGAGGAGGGTCAGGCACACCGCCAGCACGAGCCCGCCCGTCAGCCCAGCCGCGAAGCCACTGGCCGCCTCGACGTGAAACTCATGCTTGACCCTTATGGGTGTGGATACGAGCTTCTCCAGGCGGGTCAGGGCCGCCTCGGCGTCAAGCTTCAACTGGAGAGGGCGGACCAACTGTTCGTTCATTGCAGTGTACCTTTGTTCACTACATCTTATCGACATGGCTTATCACGTCAAGACGACCGGCCCGTCTCGCAGCGTGACCTTGTGGCCGTTGGCCAGGGTGACAAACAACTCGAACGACTGCCCCCGCACCTGGGTAGACGTCTCGCGTGACATCTCGGCATAGATTTGCTTGCCCGTGCCGGTGCGGACGGGGATGGAGCAGTCGATCGAGATGCTGCCGTGGTTGAGCAGCAGGGTCGCCGTCGCACCGGCCAGGTCGGGCCAGGTGTTGTCGTCATCGGTCCAACGCCAGACGGCGCGGTCCGCGACATAGTAGTCGTCACCCGGCCGCACCTCGAAGGTCCGGCCGTCGGGGCGGAGGGGCGAGACGAGCGACACTCGCGCACTGCCCAGGGATGCGACGACGTCGGTCACTACCTGCACAGAGTCGCCAGGGCACTCGGCCGTACTGGCCGACTTGTACCGCGTCTCGATCGACGTGCCTGCCGTGGCCATCGCGATGCGAAACTTGGCCTTCCAGACCTTGGCCCGCTTCGCCCCAAAGTCCACCTTCGTGCCCTGTCGGGCCAAGTTGTTTCCCAGCGAGGCGAGGGTAATCGTGGGCGTGACAATCGTGCCTTCGGCCAGTTTGATGTAGTCCGGCAATGCCATCACGCACCTCCGTTGAGTACGTCAGAGACTTCGGCCAGGGTTACTTTGCGGCCCAGCCGCCGCTCTGCCGAGGAGGGCAGGGTATGGCTCAGGGCGACCAGTTCGTCCCGCTGGGCTGCTGTGAGGATGTCGCCTGCGACCAATCCACCGAGGAACTGCTGCACCGCCGGAAGCGAAAAGTCGAGCGTCCTGTAGGTAGCCTTGACCGCCCGGACGCACATCCGGCAGGCGACTCGTAGCGCCTCTGATCCGGCAGGCAGGGCGATTGCGCCCGAGGCCACATCCTCAATCACGATCCAGACGGGCAAGCCTTGCCACACGCTGTTTGTGGGCGTCAGGAAGGTGTCGAGCACGGCCTCAACCGTGGCCTTTTCCGCGATACCCGGCACTGGGTTGCCGAAGGGGGCGTTGGCCAGTTCGACTCGCCCGGCATGATTGCCGGGGTCGAGACTTGCGAAGCCCAAAGCGTCGGGATCGGTGGCGAGGTATTCGCTCAGGGTCATACTTCCCTCTCTTTGCAATGCACACAGGAAGGCCCGGCCTCCACACGCCAGCGCCCGCCGCACACGCCATGGATCTCGCAATGGTAAGTGGCCTTTGCTGAGCCGCACCCCTCCAGGCAGCGCGACACCTCGCCCGTCAATTCGCCCCGGTGGCGACACGGATAGAGCACCTCCAGCGAGGGCCGGGCAACGGGCTGGGCCTGGGCCTCAGACTGTCGAGCCTCGCGGCGGCGCTGGAACTCCTCTCGCTTCTCGCTGGGCGTCATGGGCAGGCCCCTCCGGTGATCACGATGGTGCTGGGATAACTGCAAGGAGGCACCACGCTTGACTGGCTAAACGTTCCACCCGTGGCAGCATTCCACGATGCACAAGTATACGTTCCGTCGACGCCACCGTCGTAAACAGTGAGTTCGGCCGTCCCACCCGTGACGGTTACCGTCACGTCTTGCACACCGTTGGTCCAACTGAACACGCCCGGCCCACTACTGGTCAGGGTTGCCGGGTCGAAGCTGCCACACACACCGAAGCTTGCGCCGGGGAAGCAGAAGCTCGTTGCGGGTGGTGCCGCACAGGCCCCCGGATTGAGCGTGAGTGTGGCGGGGAACTCGCAGGAGGTGTTGGCCGAGTAGTCCAGGGCCAGGGTGATGGCCGTACTGCAATTGGTCACCGGGTCGCCGTAGTAGCCTGCGATCGGATCACCCAGGTAGTAGATCTCCAGGTAGGCGATGGACGGGTCGAAGAGCATCGACCAGCCATCGGTCCCCGTGGCTTCCCAGGTGCAACCTGAAACGTGGGCCAGGCTGTAATCCTGGGAGCCGTCTGAGCAGGCCGCCGCCAGAGCGAGAGCCACGCACCATTCAGCGGTATCTGGGCAGCAGCCGGCCGCAGGAGGCGGGCAGGCCGTCGTGCCGACCGCGATCGTGCTGGGCCAGGTGATGCGGCCGCCTGGGCCGGTCGACGAGTCGAGCGATAGCGTGCCCACCGTACAGCCGCTGGGCAGCGGGGAAAGGCGATAGGTGGCGGTGTTCCCCTGCCCGTCCAGGCCGATCAGGGACAGCACGAGTACCCAGTCGCCGGTGCTAACGCCAGTGTAGACGGCCGCCAGGCGGATCCACAGGTCGCCAAAGCTTGGCGTGCCTGGCAAGACTCGCGGGTCGTCAGCCACCGTGTTGAAGTTGGTGGTGGCTTCCCAGAAGCAGGCTGGGAAGCCGATCAGCCGGTGGCAGCGGTTCAGTCGGTCGCTCATGCCCTCGGCGAACTGGGTGATGTCCAGAGAGACGCCCGACAGCGTGAACGTATATTCCTGGCTCTCGCAGGCCGCCTTGAGGCAGGCCAGGGGGGCCGATACCTCGCCCTCGCAGCAGGTCACCACCGCCGCGAAGATCGGTATGCCTGCCGTGGTGGCGGTGCCGGTGGGGATCACCAGGTAGCGACGATCAACCTCGACCGCTTCGCCGTTGAGAGGCAGGATGCGCAGTGATCCATACGTCTGCCAGGTCGGATCGACGGTAGGTAGCACGCGAGTGTATTGCAGGAAGGTGGCCGGGTAAGTGCCCAGAGTATCCGCCGTGGCCGAGGTGGGGGCCGCGATCAGGTTCACCAGCGGCTCATGCACCACCCAGACATAGTCGTCGCCGGCGAAGTGGCTCGGCACGGCGTCGTAGCGCTGCCCAGGGAGCAGCGGGCCCTCGTTGGCTGGCTTGACCTTGATGCTAACCTCAGCATCTTCCCAGCCGATCGGCCCAAAGCGGCACAGGATCGCAGGCCACAGGCCCGAGGGCAGGACGGGGCCGGTGATGCGCACCGTGTACACGCCTGGCTGGGTGGGAGCCGCTGGCCCCGCCCGCTCGGTTGTGCGGCCACTCCAGCGCTGAGCATGCTCCACCGCCTGGGCCACCTGCTTGCTCATCCGGCCGCGTGGGATCACTGGGCATCCTCCCGGATCACCGCTTGGGCAAAGATGCCGCGCGGCAGCGTGCTGCCCGAGGCCGCTGTGATGTGGGCCTCCAGCACGTCGCCGGCCACCAGGTCTGTGCTCGACAGCGTACCAGTCACCAGATCGAAGGCCGCTACGCCGCTGTTGATCGTGATCGTGCCGCTGAGCATCGTCGTGCCGTTCTTCTTCAGGTCGACGCTACAGGTGCCTGTGCTGGTCGCCGCCACGGTACAGCCCGCCCGGAAGGCGATCACCTGGGCAGTCGCCCCCCGCACAACGTGCAGCACTTCGCGTTTGCCCGCCGCCGCGTCGGTGGCATGATCGGTGAGCACCGCGACAGGCTGGTGTTGGTGCTGCAACTTGCTGGCCTCAACGCCCGCCAGAGCGACAATCGCGTCGGCGTTGACGCTGCCCGTCGGTGCGGCGAATTGTTTGGCCGTCAACGTGCCGTTGACATACATATCAGATTCAATAATGGTCGACATGCTTTACCTCCGAAGGCCAAACGCCAGGCCGAGGTCGTTGTGCTCGGCCTCTGGGTACGGGTGATAGCCGCGAAACGCCGGGTCGGCTCCCAGGGCGAGCTTGGCCCCGTTGCCGTCGAGCAGGACGGGCGTGCTGCTGATCTGCCCGTAAACGTCGCGGGCCAACTCCCTGCGCCCGGCACGCTTGACGTAGAAGCCCCGGTCCAGGAACCACCGCACCCAGGCGTAGGACTTGTCGAGCTTGCCGACGTTGTCGAACTCGTTCTTGGGCACCTTGCTGTTTTTCGGGATCACCTGTCGGCGTGCCAGGAAGCGAAACGTCACTCGCCAGAACAACAGGCCATTCTCAAACGCTCGCACGGCCGAGATGTCCTCGCAAAGCACTTCGCCAGCCTTGTACACATTCCAGGGCGTTTTGTTCACCGTGTCGATGTAGCCGTTGTACAACTCATCGCGGTACAACAACTGATTCCTGACGATCGTGATAACCCGGACTTTAATGTCGCGTTCCGGTGGCGGGTCAAAAGGGTCGTCGGCACTGTTGAGCACCGGGTTGCCTGAGCGGTCGTGGGTCATCGGCACCGCGATCCGCTGGGTGGCGTAGCTTACCTCGGCAGGCCGCAAGAGCGGATTCTCGACGAAGTTGATGTCCGGCCGCGACAGGATCGACGAGTAGTTGACCGTGACATTCCAGATTAGCGGGCTGCCGGTGCGCTCGGCGGTGATCTCCTTGACCCAGCTGCCCAGGTCGCGATCGCCCCACGGCGTCACGAAGGGCGTCCACATCCTGGGCAGCCCAGGGGCCAGGATGACGGTGTTCGCCAGGCAGAGCTCGTCATTCGTCTCGACGGTGAAGCGACGGACATAGTTGCGCTCGCGGCGGTCGTTCAGGCTGCCTGATCCGCTCTCGACGTGCTCACGAACCCAGAAGAGCCGACGAATGCTCATTGCTCTTCCTTTCTCATCTCCGCCAGAATGGCCGCCAGATTGTCGGCCACTACCTTGCCGATCCGCAACTGCTCCTTCTCGGCGATGAGGCCCTCGCGGATGGCATCCCGAATCTGCTGCTGAATGTCGCCAGCGCGGCCCTGCATCTGATATTGCACGATGGCCGAGTAGGCCTCGCGGGTGTTGGCCTCGGCCGCTCCTGCCACGCGCGGGTCAGCGGTGCCGACGGCACTGCGCAGGTCCATGAGGCTCTTGTAAGCGGACAGGGCACCCGTGCGGCCACCCGCACCCTGGAGCAGGCCCAACTGCCGGAAGGTGGCCAGGTCGTTGGCCGACTGGCGGAAGGCGCCCAGAGGGGTCCGCACGCTGGCGGCCAGTTCCTGGAACCGGCGGACGTACAGGTCGATTGTTTGCAGCGGGGGCGGTTTAGGGATGTTCTTGACGTCCTCAAACCGCTTGCGGATCCGGCCGAAGAACTCGACGACCGCCTTGCCCGGGTCGCTGTTGACGGTCAGCTTCTGCAGGGCGGCAGCGGCCTCGGCTACCTTCCTTGCGGCCTCCAACGAGGCTTGCTGGGCCTTGATAGCTTCCAGGTCAAGAGAACTGCCGAGGGCCATGCCCCCCATCCGGCCCGGCAGACCGCCAAACGCACCGCCTACAATAGCCAGAGCGTCCGATGTTCCCTGGCCTGCGATGCCGTCGATGGCAGCCCGCAGCGGGTTCAAACCCTTGGTGATGCGGGCGATCGCCCCCAGCATGGCCGACTCAAACGCCAGCCCAACCATCTCGGCCATCGACTTCAGCAGGTCGAACGCTGTTTGGGCCGCCTTGGTGTTGGTCACGACCGAATACACCGCCACGCCGGCAAGGGCCAGGTTCTGGGCCACGTCGATGACCGCATCCCGGACCCAGCCGAGATTCACCTTGACCTTGTCGAAGGACTTGGCCAGTTCGGCCACGATCGGCGCCACGCCGAGCATCACCTGGTTTTGAATGCCCTGCATTATGGCCTTCAGGTAACCAACCGTCTCGACGACCTTCCGCATGTTCTCCAGGTCGGCCGCATCCACGCCCAGGCCCAGCCGCTTGCCCAGGTCGCCCGCTCCTAGCGCACCGCCCCCCCTCAGAGCGTCGAGGAACTTGGTGGCGTCACTGCCCAGGTAGCGGAACGCCTGGGCCGCCTGCTGGGCGGGGTCGGCAATCCTGCCGATGGCGTCATAGACGGCCGCCCAACCACCCGACTGGAGTTGCTCGACGGTGGTGCCCGACACGGCGGCCAGGTTGGAGACTTGCCTTGCCGCGTCGAGGCTGCCGGCCGCCATGCCGTTCAAGACGCCCTGGGTGACCGTCAACGCCGCCGTCATCTCCTGGGCCGACTTGCCACTCCAGACGATAGCCCCTTGTAGCTCGGCCACAGAGACGCCCAGGTAGCGGGCCTTGTCGGCCGTCTCAATAGCCGCGTCAACCGCATCCAGAAATGCCGAGGACAGTTGCCTGGCCTGGCCGGCCAGAGCCGAAAGCCCGGCTCCCATGCCGCTTGACTTGACCGCGTCGGCCGCCTTCACCATCGACTGGACCTCGCGAGCGCGGTCAATGACGATCGAGTTGGCCAGCCCCTTGCTGGCCAGTTTGGCCCGGTCCAGCTGCTCAATCATGGGCTTCGCATTGGCCGCCAGGGTCGCTACCAGTTTGCCGATGTTCACGTTTGCATCCTTCTCTTGGCCAGTTGGAGCGTCTGGCGAAGCTCCTCGGCCTGCTGCTCTTGCAGTTCTGCCCGTCGCTCTTCCCGATCCCTGGCCCGGTCGCCCGCAAAGTCTGGCACGAACTGCCCAGGGTCAATGGCCGCTTGCCCCTCGCCCCGGAACAGGTTGGCCACCAGGGCCGTCAGCACGCCGAACCGCCAGTCCATCCGCGTCTCATCGAAGGGTTCCAACTCAGCGTAGGCGTGCCATTCGGTCAGTTCCTCGGCACTGAGGGAGTGGAGCAGTTCGCCCACCGTGCGGCCTAGCCTGAGAGCGAGGCGGAACAAAAACCGCCTGCTGGGCCGCTCGATCAGTTTCCCTTGGCCGTCTCCAGGGCGTCCCGGTCCATCCCACTCAGTCGAGCGATCACATCGCAGACCCGACTCAGGGCCTTGGCCGACTTGTCGCCCAGCGAACGGGCATCGTCGTCGGAGAAGATCCGCCCGCCGCGCTCGTCGCAAATACCCAGGGCAGCCAGCCGGCCCTTGGCGTTCTCCGAGGTCTGTTGCACGTCGCCCCGCTTGGAGAGCTTGACCAGCGAGGCCTCGTAGCGATCGCGCTCGGCAGCAGTCAGGCCGCGCACCCGCACGGCCCCGCCCCACTCTGGCACCTCGACCACCTCGAAGGGGATGTCCTCGCGGTCGGCCAGGATATCGCTTTTGGTAAGGATCTGCATTAGGTTCCCTGGGTAAAGGTCATGGCGTTGGTCAACTTGACCGTCACCGAAATCAAGATGGGATCGTCGGGGTTGGTGGCGGGGTCGCGCACCACCGACTTCAGGTAGCCGGTGAACTCTTCCTTGCTCGCGTTGGCCGGCGTGGCATTGTCCGGAAAGGTTACCCGCCAGGCCAGCGGCAACTTGGCCTCACGCGCGTCGATCAACGCATCGTAGCGGGCCTTTGTCCAGTATTGCTTGAACGTAAACTCACCCGTGTCAAACAAGCCTTGCTTGAACTGTCGACGATTGACGCTACGGAAAAGGGCCGTCACGTCGACGTCGGGGGCCTGGGGGTCACCCGGCGAACCGATCTCGCGAATGTCGGCGAGCTCGGTATAGGTCGGCGTCGAGATGTTGCCGGTCAGGTCGGCATACAACCGCATCCCATCGACAAGAAATGAAGTGCTCATCGTTCCCCCTTATGTCGTGCCAAAGTGGATGGCCAGGTCCAGCCCCGCGCGAAAGATGCCAAACTCGTCCGCGACGATGGGGGCCTCGACGCCGTCGTCGGATGTCTCGTCGTACACGCCCCGCACCGTCAGTTCGCCGCCGGCCCCCACTGTGCCGCGATAGCGATTGAGAGCGTCCTTGATGGCTCGTCTAGTCTGCTTTGCCGAGCCATAAGTCTCAGCGTAGACGTCCAATCGCATGGAGTAGCTGTTGAGGTTGATCACCCCCGCCAGGCCCCGCTCGGTTCGCTGGGAAGCCTCGGAGTAAATGGCCAGGGGCAGGGGCGTACCCTGGGGAGCCTGTACGGGATAGATCCGACTGCCCAGGAGAGCCGTCACGGCCAGCGTGCTGATCAACTTGTGGCGGATGCCTTCTTCAATCTCCATCTCAGGCACCCCCCTTCTTCTTCAATGCCTTGGCCGCTTCCTTCTCCAGTTGCCGGCGAATCTCCTCAGCCATCGCCTGGCGAATTGCCCCCGTCTGGCCGCGTGCTGCCGGCTCCAAGAAAGGCCGAGCCTGGAAGCCAGGATGTCGGCCGTGGGGCTTTGTGCCGCGCTCGACCAGGTGAGCGTACTTGACCGGGTCGCTGATCGTCGGCGTGGGTCGCAGTTTACCCTTCTTGCGAGTTACCGTGGTGCGAAAGCCGATCCGGGGGCCGACCATTGCCACCGCCACGCCCGACGTGCGGTAGACCTTGACCTTGCGGCCGATCGACTTCCGCAGTAGGCCCGTCTCTCGCGAGGCCAGTTGCTTGGCCTTCTTCATGATGATCTGCGAACCCTTGGACACCGCCGCACGAAGGATGCGCCGGATCACCGCCTCTTTGAGGCCGGCCAACGATTGAATCATCTCCTGCAGGCCGTCGACCCTGCCGCGAATCGTGTAGCTCATGACAGCAACTCCTTGCATACGCAGGTATGCTGCCGACCGCGATTCTCAACATCAATGACGCTCTCAATGTTGAAGGTTCGCGTTCCAAGTTTGAGACGCATGCGAGGATGCAGGCCAGGATAAGCCCGCATGGTGATCTGGTGTGTCACGTCAGGGCGCACCATCTGGGCTTGCCACGCCTCACGGCCGGACAGCGGCTCGACGAAGGCCCACACCGTGGCCAGGTCGAACCAGGTCGGCGTGCCCTGACCAAAGCTATCCTGGGTGATGGTGCGATCCTGAATGGTCACCCGATCACGCATGCGAGAGAGAGGCACCTCGTTCAAGATCCGCCCTCCTCGACAAGCCGATAGGTTCTGACCTGCCTCAACTCATCGCCATTGTCGATGGCGTCAGGGATGCAAGGAACAATGGTGAGCAGGGTCAAAACGGCAGGCTCCCCGGCACGCAGTTCGATGGTGGCGGCCAGGACGCTGTCGGGCGAAGGCAGGCCAAAGTGCTTGGCCAGCAACTGATAAACCGCGTCCGAACTGCTCATAGCCCCGCCTCCAGTTCGCCGTCCCACCGGGATAGCATCAACGCCTTGGCGGCCTCGGGGATCGTCAGCGACTGCCCAGGGGGGGCCTCGCCCCGGTTCTCGATCCACGCTGCCACGCAAAACTTGATGGCCAACTTGATGTCTTCCGGCACGTCGTGGGCCGCCTGCCCCGCCACGAAGTCGATCTGCACCGCCGCCGGATCTGGCCGGGTCACCGGCCACACCTGACCAAAAGCCAGCGTGATCCGCCCCGGTTCGCGGGTGGCGTCGACGCGGTAAACGTTCGTTGCCAACACCCGAAGCGTGTCAGAGAGGTCCAGATAGCGCACCTGAGAAACGCTCACCAGCGGGCTCCTGGGCAGCCGGATCGACCACCACGGCGGCCAGGGCGGTGTGTAGCGCAGCGGCTCCCACCCGGCCGGGACGGGGAAGTTGTCCAGGGTCATCCGCAGCGTCTGGGTGACGATCGCCCGACCGTACTGTCGCTCCAGCATTTGCCGGGCAGCCAGGCCCAGACCCTGCAGGATCCCGTCCGAATCCGTGCCGCTGATCCGGCACCAGTCGCGCAGTTCCGCGACTGTCACCGGCTCCTCGGCAGGCTGGCTCAGGATCTGCAGGCCGTACATGCTCACCCCACGACGATCTGGACGGTGCCGAGCTTGCTGGCCCCGCCCTGGGCCACCTGGATACGGATACGGTCGTTGGCCACGGCCACCGGCTCACCGACGGTCTGGGTGCCGTTGTAAGTCCGGCCAGCCCCTGCCGCGTCATGCACCTGGGGCCGAGGATAGTAGGCTGCCGAGGCCGAGGCGTTGGTGATGGTCACGATCGGCTCGCCCGTCGCCTCGGCGGTGACCGTGATGTCGGCAGTGGTGTCCAGCGGATTGGTCACAGGTCGCTGGTAGATCACCGCCAGGATCCGCCCCGTCACGGCCGGCGTGTACACGTCGGCGTTGCCGGAACCGTCGGTCGTGATCGGGACAACATAACGTTCGACGTACATGGCCGACTCCTTATGCCGAGGCGATGACGCCCGCGCCACGCAGGGCCGCCAGGATGGCGTTGATGGCCGTGGCGTTGGCCGCCGCCGTGGCACTGCCCGCCGTCGGCACATCCGTGATGGCCGCCGCCTGGGTGCCGTTGGCGAGCAGGCTGCCGCCCGTCTTGATGTCCAGCGATCCGCCGGCATCGACCACGAGCTTTTCACCGCCCTGCTCGTGATATACCTTTGCGTTATAGCTCATGTCAGTTGCCCTTATATGTTAACTGGCTGCCCAGAGGAGACGAACGAAGCTCGCCCTACCCCTGGGCAGCCAGGCTAATTAGCCCATCGGGGTCGACTGCGCCGCCTTCAGGATTGTGGTGCTCAGCCC
>ERZ1066117.1231-NODE-1231-length-13497-cov-6.065690_pt1 | contig 13497 bp, 9 predicted proteins | sample MGYA00382764_ERZ1066117 | MGnify/ENA primary metagenome ERZ1066117 (study PRJEB33369, sample SAMEA5778347) | biofilm metagenome | biome: Industrial cooling water; feature: Water cooling tower basin; material: Biofilm | place: United Arab Emirates | collected...
CACTATCCCAATGGCGGCGGTTATCCGACCCCGTTCACCACGCCCACGACGCCGAACGCCTTCACGTTCATCCCGGGCTATGGCGATTTTCGGCCCTTCTGGGGAAATCCCAACCATCCACCGCGCTTCCAACTCGGCTCAGCGTTTTACTCGCTGTTGCCGTTCGTGGAGCAGGAGGCGCTCTTTCGCGATCCGCTGGCCTGTTTCCGCACGCCAGTGAAGACCTACTACATGCCCGCGCGGCGGGCGGGGATAGCTCAGACCGTTCCTGCCACCGACACTGTCAACCCCGGCTGGGGCTACAACGACGCCGGTCTCGGGGCCAGCGCACGCACCGACTACGCAGCCAACGACCAGGTCTTCTACACGAGCTACGGCAGCAACTGGGGCCGCGTGACCACGGTGACCGGCATCACCGATGGCACCTCCAACACGATCTTCTTCGGCGAAAAGGCGATGAATCCGCGCTCCTACGCCAGCGGCTCGTGGTACTGGGACGAGCCGTACGTCATGGGGGGGACCGGGGGCACGGGACGTTGTGGCGACGCGATCTACCCTGATTCGCTACTGGTGAGTTCGCCCAACCTGCCCGAGAGTCGCGGCTGGAGTGTCGGCGGCGAATCGTGTGGCGGCGGCACCTGGGGATCACCCGCCTCGGGCGGGGCGCAATTCGCCTTTGGCGATGGGTCCGTCCGCAATCTTGCCTTTAGCACGGCCAACCCGGTCGTGCAATTGCTCATCCGGCCCGCCGACGGTCAGGTGGTGACGCTGCCATGATCAGGCGACAAAGGGTTGCATGTCTTTTGCTGCTGGGTTCCTTGCTGTGCCTGGTCGGCTGTGGCGGCGGGCCGAAACTCGTGCGCGTCACGGGCAAAACCACCTTCAAAGGGCAGCCGCTCACGGCTGGGGCAGTCTACCTGCATCCAGCGAAGGGCAATGACTGGAAGGGCGACAACCCCAGTTCCGTGCTGCAGCTCGATGGCAGCTTCGACCTTCGCACGCCACCGCACGGGGCCGGTGCGCCGCCGGGTGCCTGGAAGGTGACGTTCTCGCCAGCACTGGCCAATCGCATCGGCCGGCCGAAACTGGGCGATGCTCAGCAAACCACCCTGACTCTGGATGTGCCCGAGACGGGCCTGAAGGACCACTCCATCGAGGTAAAGTGACATGAGCATCGCGACCGAGCAACCGACCCAGACTGCGGGGGACACTCCGCAGACTCAACCAATCGCCAATCGCACGCCCTCGCATGCCTTTGGCGTCGTCAAGTTCCACACTTCTTTGAATGTGCAGGATCTGCCTCGTGCGATCGCCTTCTACCGCGCTCTGTTCGGCGTCGAGCCTGCCAAGGCTTACACCGACTACGCCAAGTTCGAGATCGACGAGCCGCCGCTGATTCTGTCGCTCAAGCCGCAAAAGTGTGGCAAAGGCGGTCCGCTCAACCACCTGGGCTTGCGCGTGAAATCGCTGGAGGAGTTGCAGGCCATCCAGAAGCGCCTGGAAGCAGCGGGCTTTAGCCCTCGTCGGCAAGATGACGTCAAATGCTGCTATGCCTTCCAGACCAAATTCTGGGTGGCCGACCCCGACGAAACCCTGTGGGAAATCTACGTGCTGTTCGACGATCACCCCACCTGGGGCGAGGGCAGCAAGGTGGCGCTTATGATGCCGCCCCTGCGTGCCCTGGGCTTCTTCGGCAGCATTCGTCGCTGGCTGAGCCGTTTCCGAACCAAGACCGAAGGGTAAATCTCCAAAGGGCAAACCCGCCATGAGTTCCCCCGTTCGCGTGCCGCCGCCGGCACGTCCGGACAGTTTGCGCTATTTCCTGACGTTGCCGATGGCCTGGTGTGGCCAGTTCGTGAGCAACTCGTTGGGGATTTTGCGTGTGCTCGATATCACGCGCTGGCGACCGCTGCCTGCGGGACTGATCGAGCCAGACCATCCCTGGGCAACCGGTCTGAATCCTGCCACAGGGGAACCTATCTGGCATCAAAACATCCTCTTTCGTTCGGCTCGGCCCCGCGATGAGGACCTACCCGACGATGCCGAACTCGTCAGCCGGACGGGACGCTTTCTTGCAGGGCTGTGCGAGCAATCCACGGTCGTTCCCGAGATCCCCTGGGGCCCCGAGCGGCCCATGCCCCATGGCATCAATTACATCCACGGTGCTTCGCACTACAACAGCGGTTGGCTCATCTTTACCGATTTCGCCGATGCCCTGGCACACCTGAGCCAACCGGCTTTTGCGGCCGAAGTGCGGCGATTCGTGCGTGAGGAGCAGCGTGAGGTGCTGATCCTCTTCCGAAGAAAAGAGTATTGCACTCGGGAATATGCTTATTTCGTGTGTGCGGTGCGTAGCCTGTTCCCGTGGTTCTGCAACTCCAATGGGCCACGCAAACGCGTGCTTTGGGGCAACCCCGCTCCGGTGGCCGTCGCCAATCTCATCACCGGTTACTGGGCACGGGATGTTTATTCGCTGAAATCGCCCGGCGGTGCTCAACGGGTGATCCGCCCGGCCATTGCCCCAGGACGCTACATCACAACCCGTTTCACACCCATGGGCCGCCGCGAAGTATGGTGGCCTGAACGTCTGCTGGCGCATGCAACCCACTGGCGCATTCGCACCCGTGGCTCCAAGGGCGGACTGTTCTTTGTCGACCGACGGCAACTGCGTGCGGAGCAAATCGCAATCCTGGAGCGGCTCGGCCGTCGCGACGAACCGATCGCGGCCCTTTAAGCCACGGCCAGAACGCGTTCACAAAACCTCCCCGGTGTGCGGGGCTTCCGCTATTCTGCTAGAAGCACTCTCTTCCTGCCGCGCCCGAGCCGAGGTTCTCTCCTATGCTTATACTTCTATTGGCCGTCTGCGCCGCTCCTGAGATCGATCTGGTGCCGGGCAAGTTTGGCAAGGCGCTCGATGCCTCCCGCACACCGTTGGCCTTTGAGAGCGACGCCCGCTACCGGCAACCGCCGATCACCGTCGAATGCTGGGCCAAGCTCGCGAGTAAACGCGCCTTCAACATTCTTGTTGCGCACGACGATAAAGCGTCTGCCGATCACTGGGAGCTTTATACCTACGCTGGATCCGGTCGGCTCGCGCTGTACTTGCCCGGATACTCGCCCGGCGAGATCGTTTCGAAAAGCCCTGTGTGCGACAACAACTGGCATCATGTTGCCTTCACTTTCGACGGTAAAATCGCATGCCTGTATGTCGATGGAAAACAGGTGCATACTCAGGCGGTCACCCGCAAGAAGGGTGGCAAACTGGTGCGTGGGCCGCTGGGTGTCGGGCTTGCGGTTGAGGGGAGCCAGCGCATCGGTTGCGATGGCTTGATCGACGACGTTCGCATCTCGCGCGTCGTTCGTCCCATCGCGCTGCCCACGGCTGCCGCCACCGTCGATGCCGACACGCTGGGAATCTGGTCGTTTGATGACGGGGCCAAGATCGCTGCCGACCCCGCCTGGACGCCGCCACCCAATAGCACCGGCGAGAAATGGCAGCGCATGACAGATGTGGATTGGATCGACGCCCGGTTGCGTCAGATGGATACCGGCCCCACCTTTAACGGCACCTTTGTGTACACATCGGGCAAAGATAAACGCCTGATCTACAAGGGGACGGCCGTGAAGGTGGGCAAGGGCGGGGTCCTGTTTGACCGCGCCACGCTTCGTTTTGCTGCCGTCTGGACCGATGGCTGGCTGCAGCACAGCGATCGCCGCTTCGGTCTGCTCAACACACCCACTCCGGCCGGCAAGCTGCTCTTCGCCAGCAATCACAAGGCGAGCACCCTCGCGATTCCCAGCGAGCAGGGCCGTTTCGGCGGCATCCATCTGCACGGCGAACAGGTAATCCTCCATTACACCTGGCAGGGAGTGGAGGTACGCGAGATGCCGACCCTCTCCCGCCAGGGCGGCAAGCCCGTCCTGCTGCGATGCTTCGAGATTGGCCGCAGTGACAAGGCGGTGTCGCTACCGCTGGGGCCGTCAGGCGCCTCGATACAGCTTGCCGACGGCCGTTCGGGCGTCATCGAAACACGTGAGGGCGAACTCTGGCTCACGCTGCCGGCCGCCACGGAGTCGCGCACCGAGACGGTGGCGTATCTATCAGCCGGTGAAACATTCAACCGTGATGCCAAGACACCTCTGCCCGCCTTGCCCCAGGCTAAGAAGGCTGGCCCCGAACGCTGGAAACAGGTGCTCACAACACGCGGGCAACTCGCCCGGGACGATGCACCTTACGTCGTGGACACATTTACCATTCCCTATGAAAATCCGTACAAAGCCCTGTTTTTCTGTACCGGCCTGGATTTCCTGCCCGACGGCAGCATCGCCCTGTGCACCTGTCACGGCGATGTCTGGAAGGTGACCGCCTCGGCTGACCTTGCCTCCGTTCGCTGGAAACGCTACGCCACGGGGTTGTATCACCCCCTGGGTCTCAAGGTGATCGACGGGAAAATCGTCGTTCTGGAACGCGGCCAACTCACGCGTTTGCACGGCGAAGCCGAGGCGCACTTTTATGAGAACATGTGCAATGCCTGGCACACGGGCGCAGGCGAGCACTCCTACGACACCTGCCTGGAAACCGACTCCAAGGGCAACTTCTACTTCTTCAAGACCGGCGACACCAACCTGCCGCACGGCGGTTGCCTGCTGCGGGTGAGTGCCGATGGTCAGAAAGTCGAGACATTCGCGACGGGGTTTCGTCACCCGATTGGGCTGAGCGTCGGACCTGACGACACCGTGACCGGAGCCGATCAGGAGGGTAACTGGATGCCTGCGACCCGTCTGGACCGTTATCGCCAGGGCGGGTTCTACGGCGATATGCGGGCGCATCACCGCGCCACGGCGCCCAAAACCTACGACCTCCCCCTGCTATGGCTGCCCAAAGATGTCGATAATTCCGCTGGTGGCCAGGTGTGGATTCCTCACGACCGCTTTGGCCTGCCACGTGGCCAACTCCTGCACTTCTCCTATGGGCAATGCAAACTCTACGCGGTGCATCAGCAGGTGATCGATGGGACGCCGCAAGGAGCCGTGGTCGATCTGGGCGTGCGATTTCTCTCAGGCTCCGCACGCGGTCGCTTCCATCCTCGAGAGGGCCATCTGTATGTGTGCGGTCTCAATGGATGGCAAACCGCCGCACGCGCCGATGGTTGCCTCCAACGCGTCCGATACACAGGTAGGGAGTTGCCGGTTGTGACGCATCAAGAATCCTTCGTAGATGGCGTCCATCTGCGCTTCGCACGCAAGCTGGACGCCGACACGATGGCTAAGGGCTGGCGAGTCGAGCAGTGGAACTACCGCTACTCGGGGGATTATGGCTCCAAACGCTGGTCCGTCCGACAACCGGAACGCGAGGGAATGGACACTCTGGAAGTGACAGCGGCCCGCCTCGACGCCGACGGTAAGGGCGTCACCTTGACGATCAAGGACCTGCGCCCGGCCATGCAGATGCGTATCGAGCACGTGCCGAGCAAGACCGTGATCCACTCGACGCTCCACGGGTTGGCCAAACGCTAGCCGTTCACTTCGCCGGCGCGAACAATACCGCGTCGGCGATCACATGGCCGTTGCTGCCGTCGTTGCGAATCTCGACGTGGCCTTTGCCCTCGGTGAAGGAGAAGACGCCGAGACTAACGCCGCGGTTATCGTCCCAGCGGGCTCGCTGATCGATGCGTTTCTCGAAAGTGCCACCATCATGCGTGACAACCACCAGCGTGTTGGTGGCGCGATTCACTCCCGGAGGGAAATACAGCCGCACCTCATACTTGCCGGCCTTCACCTTGGCGGGGAAGCGGGCACGCAATTTGCCCTTCTCGGCATTGTCGTCGTGCAGGTAGCCCTCGCCCACCAACGGCCCCAGCGAGGCAGAGCTTTTCCATTCGCCGGTGAGGATAGCCTGGGAATCATCCACGACCACGCCGCCGAGTTTCTTCACATCGATCCGGGCAACCCCCGACTTTGGCCGACCAGGCAACCCAACGGGGGACAGCACGGCCTTTTGCTTCTTGAGTTTGTCGGTCAGTTTCGTCACGGCGATCTTCTGAACCGAGGTTCCCTCGTCGATGGCCTGCGCGGCCGCGACCCCGGCCGCCTGCCCCAGCGAGAGAAAGACTGGTTCCATGCGAACGCTGCCATAGGCCACATGCGATGTCGAAACAGCGATGCACACGAGCAGGTTGCCACACTCTTCGGCCTTGGGCGTAAGGCAACGATACGAGATCGCGTACGGATCGACAGGCACCTGGAAATCGCCCTCGTTGATGACGGTGCCGTCCGCCTTCACAAACCGCTGGGCGTGGTGCGAGTCGGCGTTGTACGAGCCCAGGGCGACGCTATCGTCCTTGGTCCGCTCGGCCATCAGGTCCTTCTGCGTCATCACGTACGCACCCACCATTCGCCGTGCCTCGCGCACATAGATCTGCGGCGGGAAGTTGCCGTTGTCGGTCCATTCGTCCTTGGCGTGGCCCCAGCGGTTGACCTCTTTCTGCAACTCGGGCGGAACCCGGGGATCACTGGCCAGAAAATACAGGAAGCTCTTGGTGTAAAGGATGTGATCCTTCAGGATGCGTTCGCGCGTCGCGCGGTCGCCTTCGGGATAATCCCAGTTGGCGCCGATGTGGTCGGTGGAAAAAGGGCCATTGTTATTCGTGTCGGTCTTCTCGTTGGGCATGCGAATCGGATTGCACAACTGTCCAAACTTGACATCCGGACGCGCCTTCAGATACCGGGCCAGCAACTCGAAACGGGCCGCATCGTAGCCTTCCGGCTTGGTAAACGGCACGCGGTTATCCTTGCGATCGGTGATGCACAGCCGATAGTTGTAGGCCTGGACCTTTTTGTCGCCTTGGCCGGGCTTGCCTGGGTCGCCGGTGTAGATGAGGGGTAACGGCTTCTTCATCGCGTCCAGCCCGTTGACGGGGACGTGAAACTGATGCGCCCGGCTGAATGCCTGAACGCCGGCGAGCGATTCGCCGTACACCTCGCGGCCCTCGCGACCAACGTGATACTTCACGCCCGCAGCAGCGAACAGGTCACCCTCGTAGGTGGCATCGATGAATATTTTCCCGGAGTAGCTATCTCCATCCTCGGTAACAATCTGCTCAATCGTTTTGCCTGTCTTCTTCACCGATTTCAGGCGTTTCTTAAACGTCGGCGTGACCTTGACCTCGGCGAGCATGGCCTTGAGTGTCAGCATGGCCACGGATGGTTCGAATCGGTAGCCATCGGAACAATCCTTCACCTGTTTGGAGGTAGCTCCATAGCGGGCGATGTAGTAGTCGCGCACCCGGGTGAAAAACTCGCGTGAGTAGCCGCCGATGGCTGCGCGATTGCCGGTGTCGGTGGCCCCCAGACCGCCGGTGATGAGCCCACCCAGGTGCGTGTCGGGGTCGATCAGCAGGACGGTCTTCCCTTCGCGAACGGCGCTGACGGCCGCCAACGCTCCACCCGAGGTGGCCCCGTAGATCACCACGTCGGCCTTGTGGTCGGCCAGGGGCAAGAGCAGAAGCAAGGAGAGCATCGTGGACACCTCGGAGAGTTAAGAAAGCAGGAGAGAGAGACGATCACGCGAGTAATTTCTTCACCACATGGCCATGTACATCGGTCAGGCGGAAGTCGCGTCCCTGGAACTTGAAGGTGAATTTCTCGTGATCGATCCCGAGCAGATGCAGGATGGTCGCGTGCAGATCGTGGACATGCACCTTGTCCTCGATGGACTGAAAACCGATCTCGTCGGTCGCTCCCAGGTTCAGTCCCGGCTTGATCCCACCGCCCGCAAACCACATGGTGCCGCTGTCGATGTGGTGGTTACGCCCTGCCGTGTCGCGCACTTCGGCCATCGGGGTTCGCCCAAATTCGCCACCCCAGATCACGAGCGTGTCGTCGAGCAAGCCGCGTTGCTTGAGATCGAGCACCAGGGCGGCCGACGCCTGATCGACCTGTTTACACACGCGATCCAGGCCGCTGTCGAGGTTTTCGGCACCGCTACCGTGGTGGTCCCAGTCGGTGTGATACAGCTGAATGAACCGTACGCCGCGCTCCACCAATCGTCGCGCCAGCAGGCAATTGTTGGCGAACGACGGCTTGCCCGGCGTCGCGCCGTACAACTCCAGCGTGCGGCGCGTCTCGCGCGACAGGTCAATGAGATCGGGGGCGCTGGATTGCATACGATAGGCCATTTCGTAGGCATTGATACGCGTCTGAATCTCGGGGTCGCCGGTGGTTCCGAGGCGTTCCCGGTTCAACTCGTTGATGGTGTCGATCAGGTCGCGTTCCTGTGTTGGGCTGCTACTCTTGGGCCGCGTCAGATTCAGGATCGGCTCGCCCGAGGAACGAAACGGTACACCCTGATAGGTGGTGGGCAGAAAGCCGCTGCCATAGAGTGGGGCGCCACCGCGGGGGCCGCGGGGGCCTGATTGCAGCACGACAAAGCCTGGTAAGTCGTTGGCCTCGCTACCCAGTCCGTAGGTCAGCCACGCCCCGAGACTCGGTCGGCCATTCTGGGCGCTGCCGGTGTTCATGAAGAGCTTGGCCGGCGCGTGATTGAACACGCTGGTGGTAACGCTCCTGAGGATGGCGATGTCGTCCACGATCTTCGCGGTGTATGGCAGGCACTCGCTCACCCACGACCCCGTCTGGCCATGCTGGCGAAACTTGCGTTTGGTGCCCAGCAGCGTGGGCGTCTTCTTGGCGAAGCTGTCCATGAAGGCAAATCGCTTGCCCCGAATGAACTCGTCAGGCACCGGCTTGCCGTGCAGCGCGTTCAGTTTCGGTTTGTAGTCGAAGAGTTCCAGTTGGCTGGGGCCGCCCGCCATGAACAGGAAGATCACCCGTTTCGCTCGCGCCGCGTGGTGCGGGAGCGCGAGTTTGGCCGGGGCGGCCTGCGTCTCGCGACGCAGCATTTCCCCCAGGGCGATGGCTCCGACCCCCAGCCCGCACTGCTCGAAGAAGTGGCGGCGAGTGGTATGCAGTAGCGTCATGAGTGTTCACTCCCGCGTAATGAATTCATCGAGATTAAGGAGAACGCGAGCCAACTGAACACGTGCGGCCGACTCGGTGAGTCCCCGTTCGCGTTGGCGTTCCAGAAAGCGGGCGACGATGGTCCGCTCCCGGTCGCTAGGCAGCCTCCCCAGGCAACGCCGGTACAGGTCTTCCAGAGTCGTGGCGTTCTTCGCCAGCGTCTCGGCACACTCCAGGAAGGCGGTATCGTTCAACAGCGTCAGCGCCTGAAGCGGCGTGTTGCTGCGGTTGCGGCGCGTGCAGGTGAGGGTGCCGTCGGGCGCGTCGAACGTCGTCAGCCCCGGATGCGGTGCTGATCGCCACACATGCGTATACATGCCGCGCCGGTAGCGATTGGGCCCGGTGTCGGCCATCCAGTTTTTCGGCACCTGCGTAAGCGCATAGACGCCGTCGGGTTGCGGCGGGAAGACGCTCGGGCCGCCCACGGTCCGCGTCAGCAGGCCGCTCGCCGTCAGGGCGGCGTCACGCACCAGTTCGGCATCCAGGCGTAGCCGATTCTGCCGGGCCAGCAGGCGATTGCGCGGATCGACGATACGCAAATCTTCCCTGGTATGGGAGGCTTGCCGATAGGTGGCACTGGTGACGATCAAGCGATGTAAACGCTTAAGGCTCCATCCCTCGCGGACGATCTCGTCGGCCAACCAGTCGAGCAACTCGGGATGGCTGGGCAGGGTGCCCTGGGTGCCGAAATCGTTTTCGGTCTCCACCAGCCCCAACCCGAAGTAGTGCTGCCAGATGCGGTTGACCAGCACCCGCCCGGTCAGTGGGTTGCGGCCATCGACGAGCCACGTCGCCAGATCGAGCCGGTTGCGTGCGTTTTCGGGCAACGCGGGCAGCACACCGGGCACGTCGGCTTTCACCGGGGCACCGAGCCGCAAAAAGTCGCCGCCCAGTTGAATGGCCGTCGGTCGGGGCATGCGGCGTTCGTTAAGCACGAGCGTGGAGACGACCGGAATGGTGGTTTTCTTGAGGGTGGCGATGTCGCGTTCCAGCCGGTCGCGTTGCTGATGCTGGCCGATGTTCGCGACGGCGCTCCACGGCGAGGCCAGGCTACCGACCGCGTGACGCAGTTTGTCGGTGCGACGAGCGAAATCCTTGAGCGTCTGCGCCTGGCGCGAGGTGCGCCCGTTGACGGCGATGGCCAGGATGGTTTTGATCGGTTTGGGCAAACTGGCGCGGGCGGTGTCGGAAAGACCGCCTTCCCAGCGGGCCAGGCTGTCGTCGTTCAGCCCATCGAGTCGCAGCAGCTGCGCCTCCAGGGCCGCCAGACGGCGTTTCTGGGCGTCGCGTTGTTGCTTCTGCGTCGTGCCGATCAGTTCGAGTTTGGGATCATCGGATTGATTGAAGAACGCGTAGAGTTGGTAATATTCCTTCTGAGACAGTGGATCATACTTGTGATCGTGACACTGGGCACATCCCACGGTGAGACCGAGCCAGACGGTGCCGGTGGTGTTGGTGCGATCAACGACAGCCTCGACACGGAATTGCTCGCGGTCGATCCCGCCCTCCTCGTTGATCTGCGTGTTGCGATGAAAGCCGGTGGCAATTTTCTGTTCCTGCGTCGAGCCGGGCAGCAGATCGCCGGCGAGTTGCTCCCGGGTAAATTGATCGAACGGCAGGTCGCGGTTGTGAGCATCGATCACGTAGTCGCGGTATTTCCAGATGGCGCGAGGCGCATCAATGGAGTAGCCGTTGCTGTCGCCGTAGCGGGCGGCATCGAGCCAGATGCGGCCCCAGCGCTCGCCGTGGGCGGGGCTGGCCAGCAGGCGTTCGACGGCGCGTTCGTAGTCGGGATTGGCCTCGAACGCGGCGATCTCCTCGGGCGTGGGCGGCAACCCCGTCAGGTCGAGCGTGACGCGGCGGAGCAGGGTAACGCGGTCGGCCTCGGGCGAGGGGGCGATGCCCTCGCGTTCCAGTCGCGCCAGGACGAAGCGGTCGATGCCGTTTCGCGCCCAGGCCGTGTCGCGGACGGCGGGGACGGCGGGGCGTTTGACCGGCTGAAACGCCCAGTGGTCGCTCTTGCGGCGAGAGCTGGCGATCGCTTCGCCGGCGGGAACGGGTGCCCCGGCGTCGATCCAGCGCAGCACGACGGCAATCTCGGCCTCCGTCACGCGCGGCCCCTTGGGGGGCATGAGCTTGACGTCCTCGTCCTTGCCGCGCATGGCACGAATGAGCAGGCTTTGGGCCCCCTTGCCGGGCAGCACGGCCGGGCCGCTGGAACCGCCCTCGCGCAGGGCACGGGCCGAGTCGGTGCGGAGCGAAGCGCGTTGTTTTTCGGGGCCGTGGCAGGCGGCACAATGTTTGTCGAGGATCGGCTTCACCTCGCGGGTGAAATCGACACCCGGGCCGAGGAGGATCACGAGGAGAGAGAGCATGGCGGCTCCGTAGCGGGGAGCGGAGATCAGGCATTGATGGTAGAGTATACCCGAAAAGGTGAGCGAAGGGGAGTGCGTGCCCCGCGATCGTTGCCAGCCACGCCTGGCGACGATCGCGGGGCACGACGGGGGAAGTCGCCATGAAGTCGTTACGTTCCGTGTTGCAGGAATTTGAAACGCTAGTCGAGAGCGAGTACGGGGTACGCCGGTGGTTGTCCGATCGGTATTCCGTCGATCATCCGCCTCGGGTGGTGGCCTCCCAGGGATGGGCACTGTTGTTCGGAGCCATCGAGTGTTTCTTCGCAAACAGGTTGGCCGACGGCAGTCGGGTACTGGCGCGCGCCGAGGAGTTCCTGCGCCTGGCCATCGAACGCACGACCGGCGATGACCTGAGATACAAGCACGCCGACTCGGCGTTCCACCTCGACCTGTGCTGCTGGCTGGCTGGTCCCTCATCGCCACGGCCCGACCTGAGTCGCGCCATCCAGATCCGTCGCGATTGGCTGGCGGCACGTCGTGGATCGGTACTCCTCGGCGACATGGATGACCTGCTGCCAGTTCTGATGGATGCGGGCGACGGCGAGACGTGCATCCGTGAGTACGAACGCGGCAGGGGACGCTTCCAATCCGTGACGGGACGCCACGGCGAGGCCCGGATGGCGTACCTGTTGGCCGTCTGGCAGCGCGACGGGGTCATGCCGGAGGAGTTGGCCGGGCAGATCGACAAATTCTTGCGTCATCATGTGCCTGAAATGCTGGGGCATGGTTTCTATTCTACCTACGCACGCTGGGTTAAGCTCCTGGAGCGACCCGAGCCGGGGCCACCCGCCCAGCGCGCCCTGCGCGAGGTCGTCCTACGCCTGGACGCAGGATCGGCGAGCGTGGATCGTTAGGAACGATGTTCCGATGGCAGAGTGGAGATGGCGGATGAACACTGATGAATTGTATCAAATTATGATCCACGCTTCGGTTCACATGCGAGAGGGCCGCTACGACGAGGCCAAGCAGCAGATCGCCCCACACCTGGGCAACGAAGCTCTTCTCGGCAACTTCATGGGATATTGTGCAAGTAACGATGCCCACATGCTAGCATGGATGGCCGACCAAGCCGGCGACTGGATGCGCCAGCCGATGGAGACCACGCCGGAGTTGACCAAGGCCGATCAGATGTTCATGAACGCTTGTGGATCAGGACTTTTAGATTGCGTGAAGGTGATGCTGGAAAAGTGCGAAGTTCGCGTGGGCGCCTCGTTCAACGGTCGCCAGCAGGAACCGCTCTCCAACGCCTGTAGTTCGGGCAACGCCGAGGTGGTCCGCTACCTGCTGCAGCGCGGGGCCAGCCCCAACGTCGGACAACCGTCGGTGTCCTTTCCTCTGCTGGAAGCCGCCCACGAGGGCAAGCTGCCGTTGGTGCGCGCGCTGGTGGAGCACGGCGCGGCGATCAACGGGCTGAATCCGATGGGGCAGTCGGCACTATCGTTCGCCCGCAGGGGTGGCCACGCCGAGACGATCGCCTACCTGCTCTCCGTCGGGGCGCTGGACCCGAGGGAGATCGTCGCCCAACGACAGGCGGCCAACGGAGGGTGAACCTGTACCAACCGATAGGAGCTCACGGCACGGATTGCTGAGAGAAAGGAGCCGTATGCGAACCGAGTTCCCTGAATTGATGGAAATGGACCTTTTCGGCTGTCGGAATGTTTCGCCCACTCGATTCGGTGAGCAAGCCATCGAGCGATTTATCGAGATGGGTGGGCATTTCGTATCCGAGATGGGGCTTGATCCTCACCCCAGCCCCTACACGTTCATTCAAGCAGACGGTATCGTTTCGGGAGACATTCGACACCCGCTTCTCACCGCCGGGGAAAAAACCCATTGGGAGATCGAGAACCTTGGGAAGGAAGCGGTGCAACGACCGCTGGCTCACTTCTTCGCCTGGCCCGCCTTTCAGGTGATCTCACTAATGCAAAAGGCCGTGCGAACACGTCTGAAGGTCGTGGACAGGGTGGCGCTGGGCCTGCTACGGCTAGCGATGGAGTTGTATCCCCGATTTCGACCGCGTTTTGGCTCCATCGATGAGATGGCGTGGGGGAAGGCTAGAGCGGAG
>ERZ1066117.1238-NODE-1238-length-13409-cov-8.877490_pt1 | contig 13409 bp, 11 predicted proteins | sample MGYA00382764_ERZ1066117 | MGnify/ENA primary metagenome ERZ1066117 (study PRJEB33369, sample SAMEA5778347) | biofilm metagenome | biome: Industrial cooling water; feature: Water cooling tower basin; material: Biofilm | place: United Arab Emirates | collected...
ATCCACGGTGACGCCTGCTGCATGTTCGCGACGAGGTTGCAGTGCGTCAGCATCGCGCCCTTGGCGACGCCCGTAGTACCGCCGGTGTACTGCAGGAAGGCGATGTCACTGCTGCGCAGAGTGACCGCCGGCATCGGGTGCTTCGCGCCCTGCGCGAGTGCCGTCCGGAAATCGATGGCGCCTGGGAGGGAGAACTCCGGAACCATCTTCTTGACGTACTTGATGACGAAATTGACGATCGGGCCCTTGGGGAACCCGAGGAGCTCGCCGATCGAGGTGACGATGACCTGCTTCACCTGCGTGCCCGCCACGACTTCGGCGGCCGTGTGCGCGACGTTCTCGAGCACGACCAGCACGCTGGCGCCCGAGTCGTCGAGCTGGTGCTTCAGCTCCCGGGGCGTGTAGAGCGGATTGGTGTTCACCACCGTGAGCCCGGCCCGCAGCGCCCCGAAGATGGCGATCGGATACTGCAGTACATTGGGCATCATCAGGGCCACGCGGTCGCCCTTCTTCAGCTTCAGCACGTTCAGCAGGTAGCTCGCGAACTGTTCGCTCAGGCGGTCGATGTCGCCGTACGTCATCGTCTTGCCGAGGTTCGAGAACGCCGGCCGATCACGGTACTTGGCGATGGCGTTTTCCAGCACCGAGACGATGGACGGGAACTCGTTCACGTCGATTTCCGCGGGGACGCCCTGCGGGTAGCTCGACAACCAGGGACGCTCAATGCTCATCGACAAAACCCCCATCGCGTGGACCGTCAGGCGCGTCGATCCGGCGCCGTACGGAGATTCGAGTATTCGCTCGATTGCAGCACAGGGCCCGGTGGCGGGCAAGGTGCAGCGGCCTCTCCGGGCCGCGTTCTTCACCGCGCGGATGCAGCGCTGGCTCCTCGGCGCCTTCGTCGTGGCTGCGACCCTCCTCGCCGGTTGCGCCGGTCCGCCGGACGAAGCGGCGCTCCGCGACCGCATCGACCGCCTGCAGGTCGCAGTCGAAGCCCGCGACGCCGAGGCGCTTCTCGACGCCGTCGACGAGGACTTCGGCGGCCCGGGTGGGATGGACCGCGCCGGGCTGGCGCGGTACGCGTCGCTGATGCTGCTGCGGCAGCAGCGCGTCGGCGTCACCATCGGCCCCATCGCGATCGAGCTTTATGGCGATCGGGCGACCGCGCAGTTCGACGCGGTCGTGACCGGAACGAATCGCTTCGTCCCGGAAGGCGTCGAGGCGCGCCGCGTCGAGACGGTCTGGCGCCGCGAGGGGCAGGACTGGGTGCTGGTCAGCGCCGACTGGTCGAGGCCGGCGTTGGCGAGATAGGGTGGGCCATCCCGCAAAAGCGAAGGCCGCCCGGAGGCGGCCTTCGTCAAGCGGGCAGCCCGTGCGTTGGGCACGGGCCGTCCAGGGGCCAGAGCTCAGGCCGCCTTCGCGCCCGAGGCCAGCTGGCGCAGCACGTAGTGCAGCAGGCCGCCGTGGCGGAAGTACTCGACCTCCTTCGGCGTCAGCAGCAGCACCTGGGCCTTGAAGTCCACCGTCGAACCATCCGGGCGCCTGGCGCTGATGTCGGCGATCTTGCCCGCACCGTCCTTCAAGCCGGTGATCGAGACCACCTCGTCGCCCTTGAGCCCGAGAGTCTGGGCGTTCTGGCCATCGACGAACTGCAGCGGCAGCACGCCCATGCCCACGAGGTTCGAGCGGTGGATGCGCTCGAAGCTCTCGGCGATCACGGCCTTGATGCCCAGCAGGTTGGTGCCCTTGGCCGCCCAGTCACGCGACGAGCCGGTGCCGTACTCCTTGCCCGCGAAAACGACCGTGCCCACGCCCTCGGCCTTGTACTTCATGGCCGCGTCGTAGATCGCCAGCTTCTCGCCCGACGGGTAGTGGATGGTGTTGCCGCCTTCCTCGCCGCCCAGCATCAGGTTCTTGATGCGGATGTTGGCGAAGGTGCCGCGCACCATCACGTCGTCGTTGCCGCGGCGCGAGCCGTAGCTGTTGAAGTCCACCGGGGCGACGCCGCGCGACTGCAGGAACTTGCCCGCGGGCGAGCTGGCCTTGATGTTGCCGGCCGGCGAGATGTGGTCGGTGGTGATCGAGTCGCCGAAGATGCCCATGACGCGCGCGCCGTGGATGTCGCTGATCGAGCCGACCTGCATCGTCATGCCGTCGAAGTACGGCGGGTTCTTGATGTAGGTCGAATCGTCCCACTGGTAGGCGTCGCCGTCCGGCGACTCCACCGCGTTCCAGCGGCTGTCGCCGCGGAAGACATCGGCGTAGTTCTTGGCGAACATCTCCGGGCCGATGGTCGCGGCGATGGTGTCGCCGATTTCCTTGTTCGACGGCCAGATGTCCTTGAGGTAGACCGGCTGGCCGTCCTTGCCCGTGCCCAGCGGCTGGGTCGACAGGTCGAGGTCGGTGGTGCCGGCGATCGCGTAGGCGACGACCAGCGGCGGCGAGGCGAGGTAGTTCATCTTCACCTCGGCATGCACGCGGCCTTCGAAGTTGCGGTTGCCCGAGAGCACCGAGGTCACGACGAGGTCACCCTCGGCGATGGCCTTCGAGACGGCCTCCGGCAGCGGGCCGGAGTTGCCGATGCAGGTGGTGCAGCCGTAGCCGACGACGTGGAAGCCGAGGGCTTCGAGGTCGTCCATCACGCCGGCCTTCTTCAGATAGTCCGTGACGACCAGCGAGCCCGGGCCGAGCGAGGTCTTCACCCACGGCGCCACCTTCAGGCCCTTGGCGGCGGCGTTGCGGGCCAGCAGGCCGGCGCCCAGCATCACCGCCGGGTTCGAGGTGTTGGTACAGGAGGTGATGGCGGCGATGACCACCGCGCCGTCCTTGAGCTTCGTGCCCTGGAAGTCGGCTTCGCCCGAGGTCTTGGCCGGGTTCTTGGCGGCGCGCGCCTCGGCCATCGGCTTCAGGGCGTCGCGGTAGACCTTCTGCATGTCGGAGAGCAGCACGCGGTCCTGCGGACGCTTCGGGCCGGCCAGCGAGGGCAGCACGGTGCCCATGTCGAGGCTCAGCGTCGAGCTGTACTCGGCTTCCACCGACGGGTCGCGCCACAGGCCCTGCGCCTTGGCATAGGCCTCGACGAGGGCGATCTGCTCGGCCGAGCGGCCCGAGAGGCGCAGGTAGTTCAGGGCTTCGCCGTCGATCGGGAAGATGCCGCAGGTGGCGCCGTATTCCGGGGCCATGTTGGCGATGGTGGCGCGGTCGGCCAGCGGCAGCTGGTCGAGGCCGTCGCCGTAGAACTCGACGAACTTGCCGACGACGCCGTGCTTGCGGAGCATCTGGGTGACGGTGAGCACGAGGTCGGTGGCCGTGGCGCCTTCCGGCAGCTTGCCGGTGAGCTTGAAGCCCACGACCTGCGGGATCAGCATCGAGGACGGCTGGCCCAGCATCGCGGCCTCGGCCTCGATGCCGCCGACGCCCCAGCCCAGCACGCCGATGCCGTTGATCATCGTGGTGTGCGAGTCGGTGCCGTAGACAGTGTCCGGGAAGGCGTGCTCGACGCCGTCGATGGTGCGGGTCATGACCACGCGCGCCAGGTTCTCGAGGTTCACCTGGTGGACGATGCCGGTGTTCGGCGGCACGACCTTGAAGTTGTCGAAGGCCTTCTGGCCCCAGCGCAGGAAGCTGTAGCGCTCCTTGTTGCGCGAGAACTCGATGGCGCCGTTCTCGTCGGCGGCCGAGGGCTTGCCGAACACGTCGACCTGCACCGAGTGGTCGATGACGAGTTCGGACGGGATCAGCGGGTTGATGCGCTTCGGATCACCGCCCAGCTTCTTGACCGCATCGCGCATGGCCGCGAGGTCGACCACGCAGGGCACGCCGGTGAAGTCCTGCAGCACCACGCGCGCCGGCATGAAGGCGATCTCGGTGTCCGGCTCCTTCTTCGGCTCCCACCGGGCGACGGCCTCGATGTGGCCCGCGTTGACGGTGACGCCGTCCTCGCAGCGCAGCAGGTTCTCGAGGAGGATCTTCATCGAGTAGGGCAGGCGCTTGATGTCGAAGCGCTGGCCCAGCTTGGGCAGGCTGTAGAAGGCGTAGGACTTGCCGTTGACGGCAAGCGAGTCGCGGGTGGCGAAGGAGTCGCTCATGGATGGCTCCAGGCTGGTGGTGCGGCGAATGGGTTCCGGGCTCACCGCCTCACGGCGGGGTGCTGGCAACGCGGAATTATGCCGCAAGACGCCCCTTCCCGGCGCGGGCCGGCCCGGGGCTGCGTCGTGGGTCGATGCGGGCGCGGGGCCTCAGCCCCGCGGCGAGAGCAGCTGGTGCGCGGCCTCGGTCATGGCGCGACGGCGCAGCAGGAAATCAAGGCGGCTGCCCCCCATCTGCCGCCACAGCACTGCCGCGCGCAGGCCGGCAAGCAGGAGAGCTCGCACTTCGGCCACCACCGGCGGCTGGCCGAGGTACACCGGGTTGCCCTGCACGAGGACGCGCTGCCCGATCGGGCTCACCTGTTCGGCGTACAGGTCGCCCAGCCGGTTGATCACCGTGGGGTGCATCGCTCCCAGATGCTGGCGCTGTCGTTCGATGTCGCGCAGCGTCGACTGCACGCGCTCGCCGGCCGTCGGGTGATGGATGAAGCTGCGCTCCAGCGCGAGCAGGGTCATGCCCATCCGGCCGACGGCGGGGTCGCGTGGCCCATGGCCCAGCAGGGCCAGCAGTTCGCGCAGGCCGCGGTCCAGGCCTCGGCCGAGCGTTTCCTCGCCGCCGTAGATGGTTCCCGCGTCCTCGGCGTCGAATCGGAACAGGCTGTCGAAGAGCACCGATTCCGGGTGCTGTTCGGTCTGGCCGAGGGTCGCCAGCTGCTGCACCAGCTTGAGGGACTGGGCGAGGGCGGCAAGGGCGATGACGCGTTCGATCATGGGCGGGGGCACGGAGTCAGTGGGGCGGGGCGGCGATGGAGAGGCGTGGGGCCGCAACGCTGGCCCGCAGCGGATCGAGCGGCGCATCGGTGCCGGCGATCACGGCGCCGCCGAGGCATTCTTCCGCACGGTAGAGCACCAGCGATTGGCCGGGCGTGACGGCGCGCTGCGGCTGGTCGAAGTGGACATCGATGCCGCCATCCCCGCGAGGCGCGACGGTGCAGGCCTGCGGCGGTTGCCGATAGCGCACCTGCGCTTCGCAGCGCATGGGCACGTCGGGGGATCCTCCCGAGATCCAGTGCATCCGCTCGGTCCGCAGCCGGTTGGCGTACAGCAGGGGGCTGTCTCCCTGGTCGACGATGAGGCGATTGCCCGCGGCGTCCTTGCCGACCACGAACCATGGCGCGTCGGGCCGCCCGCGCACGCCACCGATCCGAAGGCCCTCGCGTTGTCCCAGGGTATGGAAGGCCACACCGCCGTGGCGACCGATCACCACGCCCTCGGGGTCGACGATGTCGCCCGGAGTGATCGCGATGTACTGCGACAGGAACTCGCGGAAGTCGCGCTCGCCGATGAAGCAGATGCCCGTGCTGTCCTTCTTCCTCGCCGTGGCGAGCCCAAGCCGCGCGGCGATGGCGCGCACGTCGGTCTTGGGCAGCTCGCCGACCGGGAACAGGGTGCACGCCAACTGCGATTGCCCGAGCTGGTGCAGGAAGTAGCTCTGGTCCTTCGACGCATCGACGCCGCGGAGCAGACGCCAGCGGCCGTCGCGCTCGTCCACGCGGGCGTAATGGCCGGTCGCGATCTTCTCGGCGCCAAGCGCCTTCGCTTCGTCGAGGAAGGTCTTGAACTTGATCTCGCGGTTGCACAGCACGTCCGGATTCGGCGTTCGTCCTGCCCGGTATTCGGCAAGGAAGGTTTCGAACACCCCGGTCCAGTAGTCGGCCGCGAAGTTCCGGGCCAGGAAGGGGACGCCGAGCTGGCCGCAGACTTTCAACGCGTCGCGGCGATCGTCCTCGGCCCGGCAGTCGCCACTGCCCTCCTCGTCCCAGTTCTGCATGAAGAGCCCGGCCAGGGGCTCGCCTTGCTCGCGCAGCAGCCACGCGGCGACGGAGGAATCGACGCCGCCGGACATGCCGACGATGACGCGTGCGTTCATGGTCATCCCGTGCGACGACCGCTCAGCACCGGGCGCTCACAGCGCGGTCACCGCATCCAGCGGCAGGCGCCGTCCGGCCAGCGCATCGGCGACGACCCGCCATACGAGCGGACTCCGGTGCTCGGCTTCACGGGCTCGGAGCTCGGTCGGCGTCAGCCAGTGCGCCGCGACGATGCCCGCGTCGAGCGGACGCGCCGGGTCGTGCGACACGGCGTCGGCGACGAAGGCCAGCCGGAGGTAGCTGCGGCCGGTCTCGGGGGCCTGCCACTGGTAGGCGCCCACGAAGCCCGTCAACTGCACCGTCCAGCCCGTTTCCTCCAGCGTTTCCCGGGCGGCGGCCTCGACGATCGCCTCCTCCGGCTCGAGGTGGCCCGCCGGCTGGTTGAGGACGCGCCGTCCGCCGACCTCCTCTTCCACGATCAGCAGTCGGCCGTCCCGGAGGACGACCGTCGCGACCGTGACGTCGGGTTGCCAGAAGCGGCCTTCGCGGTAGCTCACTGCGGTCTCCGCGGCCGCGTGCCGGCCGGATCGATCAAAGCCGTCATTGTGACGTTGGCATCGAGCAGCGTCCACGTTCACGGCGACCGCCTTCGGCCCTTGCCGCCGCGCTCGGAGCGCCTCATATACTGGCCCCATGAGCCAACACGAACGCCCCGAATCCGAACATGAACGTGGCCTCGCGGTCGAAACCGCGAAGCCCGAACTGGAACGCCCGTCGCTGTACCGGGTGGTCCTGTTGAACGATGACTACACGCCGATGGATTTCGTCGTCGAGGTGCTGCAGGTGTTCTTCGGCATGAATCGCGAGAAGGCGACGCAGGTGATGCTGCACGTCCACACCCGAGGCAAGGGCGTCTGCGGCGTCTACACACGCGAAGTGGCAGAAACGAAGGTGTCGCAGGTGAACGATTTTTCACGCACGCACCAGCACCCGCTGATGTGCACGATGGAAAAGGCCTGAGCCGCCCCCATATCCGGGTCATTGCCCTGGAGGCCCCGAATGTTCAGCAAAGATCTCGAATTCACCATCGGCCAGTGCTACAAGCAGGCCCGCGAAGCCCGCCATGAGTTCATGACGGTCGAGCACCTGCTGCTGGCGCTGCTCGACAACGCGTCGGCCGTGCAGGTGTTGAAGGCTTGCGGCTCCGATAACGGCCGGCTCGGCCAGGACCTGCGCAACGTCATCGCCGAGACGGTGCCGATCCTCCCCGAGGACGACACCCGCGATACCCAGCCGACGCTCGGCTTCCAGCGCGTCCTTCAGCGCGCGGTCTACCACGTGCAAAGCAGCGGCCGGAAGGAAGTGACCGGCGCCAACGTGCTGGTCGCGATCTTCGGGGAGAAGGACAGCCATGCCGTCTACCACCTGCAGCAGCAGGACGTGACCCGGCTCGACGTCGTCAACTACATCTCGCACGGCGTCGCCAAGGGCGGCGAATCGACCGACGCCAAGCCGGCCGACGCGCCGAAGCAGGACGGCGAGACCGGCGAGGACGGCCAGCCGAAGCAGAATCCGCTCGAGGAGTTCGCGGCCAACCTCAACCAGCTCGCCCGCGAGGGCAAGATCGACCCGCTGATCGGCCGTGAAGCGGAAATCGAGCGCACGATCCAGGTGCTGTGCCGCCGCCGCAAGAACAACCCGCTCTACGTCGGCGAGGCGGGCGTGGGCAAGACCGCGCTGGCCGAGGGCCTGGCGTGGCGCATCGTCGAGGGCGACGTGCCGGACGTGCTGAAGGATGCGACGGTGTACTCGCTCGACCTCGGCGCCCTGGTCGCCGGCACCAAGTACCGCGGTGACTTCGAGAAGCGCCTCAAGGCCGTCGTCAACCAGATCAAGAAAGAGCCGAACGCCATCCTGTTCATCGACGAGATCCATACCATCATCGGTGCGGGCTCGGCGTCGGGCGGTACGATGGACGCGTCAAACCTCATCAAGCCGGCCCTGCAGACCGGCGAGCTGCGCTGCATCGGCTCGACCACCTTCCAGGAATACCGCGGCGTGTTCGAGAAGGACCGCGCGCTGGCCCGGCGCTTCCAGAAGATCGACGTGGTCGAGCCGACGGTCGCCGAGGCCGTGGCCATCCTGAATGGGCTGAAGGGCAAGTTCGAGGCCCATCACGACGTGACCTACAGCGCCGATGCGCTGCAGGCCGCGGTCGACCTGTCGGTCAAGCACATCGGCGACCGACTGCTGCCGGACAAAGCCATCGACGTCATCGACGAGGCCGGTGCACGCCAGCGGCTGATGGCCGAGGACAAGCGCAAGAGCCTGATCGACGTCGAGGAGGTCGAGCTCATCGTCGCCAAGATGGCGCGCATCCCGCCAAAGCAGGTCAGCGCCTCGGACAAGGATGTGCTGAAGAACCTCGAGCGGAATCTCAAGATGGTGATCTTCGGCCAGGATTCGTCGATCGAATCGCTGGTGTCGTCGATCAAGCTCGCGCGCTCCGGCCTCGGCAACCCCGACAAGCCGATCGGCAACTTCCTGTTCGCCGGCCCGACCGGCGTGGGCAAGACCGAGGTGACGCGCCAGCTCGCCATGCAGCTTGGCATCGAGCTCGTTCGCTTCGACATGTCGGAGTACATGGAGCCGCATTCGGTGAGCCGCCTGATCGGCGCACCTCCGGGCTATGTTGGCTTCGACCAGGGCGGCCTGCTCACCGAGAAGATCGTCAAGACGCCGCACTGCGTGCTGCTGCTCGACGAGATCGAGAAGGCCCATCCGGACGTGTTCAACATCCTGCTGCAGGTCATGGACCGCGGCATCCTGACGGACACGAACGGGCGCGAAGCGAACTTCCGCAACGTCATCGTGGTGATGACGACCAATGCCGGCGCCGCGCAGGCCGCGCGTCGCACCATCGGCTTCGTCGAGCAGAACCACAGCACCGACGCGATGGAGGTGATCCGCAAGGCCTTCACGCCGGAGTTCCGCAACCGCCTCGATGCGATCGTGCAGTTCAGCGCGCTCGGCTTCGACCACATCCTGCGCGTCGTCGACAAGTTCCTCATCGAGCTCGAGGCCCAGCTGCAGGAGAAGCACGTGGCCCTGTCGGCCACGCCCGAAGCGCGCCAGTGGCTGGCCGAGCACGGCTTCGATCCGCAGATGGGCGCACGCCCGATGGCGCGCCTGCTGCAGGACAAGATCAAGCGGCCTCTGGCGGACGAACTGCTGTTCGGCAAGCTGGTCAACGGCGGCAAGGTCGAGGTGGGCGTGCGCGATGGCCAGCTCACCGTCGAGGCCTTCGCGGAGCCGGAAAAGCTGCTGCCGGCCACGGTCGAGTAGGCGGTGCACGCCGGGGTTCGACGAAAGGGCGCCTTCGGGCGCCTTTTCGTTGCCCGAAGGTCCACTGGCGCTGGGAGGGCGTCGGCGCGAGCGTCGCGATGCCCGATCCGGGTCACCGCGGAGTGCGCCATGCCCCTTCGCCTTGTCGCCGCAAAGGCGGCTTTCGGTATCGCGGCGCTGACGCTCCGGTTGGCTGATCGCCGTGATGTGACGCAGGAACGGCCGGCGCGGGGGCGCAGAACGAAAAACGGCAGCCGAAGCTGCCGTCTGGTCTGCACGCGTCGCGCCGGGGCGCTTACTTCATGCGGTAGGTGATGCGCCCCTTGGTGAGGTCGTAGGGCGTCATTTCGACCTTGACCTTGTCGCCGGTCAGGATGCGGATGTAGTTCTTGCGCATGCGGCCCGAGATGTGGGCGGTGATGACGTGGCCGTTTTCGAGCTTCACCCGGAACATGGTGTTCGGCAGGGTTTCGGTCACGGTGCCTTCGAACTCGATGGAATCGTCTTTGGACATGCAGCGGGCTTGGGCCTTGGCGCTCGGGGCGGGGTCGGGGTCGGAACGAAGGCGCGGAGTGTGCCACGCCGGGCCGCCTCTTGCAAAAATCCGGTTAATCGGGGTGGGGTCGGGTTCAGCGCCGGGCCGCGAGCTCGCGGGCCTCGAAAGGCCGGCCAGCCCAGTCGGTGCAGGGCGCGCGGCTCGCCACCCTCGGGCGGAATTCGGCCAGGAAGCGGGCCCTCGGCCAGACCTCACCGCCCATGAACCGGAGGTGCGGGTTCTCGACCTGGGCGTCGAACAGGGGCCAGCCCAAGGCGGAAAGGTGGCGGCCAAGCGCGGCCAGCGCCACCTTCGATCCGCCGCTCTCCAGGCTGAACATGCTCTCGGCGTGGAAGGCCTCGCCGACGGACACGCCGTAGAGGCCGCCGACGAGTCGTCCGGCGTTCCACACCTCGACGCAGTGCGCATGACCGCGCCGGTGCAGTTCGCCGTAGGCACGCTGCATGGCCGGGGTGATCCACGTGCTGTCCTGGCCGGGGCGCGGGATGGCCGCGCAGAACGTCACGACCGCGTCGAATGCCGTGTTGAAGCGGACCTCCCAAGCACTGCGGCGCAGATCGCGGCGGAACCGCGTCGACAGCCGCACGCCTCCGCTGCGGAACACCAGGCGTTCCGACGGCGACCACCACAGGATGGGTTGGCCCTCGCTGAACCACGGAAACAGCCCGGCCGAATAGGCATTGATCAATCTCGCCGGGGAAAGATCGCCGCCGATGCAGACGAGGCCGTCGGGATCGTCGAGCGCGAGCTCCGCCGAAGGAAAGGGCGCGGTGGGATCGGGGCCGAGCAGCAGCGGACGCATCATGGCGCGGCCTTCGACGGCATCACGACGGCCGACCCGACGGTCGGCCGCCTCCGTCGCGGAACGGCGAATGCGCCCCCAACCCGTCGCGATAGCGCGTCGTGGCGCGGCGCTCCTCCGCGCACCAGCGCTTCAGGGCCTCGTGGAAGCGCGGCTCGGCCAGCCAGTGGCGGCTGTGGGTGAGGGTCGGCAGGAATCCGCGCGCCAGCTTGTGCTCGCCCTGCGCGCCGGGTTCGAAGCGATCGAGGCCACGGTCGATGCAGTGGGCGATGCCCTGGTGGTAGCACGCTTCGAAGTGCAGTCCGGGTACGTCGACCATCGCGCCCCAGTAGCGGCCGTACAGCGTGTCGTCGGAGCGCAAGCACAGCGCGCCGGCGATGGCTTCGCCCTCGCGCTCGGCGAGAATCAGAACGACGGCCCCGGGGAAGGCATCGCACAGGTGTTGGAAGAAGCCTTCCGTCATCGCCGCGTGGTTCCACTTCTCGGCGAACGTCTGTGCATAGAAGCGATGCATCGCGGCCATGGCTTCCCCCCGGGCGGCGGCGCCGTCGAGCACGCGCAGCACAACGCCGGCATCGAGCACTCGGCGGCGATCCGCCCTCAGGTTCTTGCGCCGCTTGCTGTCCAGTGCGGCAGTGAAGTCGTCGAACGTTGACCACCCCGGGTCGCGCGTCCAGTGGAATTGCACGTCCTGGCGTGCCAGCCAATCGCCGTCGAACGCGTCGAGATCCTCGCTCTCGAGGAAGTTGGCGTGCAGCGAGTGCAGGCCGAGCCGCGGCGCGGCCCCGCGCATCGCCTCGAGAAGCAGGCGCTTGTGCGCCACATCGCGGGACAGCAGCCGCGGCCCGGTGACGGGCGAGTAGGGCACGCCGATCAGCCATTTCGGGTAATACGCGAGCCCGTACTGCGCGTAGGCGTTCGCCCACGCGTGGTCGAACACGAACTCGCCGTGCGAGTTGCCCTTCGCGTAGGCCGGCGCGGCGGCGAGCAGCGTGTCGCCGTCCCACAGCGCGGCATGCAGCGGCGTCCAGCCGTATTCGGGGTCGAGGCAGCCGTGCGTTTCGAGCCCGGAGAGGAACGCGTGCGCAGTGAACGGATGGCCGCCGCGATTCAGCGCGTCCCATGCCGTGGCGGGGATCTCGTCGAGTCGGCGATGGAGGCGAAGCTCGGGCATCGCCGCGTCGCGCTTACTCGTGCTTGTCGAGGAACTTGTCGGCGTCCAGCGCGGCCATGCAGCCCGAGCCGGCCGAGGTGATCGCCTGGCGATAGACGTGGTCGGCCACGTCGCCGGCGGCGAACACGCCGGGGATGCTGGTGGCGGTGGCGCCACCGTCGAGGCCCGACTTGACCTTGATGTAGCCGTCGCGCATGTCGAGCTGGCCTTCGAACAGGGCCGTGTTCGGGCTGTGGCCGATCGCGACGAAGAACCCGGTGACCGCGATCTCGCGCGTGCCGTCGTCCTGCGTGGAGCGAATGCGCACGCCGGTCACGCCGGACTCGTCGCCCAGCACTTCATCGACGGCGTGGTTCCAGACGAGCTCGATCTTGCCCGCCGCGGCCTTCGCGAACAGCTTGTCCTGCAGGATCTTCTCGGCGCGCAGCGTGTCGCGACGATGCACGAGGTAGACCTTGTTGGCGATGTTCGACAGGTACAGCGCTTCCTCGACCGCGGTGTTCCCGCCGCCGATCACCGCGACGTCCTGTCCGCGGAAGAAGAACCCGTCGCAGGTGGCGCAGGCGGAGACACCGCGGCCCTTGAAGGCTTCCTCGGAGGGAAGGCCGAGGTACTTCGCGCTGGCACCGGTCGAAATGATCAGGGCATCGCAGGTGTATTCGCCGCTGTCGCCCTTCAGCCGGAATGGACGCGACCCCAGCTCCGCCGTATGGATGTGGTCGAAGACGATTTCCGTCTCGAAGCGTTCGGCGTGCGCCTGCATGCGCGCCATCAGGTCAGGCCCCATCAGGCCGTGCGCGTCGCCCGGCCAGTTGTCGACTTCCGTCGTGGTCATCAGCTGGCCGCCCTGCTGGAGGCCCGTCACCAACACCGGCTTCAGGTTGGCGCGCGCGGCGTACACGGCGGCCGTGTAGCCGGCGGGGCCGGAGCCGAGGATGAGCAGGCGGGAATGCTTGGGGGCGGTCATGTCGTTATACTTTTGCGGCTTCGTGGCGGTGTGCGGCGCAACAGCGCGCGGCATGCGGGCTGCAAAGCTTGGGGGCCGGGCCCCCTCAAATCAAGGATGACGCCCCACGGTTTTCGAGCCGCCTCACGGCGGCTTCATTCGTTCAACGCGCGCCTTCGTCGCCGCCCCTCGGAGCACAAGCATCATGCGTATCGGTATCCCCCGCGAGACCAAGACCCTCGAAGGCCGCGTCGCCCTCGTGCCCGCCGCCTGCGCCGATCTCGTGCGTCGTGGCCACGAGGTGTGGATCGAGAAGGATGCGGGCGTCAAAAGCGGCTTCAGCGACGACGAGTACGTCGCGCTGGGCGTCAAGATCGCGCCGGACGCAGCGGCGCTGTATGAGAAGGCAGAGCTGGTGGTGAAGGTGAAGGAGCCGATCGATGGCGACCTCAAGCACCTGCGCAAGGACCATCTGCTGTTCTGCTACCTTCACCTCGCCGCCGAGCCGGTGCTGACGCGCAAGCTGCTCGATATCGGCCTGACCGGAGTCGCCTTCGAGACCGTCGAGCTCGACAACGGCGACCTGCCGCTGCTGACGCCGATGTCGATCGTCGCCGGCCGCATCGC
>ERZ1066117.1245-NODE-1245-length-13377-cov-8.927488_pt1 | contig 13377 bp, 13 predicted proteins | sample MGYA00382764_ERZ1066117 | MGnify/ENA primary metagenome ERZ1066117 (study PRJEB33369, sample SAMEA5778347) | biofilm metagenome | biome: Industrial cooling water; feature: Water cooling tower basin; material: Biofilm | place: United Arab Emirates | collected...
ACCTGCGCGCCAAGGCCGAGAAGCACTCGGCGAACCTCGCCGCGCTGATGGTCACTTACCCGTCCACGCACGGCGTGTTCGAGGAGGCCATCGTCGAGATCTGCGAGATCATCCACGCCCACGGCGGGCAGGTGTACACCGACGGCGCCAACATGAACGCCATCGTCGGCGTGGCCAAGCCCGGCAAGTGGGGCTCGGACGTCTCCCACCTCAACCTGCACAAGACCTTCTGCATCCCGCACGGCGGCGGCGGCCCGGGCGTCGGCCCCTGCGCGGTGAAGTCGCACCTCGCGCCCTTCCTGCCCGGCGCGCTGACGAAGGACGGCTTCCGCACCGCCGGCGTCGGCGACGGCCCGATGGTCTCGGCCGCCAGCTTCGGCTCGGCCAGCATCCTGCCGATCAGCTGGATGTACATCGTGATGATGGGCGCGGAAGGCCTGCGCCGCGCCACCCAGGTCGCCTTGCTCAACGCCAACTACGTGGCCAAGCGCCTCGCGCCGCACTTCCCGACGCTGTACTCGGGCAGCAACGGCCTCGTCGCCCACGAATGCATCCTCGACCTGCGACCGATCAAGGACGCCACCGGCGTCAGCGCCGAGGACGTGGCCAAGCGCCTGATCGACTTCGGCTTCCACGCCCCGACGCTGAGCTTCCCGGTGGCCGGCACGCTGATGGTCGAGCCGACGGAATCCGAGTCGCTGCACGAGCTCGACCGCTTCATCGACGCGATGATCCAGATCCGCGACGAGATCCGCGCCATCGAGGACGGCCGCCTCGACCGCGAGGACAACCCGTTGAAGCACGCGCCGCACACGGCCATGGTCGTCACGGCCAGCGAGTGGACCCGCGGCTACCCGCGCGAACTGGCCGCCTTCCCGCTGCCCTCGCTGAAAGCGTCGAAGTACTGGCCGCCGGTGGCCCGCGTCGACAACGTCTACGGCGACCGCAACATCATGTGCGCCTGCATCCCGGTGGAAGCCTTCAAGGACGCTGAGGAGCCCGCGGCGGGCTGATCGCCGCAGCGCCGGCCGGGGCCTCCCGGCCGGCCCGATGAGGAGGTGCGGCCATGCCGCTCGACCGGATCAGCTCCGCCACGCCCTACGCCGCCCTCGCCCTCGTGCAGGCGGCCGCGGCGAACGCACCCCGGCTGGAATCGCCGCGGACCATGGCGGAGGGCATGCCGTCCGTCGCGATGCCCGTCACGGTGGACGTGAACGCGCTGGCGACCCGTGTGAACGGGGGGGCGGCCGAGGGCATGGCGGCGCTTCCGGCCGCCCTGCAGGGGCGTGAAGACCGCCTCGGCCAGCGCTTCGACGCCCGGGCCTGAGCGAGAGTCGCCGGCCGATCGCCGCGCGGCGGCGCGATGCCCGTCCCCACAGGGATCGACGGATCCGCGGATTTCCCGCTCGCCTTCACTGTTTCCTGAGCGGTCGCGCGTACGCTTTGCAGACCGTCCCGAGGGCTCCGCCATGATCAACGGCATCTCCTCCAACGCCTCCGTTTCCGGCATGGCCGTGGCGCTGCAGCGCGTCGACGCCGCCGCGAGCAACACCGCGAACCGCCAGACCGAGGGCGCGCAGCGGCTGCGCGTCGAGCAGAGCGCGACGCCGAACGGCGGTGTCGAAGCGCGTACCGTGCGCACCTCGGAAGCCAACAACACCGACCAAGCGGCGATCAGCGACGCCATCGACGCCCGCGTGGGCCAGCGCGACTTCGAAGCGAACGCCGCGGCCTTCCGCGCCCGCGAGGACGCGCTCGGCAGCCTGTTCAACGAACGCGCCTGACGCGCGCGCAGCGACCCTGGCCGCCCATGGCGGCCGTCCAATGAAAAACGCCCCGCCGATGCGGGGCGTTGTCGTTTCAGCGTCCGCTGCGGCTCAGGCGAACGGATCCTGCAGCACGATGGTCGATTCGCGGCCGGGGCCGGTCGAAACGATCGACAGCGGGCAGCCCGCCAGTTCCTCCAGCGCACGCAGGTAGGCGCGGGCCGCGGGCGGCAGCTTCTCCCACTCGGTGATGCCGGCGGTGGTTTCGCTCCAACCCGGGAACTCGAGGTACACCGGCGTGCACTCGTCCCAGCCCGCGGCGTCGAGCGGCGCGTACTCGGTGCGCTTGCCGCGGTATTCGTAGGCGATGCAGATCTTCAGCTTCTCCATCCCGTCGAGGATGTCGAGCTTGGTGATGCACAGGCCGGTGATGCCGTTGATCGCGACCGCGCGCTTCAGCGCGACGATGTCCATCCAGCCGCAGCGGCGCGGACGGCCGGTGGTGGCGCCGTACTCCTGGCCGCGGTCGCGGATGCCCTGCCCGATGGCGTCATTGAGCTCGGTCGGGAACGGGCCGCCACCGACGCGCGTCGCGTAGGCCTTCGCGATGCCGAGCACGTAGTCGATCGCATCGGCGCCGACGCCGGTGCCCGCCATCGCGCCGCCCACCGTGGTGTTCGACGAGGTGACGTACGGGTAGGTGCCGTGGTCGATGTCGAGCAGCGAGCCCTGCGCGCCTTCGAACATCACGCGCTTCCCCTGCTTGCGCAGGTCGTGGAGGATGCCGGCCACGTCGGCCTTCATCGGGTCGACGTACGCACCGAAAGCGAGCGCTTCGTCGAGCGTCTTCTGGACGTCCACCGCCTCGACGCCGAGGTACTTCGTCAGCACGAAGTTGTGGTACTCCATCGTGCTGCGCAGTTTTTCCTCGAGCTCCTTCGGGTAGGCGAGGTCAGCCACGCGCACGCCGCGGCGGGCCACCTTGTCCTCGTAGGCCGGGCCGATGCCGCGACCGGTGGTGCCGATGGCCTTGCCGCCGGCCGCCTTCTCGCGGGCCTGATCGAGCGCGATGTGGTACGGCATGATCAGCGGCGTGGCCGGGCTGATCTTCAAGCGCGAACGCACCTCGACGCCGCTGTCCTCGAGCTGGGTGATCTCCTTCTGCAGCGCCGCCGGCGACAGCACCACGCCGTTGCCGATCAGGCACAGCGCGCCCTCGCGCAGGATGCCGGACGGGATCAGGTGCAGCACCGTCTTCTTGCCGTTGATGACCAGCGTGTGGCCGGCGTTGTGGCCGCCCTGGAAGCGCACGACGGCGCCGATCTCCTCGGTGAGCAGGTCGACGATCTTGCCCTTGCCCTCGTCGCCCCACTGGGCGCCCAACACCACAACCGACTGACCCATGGCCGAAGCCCTCTCTTCAATGGAATGCGCGCCCCTGGGGGGCGGACTTGGCCGGGCGGAAGCGGCGCCGCGGGCGCCGGGCATTCCTCAGCCCCAGACAAGACAAAAGCCGGCAGCGCTGACGCGCCCCGGCTTTGCGAAATTATCCGCGCTTTTTCCGCCCCCCGCCACCCCGCGCGGGCGGCGGACGCGGATCGTCAGCGACGGGCCTGCTGGAAGTACTCGAAGAACTCCGAGTCCGGGTCGAGCACCAGCGTCGTCTGGCCGTCGGCGAGCGCGCCGCGGTAGGCCTCGAGGCTGCGGTGGAACGCGTAGAACTCCGGATCCTGGCCATAGGCGCGGGCATAGATCTCGGCCGCCTTCGCATCGCCCTCGCCTCGGATCTTGGCCGCGTCGCGCTCGGCGTTGGCGAGGATCACCTGGGCCTGCTGGTCGGCTTCGGCGCGGATCTTCTCGGCGCGCTCGTTGCCCTCGGCGCGCGTGCGCGTCGCCACTTCCTCGCGATCGGCACGCATGCGGTTGAAGACTCGATCAAGCACCGACTCCGCGCCCGAGGTGCCGTCGTCCGGCAGGTCGATGCGCTTGATGCGCACGTCGGCCACCTTGATGCCGAGGGTGGCGGCGCCCTTGTTGATCTCCTCGACGAGGCTCGACGTCACGTCGCGACGGCCGGCCTCCGCAAGCTGGCGCAGCGTGCTGCGGTTGATCAGGTTGCGCAGGGCGTCCTCGACGATCGGCGACAGCCGGGTCATGGCCTGCGCCTCGATGCCGCCGCCGGCCGCACGGTAGTACTGCGCGACGTTCTCGATGCGCCAGGCGACGAAGTAGTCGACCTGCACGTCCTGCTGCTCGGAGGTGAGGTAGCGCTTGTTGTCGGCCGTCATCGTCAGGACGCGGCGGTCGAACGTGCGGACGGTTTCGATCAGCGGGACCTTGAAGCGCAGGCCGGGCTGCACGTCCTCGCGGACCACTTCGCCGAGGCGCAGCACGATGGCGGTGTCGGTCTGGTCGACGGTGAACACGGAGCCCATCGCCAGCAGCACGGCGAGGGCGAGGCCGATCAGGATGTTCGGGAGCTGGCGCATGTCAGCGGCTTCCTTCGCGGGGTTCGCGCGTGGTGGGGCGCGGCGTGCGTGCGGCGTCGTTGGTCTCGACCACGGCGGCCTGGACCTCCGGGCGGGCGAGCAGGCTCGGCGTATCCGAGGGCGATCCGCTGGCGGGCTTCGCCGTCGGCACCTGCGGCTGCAGCAGGAGGGTGTTGCCATTCGACCCGGCGACGATGCGCGGGTTGGCGGCGAGCACCTGCTGCACCGTCTCGAGGTAAAGGCGCTTGCGCGTCACTTCCGGGGCCTTGCGGTACTCGGCGAGCAGCAGCTCGAAGCGCTGCGCCTCACCTTCTGCGCGGGCGACCACCGCCTCGCGGTAGCCGTTGGCCGCCGCGATCGTCCGCGAAGCCTGGCCGCGGGCCCGGGGAACGACCTGGCCCTCGTACGCCTGGGCGACGTTCTGGAAGCGCTGCGCGTCCTGCTCGGCGGAGATCACGTCGTCGAACGCATCCTTGACCGCGGCCGGCGGCGCGGCGACGGGCAGGCCGAGCTGGGTGACGGTCAAGCCGGTGCGATAGCTGTCGAGCGAATCCTGCACGGCCTTGCGCACGTCGGGCGTCAGCGTGTCGCGCTTGTTGAGCGCCGTCTCGAGGCTGGCGTTGCCGATGGCCTGCCGCACCGAGCTCTCGGTGATCTGCTGCAACAGCTCGCGCGGATCACGCGTGCCGAAAAGGAACTCCTCGGGGTTGGTGATCTGGAACTGCACGTTGTAGCCGATCTGCACGAGGTTCTCGTCGCGGGTCAGCGCGAGCATGTCGGCCTCGACTGCGCCGACTTCCTGCGCCTGGACGACGATCACGCGCTCGATCGGCCACGGCAGCTTGAAGTTGGCGCCCGGCTCCATCATCCGGCTGTACTCGCCGAAGCGCAGCACGACGCCGCGATCGCGCTCGTCGATCAGCTTGAACGAGTTGAACACCAGCCACACCAGCACGAGGGCGCCCGCCAGGTAAAGCGGGTTGAAGCCGTCGTTGCCGCCGCGGCCCGCGCCGCCACCGCCGAACATGCCGCGCAGCTTGTCGACGAAGGCCTGCACCTCGCGGTTCGGGTCCTTCCCGCGCCAAGGGTCGTTGTTGCGGTTTCCGGGTTGGTTCCAGGCCATGGGGGCTCCGTGGGGACGGCCGCGGACGCGGTCGTCGGGGATTCACGATTCTAGGTAGGGGTGGCGGGCGCAACAATCAACAGGTCGTGAAGCGGATGGCCGCCCGGACTGGCCGCGATCCGCTCGGCGGCGCTGCGGGGCAGTCGGACGTCGAGGGTCCAGCCGTGCTCGTCGACCGATTCTTCCACCACGGCGCCCTGCTCGTGCAGGCGGGCCCGGAGGCGGCCATCGGCGGCGCCCAGCGCGAGCCGGCCGACGACAAGGTCGGTGGCGAAGTGCCCCCCGAGCGCGCCCAGCAGCGCCGGCAGGCCCGCACCGTCGCGCGCCGACACCCAGGCCTGCGTCGCTTCGCCCTCCCGGACGTCGATGCGGGGCGCCAGGCCCTCGACGCGGTCGATCTTGTTGAAAACCCGCCACTGCGGCACGTCGCCGGCGCCGATCTCCTCGAGCACGGCGTTCACCGCCGCAATGCGCGCGTCGCGTTCCGGGTCGGACGCGTCGACGAGGTGCAGCAACAGGTCGGCCTCGCGGGCTTCGGCCAGCGTGGAACGGAAGGCGGCGACGAGGTCGTGCGGCAGGTCGCGGACGAAGCCGACCGTGTCGGACATCAGCAGCGGCCCGCAGGCGAGCCCGTCGATGCGCCGCACCGTCGGGTCGAGCGTGGCGAACAGCTGGTCGGCGGCAAAGACGCCGCTGCCGGTCAGCGCGTTGAACAGCGTCGATTTGCCGGCGTTGGTGTAGCCCACCAGCGCGACGCGCGGCAGTTCGTTGCGGGCGCGGGCGCGGCGCATCTGGGTGCGCTGCACCTCGATGCGCCCGAGGCGCTTCTCGAGGGATTCGATGCGCGCGCGGATCAGCCGGCGGTCGGTTTCCAACGCGGTTTCGCCCGGGCCGCGCAGGCCGATCGAGCCGCCGCGCTGCGAATCCATCGCCTTGCCCTTGCCGACGAGGCGGGTCGCGCTGTGCTTCAGCTGCGCGAGCTCGACCTGCAGCTTGCCGTCGGCGCTGGCGGCACGCAGGGCGAAGATGTCGAGGATGAGGCCGACGCGGTCGATGACGCGACGCCCGAGATCGTCGCTGAGGTTGCGCTCCTGCACCGGGCTGAGGCGTGCATTGACGAGGACGACGTCGACGTCGCTGGCTTCGCAGTAGCCCTTCAGCTCCTCCACCTTGCCGCTGCCGAGGTAGTGGCTGGCGGTGGGGCGTTCGACGCGGGCATCGACCACGGCCAGCACGTCGGCGCCCGCCGAGCGCGCGAGGTCGGCGAACTCCTCGGCCAGCGCGGGGTCGCGATGGCCCGGGGCCTGCGGCTGGACCAGCAGGGCGCGCTCTTTTCGGATCACTCGCTGCCGTCGTCGGCGAGGTCGTCGGCGTCGCCGCCGCCCTCGCCCGTCGCATTGACCTGCCCACCGCCGGGCCCGACGCGCACGTTGCGCGAGGGGACGACGGTGGAGATCGCGTGTTTGTAGACCATCTGGCTGACGGTGTTGCGCAGCAGGACGACGAACTGGTCGAAGCTCTCGATGGTGCCCTGCAGCTTGATGCCGTTGACGAGGTAGATCGACACGGGGATCCGCTCGCGCCGCAGCGCGTTGAGGAACGGATCCTGAAGGCTCTGGCCTTTCGACATGGGGGTTCCGGTGTGGTTGTTCTTCTCGGGACGCGCATCGTAGCCCGCGAGGGGGTCAGGCGCGAGTGAGTGGCGGGTGCGTGCTTCCCGTGCCGCGGCGGAGGTTCAGGCGCCGTGGCCGAGGAAATCGCGCATCGCCCGATCCAGGCCGGTGCGATCCGTCGCCGGATCGAACCATCGCGCGTCATGCTCTCCGCGCAGCCAGGTGAGCTGGCGCTTGGCGAGGTGCCGCGTCGCCGCGATCCCCTGCGCGATGAAGGAGTCACCGTCGAGGGCGCCATCGAGGTGCTGCCAGGCCTGGCGATAGCCCACCGCGCGCATCGACGGCAGGTCGGCATGGAGGCGCGGGTCGGCCTTCAGCGCTCGCACCTCGTCGAGGAAGCCGGCCTCGAGCATGGCCCGGAAGCGGCCCGCGATGCGCCCGTGCAGCACGGCGCGATCGGCGGGAGCGAGCACGAGCTTCAGGACCCGGAACGGGAACACCGCGCGCGCTCCGCGGGACCGGGCCTGCCACGCGCTGATCGCCACCCCGCTCAATCGGAACACCTCGAGCGCACGCAGCGTGCGCTGGGTGTCGCCGGGCTGGATGCGGGCGCCGGCGACGGGATCGACGCGCCGCAGCTCGGCGTGCAGCGCGGGCAGTCCACGCTCGGCAAGCTCGGCCTGCAGCGCCGCCCGCATGGCCGGATCGGATTCGGGCAGGTCCGAAAGCCCCTCGAGCAGCGCGCGGAAGTAGAGGCCCGTCCCGCCCACGAGCAGGGGGATCCGCCCGGCCGCCGCAAGCTCCCCCATCGCGGCGAGCGCATCACGCGCGAAGTCCGCGGCCGAATATGGCTCGTGCGGCTCACGGAGGTCGATGAGCCGGTGCGGCGCCCTCGCCAACGTCGCCGCATCGGGTTTGGCGCTGCCGATGTCCATCCGCCGGTAGACCAGCGCCGAGTCCACGCTGATGACCGCCGTGCCCAGCCGCTCCGCCCAGCGGGCGGCGAAATCCGTTTTGCCCGAGGCCGTCGGCCCCATGACGGCGACGGCCAGCGGGCGCCGGTCGACGCGCGGATCGTCGTGGGTGGGGGTGAACGCCGGGATGGCGGTGTGGGGGCTCGGCATGGGCGCGAAGCATAGCGGCCGTGCCGGGCGGACGCGGACGCCCGCCGCGTTGAACCGCCCGGGGCACGGGCGTAGATTCAAGTGCGTCATCCCCGCACGCCGGAACCCGCCATGTCCCGCCTGAAAGCCTTCGGCTTCCTGCTGGTGTTCCTGATCCCGTCGACACTGCCGGTCGCCGCGGCGCTGGCCACGGGCCCGCTTCCGCCCGACGTCGCGGCCTGGTTTCCGCTGGTCGCGCTGTTCGTCGCGCTGCCGCTCGCGGATTACGCGCTCGGCCACGACAGCGTCAACGTGCCGGTCGAGCAGGAGCGCGCGTTCGCGCAATCTCGCTGGTTCCGCGGCCTCACGGTGCTGGCGCTGCCGGTGCATCTCGGCGTGCTGGCGTGGAGTGCGTGGTGGTTCACCCACGCCGACCTCGGCGCGCTCGGCATCGTCGGCTGGCTGCTGTCGCAGGGCGTCGTCGGCGGCGTGCTGGCCATCAACACCGCGCACGAGCTGATCCACAAGGACAGCCGGTTCGAGCAGTCCGTCGGCGGCGTGCTGCTGGCGTCGGTGGGCTACCACGGCTTCAAGGTCGAGCACGTGCGCGGCCACCACGTGCACGTATCGACGCCGGAGGACGCCTCGAGCGCCCGCTATGGCCAGAGCCTGTGGCACTTCCTCCCGCGGGCGATCGCGAACAACACGCGCAACGCCTGGAGGCTGGAGGCGGCGCGCCTTCGCAGCGCCGGATTGCCGGCGCTGCACTGGCGCAACGAGCTCGTCGGCTGGACGGCCGTGTGGCTGGGGATGGCGCTGGGCGTGACGGCCTGGCTGGGCGCCGCGGGCCTCGGCTTCTTCCTGCTGCAGGGGCTGTTGGCCGCCGGCTCGTTGGAGATCATCAACTACATCGAACACTACGGACTCGAGCGCCGGAAGCTCGCGGACGGCCGCTACGAGCGCACCACCCACCTGCACAGCTGGAACAGCGATTATCGGCTGTCGAACCTGATGCTGTTCCAGCTGCAGCGCCACAGTGACCACCACGCCTTCCCGAAGCGCCCCTACGCCATCCTGCGCCACCACGAGGAAAGCCCGCAGCTGCCCGGCGGCTATGCGGCGATGTTCGTGCTGGCGCTGGTTCCTCCGCTGTGGTTCCGCGTGATCCACCCCCGCGTCGAGGCCTTCCGCGCTCGCGCCGCGGCTGCCTGAGCGGCCGGCTCGGCCCCTTCCGAAAGGACGCTTGATGCTCCGCAACGCTGCGTGCCTGGTCGTTTTCCTCGCGATCGCCCCCCTCGCCCGGGCCGGTGTGCTCGCCACCGAACTGCTGCCCATGCCCCTGGCGCCCGACATGAAGCGCTCCACGCAGGTGTTCATGCCCGAGGGCCATGACCCGACGCAGCCCACGTGGGTGTCGTACAAGCTGATGGCCGTGTCACCCACGGCGGATCCCGAAGGCCAGGTCGTCGTCACCGGCATGTTCGAGCGCGAGCCGACGCCGGCGCCCGCTTCGGCGGTGCTGTTCGAGCCACGCGACCTGCACGTCAGCGAATCGGCCGGCACCCTCCAGCAGCAGTTCGAGCAGAGCTTCGGCAAGCGCAGCGAGGCCGAGCTGCGCGCCCTCTGGGGCGACGACATGTACGAGGCCTACGTCGCCGTGAACGCGGGCACCGGCCGCCTGCTCGACGGCACCGCCGTGCGCGAGCTTCCGCCGCTGTCGCAGGGCGACCCGATCCTGCTCGTCAGCGTGGAGAACGCGAGGGGCATCCAGCCCGCCGGCCTGCTGGTCACCGTGGGCCAGGGCGAGATCCCCCCGGAGCATCAGCCGAACGTCGAGTCGACGGGCGCCTTCCAGTTCGGTCTCGGCCTCGGGAAGCTGCTGCCGTTCCTGCTGCTTTTCGGCATCGGCTACGTCACGTACCGCGTGATCCAGTCGCGCCGCGAGGGCTGACTACTCGTCGTCCGGCCAGCGGATCGCCGGCGCAGCGGACGGACGCCGCGGCGTCGGCACGGCCGCCACCGCCGCCCAGACCTTCAGCGCGTCCACGGTCGCGGCGACATCGTGCACGCGCACCAGCATCGCGCCGTTCTGCACGGCCACGAGGTGGGCCGCGACCGACGCGGCGACGCGGCTCTCGACGCCGCGCCCGGTGATCTGGCCGAGGCTCGATTTGCGCGACAGCCCCGCGAGCACCGGCACGCCGATCTCGGTGAAGCGATGCAGCTGCGCCAGCAGCGCGAGGTTGTGGTCCAGCGTTTTTCCGAACCCGAATCCGGGATCGACGACGATGCGGCGCTTGTCGATGCCCGACATCTCGCAGGCGAACACGCGCTCGGCGAGGAAGCGGTGCACCTCGCCGACCACGTCGTCGTAGGCCGGCGCCTGCTGCATCGTCCTTGGTTCACCCGCCATATGCATCAGGACGACGGCCACCTTCGATGCCGCCACGGCGTCGAGCGCGTCCCCGGTCCGGAGCGCCATCACGTCGTTGACCATGCCGGCGCCGGCCGCCAACGCGGCGCGCATGACGCCGGGCTTCGTCGTGTCGATGGAAATGGGCACGGTGGTCCTGGCGACGAGCGCCTCGATCACCGGCAGCACGCGCGCGAGCTCGGTGGCTTCGTCGACCGGCTCCGCGCCGGGCCGCGTCGATTCACCGCCCACGTCGAGCACGTCGGCGCCCTCCTCGACCAGCCGCAGGGCGTGGGCCACGGCCGAGTCGAGCGTGGCGTGGTGCCCGCCGTCGGAGAAGGAATCCGGCGTGACGTTGACGATGCCCATCACCTGCGGGCGATCGAGCCGCAGCGCACGGCCGGCGCAATCGAGGAGGGGGACGGTGTCGAACATCGGGATGCCCTGTCGTGACGGGTGAGGGCCGCTCAGCCGCGGCTGCGCTCGAGCAGCAGCATCATGAAGAGCCCCTGCACCATGGCATCGCGCGCGTCGCCGTCCATCGGCGAGTGCAGCTCGATGCGGTAGCGGCCCTCAGTGAGCGCCGGGGTCTTCTGCACGCGGGCGACCAGCCGGCCGCCGCGGTCCTTGACCAGATAGGCCGGATGGAACCAGTAGCCGGCGAACCAGCCGATGACCGGCAGCTCCGAGAAGAAGCCGTCCAGCACTTTGACCCACGGGTTCTCCTCGCCCACGGTCTGGAGGTTTTCCGCGGCCTGGATCTCGTAGTGCGCGCGCCACAGCGAGCGCAGGCCGTGACGACGCACGAACCCGATGGGCCGCCCGGTCGCATCGCTGATGCGGTAGGCCGCGTTGAAATCGAGCATGCGGTCGGCGCGGATCTCGAACAGACGGCGCGTCTGCGCCTCGTCGGCGAATACGGTGACGCTTTCCTTGAGCTTGAACAGCTTCTGCCGGACATAGTGCGTCAGGGTGCCGCGCGCGTCGGTGACTCGGATCTGCGGCGAAATCGCGAGGCGCTTGAAGGCGACCTGCAGGGGAAATTGCATCCGGATGATCCGTGGAGACGAGGTCGGCCATGCTCGCCGTTCCACGCCGTGGCGACAAGCCGAACTCAGTCGCCGATGCGGAGGATCAGCGTGGTGCCGGCGACGGCCAAGGGCAGGCCCAGCGCCAAGGCCCACCAGACGAGTCCGGGCGGCTTCCCGAGCCAGAAGTTGAGGCCGGCGACCGCAAGCGATGCAAGACCGCTGCCTACCATACCGCCGCCCAAGGCGCCGAACAGCCGACGGCGCCGCGACGCTCGCACCGCGGCCTGCGCCTCTCGCAGGACGCCGACGCCATCCGCGGCGGCGTCCACGCGCGGGTGGCCGGAAGCGCTCAAGCCTGCGGCGCGGCCGGGCCCAAGGGCGCACCGGCGGCCGGACCATCGCTGTCCTTCGGCGTCGATCCGCTGCTCTTGCCCCAGTCCGCCGGCGGTCCCGGACGGCGCCCTTCCATGATGGCGTCGATCTGTTGCGCGTCGATGGTCTCGTAGGTCAGCAGCGCCTCGGCCATGACGTGGAGCTTGTCCATGTTGTCCTGCAGGATCTGCGTCGTTCGCCCGTACGCCTTGTCGAGGATGCCGCGAACCACTTCATCGATGCGCCGCGCAGTCTCGTCCGAGACGTTCTTCGTCTGCGAGACGCTGCGGCCGAGGAACACCTCGCCCTCGTCCTCGGCGTAGGCGATCGGACCCAACTCGTCGGACAGTCCCCACTTCGTGACCATGTTGCGGGCCATCTTGGTCGCGCGCTCGATGTCGTTCGACGCGCCGGTCGTGACCTTGTCGGCGCCGAAGATCAGCTCCTCGGCCACGCGACCGCCGTAGAGCGAGCACAGCATCGACTCGATGTGGACCTTGTTGTAGCTGTAGCGGTCGCCTTCCGGCAGGTACATGGTGACGCCCAGCGCGCGACCGCGCGGGATGATGGTCACTTTGTAGACCGGATCGTGCTCCGGCACGACGCGGCCGACGATGGCGTGGCCGGCCTCGTGGTAGGCGGTCAGGCGCTTCTCGTCCTCGCTCATCGCCATCGAGCGGCGCTCCGCGCCCATCAGGATCTTGTCGCGGGCCTTGTCGAAGTGCTCCATGCGCACGAGCTTGGCGTTCTCGCGGGCGGCGAACAGCGCGGCCTCGTTGACCAGGTTGGCCAGATCGGCACCGGAGAATCCCGGGGTGCCGCGCGCGATGGTCATGGCGACGACGTCGTCGGCCATCGGGACCTTGCGCATGTGCACCTTCAGGATCTGCTCGCGGCCCTTCACGTCCGGCAGGCCCACGACGACCTGGCGGTCGAAGCGGCCGGGGCGCAGCAGCGCCGGGTCGAGCACATCGGGGCGGTTGGTCGCCGCGATCACGATGACCCCTTCGCCGCCTTCGAAGCCGTCCATCTCCACCAGCATCTGGTTGAGGGTCTGCTCGCGCTCGTCGTGTCCACCGCCGAGGCCGGCGCCGCGATGGCGGCCGACCGCGTCGATCTCGTCGATGAAGATGATGCAGGGCGCGTGCTTCTTGGCGGTGTCGAACATGTCGCGCACGCGGCTCGCGCCGACGCCGACGAACATCTCGACGAAATCCGAGCCGGAGATGCTGAAGAACGGCACCTTGGCCTCGCCGGCGATGGCGCGGGCGAGCAGCGTCTTGCCGGTGCCCGGCGGACCGACCATCAGCACGCCGCGCGGGATCTTGCCGCCGAGCTTCTGGAACTTGCCGGGGTCGCGCAGGAACTCGACGAGCTCGCCGACCTCCTCCTTGGCCTCGTCGCAGCCGGCGACGTCGGCGAAGGTGACCTTGATCTGGTCCTCGCTCATCAGCTTGGCCTTCGAGC
>ERZ1066117.1249-NODE-1249-length-13365-cov-5.892487_pt1 | contig 13365 bp, 12 predicted proteins | sample MGYA00382764_ERZ1066117 | MGnify/ENA primary metagenome ERZ1066117 (study PRJEB33369, sample SAMEA5778347) | biofilm metagenome | biome: Industrial cooling water; feature: Water cooling tower basin; material: Biofilm | place: United Arab Emirates | collected...
CCCATTGTCTGGGATTCGGGTCAGGAGCCTGGCGTGGCCCGCTACAAATCGGACACCTTTCCCCTGGGCGACTCGGCGGTGATCGAGATTCACTACCAATTGCGTGCCTGGAACAAACGCCAGCGCGACGAACAATGGCGCAGCCGGGGCCTCTTGCTGCTGGTGCTGCTAGGCGCGGCCGCCACGGGCCTGGGGTTGGCCTGGCTGATGCTGGCGCACGACCGGGAAACCCGTGAGGAGGAACGTCGCCGACTGGCACAGTATCAACTCGTTCAGGCCGAACGGCAACTCTTGCAGGAGTCGGCTCGCCATGCCGAGACGGAGCGCGAACTGCTTGGGCAGCGCCTGGCGACCCAGGAGGCGCGACGCAAGGCGCTCGAACTGGAGACGAATCTCTATGCCAACATCGGCATCATGGCCGGCTCCTACGCCCACAACATCAAGAATTTGCTCGTGCGGCCCAATGATCTTTTGCGTCGCTGCATGGAGAGCCAGGAGTCCGGCCCGGAGGTGCGGCGGATGCTCCAGGAGGTCGAGCAGACGCTCGGCCTGGTGACCGATCGGCTGCAACAGATTCTCCAGACGGTGCGGCGAGATCCGTCCCAGGCCCGCGAGGAGGAAGTGGACCTGAACGAACTGGTCCGTATGCTGGGCCACACCTGGAACGACATTGCGGCAGATCGTTGGCAACTCGACCTGGTGGTCGAGCCGGCCGCAGAGCCGTTGCGAGTGCGGGGCGACCTTTCCCATCTGCAACAGGCGGTGGAGAACCTGCTGTTCAACGCACGCGATGCGACCTTTGAGCGACGTAACCAGCTGCGCGAGGCCGCCCGCCGCGACCCCACCCCCGCCCGTCGCCAGGCCATTCTCGATGCGGCGATCTGGCGGGGCCGGGTGACGGTGCGGGTGCACGGCGGGACCACGGGGCCGACCCTGGAGGTGGAGGACAATGGAGCGGGGATGAGCGACGAGGTACGCCGCCGCTGCACCGAGACGCACTTTTCGACCAAGCGCGACAACGCGCTTTATGAAGGTTTGTCGACGGGCATGGGGTTGGGCTTGTCTTTCGTGGCCTCGATCCTGGAGAATCATCGAGCGAGCATGAACATCGACTCCATCCCCGGAAGGGGCACTACCTTCCGACTTGGCTTCCCCTTACCCCAGGAGGTGAATGATGCAGGAAGCTCCACCCCCGCGTAAAAGCATTTGTGTCTTTTGCGGCTCCTCGAACGGGCAGCACACCGACTACAGCGATGCGGCCCGCCGCGTTGCCATTGAAATGGCTGCCCGCGATCTCGTGCTCGTCTATGGCGCGGGCGATGTCGGCCTGATGGGCATCGTCGCCGACGCCATGCTCGCCGCGGGGGGCCCGGTGATTGGCTACATTCCCCGAGCGCTGGTGGATCGCGAGGTGGCGCACCACGGCATCACCGAGTTGCACATCGTGGAAACCATGCACGAACGCAAAGCCCACATGGCCGACCGCGCCAGTGCGTTTTTGGCGTTACCCGGCGGCTTCGGCACCCTCGACGAGTTGTTCGAGATTCTCACCTGGGCACAGCTGGGCATCCATCGCAAGCCCATCGGCATGCTGAACGTGCGTGGGTTCTTTGATCCTCTGCTCGCCTGGATCGATCACGCCCTGAGCGAAGGATTCCTGCGCCCTAAGCATCGCGATCTCTTGATCATCGAGGACGATCCGGCCCGCCTTGTCGAGCGGCTTGTCTTGGCCCCTGAGCCGGTGGTCGTCACCAAGTGGGCTCGCCCCGAGGAACGCTGAGCGTGGCCCCGTTCAGATGCGGATCACCGCGACGCGGCGGGTGATTTCGTCAGCGGAGATCAGTTCGCCCTTTCCCGAACCGGGGCATACGGCCTTGGTCGCTTCCCAATCTTCCGGCGTGGCAACGTTGCTTTCCCAGAACGGCCAGGTGCGGCACTGCGGTGGGCGAACGCTGTAGATGGTGCAGCCCTGCTGGCGGTCCCAGAAGATACAGTCGCCGTTGGTCTTTTCGCGCAGGGTCAGGCCCCGGTGGGCGACGCGAGTGTGGAGGCGGCGCACTTCCTCGACGGGTTGCCCCAGAAAGGCGGCGATGGCTTCCAGGTCGTCGTCGTTGACCCAGACATAACCCGGGGCACCGGTACAGCATTTGCCGCAGCGGGTGCAGGTGAAGGCCAGGCCACCGGCGTACCAGGGTTCACTCGTGGTGCTCAACTTTGACTCTCCGAGATGCTCAGGTCAGGGGTGCTTGAGTCCCCTGCAGCGGGGCGATAGGATGAGTATATGACACCGGAATTACTCAGCAAACGCGACGCCCTTTTGACCTGCCTGCGAGAGATTGGCCCCTGTGCCGTGGCGCTCTCCGGGGGCATCGATTCCACCGTGGTCGCTCGTGCCGCCTACGAGGTTTGGGGTGAGGCCGCCGTCGCCGTGACGGCGGATAGCCCCAGCGTGGCCCGGCGCGAGTTGGACGATGCCCGCGAACTGGCCGGCCTGATCGGCATTCGGCACGTGGTGATCGCGACCCACGAGTTTGAAGATACCGACTATCGCCGCAACGACGGCACGCGCTGCTACCACTGTAAGAGCGAGCTTTACAGCCGGGTCGAGGAAGCACTGCCCGATCTGGGGGTGAGTGTGATCTGCAGCGGGGCCAATCTCGACGATGCCGGCGATTATCGGCCGGGGCTGAAAGCTGCCGCCGAGCACGCGGTGCGACACCCGTTGCAGGAGGCGGGCTTCACGAAGGCCGACGTGCGTGCCCTGGCGCGGGAGTGGGAGTTGCCGACGTGGGACAAACCCGCCTCGCCATGCCTGTCAAGTCGTCTGGCTCCCGGGGTGCCGGCGACGGTGGAACGCACGGCACGCGTCGAGGCCGCCGAGGATTATCTGCGCTCGCTGGGGCTGCGTGAGTGTCGGGTGCGGGTGCATCCGGGGGAGTTGGCGCGCCTGGAGGTGCCAGCCAGCGAGATTGCGCGCCTGGCCGAACCGAGCACCCGCGAGGCGCTGACGCGGAAGCTGCGTGAACTGGGGTTCGCGTACATCACACTGGATCTGGAAGGATTCCGCTCGGGTAGCCTGAATAATCTCATCCCTTTGGGCATCAAACGTCAGTACGAGAGTCAACCATGAAGCCGCTACCCGCCAAGACAGCCCTGGACCAGTTCTTTCTGGAAGCACGCAGCAAGATCCTGGATCTGGCCGCCATCCTCGACCGCGTCAATCGCGGCGAAGGAACGGTGGAGGACGACGCCCGACTGGCCAAGATTCGCGAGGCGCTGGAGATTCTGCGCGACGAAAGCGGCGGCCGCGCCGAGCGGGTGCAGAAGCTATTCAGCATCGACTACGACGCCGAGTGGGAGCGCCCGAGGCCACGATTTTGAAGGGGGAGCGACCATGCTGGCTGAAATAGTGCCCCACAAGCAGATTCCGCAACTCAGCGAAACCGTGACCAAGGCGGACCTGGAGTTGCTGCGCCGCTTTGGTTCCGAAGGGTTTTTGCTTCATTCCCAGGTCCAGGCCATGGGCGTGGAGAAAGGGGTCGAACACCTTGCCGAGCGTGGGTTCCTAGATCTCGGCTACTGGTTGCCCGAGGGCTCACAGGAAAGACAACCGTATTTGTGGCGCCTGAACGGAAATGCGCAACGGGTCCTTGCCTATCGGAGCGGCCTTCGGTACCAGCCCCATGCGACCCTTACGGCACAACTACTCGCCGACTGGATCGAGGCTCAGGGGGCCGATACCTGGTGGTCCGTGAGCAATGAGCCGTATTTGATAACCGAACTGAACCTTCCGGCTTCCGCCGAGCGATTTGCGGAAGCGCTTCGCGCAAAGCGGCAGGGACTTCTCCTTGCCGTGCCCGCAGACAGCCCGTTCCAGGATAAGCAACTGAGTGAGTTGGGCGACCTGGCTTCTCCTGGGATCGTAGAGCTACGGTTTGGCAATCGTTTTCTGAAGCTGGCCTGGGAAGACGATTGGCGCGACTGGCGCCTTCAGGAAGATCGTGGCATGGCGGATTTTGTCAAGCGTCGGGAGGCGCAGTTCGCGCTCGATCGCGCCTTGTACGGTGAACCCACCCGATGACCTCCTCTAATCAAGGAAGTAAAACTTCCTCGCCTGTCGATGTCGAGTTGCCCCTCTGTCAGAGTTTCGACTCGCTCCTTGGTGCCACGAAAGGGCTACCACGCGGGGTTGAGTCGCCGATTGGCTTTTATCGCCAAACGAGCCTCGAAGTGCTCTCAATGGTATCCTCGATTGCTGAGGCTTCGAGCACCTACAGTCTCCTCGACAACACGCAGCTAGGCCACTTGACCTGTCTCGCATTGATCGGGCTGGTGGAGTGTTTGGAGCGGTTCTTCAAGGAAGTTGCTGCTGTTTGCATCGACGAATTGGTTCTCCTCGTGGAGGACGACCGATTCAAGGATTTCGATCTTTCAGGAAACGCGATGGCCGCCCACTTCAAGGATCAAACGGTCGGCCGCGCGATGGTCGAGTCGACGGTGTTCACCAACACGAAGCGAATCAACGAAACCTTCTCCAAACTGCTCGCGAAGATCTACGACACCGACGATGGTTTTGTCCTTTTCTCGGTTTCGGGCGAATCCCTGCGAAAGACCGATCCCGATCGGAAACCCGGAATAAAAACCACCTTCGCCCTCGACAAGGTCTGGCAGCTGCGCCACTCGGCCGTTCACAACGTCGGCTACCTGACCAAGTCCGATGCCATCAAGCTGAGCATCCTCGCTCGCCGAAGAATCCCCTCGCCCGCCATGCTGAATCCCAGTGTGGATCAATTGCGTTCGCTCAAACTCTTTCTGGAAAAGATCGCCGAGCAATCCAATCAGCTGATCGGCAACCGTCTGGCAACCATCATCGGCGAGTATTCCAAATCCGCACTTGATCTGATCGAGCCGCAGGAGGTCGCCGATCGGCTTTCCCAACGATTCATGCGTTCGCTCACCGTGGCCACAGCGCAAGGCTACCCCGCCTGACGTCCCCCTCATTCGCATAGTTCACGCCAGGGCCACACCACCAAGCCTTTCACCGTGCCGACTACCAGGCGGCCGTCGTTGCTGAGCATCGGGGCCGTGTAGAGCGGCGTCGCTGGGCGGAAACGGAAGGTGGGTTCCAGAGTCTGGGCGTCGAAGCCCTCGAGTCCTTCGGGCGCCCATAGCAATGGCCCGTCGGCCCAGGTGAGGCGGGGATGCTCGGGCGCCGCGGGCAGCGCGATCTCGTCGTCGGGACCGCGATGCTCGGACGTTGTGAGCACCGTCTCGACCGCCCGCCAGCGGAACAACCGAGCGCCATCCAGGCCGACCACCGAACCATCGGCCGCCCAGGTGAAGGAGGCCAGCGGCGACCCGGGCCGATAGCGCAAGAGCACGCGGGCCGTGGCGGTATCAAACACGGTAATGCATTGGGGTTCGCGTACCAACACCGCCCGCCCGCGAGGCGATGCGAGTTGATAGACAGGATCGTCCCAAACCCTGTGAGGACTCGCCCGCAGTTGCGGCAGAGGCTGCCCCCCCTTCCACTGCAAGAACCTTAACCTGTATAGACCGGGAGGTCGGCTCAGGATGCTCAGGGATTCTCCGCCGGCTGCGAGGGAGTTGATCGTCTCCACCTCGGAGAGAGTACCCAGGTGCTTCCCGGTTTCCAGATCGTAGAAGTCGATCCGGTCTTCCATACCAAGCAAAAGACGCGACCCAGCCACCACCCAGGTTCCGCTGAAGGAGGGGCGGGGGCCTTGCCAGGGTCGCTGCCAGCGGGGTTGAATGCTATCCAGATCGTCATAGAACGCCAACGTCGCCTGATGGAACCTGTTTCCATGCTGGACGACGAGTTGCCCCTCGGGCGTCAGGTGGGCGTGCTCCACGTTCCGAAACCGCACCGGACACAACTCTGCCCCCATCCGGGGCATCTGATCCACTTCGCGGTCATGGCATGGCCCGCAACACGCGCCCATCCACGCGATCCCCACCGGCGTGCCCGCCACACCGCAGCGGCACACGACGAGGAACTCCTCGGCCGACCATTCTCCGGAAGGCAGGATTCGCTGCCGCCAACCGCAACTGCCCGCCGGCGCGATCCATTCCAAAGGATGACGCGGCAATAAACCGTGTTCCCCGTCGGACAGGCGTTGCTCGGTGGGAAGATCGCCATACAACGCTCGTCGATCGCTGTCGCGAATCCACACATGCCGACGACCCACTGCATCGGTCCACCAGCAAACCAGGGTGGCGCGGGCGGCCGAGACGACATGGGCAAAGACCCCCTCGGGCGCATCGAGGCACGGGGCGAGCAAGTCCCACGTGCTGGGTGGCACCTGGGCCGCAAGGGTGCCCCAGGTCGGATCGATCAGGCGAACCTCGCTCATCGTGTCATCTCCCGCCAGGGCCACACGACCAGGCCTCCCAAGCAAAAGTGGTACAGGTCGCCATTGGTATGGAAATGCGAACCATGAAAGTGCGAGGCGTTCGCCAGCCGGAAATGGCACGTCGGCTGCAGCGTCTCGTTGTTGTGGAGCGCGTAGCCCTCGTTGGTTCGCGCTACCAGTCGGCCGTCGGCATCGACATGGAGGGCGGAACGATAGCCGGGGCAGGCAATGCGTTCGGGGCGATCGCTGCCCAGCAGACGCGACATCCAGCCGCGCGGGGTTCGCTCAGCCAGACCACGCCAGCGAAGGAAGCCCTCGAACCCGGGATCGTCGGTTCGCGCCACCAGATCGCCTGAGGGCAGCCAGATTGGACCCGACACCTGCCCTAACTGCCCCAGTCGATGCGCGAGCACCACTTGGCCGCGAAATGGATCGAGCACCTCCAGGCGTTCCCGCAGATGCACCAGAGCCAATTGCCCGTTGGGGGCCGGTGCGAGATGGACGCTCGGCTCGTGACGGTGACGGTAGCGTGTCAGCGGTCGCCACTCGTCGCCCGGGGTCGCCTCGAAGACTGCCAGATGGTTCGTCTGCGCCAGCCAGAGCCGATCGCCCTGCACCGCCAGCGCGTGGATCGGCTCGGCAGGCATCCCGGGGATCGGCCGCTGCCGACCGTGGGCCAGGTCGAGCCACCATAGTTGTTCATTCGCCAGAACCACGACGCGATCGCCGACCACGACTACGTCGCGTAACTCGGGTACGAGCGTTTCCCACTGGGGGGCCTGCGCGCCGAGCGAGCCGAAGAACCGAAACCGCCAACTGCGGGAATCGGGAAAGAATCGAGTGGCCGTCCCTTCCAGGCCGACGATCGCCCCGCTGGGAAGCACCAGAATTCGGCTCATGGGGTGGCCAAGGGCGTTATCTGGCCCCAGCGGGGGCAATCCCTCCTGGAGGCGATCGTGGCACGCCCCGCACCGCTCGCCCATCCAGGCGATCTTCTCCGGCGGGCCGAACACGCCACAGCCGCAGATGGCCAGCCATTCGCGTTGCCCACCACGTTCCCGACAGACCAAGGCCCCCGATGGCGCGATCCATTCCAGCGGCTGGCTTCCCTCGGGGTCGAAGAGATAAATCCCATGGCTGATAAACCAGTGCCGTCGGCCGATGGCATCCTCCCACCAGCATACCACCGCCTCAAATGTCTGGCAGGAAGCATCATACACGACGGCCTGGGGCCGATCGAGGTCACCCAGCAGGGCCATGGGCAGCCCGCGGAGTGCCTCGACGAGGCGTTCCGGCGTCGGATCTGTGGCTCGCCACGCATGGTCGACCATCGGACATCCTCCGCAGGGCACTTGCTGCCCCTCATTATCCGATCTGGGAGAAAAACGTCAGGGCCGTGCTTGCCCCGTGAGGGGAATGTCGGGTAGAGTAATTCTACCTGCCTCCTTCTCTCCCCTGCCTTTGCGTTGTCCGGAGACAATCCCATGAGCCACGGCTGCCCTGACCTGAAGCGAACCTTCACTCCCGATCGCCGCGCGTTTCTTCGGGCCGGTCTGCTAGGCACAGCGGGACTGAGTCTGCCTGGGCTGTTGCGTCACGAGGCGAAGGCAGGCACCACGAGCAAGGGCGGTCGACAGCCCTCGGTGATCATCCTCTGGATGCGCGGCGGGCCGAGTCATCACGACATGTGGGATCCCAAGCCGGAAGCGCCCGTTGAGATTCGCGGCGAGTTTGGGACCATCCCCACCCGAGTGCCGGGGATCATTCTCTCCGATTTGATGCCGATGTGTGCCAAGGTGATGGACAAGTGGTCCATCGTCCGTAGCCTGCACCATCACGACGCCGGCCACTCCGCGGGCGACCAGATTTGCTTCACCGGCTACAACTCGGGACCCAACCCGGATGAGAACGTTCATCCCAGTTGCGGCTCGATCGTCTCGAAGCAACTGGGCCATCGCTCACCGACCCTTCCGGCATATGTCATGATCCCGCGCAACGTGCCGGGCACCGGGGCGGCTTACCTGGGCGCGGCTCACAAGGCGTTTGAAACCATGGCCGACCCGGCCAACGATGGCCCGTTTCGGCTGCCGAACTTTGATCTGCCCCGAGGCCTGTCGGTGGACCGGCTGAGCGATCGTCGGGCGCTCCTGAGCAGCTTTGACTCGTTGCGACGCGACATGGACAACACCGGCCAACTCGATGCCATGGACCGTTTCGGCCAGAAGGCGTGGAGCATTCTCACGTCGCCGGCTGCCCGGGATGCATTTGACCTCGATCGCGAACCGGCCAAGCTGCGCGAGCGCTACGGCTTCCTCCCGGCGTTTGACCCCAAGGCTTCCGACCGCTGCGGTGCCCCGGCCTGGAGTCAACGGATTTTGCTGGCCCGGCGACTGGTCGAGGCAGGCGTGCGGCTGGTGACAGTCGACCTGCGCTGGTGGGACACCCACGTCAAGGGCTTCGAGTCGCTCAAACTCGGCTTCCTGCCGCGCTTCGACCGTGCCTACTCGGCGTTGATCGAGGATCTCGATGCGCGCGGCCTGCTGGAGAGTACCCTGGTGGTCGCCTGGGGCGAATTTGGCCGCACGCCGCGTGTCAATGCGCAGGCAGGGCGTGACCACTACCCCAACGTGTTTAGTGCCGCGTTGGCGGGGGGTCCGGTGAAGGGGGGCCGCGTGGTGGGCGAATCGGACGCCAAGGGTGCGTTTCCGAAATCGAACCCCAAGACGCCCCAGGACGTCCTTGCGACCCTGTACGCGCACCTGGGCATCGACACCGAGGCGCAGTATCTCACCGGCTCGGGACGCCCCGTGAGCGTGCTCCCCTCCGGTAAGCCGATCACCGAATTCAGTTAACTCGGCTGGGTGGGGAGTAACCAGGAGCCATCCCGTGGAAACGCAACGCCTCGGTTCTACGCGTGGAGTTGTCGGGGGATTTTTGTTCTTCTTCGGGGTCATCTTCGTGATGATGGCCTGGGGACAAAGCGCTCGTCAATTTCGCTGGCTTGAGGAGCAACGGCCGCAGGCCGCGACGCTGGATCCGCAGCAATTGCGGCCGGAGCAGGACGGCAAACTCCTGCACATCACCGCCCGGATCGATCCCAACACCCAGATGCACACCGACCCGGTCTTTGGTGTCACGACGCGGGCCTTTGCCCTGGTTCGCTATCCCTACGTTTACGAACGGCGGCGCAACGAGGATGGGCCCCCTTCCCCTCCGGCCTGGTGTCACCAGAAGGATACCCTCCTGGAGGGCAATCAGCCCGAGGCGGCCGATCCGTTTCGACGGGTGGTCTGGCGCTCAACCGAGTTGCGAGCCGGGGCCTACACACTCGATTCTCGGCTCGTGCTGAACCTGGTGCAACGTTGGAGCGGGACCAGCGCGCCGGACCATCAGGGGTCGGAAACACTGACCCCCGACCGCAAAGTCACCCTTCTTCTATCGACGATCGGCTACCAGAGACCCCGTCTACTCGCGGATGCCCCTAAATTCCCCCTGCCCAGGGGATGGAAGCACGACCCGGAGTATGCCTGTTTCTTCTCCGGGCAGATGCCGCCGGTGCCCGCCTTCAACGATCGGCGGGTGGATCATCACGCCGTCCTCTTTCCCAGCGAGGAGTATACGTTTCTCTGCACCGCCTCGGAGGGCGTCCTTCAGCCGATGCGCCAGGAACACGGAGGACTCTTTTTCGTGATCTTTACGGGCGCCGTCGATCGCGAGGAGGCATTCGACCGTGTCGTCCAGTGGGAAAGCCGAACCCGGATGTGGGGCGTCAGCCTGGGTGTCCTGCTTCTGGTGCTGGGCGTGGGGCTGATCGGCTGGCAATTGCGGCTGGAGAAATTGCAAACGAAGCCAGGCGAGGCAACGGCCATCGTGGAATCGGGTCGGGAAATGCCCTCGACGGTTCGTTCGTCCTGAGACGGCAAAACCCACCGAGGCGTCTCTCGACAACCAGGGTGAACGAGCGTTACAATGGCCTCTATTGCTCCCACGAGGCGTTGCATCCATGACCACACCCAAGCTTTATATCGAGACCGTCGGCTGTCAGATGAACGTGCTGGATAGCGAACTGGTCGTGGGGAGTTTGCGCCGGCAGGGCTACGAACTGGTGCACACGCCCCAGGAAGCCGACGTCATCTTCTACAACACCTGCTCGGTTCGTCAGCACGCCGAGGACAAGATCTACAGCGCCCTGGGTCGGCTGCGCGGCCACATGGAGCGCCACCCCGACAAGGTGCTGGGCGTATTGGGCTGCATGGCTCAGAAGGATCAAGAGTTGATCCTGCGTCGTGCCCCCTATGTCAACATCGTCTGTGGCACCGGCCAGCTGGCGCAGCTTCCCGCCCTCATCGAGCAGGTCAAGGCGACCCGCGAGCCTCAACTGGCGCTGTCGTTGGCCCGCAAGGAAGCGTCGCGCGAGGAGGTGACTGCCTCGTTTGAGAGCTACGACCCCATGCGTGACCCGTCGATGCGGCCAACGCCCTTTCAGGCGTATGTGCGGGTGCAGATTGGTTGCGACAAGTTTTGCACCTACTGTGTGGTACCCTCGACGCGGGGCCCCGAGCAGGGCCGCCACCCCGAACACATCGCCGCCGAGGTGAAACAACTGGCCGACGAGGGGGCTATCGAGATCACGCTGCTGGGCCAGACGGTCAACAGTTATCGCTACAAGTACGGCGACGGTCGGGTCGTGCGGCTCTCCGATTTGCTGGAGAAGATCCACGACACGCCCGGACTGGCGCGGATCAAGTTCATCACCAATTTCCCGCGCGATATGGGCGACGACCTGCTCGACGCCGTGCGTGATCTACCCCGGGTGATGCCCTACCTGCACGTGCCGGCCCAGTCGGGCTGTGACATCATGCTCAAACGCATGAAACGCATGTACACGATTGAATCGTATCGCGAGATGCTCGTACGTTGCCGTGAGAAGATTCCCGGCGTCGCCATCTCCAGCGACTTCATTGTTGGCTTCTGCGGCGAGACGGAGGAGTCGTTCCAGAAGACATGCGATCTGGTCCGCGAGTCACGCTTCAAGAATTCGTTCATCTTCAAGTACAGCGCGCGGGCCGGCACCAAGGCGGACGAACTGTACCCCGACGACGTGCCCGAGGAGGTCAAGAAGGTCCGCAACAACGAGTTGCTGGCCATCCAGAGCGAGGTCAGCCTGGCCGACCAACGGCAGATGGTGGGACGCACCGTCGAGGTGCTGGTCGAGGGGCCGAGCAAAAATGCTTTGAAGAAGGGCGAGACGAGCGGACCGACGCAACTGACCGGCCGGACGCCCACCGATCATATCGTGGTGTTTGATGGCAACCCACGGCTGGCCGGCCGCATCCTGCCGGTGACGATCCGCGAGGCGGCGGCGTTCACGCTCTTTGGCGACATCGTGACCGGCGAGCAGGTGGGGGCTGAAAGTCGAGAACCGCTTCCCGAGCGGCAGGGCGAGCGTTCGCCAGAGCCGAGTGAGAAGCGGTTCACATTGCCGCTGGTATGAGGCAGGGAGCTTACTTGACGTCGAAGTTCGCCGGGTTGGCCGAACCGCTGCTCACGGTCGACTTGAGCGGGGTGCTGGCAAACTTGCTGAACTGGTCGTCGATCTTCATGTAAGTGAGTTTGCCGGGGCCAGAGCCGGGAGGAGCGTCGATCCCCTTGGGAGCAGAGCTCATTTTCTCTTCGGTGTCCTTGGGTGCCTTCGAGACGCCGCCCGTTTTGCCAGGCATGCCAGGGCCACCGGGCACCACCGGCATTCCCTTGGATTTGGCGGCCGTGTTCAGGTGGCTGTTATCGATGAGCACCTTGCACTCGCCGATGGGAGCGGTGAGAACTTCATAGGTGCCATCGGCATTGATGACGCCGCCACCATTGATCTTCTCATCCGAGGCCAGGGCGAAGGTGATGTTGCCGCCCGTGAGGGGGCCTTTACCGGCCACCGTGACCTTCCCCTTGACGACAGTGCGAGCGTTGTTGCCGCCACAACCACTGGCAAGAAGGACCATACCAAGAAGCATCGAGAGGCCAAGCAATTTTTTCATGTTGAATCAGGGGGTGAGAAGGAAAGAAAGCGAGCCGAGCCAGAAGATCTGACTCGACTCAGTGTATGCAGGCGAGATTGATTTGGCTTACCAGTTGGTGAGGACTTCACCACCGTTGGGCGTCAGGGCCTGGTTCCAGGTGAGTTGGGGAATGGTTGCCGACACGTTGCGGACGCTACCATCCATCATGCCGACGAGGCAACCACCGGCGCTGAAGGCGGTGGCGCGGAACGACTCGCAGTTGGCATCGGTCGGGGTCTGCTGCGGCAGGCTCCAGGCACCGGGAGGAGTACCGCCAAAGGTGCCGCCAAAGGCATCCACGTTGCCAAACATCGGCATCCAGTCATAGTTCCACCAACCATGGCCCCAGAGGTTGCCACTGCTACCGCTGATGCCACCCCGGCAAGCGGCACGCTTTTCGGCGAAGCCAACGGTGTTCGAGGTGCCGTCGGGCATCGAGGCGAGCCGCGTGGAGCCCATGCAGCTCCATTCACGGCCCCAGGGGTGGCCCGGACGACCGAAGACACGGTGGTTGACGCCATAGCTGCTAACGCCCCAGCCGTGCGTACGCTCGCCGCTGGTCGGGTCGAGAGGTGACTGGAAGGTCTTGACCATGTTGGTGTGGACGTTGTTGTTGTAGACGCTGTTGCCCGCCTGACGGAACAGGTTCTCCTGTTCGATGTAGGGCAGCAGGAAGAAGAAGGCCGTGCCGGTCGCGCCCAGATAGGGGCCGCTGTACATGTGGCCGGCGTTGGGGTTGACCCAGTTTTCGATGTAGGCCGGAGGCAGAGCGCCCTGGCCCGCGCCGTCGGCGCAGGAGTGGCAGGCGAGAGCCAGTTGCTTGAGGTTGTTGCTTGATTGCATGCGGGCGGCGGCTTCGCGCACCTTTTGGACAGCGGGGAGCAGCAAGCCGATGAGGATGGCGATGATGGCGATAACGACGAGCAGTTCGATCAGCG
>ERZ1066117.1253-NODE-1253-length-13313-cov-30.787751_pt1 | contig 13313 bp, 12 predicted proteins | sample MGYA00382764_ERZ1066117 | MGnify/ENA primary metagenome ERZ1066117 (study PRJEB33369, sample SAMEA5778347) | biofilm metagenome | biome: Industrial cooling water; feature: Water cooling tower basin; material: Biofilm | place: United Arab Emirates | collected...
AGGAGCAACACTAATTTCTCGCTCTACTCTGTCTCATTCTTATTGACATATTCCGTTCCTGACCCAAATGCTCCGATCGGCAATGTTGGTCGTTCCCCCAGCATCAAGGTCTACGGCCGATCGGCAGGTAGCCGTACTGAGTTGCTCAATTCCAATCGAGCCCCTGGTTCAGGACTACGTTACCGGGTTCTGGTTGAAGCTGAAGACGATACTCAACAGGCTCAGGTGCGAACCATTGCTCCAGAGGCCTTTCCAATTGCTGTTCAGGGAAAAACTATGATGCAAGCAGGTGCTTTTGGCGATCGGGATAAGGCAGACCAGTTATTACAAACCCTTGTCAGTCAGGGTTTAATAGCTTCCGTCAAGACTATGCATGAGTCAAATTAAACAACTACCTCAGTAATTGCTTAATCCAGCGTTTGACAGGAGCAGGTAAAACCTTAGCCAGGATAGAGCGTAATTGAGACGGGGATGGTGGTGGGGTAGAGGTTGTACCTTGGGTAACTTCGCTCCCCTCCACCGCTGTATGATTGTCTGCTTTTACAGGTTCCGTCGTGGCATCACTTGCTTCACTGTTTGGTATTTCAGGATCACCAAAGGTAATACGTCTGACTGTTGTGTCGGTTGCAAATGCCTCCGGAAAATCTGGAATGGTCTGCCCATTCAGTAAAGGAGCCAAACATAGCGTTTGTGGTTGTCCTTTAATAGCTACCAGAGTGAGTCGATCCAGAGACGGTACTGGTTCTGGCGGAAAGTGGCATTCGTAGAGGGATGTAAACCCGATATGAGATAAAACGTTGTACAAAGACGGGCGGGTGAACCAGAAACTATTAGTGTTGTCGATCGATGACCAGAGGCGGTCTGCCCGTTGCTCTGCGGTCGAGCCTTCATCATGTTCCTGGTAGAGGCAGCCCCAGTAATCCTTACCCTGATAGGAAACAGAAACCTCGGGCTTCAAACTAATATGCGTGTCGAAAATGACAAATTCTGTACAAACTTCAGCAATTCGCTCCAAAAACTGAAACACATCTGGCGAATCCAGATGATAAAGAATACCCAGACAAAGCACAACGTCGAATTCCCCATACTTTTCCCGACTCAGATTACGCACATCGTCCAGATAGGCTGCGTAATTAGTCAAACCCAGAACTTCCCCGGCAAATTTTGCCTTTTCTAAATTGGCGGTACGAACCTCAAGCCCAACAACCTGGGCGCCTCGGCGGGCCAGTTCAATGCCATACAGCCCTTCAAGACAGGCCAGATCTAGAACCCGCAGCTGCTCTAAAGGCTTCTTCGCCAGATCAGCTACACATTGAACAAATCGCCTTAATTTACCTTCATCCCGCAGGACTGCTACATTGATCGTATAAATGTCATCTTTTAATTGAATATTGTGAGCAGTCCACTCCCCATATTGCTCAATAATTTGTTGACGTTTTATCTTGATCTCTTCGGCATCCATTAGAGATAAAAAGTAATATTTCACAGTTCATATTACATGAATATCCGTTTCACTCTGAGATGTATGCGCTTATTGATGCAGAAAAGTCTTGAAAGGCTTGATTTGCCTGAGTTTTTGCCGGAATAGGGGTAGCGGGAGGGGGGGCGAGTTATGGGATGCAACCATCGCCCCAATCGCTTCATCATGGAGTTTACGAGCCTCTGCAGCCGTCAACAAACTGCATGCCCAACACTTTTCATTGAGCGATCGCCCTATGCGCCTTTGCTCCCGAAAGCACCCCTATTATGCCTGAACTGCTTGTATCCACAGTGAGTAGCGCTAGTAATCTCAGGATAGTCAGATAGAGATAAGTGCAATTAATGGTTTCAGCGCTAACAAGACTTTCAGTTTTTTGATCGGCAATTAGTGTAAGTTTTGTGAGATAGAGATAAGTGCCGTTATCTCTATCTAAAATCCATCCCACTTTTTCTTCACCGATGAATTCATCACCTTCTGATCCTGTTTTGCCGATTGTTATCGTGCCAATTGAGGGCAGCAAGCAGGAGGAACCCCGACAACCAGAACCACCGGATCTCCGTCACTGGCAGATTGAGGAGTTTCTACGGCAGACCGGAAAATCGGATAATACCCAGCGGGTTTACCGGGGACAGTTGGTGAGGTTTGCTGCCTGGTGTGATAAGTCTTGGCTGGATGTAACCCCCAGTGATATTGGGAAGTACCGACGAGAGTTGAAGCTGAAGGGGTTGAAGGCGACCTCCGTCAACCATGCCCTCAATACACTGAAGGCGTTTTATGGGTGGTTGCGGCGGAGCAATGGGTATCCCGTGAATAAGCCGTTACCGACGGATGCGATCGACCTGGAGCGACAGCCGGAACTCCAGGCAGACCACATTGAGGCGGAGGACTTGAGCCAACTGTGGGCGGCGCTGGAACTGGAGGAGAAAACACGGGTGCGCGACCGGGCGATTATCGCGGTGCTCAGCCATGGGCTGCGGGCCTCGGAAGTGTCTGCGCTAGATGTGGAGCATTGGAACGGCAAGATTTTGAAGGTGCATCGCTCCAAGGGGCAGAATGTGTCGGAGGTGCCACTGAGTCGAGAGGCACGATCTTATCTGGAGGCTTACCTGGAGTGGCGACGGCAGCAGGGGGGGATGTTTGAGCCACTGCCAGAAAGCCCGATGTTTTTAGCGCAAGATCCAAAGAGTACCGGGAAACGGCTGGGCTACAAAGGGTTGCACCGGATGGTGAAGAAGTTGGGGGCGATTGCTGGGGTGGAAGATGTGAAGCCCCACCGATTCCGGCACACGTTTGGGACGGAGGTGACGCGGCGAGGAGTGGATCCGCTGTTTGGCAAGGAGTTGATGGGGATTAAGAGCGACAAGGTGTTTCAGCGCTACACCAAAGGGGTGTTTAAGCAGGCGGCAGCGGAGGCGTACTTAAGGGCGATCGGCGAGGAGGAGGAGGAGAAGAGTTAACGGTCAAGTGTCCTCATTAGTTCAAAGGAGCCTAAGGGAAACGTTTGTCCATTCAATAGGATTTCTATCAAATGGCTTCCAGGGTAATGTTTACGGGTTGTCATATCTGCCAGGGAAATGGCTTTACCGAGTTGTATTGTTTCCCTGGGCGCAAGTTCAACGGTCTTTAACTTAAAAACCTTGGAACTGGTCTTACGATTCGCTTTTACAAAATGAATCCGTAGATCAACCAACAGTTTCTGAGGTTGGGATCCTGTGTTAATGAGGTCAAAGGCAATGGAGATAGAATTCCCAATGACGACTGGGTTAGGGGTAATGCTAACCTTTCCAATCGATGCCGTCGCTCCATCACTAAAGCCTAGAGCAGCGATCGCTCCGGGATCAGCTCGCTTGACAGCCGATCGCAGTGCGTGGCGAATCAACCAGCGCCGTTCATCGGTTGCATTAACCAACCATTGCTGAGAGATTTCCACTAGTAAGGACGGATGATCCTTGCCGATGTCATTCAGATTATTGGCAACAGAACGGCGGACATAGAGTTCAGGATCATCTTTGAGCAACTCCAGCAATTCCAGGACGGGGTAGGGATTTTTCTGGAATTCTCGCAAACGAGGTGCCCAGGGCAAGCGGGGGCGAGTGCCTTCGGAGACTAGGCGACGTACATGGGCGTTGGAGTCTTGTGTCCATGTTTTCAGCCGTGCCAGGGTCGCTTCGGGATATCGTTCTAGAAATGGACGAATACTAAATTCAGCGGTAAACCGCTGCGTTAACTCATACTGAGCCTGCATCGAAATCTCAAAATGCTCCAGTCCGTATTTCGCAACAAACAGAACATGAGGAAGGTAGAGGAAAGGAGCCATTCCAGACTGTTTTGTCTCTTCGAGTTTCGAACCCAATGAGGCGTGCAGAACATCGGTAGCTTCTTCGTAGTTGCTGGGTAAATGATGATGGAGTGCCTCTGCGATTTTCCATCCTCGTGGCATCAAATCCAGGTCATCATATCCATCTCGTACCTCGTTCAAAAAGGCTTCTATAGCGAAGTTAGGAGATACCCCAGCAATCATTGCAGCAATTTTCTGGGGTATCTCGATTCCAAATTGATTTTTAAGGGGTTCAGCCAAAAACAACTCCTTCTGAGCAAACTCTTGGAATGGAGATGTTGAGGCTGGCTACTCTACTCCATTATTGTGTTTTGAGGATTGCCTAGCTTTCTCAATAATGCTGTGTATCTCTGCGTCTAATGCAGCTTGTTCTTGCGTTAGCCTGGCTTTTTCCACTCTTAAGCGTTTTGCGCCTTCAGGGTCAAACCGATCTCCAACGTAATTTGCAGGATTTTCCTCTGGGAAATCTTGAAAGTACTCATACATTTCGCCCATTGTTACATCCTCTTCAGTAGGTTTTTCTATTTTCTTCTGTCGCTAGCCTAACCGCAACGAACAATTTAGTTTTTTATAGACAGACGGCTATGCTTTGCATCTGGCAGGGCAACAAGGGGTGAAATGGACCCCGAAAACTGGACAGGGGGCTAAGCTCTGAACCACTCAAAACGTGATAGGAGTAGTTTATGAGCAACAAACGTAAGCAGTACAGTCCCGAATTCAAAGCTAAAGTCGCCCTGGAAGCCCTTCGAGGCGAGAAGACGGCCTCTGAACTGGCCAGTCATTATCAGGTGCATCCGACCATGATCAATAACTGGAAACGACAGTTGTTGGAAGGTGCGAGCAATCTGTTTGAGAAAGGCAGCGAGGCATCAAAAGACAATAGCGATCAACAAGCCCAGATTGACGAGTTGTACCGGCAGATTGGGCAACTGAAGGTGGAGCGCGATTTTTTAGCGAGCAGGTCAGCACAGTTGGGCTTCAAGAACGAAAAGCGCTGGTAGTGGCTGACCATGCCGAGTTAAGTATCGTACGGCAGTGCCGATTGCTAAAGGTGCCTCGTTCCAGCTTCTACTATCGAGCGAAAGAACCATCGGAGGACGAAACCACATTGCTGCGCTTGTTGGATGAGCAGTACCTGAAGACACCGTTCTACGGCAGTCGGAGAATGACCGTCGTGCTGCGGCAGCAAGGCTACCTGGTGAATCGGAAGCGGGTGCAGCGGTTGATGCGGTGCTTGGGGGTAGAGGCGATCTATCCCAAGCCTCGACTGAGTCAAGCGCACCCCGACCACCAGGTGTATCCCTATCTGCTGCGAGACGTACCGGTCACGCATCCGAATCAGGTGTGGTGCACAGATATAACGTATTTGCCGGTTGCTAAAGGACATTTCTACTTGGTAGCCATCATGGACTGGTTTAGCCGCAAAGTGCTGAGTTGGAGAATTTCCAACACCCTGGATGTGTCCTTTTGCATTGAGGCATTGCAGGAGGCGATTGCTTGTTACGGACCTCCGTTGATCTTCAACTCTGACCAAGGCAGCCAGTTCACCTCAAACCGGTTTACTGGTTGCTTGAAAGCAGCAGGTGTACAGATCAGCATGGATGAAAAAGGACGGTGTCACGACAACATCTTTATCGAACGTCTATGGCGTTGGCGAAGCCTCTCCCCTGGAGAATCGCTGAAGTACGAGTTGATCTACTTGATGGCCTTTGAAAATGGAAGACAGTTGAATCAGGAGGTTGAGAAATGGATCGATTGGTATAATCAAGAGCGTCCGCATCAAGCGTTGAATTACTGTACTCCTGATGAGGTGTACGAACAGGAGCAGACAGAAAATAAAGCCGCTTGAAGAGGACAGGGCGATCTCATCGTTTCAGAGCTTAGAGATCCCTCATAGTTGTCCAACTGACTGGGTCCATCTCACATCCGAAGCCCCACGCTGAAGACAGTTGTTGGGGGCATTCGCCTAGACCCCACTTGTTCCATGCTCATTAGTTCCACCTCAAAACCTCATAGCTGACTTTTCCAAGTTCTCGGTTCAGCTCATTGATGAGGTGGCGATATTCTTGGTGTCGCTGCTCGACTTCACTACCAAATTCTCCAAGACGGTATGCTAGGGTAGCAAAGATCCCAGCGGCCCAATAAATGTCTAAGATGGCGTCTCCCGCGCCTGGAAACAGAGCTAACGGCACCATCTCCCCAACAAGCTCTGCCAAATCTGTGCTAAGGCTCCTAAGCACTGCCGCTCGCGCAAAGAGATCCTGCGCTATTGCCGGTAATCCCGGCTGAGTCTTGAGATGCTCGTACACTGTATTCTCGACGGAGTCCATCGCCTCCATGTATGCGTCGGAAGCCATTAGGAAGTTCTGGATGTCATTGCCGCGTACCTTGTGTGTAGAACCCAACCTTTTTGCAGTGTGTATAGCTTCCTCGATCCGTTCTGGAGGTGAGAATGCCGCAGCAATGAGGGGAAGATCCCGCTTAAAGTTTCGAGCCTTCAACGCTGCTAATGCTGTTTGGTAAACCTTGTGGGTTTGTGTGACTCCCATTTTGGCAAAGAGGCTGCTTCTATCCGGGAAAGTTTGCTCGAACTCTTGACGGGCGTTGTGAATAGCAGAATCAAAGTGTTCCTGAATGTGTTCGAAAGCCTTGCCTTTCAGGTATTGTGTAGACAGCGAGGCACCAGCGACCGAGAGTTTTGCCAGCACCGGGCGATCCGTAAAAAATCTGGTAATAGGCCCTCGTTTATCAGGTGGATAGTCTGAGATATTGATTGTCTGGAATTTGATAGCTCCCTTGCTGCTTGCCTTATCAGGCTCAATACTCGCCCTCACTCTCCCCTTGAGCACCTCAGTCGATGTAGCTGTGCTACCAGTACCAGCGCTTCTCCTCGGCTCAAATTTTGAGTCCGCTTCCTCTCCGGGCTCTAGCGATGCCCCTGTCTGCGCTCCCGTTGCCAGTCTAGTCTCTGGGGCTGAACGGGTACCCGATGAAGTAACGCGCACGGACCGTGGCACACCTTGGCCTTTTACAATGTTGCGTGACATCTTCCGCAATTCAGGATGACTGCGGTAGAGCTCGTCGTACAACTCGATCACGTCTTCCGTGGTAACGATCGCCCGATCCCACTTTTTTGTGGCCCTGCCGCCCATTGTTCCCTTTTGGAGGTCGGTAGTTTGTTTGGTCCAAGTGGCGTGGAGTGACTTATCTACCGCAACACATGGTCCCTTCTCGTAGGAAAAAGCAGATTTGATATCCTGAAGATGCTCCCCGCCGACGATATGCGCGGCCTCCATCTTCCCTGCAAATCCCTGCTTCTTGATGTACGCACTAAGTTGATCGTACGGGCCGACCCAAGTGTCTCCACCGAGACTGGGAAGCTTGACGCTCCAAATGTCTCTCTTCACATGGACAGCACTAGACTTCCACGACCCAAGCCAATCTGGTGGCGACGGCGCGGGCACGGTAGGACGGCTGGTCGTTCGCTGAATCCTAAGTGCCACGGCAGACGTTCGATCAGCCTGCGGTGGCTGCACTCCCTGTTCATATTGATCATCAGGTTCTGCGATCGCCAATGTAGGCTGAACAGGGAGTGCAGGCTCCGATGTCGGGCTTGCTTGAGCATTACGAACAAGGATTTCCAACAAGTTTGGCTGTGCTTTAGCCCGTTCCATTCGCTGTGCCCAGAAGCTATCCATCTTGGCTTGCAGCATTCCCAGCCTTTCTTGCTCTATAGGTGTGATTGTGCCGTGCTGCTCCTTTAGCCGGAGTCCAAACGTCTCAAACTTATTCTGCTGGAAAGCTTCGTTCTCTATATCTTCCTGGGTTGGGGGGCGTTTAGGTTCCTGAACAGGAAACGGACGAGGTGCAAATTGCGACGTACTTGATGAGAACTGGGGACTTTGAGAGCCGGATCGGTGGACACGCTCGAATGACATACTCCCACCTCGTCATTTTTGTAGCTTTCAATATACAGCCATGAACCTCGAAACCGTAACCTTGTTTCTTCTCAATATTCTTCTATTTTGACGGATCGTGATCAGGAATTTGAAAAGCCTAACGCTCGTGGCTGACTGCCTGACAAAAGTAGGTGAAAGCTAGTAGCAGAAGAGTTTTGAGAGGAAAAGGGTAGAAGAACATGCGAGGCTAAAGTTACCACAACTCAGGCTCGTTGAATCATGTTCAGTTATCTCTATCTAAAATCCATCCCACTTTTTCTTCACCGATGAATTCATCACCTTCTGATCCTGTTTTGCCGATTGTTATCGTGCCAATTGAGGGCAGCAAGCAGGAGGAACCCCGACAACCAGAACCACCGGATCTCCGTCACTGGCAGATTGAGGAGTTTCTACGGCAGACCGGAAAATCGGATAATACCCAGCGGGTTTACCGGGGACAGTTGGTGAGGTTTGCTGCCTGGTGTGATAAGTCTTGGCTGGATGTAACCCCCAGTGATATTGGGAAGTACCGACGAGAGTTGAAGCTGAAGGGGTTGAAGGCGACCTCCGTCAACCATGCCCTCAATACACTGAAGGCGTTTTATGGGTGGTTGCGGCGGAGCAATGGGTATCCCGTGAATAAGCCGTTACCGACGGATGCGATCGACCTGGAGCGACAGCCGGAACTCCAGGCAGACCACATTGAGGCGGAGGACTTGAGCCAACTGTGGGCGGCGCTGGAACTGGAGGAGAAAACACGGGTGCGCGACCGGGCGATTATCGCGGTGCTCAGCCATGGGCTGCGGGCCTCGGAAGTGTCTGCGCTAGATGTGGAGCATTGGAACGGCAAGATTTTGAAGGTGCATCGCTCCAAGGGGCAGAATGTGTCGGAGGTGCCACTGAGTCGAGAGGCACGATCTTATCTGGAGGCTTACCTGGAGTGGCGACGGCAGCAGGGGGGGATGTTTGAGCCACTGCCAGAAAGCCCGATGTTTTTAGCGCAAGATCCAAAGAGTACCGGGAAACGGCTGGGCTACAAAGGGTTGCACCGGATGGTGAAGAAGTTGGGGGCGATTGCTGGGGTGGAAGATGTGAAGCCCCACCGATTCCGGCACACGTTTGGGACGGAGGTGACGCGGCGAGGAGTGGATCCGCTGTTTGGCAAGGAGTTGATGGGGATTAAGAGCGACAAGGTGTTTCAGCGCTACACCAAAGGGGTGTTTAAGCAGGCGGCAGCGGAGGCGTACTTAAGGGCGATCGGCGAGGATGAAAACTTGTAGATTGCCATGAGATAGCAGTCCGGTTCCAAATTGGGACTTGGCATACCCACTTACTCAATCCAGTTGAGACTAATGTTTGCCCATTTTCTGCCATCCTCTGTTGCCGAGATTCAAGATGTGGGGGCGATCACCCTTCTGGAAACCATTCAGCGTCGCACTGTCGAGGTGCCATTTCAGCAGGGGATAACGGCGGTCCTGACAGCTTATGTTCATTTCGCTCCCCATTTATCTTGTTTCCCGGATACTCCTCCAATTCTGCTGTTGCATGGCTTCGACAGTTCCCTGTTGGAATTTCGGCGGTTGCTCCCGTTGCTGGCAGGGAGCAGAGACGTATGGGCGATCGACCTCTTCGGGTCAGGGTTCACCGAGCACCCTACCCCAATCTCAGTTAATCCAGGGTCAATCCGGCAACATCTTCTGAGTATTGTAGAAACCTGGATTGGTGAACCGATTGTTTTAGTGGGTGCTTCTTTAGGAGGGGCCGTGGCGATCGATTTCACCTTACACCATCCTCACTGGGTGCGCTCCCTTGCTTTGATTGATAGCGTTGGTTTTTCTGGCAGCTTTCCAGTCGGACAATTTCTACCACAGGGACTCATTGACCTGGGTGCAGATTGGCTCTATTTCCGTAAGCGGGCTGCCCTGGCGGCGGCTGCAGTTTTACCGATGGTCAATCCGACGCTGATTGACGCTTTGCGTTGCTCATTCCTCCATCAGGAGATGCCTGGGTGGAAGGAGGCGATCTCCTCTTTTACTAGAAGTGGCGGGTATTCGGATTTAAGCGAGCGGATTGCTCAAGTCACCCATCCCACACTGATTCTGTGGGGCAAAGCGGATAATGTGCTAGGAACCGCTGATGCTACTCGGTGGCAGCGAGCAATCCCAGGCAGTCAACTCATTTGGATTGAGGAAGCGGGACATGTGCCCCACTTCGATCAACCCCAAGTTGTTGCAAATCACCTGCTATCCTTCATGTAACACGTTGAACATTAATCGCTGAAACGATACCTGCCAATAACCATCCGTTTTTGGGACTCTCGGAAAACACAACCAGGCTGAACGAGCAATCAGGGTTTGAGGGATAACGCCCAAGGTCACCGGATACAGATAACTTTTGAAACTAATCGACAGCTTTCGATGTTCTGCTGTAACGACTGGGTACCCCTCAGCAAGCACCTCATCTCTCAATACGCTCAAGCTCTTCGCGAACGACTCTGCGTAATGTTTCCTCTAAAGGTTCTCGGTTCTGCTGAATATGCTGACGCAAGGCTTCGTTAATCATCGTTTGATAATTTCCTCCACCTGCACTGTGAACTTGTTCACGAAACCATTCTAAAACCTCGTCATCTAAGCGAATTGTGATGCGAGTTTTTCCGGGTGGCGTTGGGTCAATCGCCCCTCGTTTATTCTGACTAAAATCAAATTCAGCTTCCATAATCATTCTTCCTCGTACTGCTGCCGTTCCTGCCGAGTTGCTTTACGCGCAGAGATGATTCGGATGTCATCGTCCCGCATGGTGTAGACAACTACCAAAACTCTTCGTTTGTGGGATTTTGCCTCAAGCTTCAAAAGCGTTCATCTATGTTGTTAATATCCGAATTATGCTTCGTCGTTTAGCCTAGTGCACTTCTCAAACATCCTCTTAAATTAATTTAAGTTGACGCTCAACAACTTCAGTACGTTAAAGTTTACTTTTCACCTATGCAAAAACCCAGAAAGTTGATTCAATCAATTTTGATTACCATACCTTTAATCTTCCTTTTATCTCAATGCAGTATTGGAAATCTTCTTCCTATACTAATTGGAAGAAAGATCTGGCTTAGTAATATTTCTATTGATTTAAAAAATGAAATAAGGCGTAACGTTAAGGCTAAAAGCTCTATAACAGATGCGAAATGGATTTTAGAGTTTAATGGATTTAAGTGTTCATTCAAGAAAGATTCTGAATCTGCAAATGCCTGGAATGTAAAGGAAAGAAGCAAGGATGGTGATTATCTTTTGTGCAGCCAAATGCAGTCCTATATAATCTGTGCGAAAACTTACACTGTCGCAATTTATTACATTAAAGGCGAAGTGACAGATGTTGATGCTGCAACTGGGGAATACTGCCTTTAAGCTATACATATCAATCCTCAGTTCATGCAGTATGGAAATCACAAAACAGTGATTATAGCAATTATTCAAATAACAAGGATAGAGATAGAGTGTGGTTTGATTCTGTGCGATCGTCTCTGCTGTTACGCTTTTTCCAGCAAACTACTGTGGTCCGTTTTTGGGACTCTCGGACATTAGGAGTAGGCTAAACGAGGAAATAAGGGTTTCAGGTTATACCCGTTGTCCCAAAACCTATCCCTCAATCTACGTCTCATAAACCATTTTTCGGTTGATAATGGGACATCCCTTCTGAAGGAGATGACTATGTTGGTAGGCTATGCGCGGGTGAGTACTGACGATCAGCATCTCCATTTACAACTGGATGCCCTCAAAGCGGCGGGTTGCGACAAGCTATTTGAGGATGTGATGAGTGGCTCCAAAGACAAACGCCCTGGGCTAACCGATGCCCTGGATTATGTCCGCGACGGCGATACTCTGGTGGTCTGGAGGCTCGATCGCCTGGGCAGAAACCTCAAACACTTGATCGAAGTGGTGGAATCGCTACAACAACGGGGGGTAGGCTTCAAGTCCTTACAGGAAAGCATTGATACGACCAGCTCCACCGGAAAACTGATCTTTCATATTTTCTGTTCCCTGGCCGAGTTTGAACGTCAGGTGATTCGGGAACGAACCATGGCCGGGTTACAGGCAGCAAGGGCCAGGGGCCGAAAGGGTGGACGCAGACCGAAGCTGACACCGCAGCAAATTGAGATTGGCAAGTCTCTGGCGGCAGACCCAAAGCGATCTGTGCAGGAAATCTGCCAGACACTGGGAATTGGAAAGATGACTTACTATCGTTACATTCACCAACCAAACGAGACGTGATAGTTGTAACGGCTCCGTTCACCCGCCACTAGTAACTCCCCGAACTTCACGAAGAGGCTCTGTAGGGTCGGCGTGCAACGGAACTGTTATACCTTTCGCTGTAAGGGCTAAACCTTTTTCGCTGCATCTGAGAAAAGAGGCTCAAATATAAGATTGAGTAAGTTCTACCCTTGTTCGATCTGTTCAACCAAAACCTTCAGCGCCCCCCTGCCATCTATCAAATCTCTCATACTGTTTAACCGAAGAACCATCTTATAATTGCGAGAATCACCACTGCCAAGATTGTTAATGACCATACAAACTGTAGGAAAATCTCCAAGACGAGAATATTCATTATGGTTGTCAAAAGCTTCGTTGCACTGTTCTTGTAAGTAATAATCAAAGGCCTGTTGTGCCTCAAGCTCTTTAAACGGAAACCTAATATAGTTGGGATATCCCCTTTCCCACAAAGAATCCCGCATTGCAACGGCTAGCCTAACTGAGTAGTTAGATTCGGGCTGGAACAGGTCAGCAACCTGGTAGATCTTTCCTGTTGCCAGGTCAAAAGTAATGGAGTGTTCGCTGGGCTGAGGGTATGCTCCGGGCATTGTGAAGTTTGAGCAGGAAATACTTACTAGTCTTCCTTCAGCAAAGTGAACGACACATTTCGCTGTTAGGGTGAACAACTCTCCTGGGTTTCGAGTAACATTCCGGCATCTATCTCCCTCCTGCATGGGCTCCAATACCCCCATTTTTCTCATCATTTCTTGTCGTAAACTCTCGTTCAATCGAGTCTGCCAAGCTGAGTCTGCTAGCCCAGATATCTGGGGATACTTCATTACACGGTTACAGTTTTGGCTAGATTGAATTTTATTGTAAATTTTTAACATAGCTTTCTTGGCAATCAATGCTGGTTCGATTCCATCGATGTCAACAGCTCCAGTAAGCTTGATTGGAGGAGTTGATGGAGTTGGTTCTAGAGATTTAGCTGCGACACTGACAGTCGGTGATGGAGAAGGAGTCGGAATAGAACTATTTGGGGGTATAGACGGGGCAGTGCATGCCGCAAGGAATAAGTGCGTTAACAGAGGGAGAACTTTGGAGTAACGCATGATTACTCTTGAGTACCTTTCAGATCGCGACATCTTCATTATTCTCCTGTTACGCACTTCGAAAAAGCTTACGGGACAACGACCTGCTTCACCCGCCGCTAGTAACCTCCTGTTCTCACTCAACTAACTTGATTGGGTCGGGTGCAAGCGGCTTGTGTACGCCCGGCACGGGCGTGAACTAATGGGGTGAAAGTCCCCTGTAGGAGA
>ERZ1066117.1258-NODE-1258-length-13248-cov-5.762147_pt1 | contig 13248 bp, 11 predicted proteins | sample MGYA00382764_ERZ1066117 | MGnify/ENA primary metagenome ERZ1066117 (study PRJEB33369, sample SAMEA5778347) | biofilm metagenome | biome: Industrial cooling water; feature: Water cooling tower basin; material: Biofilm | place: United Arab Emirates | collected...
CGGGCGAGTAGAGGGTCACATCCTCGGCGACGATGAGCGAGCCCGAGCCAGAGTAGCCCTTTTCGCTGCCCTGGAGCAATTCCAGCGGCGGCGTGAGCTTTTTCTTGTCACGGGTGCCTTCGTACCAGATCACCTTGATCGGCTCGGCGGCGCCGGGGATCGAAAACTCGAACGTCACCTTGGCCCAGGCCGGGAACGTCTCGGGGTTGTATTCCCCAGCCTCGGCACTGACGGAAAGCGGCGTGGTGAGCTTCAGGCCCATGTAGGGCATGTTGGCCGTGTGGCAGGCCATGTCGCCCAGGGCACCCGTACCGAAATCACGGTAGCCGCGCCAGGCGAAGGGGTGGATGCCGGGGGAATATTCCCGTTCGGGGGCGGGTCCGAGGAAGAGATCCCACTTCACATGCTTGGGAATGGCGCCCGATTTAGGCCGGGCGACGACATCGGGAGCCTGCTTCCAGAAGCCGGTGGGACGATTGGTCCAGAGGTGGACTTCCTTGACCTTGCCCAGCGCGCCCGAGCGGAGCAACTCCACCGAGGTGCGGAACTGATCGGTCGCCGTGCCCTGGTTGCCCATCTGAGTGCAGACGCCCTTGTCCTTGGCCAGTTGCCGTAGCAACCGCGCTTCGGAGACGGAGTGGGTGAGCGGTTTCTGGCAGTAGACGTGCTTGCCGAGTTTCATGGCCATGGCGCTGATGACGGCGTGGGTGTGGTCGGGGGTGCTGACGACGACAGCATCGACCTTCTTACCCAGCTTGTCGAGCAGTTCGCGGAAATCGAAGAATTTCTCGGCCTTGGGGTGCTCCTTGGCCATGCGATTGAGGTGGTTCTCGTCGATGTCGCAGATGGCGACGAGATTGCCCTGCTCAGCGGCCTGCATGCAGTCGCTAAAGCCCTTGCCACCGACGCCGATCGCGGCGATGGCGAGCTTTTCCATCGGCCCCTTGGGTTTGGTATCGTCCGCGGCCCGAACGCCGCCCGCCGCGTAGAATCCCGCCCCGGTGGCCAGAGCGGCCGAGAGGTGCAGGAAGTCGCGGCGATCGAGAGAGGTGGTCATGAGGTCAAGCTCCTTGGAAGAAAGTTTGAGAGAGAGCCAGGGACTAATCTAAGAATCTGGAAGCAGGAGAACCAGATTCGCCCAGAATCGCACGAGAGAGCCTGCCACGCGCGGGATCTTTTCGTATAACCTCTCAGGCTCAACAGGGGCCGCACGAACGAGGACCAGGGTATGCCGATTCGCGAAGAAGAGGTGGTGTTTGTCAAGCCACCCAAGATGGGTTTGCTGGAGCAGTTGTACATTCCCGCGGTGGTTGAGGGCCTGGCAACCACGGTCTCTCACACCGTGAGTGCCTTGTTTGGTTCGGGAAAACTGACGCAACAGTTCCCCGAGGTGGAGCCGAAATTGCCCGCCAACTACCGGGGCGTGCATCGGCTCAATCGCGACGACAAGGGACGTGTCAAGTGCGTGGCCTGCTACATGTGCAGCACGGCGTGCCCGGCGCACTGCATCGACATTGTGGCGGCACCGTCGCCGTGGCCCGATCGCGAGAAATATCCGGAAACGTTTGTGATCGATGAGTTGCGATGCATCTACTGCGGTATGTGCGAGCAAGCCTGTCCGGTGGATGCCATCGAACTGACGACCCTGTACGACCTGACGGGGCTTTCGCGCGAAGAGATGATGTTCGACAAGGAAAAGCTCCTGAGCGTCTTCGACGAGACGACCCGGCCCGATGCCAAGTTCCCCAACCCGGTCCGCACCACAGGCGGTCGTCTGGGCGTGGCCTCGGAACTGGCCGATGCCGGTTTGACTTCTTCTTCCACGGCCCAGAGTTGAGACCTCCCGAGTGGAATTCATGAGTGTTTTCGCGCAAACGCCTGCCGTGCCGGCCGATACGCTGGCAACCCTGCTGAATCGGGAAGGGCCCGCCCTGGTGCCCCTGCTTCTGGGGGCCCTGGCCATCTATCTGCTCCTGCCACGCCCACGTCCCTATCCGCGGGTCTATGGGGTGCTTTGTGCCCTGGCCTCGCTGGTGACTGCGGGCGTCTTCCTGCTTCGGCCGATGGGTTTCTCGCCCGAGGTGGGCCTGTTCTACGCCTTCTCGGCCCTGGCGCTGATCGGCGGGACCTTGCTGATCACTCAGGACAATGCCGCCCGTGCTGCACTATCCTTCGTGCTGGTGGTGCTCAGTACCAGCGGTCTGTTTCTGCTGCTGGCTGCGCCTTTCTTGTTCGCAGCAACCATCATCGTGTACGCAGGTGCGATTATCGTCACGTTCCTGTTCGTGCTGATGTTGGCCCAGCAGACGGGCTGCTCCGATGCGGACTCGCGGAGCCGAGAGCCCGCGTTGGCGACGCTCACGGGGGTGTTGCTGCTCGGCGTGGTGCTGTATGTGGTGCGGATGGGGCAGCCAGGTCCGGAATTCAACGATCTGCTCACCGCGATTGCCGCCGCCCGTCAGGCCGAGTCGAACGAGGAACTAAAGCAACTGGTCCAGACGACCGAAGGCTCGGGGCTGACCCGAACCCTGTTCAGCGATGCGGCCACCCGTCTGGAGAAAGCGGGACAACGCAAACTCTCCGAGCAAGCGATCAGCCTCGATTTCGACTGGTTGCAGATGGTGCAACCCGAAGAAGGACCGGGAGATCGGTTCAACCGGGCCAAGGCGATGGAATCGCTCGACCGGCTGGAGATGGTGATTGAAACCCGGATGCGCCAGGGGCTGACGGAGCCACGCCTGGCAACAAAGCATGCCTCGGGGCTAAGCGGCGCGGTCGGCGGCACGCCCTGGAATGAGGTTCGCCGCGACCCCAAAACCCGAGTGCCCCATTTGCCAGCGGAAAACACCGCCTATCTGGGCCGCTCGCTGTTCACGGAGTATCTGCTTCCGGTGGAGATCACCGGGTTGCTCCTCCTGGTTGCCACGGTGGCGGCCATTCTCATTGCCCAACGACCCACCGAGGAAGAAACGCCCTCGGTAACCGAAACCCAAAACCTGGCCACCACCCTGAGGAGGCCGTCATGAACGCCGTGAGCGTGGAAAGTTACCTGGTGGTGGGCGCGATTCTGTTCGCCCTGGGATTGATCGGCTTCATGGCACGGCGAAACCTGATCGTCATGTTTCTCTGTGCGGAGATGATGCTGCAAGGCGTGGCGCTCAATTTTGTTGCCTTCGCACGCTATCATGGCAACCTGCAGGGCCAGGCCATGGTGCTGTTCATCATCGCCGTCGCCGCGTGCGAGGCAGCCATCGCCCTGGCGTTGATCCTGATGCTGTACAAGCGGAAGAACTCGCTGGACGTGAGCCTGTGGCAGGAAATGCACGAGGCTGGCTGGCAACCGGCCGAGGACGAGGAACCTCTGCCGCCCTCGCCGTCGCCTGATCCGCTTCCGCAACTGACTCCCGCTGGTAAAGAGCCGACCCGGAAGGAAGAACCGTCGCATGTATAATGCTCTTTGCGCGGCCACGGAGCCGAGTCCGTCGCTGGGCGGTCTCTTGTGGCTGATCCCGTGTTTGCCCCTGCTGGCGGCGCTGCTCATCGCGCTTCTGGGACCGGTTCTTCGCGAACGCAGTCACCTGCTGTGCGTCGTGGTCATCGCCGCGTCGTTTGTGGTGTCGGTGATCGTGTTTTTGCCGCTCTACAGTGAAATCAACACGCCGCACGAGGCGGGCGACCATGCCCATCCGGTCGTGGTGCAGACCTATTTCCCCTGGATCCAGGTCAACCCAGGAAGCCCCGGTGGGGTGGATATCGGCATGTCGTTGCGCGTGGATGCTCTCACCGCCATGATGTTGCTGATGATCAATTTCATCGCCACTTTCATCGCGCTGTATTCGGCTGGGTACATGCACGGCGATCCGGGGTATGCCCGCTTCTTCGCGGCCGTGGCCGGTTTCGTCGCCGCCATGAATGTGCTGGTGATGGCCGACAACTTCCTGGTGCTGTACGCCGGTTGGGAAGGGGTGGGCCTGTGCTCGTACCTGCTCATCGGTTTCTGGTACACCAAGCCGTCGGCAGCGGATGCAGCCCGCAAGGCCTTTTTGGTCACGCGGCTCGGCGATGTTGGCCTGTTCCTGGGCATCCTGATGCTCTGGTATGGCACCGGGAGTCTGTCTTACGATGTCGTGTTTGCCAAGATTGCCGCGGGTGGCTTCAGCGATCCCTTCCTGCTGACGGCGGCGCTGCTGATTTTCGCCGGTGCGGCGGGGAAGTCGGCGCAGTTTCCGCTACATGTGTGGTTGCCCGATGCCATGGAAGGCCCCACACCGGTGAGCGCGCTGATCCACGCCGCCACGATGGTGACGGCGGGAGTTTATCTGGTGGCACGCTGTACGCCGTTGTTCATGCTGGTGCCCACGGCGCAGTTGACCGTTGCGGTGCTAGGTGGTTTCACGGCGATCCTGGCGGCACTGATCGCGCTGACCCAGACCGACCTGAAACGGGTGCTGGCGTACTCGACGCTCTCGCAACTGGGATACATGTTCCTAGGGCTGGGCTGCGCCACCAAGGCCGGCGGCCCCGGGTTGGTGACGTTCGCCGTGGTCGCGGCCGTCTTTCACCTGTTCACGCACGCCTTCTTCAAGGCGCTTCTGTTCCTGGCGGCCGGCTCGGTGATGCATGGTATGGGCCATGTGATCGACATGCGGCGATTCAGCGGCTTGCGACGGGTGATGCCGGTGACGCATGCCACCTTCCTGGTTGGGGCGCTGACGCTGGCGGGGTTCCCCCTGCTCTCGGGTTTCTGGAGCAAGGATGAGATCCTGGCAGCAGCGCAGCAGGCCAGCGAACAGGGGAACTACGGTGCGTCCACCTATTTCGCATTGCTCGTCGTCGGGATCGTGACGGCGTTCTTGACCGCTTTTTACACCTTCCGTGCGTACTTCCTGACCTTCTGGGGGCCACTGCGGGTGCCAGCCGAGGCCGACCACGCACACGGCGATCATGCACACGATCACGGGCACGACGGTCACGATAGCGGGCATGGGCACGGCAAGAAGCACATGGAGCGGGATTCGACGCACCCCAAGGCGAGCTACGAATCGCCATCGGTGATGACTGTGCCGCTGATGGTGCTAGCGGTGTTTGCGCTGGGGGTGGGTGCGTTGCTGGCGGGGCCGCACACGCTCAAGGCGGTGAAGGCGTTGTCGTTTGCCCACTTTGTAGAGGCGACGCCGGGCCTGCCGCAGGCCGATCCGCACCAGTACAACCTGAACCTGATGCTGCTGAGCAGCCTGGTGGCGGTGCTGGGGATTGGGCTGGCTTATGTGCTGTATGTGGTGCAGCCGAGCCTGCCGGGGCAACTGGCCCGCTCGCTGGGAGTGCTCTACCAGCTTTCACTGCACAAGTTTTACTTCGATGAGATCTATCGCACCTTGATCGTTCTGCCCTTGCAGGGGTTGGCCGCGCTGGTGTCCGGAGTGGACCGGCATGGAGTGGATGCCACGGTGACGACCACCGGACTGGCGCCCAAATGGCTCGGTCAGGCGTTTCGGCCCATGCAGAATGGGTTGGTGCAGTTCTACGCCCTGGCGATGGTGCTGGGGTTGACGGTGTTTTTGCTCGCGTTGGTCCGCTCGCTATGAGGACTCGATGAACGTGGAAGTCAACGCCTATCTCTCGACCGCGCTGGGCGGATTCGTGGTGCAACTCCTGCCCGAGGTCGTGCTGTGCCTGGCCGCCTGCTTGCTGTTTCTGGCGGCCACGTTCCGCATCCCCCGCGCCGCGTTCGGCGTCCTGACCCTGCTGGCCATCGCGGGGGCGGCCGTGGCCTTGATCGTGGTGCGGCAACGGGTGCCGTTTCTGGAGCAGGCGGGGGAGGCGGATCTGGTCAACGCGATGCGCTATGCCGCACCGGTGACCTTTACTCCCTACGCCCTGCTGTTCAAGAACCTGGCTCTTATCACCGGGGCGTTGCTCGTGTTCCTCGGTTGGGAAGAGGGGGGCAAGCAACACGCTGGCGAATACTTCGGTTGCCTCCTGCTCATCACCGCCGGCATCGGTCTGGCGGCGTCGGCCAACGACCTGATCACCCTGTTTGTCGCGCTGGAGTTGGTGAGCATCCCCACCTACATGCTCCTGTATGTACCTCGTGCCACGACAGCCTCGCAAGAGTCGGCCGTTAAGTATTTCATGTTGAGCATCTTTTCGTCGGCTCTGTTGCTGTTCGGATTCAGCTATCTGTATGGCCTGACGGGAAGCATGAATATTCCGAGCATCGTGGAGACGCTCTCCAGCGGTCAGACCGTGAGCCTGGGCGGAGGCACGGCCGCTCCCTGGCGTGGCATGGTGCTGGTGGCGCTGGTCATGATCGTTGCCGGTCTGGGGTTCAAGGTCACTGCGGTGCCGTTCCACTTCTATGCACCTGATGTGTATCAGGGAACGACCACACCCGCGGCGGCGTTGCTCTCCTTCGTGCCCAAAATCGTCGGCTTCGCCGCCCTCATCAAGTTGCTCGGCTTTACCGGCGGCGAGGGCACCATGACAGCCCTGGGAACGCAGGTGCCCGTGCTTCTGTGGATCATGGCCGCCGTCACCATGACGCTCGGCAACATCCTGGCGCTGTGGCAGACGAATCTCAAGCGATTGCTGGCTTACTCCAGTGTCGCACATGCGGGCTACATGCTCATCGGTCTGGCGGTGGCACCCCGGCTCGCTGCCACTTTAGGAGGGCAGACGGCGGCCATCGGTGGGGTGGAGGCCACGTTGTTCTATCTCGGGGCCTATGGCGCCATGACGCTCGGAGCCTTCGCGGTGTTGCACCTGCTGTCGCAGAATGGCCGTACGGTCGAGAATGAGGACGATCTGGTCGGGCTGGGCAAGACACACCCCGGCATCGCCTTGGTGATGACCCTGTTTCTGCTGAGCCTCATCGGCATCCCGCTTACGGCTGGCTTCACCGGCAAAGCGCTGCTGTTTTTCGAGGCGCTCGGCGTCAACAGTGGCAAGCTGGAGGGGCTCACGAAGGATCAACTGGCGCAGGCGGCCGAGCAGGCCCGACTCTATGGCTACCTGGCGCTAATCGGGGCGATCAATGCCGCCATCGCGGCGTGGTATTACCTGCGGATCCTGGCGGCGATGTATCTGCGGGAGGCGATCGACCCGCTGCCGAAACTGAAGCTATCGCCCGCCGTGGTGACGGTGGTCCTCTGTGCCGTTCTGACGCTGACATTGGGCGTCGCGCCACGTGTGTGGTTGGATCCGGTCCAGCAGGCCGTGCGTACCAAACCGACTGTGCCCGGTCAGGCCCGGGCGGCTGAGTTGCCTCATGATCCGGTGGCCCAGCGCTGAGCCGGCGACCCTGCTGGCGCACTGGCCCCGTGGGCTGGGCGAAGCGAAGCTATTTCTCTCCAGCGGACTGAGCGCGGCGTGCCTGTGGCGTGTTGGCGAGAGTCTGGCCCTGCGCGCGATGCCGGTAGCCCAGTGTTCGCTGGAGGTGATGCTGCAACGGCATCGCTGGATGCGGCAGGCGCGCTCGGCCGGACTGAGCGTGGTGCCCGATCTCATTCCGCACAGCCAGGGGGGTACCGCGCTGGTACATGGCCCGTGGATCGTCGAGATGCAACAGTGGATGACCGGAACGGCCGACCTGGAAGAGCGACCCCAACCGGTACGTGTCCAGCAGGCATGCCAGACGTTGGGGTTGCTGCACCGCATCTGGCAGCGAGACTCGCAGTCATCGGCGCGAGCACCCGCCATCGAACGCCGACTGGCCGAATGCCGCGACGCGGAACTGGAGCGCTGGCGGGAGCGGTCGTGGCGTTTGCAGCCGTGCCTGGTGGACATTCACCGGGAGCATGTGCTGTTTACCGGGCAGCAGGTGAGCGGGATCGTCGATTATGCGACGGCACAGTGGGACATCCCCCATGCGGATCTGGCACGCTTGCTGGGCAGCCTGGCCGAAGACGACGAGGCACTCTGGCAAACGGGGCTGGAAGCCTACGCGCAGGCGGCCCCATTGCCGGAGGTGGAACTGATTCGGCGGCTAGACCGGGTGGGGGCGTGGATTGCGCTGCAGCGCTGGGAGCGTTGGCGTGCCGCGGGACCGTTAACCCCTGCGGCCCAGCGGCGCTGGGAGCGGCTGCATCGCCGGGTGTCGACATGGAACCGGCTCGCGGAGTAGCAAAAGGAAACAGGCAAGCCCCCGCGAGGAGTGCTTGCCTGTAAAAGGTGCTCAAGGCACCAAGAAGCGAACTTACTCGGCCTTGGGAGCGTCGCCAGCTGGGGCCGCAGGAGCCTGGGCTTCAGGAGCCGGGGCGGGGGCCGGCTCGGCAGGCTTGGGGGCAGCGAGCGGGGCGGGGGCCGGAGCCTTCTTCTTCTTGGCCGGGCGGTCGCCAGGCTTGACGAATTCGAGGAAGGCCGTTTCGCCGGCGTCACCCAGGCGACGTTGCGAGCGTTTCATGATCCGCAGGTAGCCGCCCGGACGATCGGCGTAGCGCGGCGCGATCTCCGTGAACAGCTTCATGATCACCTGCCGTTCGTCGGCGTCCGCAGGCTTGGCCTTGCTGGCCTCGGCATCTTCGGGACGCACCTCGGACTTGGACGGCGGGCCGAGGCGAGCGAGCACCATGCGCCGCGAGTGCAGGTCGTTCTTGCGGGCCAGGGTGATCAGCTTTTCGATGAACGGCCGCACGGCCTTGGCCTTGGCCACGGTGGTGATGATCCGCTCGTGGCGAATCAGGGCCAGGGTGAGGTTGCGGTACAACGCGGTCCGGTGCGTTGAGTTACGGTTGAGTTTGCGGCCGGCCTTCAGGTGGCGCATGGTCGGTTACTCCTAGGAATCGCGACAGGCTCAGCGCTTGCCGGCGGTGGGAAGTTTCATGCCCAGAGACAAACCTCGCTCGGCCAGCTTTTGCTTGACTTCGCGGAGGGTGGTGTCGCCGAAGTTACGAACTTCGAGCAACTCTTCATCGTTACGCATCACGAGGTCGCGGACCGTGGTGATGCCTTCCGTTTCGAGACAGTTGGTGGCCCGGACCGAAAGATCCAGTTCGGCTAGGCTCTTGTTCAGTTCGGCTTCCAGCGCCTGCATCTCTGCCGAGGCAGCGGCCGACTCGGCCACGTCTTCCAGGCCAATCTCGGGGCCGGGTTCGGCGTACTGGATGAAGGGGTTGAGGTGCTTGCGAAGAATCTTGGCCGCCTCGACCAGGGCCATCTGAGGGCTAACGGTGCCGTTGGTCCAGATTTCGAGGATGAGTTTGTCGTAGTTGGTCTTTTGACCGACGCGGGTTTCCTCGATATCGTGGCGAACACGGACCACGGGGCTGAAGCTGGAGTCGACGGGGATGACCCCGATCTCGCGCTGGTTGCCGGCGTTTTCTTCGGCAGTGCGATAGCCCCGGCCATTTTCGACGGTCATCTTGACAACGAAGGGGACATCATCGGTGAGGGTGGCGATAATGTGGTCGGGGTTGATGATTTCGACGTCGGCGTCGGTGATGATGTCCTTGGCCTTGACGACACCCTTTTCGTGGCGTTCGATGCGGATTTCGCGCGGTTGTTCGCTGGCGTTTTTCACGACGAGCGACTTGATGTTGAGGATGATGTCGGTGACATCCTCAACGACGCCGGGAATGGATTGGATTTCGTGCTGGATGCCCTGGATCTGGACGCGGGTGACGGCGCTGCCTTCGAGGCTCGAGAGCAGGATCCGCCGCAGGCTGTTGCCCACGGTGACGCCGAAACCACGCTCGAAGGGTTCGGCGTAGAACTTGCCGTAATGGTCGGTGAGCGTGGAGCGTTCCGACCCGACCTTGCTCGGCAATTCCAGTCCACGCCAACGAATACGCATAGCAGGGATCTCCCAGGTAGGGTCTTGGACGAGGGCCTCGGGTGAGGGAGGGTGTAAAGGAAGCTCCCGACACACCAGTCAGGACGAGGGCCACGCGAAGAGAGCGTGGACATCCTCGTCCTGGGGAAAAACACAAACGCAATTTAGCGCGACACAACTTCGATGATCAGCTGCTCGTTGATCTCTTCGTTGATGCGAGGATCGACATCCGAGCGGCTGGGCAGGCGCTTGACGACGCCCTCACCAGGGTCGTTGTTGATGCGCTCCAACCAGTCGGGCACCGGGACGTTGCTGTCGATGAGCGTCTGACGCACCAGGGCGGGGGCGTTGCGCTTGCGCTTGCTGCCCTCACCGTTGGCCTGCCCCTTGCGACGCGATCGCTCGCGGACCTTCACCGCGATGACATCGCCCTGCTTGACAAGCAGGCTGGGGATGCTGCAACGCTGACCGTTCAGGGTGAGGTGCCCGTGCAGCACCAGCTGACGCGCCGCGGCGCGGCTCGTCGCAAACCCCAGGCGATGGACCACGTTGTCCAGGCGGCGTTCCATCAGCGTCATCAGCACTTCGCCGGTGTTTTCCGGCGAGCGTGAGGCCAGAGCAAACAGCCGACGGAACTGGCGTTCCATGACGCCGTAGAACCGCTTGAGCTTTTGCTTCATGCGCAGACGCAAGCCGTATTCGCTGGTCTTGCCACGACGGTAGCCGTGCATACCGGGGGCGACGTTGCGGCGATCGATCGCGCACTTGGGCGATTCGCACCGGGTGCCTTTGAGGTACAGCTTGATGCCCTCGCGGCGACACATTTTACAAACAGGATCAGTCGTGCGTGCCATTGCTCGCTGGTTCGCCTCGCTGGTTGGCTCGGGGGTACAGGGTTCGGATCAAACGCGCCGCTTCTTGGGGGGTCGGCAGCCGTTGTGCGGCAGAGGAGTCACATCCTCGATCGCCTTGACAGTCAGGTTCGAGGCCACGAGGGCGGTGATGGCCGATTCACGGCCTGAACCAGGTCCCTTGACCTTGACGTCGACCTCCTTGAGGCCGAATTTCAGAGCCTTTTCGGCAGCCACCTCGGCGGCACGCTGAGCCGCGAAGGGGGTGCTTTTGCGGCTGCCCTTGAAGCCGACGGCTCCCCCCGAGGAGGAGCAGAGCACATCGCCGTTGGTGTCGGAGATGCTGACGATGGTGTTGTTGAAGGTCGCCTTGATGTGGGCGATGCCCTTGCTGACGTTTCTTCGCTGCTTGCGTTTCTTGCTCTTGGCCACGTTGCCTCACCCCCAGAAAGCAGGCCGACGGGGAGAGAACGGCCGATGGCGTCCTCTCCCCGTAGACCGGCCACGATCACCGCATTTCCTTGACACTCTTCTTGCCCGCCACGGTCTTCCGCGGTCCCTTGCGGGTACGGGCGTTGGTTTTCGTTCGCTGGCCACGCACCGGCAGACCACGGCGATGCCGCAATCCACGATAGCAGGCAATGTCACGCAGACGCGCGATATTGTTGGCGATTTCGCGACGCAGTGGCCCTTCGACCGTGAATTCCCGGTCCAGCAACACCGCGATTCGCGCAATCTCTTCGTCGTTTAGTTCCTTGGCCTTGCGCAGCGGGTCCACTCGCGCCTTCTCGCACAACTCCAGCGACGTCTTCGGCCCGATGCCGTAGATGTACCGCAACGAGATGTGCGTGGCCTTATCGTTTGGCAGGTCCACACCCAAAATACGCGGCATGATCCGCTCCTTCTTAGCCTTGACGCTGTTTGTGACGAGGGTTCTCGCAGATCACCAACAGCTTGCCATGGCGGCGGACCAACTTGCACTTCTCGCAGATCCGCTTTACGCTTGCTCGAACCTTCATAGCTCCCGACGCCTTTCGGCTGATGGTCGTTCTGGGAAAGATTGTACTATAACAGCCTCCACGGGGACCGACAAGGCCACGGCACGATTTTCATGCCCTCGACCTGGCGACACTGCCGTGGGCTCACTCGAAATCCCCGTCGAAGAGGAACGGCATCTGCCAGATGTCGTCGGGTCCGGGCGTTTCACCAAAGTGGGCGGTCGACTCGTGGGAGAAGGGGGCGATGGCGGGAATGCCCGCCTGCTGCAAACGAGCGATGCCCTCGGGACTCAATTCATTGTGGGATAGATCCAGGTGCTTCAAGCCGCGCGATTGGGTCGACTCCGCGATCAGGGCCGCCCCGGTGTCGCTGACCCGACCGTGACGCAAATCGAGCGTCTCCAGCCGACCTAGCAACCCGGAGTCGATCAGTTCGCGAATGCCAGCGTCGCCAAAAACCGTAAAACGCATCCGCAAGTGTTTGAGAGAAATCAGATGCGGCGACCGGGCAATGGCTCGAAGGCCCTCGAGGGTAAGGGTGATGCCGTTGCTGCCGACCTGGGGATGCAGCAACAGGTGCGTGAGATTGCTGAGCGACGCATTCTCGGCGAGTACCTCCAGCGGATACTCCTCGTTCTGGTAGAAATGCAACAGACGCAGATGCGGCATCGGTTGCTGGAAGATGGTGTGCGCGTTTATTGAGTATGCGTTGGTGATCAATTCCTCCACAAGCGGCATGCGACAGACCCACTCGTGGACCTGCTCCCCGGAAAGATTGCTGTGAATCGAACAGACCTCGCCGTAGTTTTCGTCGAACGTCCAGCCGTATTGCAACGTCCGCAAATGAGCCAGTCCTGGCCAGTGTTTCAGAGCCTCGAAAATGCCGAACGACGGGGAGCGGTGGCGCAAATGCCGTAGCCAGGGGGGCAACAGCGTGGTATCGGGTGAATAATCATATGGAATTCCCTGGAAGCCACCAATGAACAACCGACGTATCTGCCATGTCGATGGACACATCACAAACTGAGCCGCCAACTCCAGCGACAGATGCGCGAGGACGGCCTCGGCCGGGATGCCGCGTACATAGCGCACGGGTAGCGGCTGCGGGAACGGCAGCTGAGATTCATTGTAGGGATCATCGTTGTTGGCCAGCGCAAGCCAGGGGCCAATCCAGGCGGTCTGGTGCTGGGCGATGAGTTGTTCGATGCGCGCTTGCCGCTGCGGATCGGGGGCCGTCTCCTGCGCCAGTTGCAGACGGATGAGTTCCGCGCGGGCCTGATCGGCCGGGTTAGGCTGTTCGCTCAGCCAGTCGGCGTAGGCGGCGTAGGAGGCCAGATCGTCGGGATCTTCGAGGATGGCTCGTTCGAGGGCATCACGCAGGCCCGTCGCAGGGGGCAAGGTGGATGAGTGGGGCGGAGTGGTCTCGAAGTAGCCCTTTTCGAGGTGTTCCTGGATAAGGCGAGTCACCCAGCGTTGGGCCTGTTCCTCGTTGGCGACCGAATGCGTCTCGGTTCGGTCCTGGCCCCCCACCTGACCCTGAGCGAGATGAATCGTCGTCCCTTGCAGATCGATATGCCAGTATTTCATGGTCTGACCACGATCGAGCGCGAAGGTGCGCATGCGGGAGCCT
>ERZ1066117.1259-NODE-1259-length-13247-cov-5.650091_pt1 | contig 13247 bp, 8 predicted proteins | sample MGYA00382764_ERZ1066117 | MGnify/ENA primary metagenome ERZ1066117 (study PRJEB33369, sample SAMEA5778347) | biofilm metagenome | biome: Industrial cooling water; feature: Water cooling tower basin; material: Biofilm | place: United Arab Emirates | collected...
GTTGAGACTCAATCGACGTATGCGACGGAGTTACGAATCATCCATCGCGACGGGAGCCTGCGTTGGCACCAGGCGCGTGGTCAGATTCTTTACGACGCCGAGGGGAAACCGATCCGCATGATGGGGATGGCCCAGGATGTTACGCCCCAGCGAGAGTATGCCGAACGCCTGGCCGAAGCTCACCGGATTGCTCGGCTGGGAGGCTGGCGCTGGGAGCCCTCTCGGCAACACATCGTGTGGTCGGACATGCTCTTTGAACTGTATCATTTGCCTCCGGAAGAAGGCATCGATCTGGATCGCTTTCTCAGCCGTCTCCACCCCGACGACCAGGCGCTGATCCATGACCGGGTGAGAAAACTATTTGGCGGGCTGAACGAGGACTCCCGTGATTATCGGATTGTGCTGCCCGACGGTTCGGAGCGGTGGGTCCATAGCCGAGCGCGAGCCTTCCGCGATCCGGAGGGCCGACTCATCTACGTCGAAGGGATCGACCAGGATATCACCGAACGCAAACAGGCAGAAGAGGTCATCCGCGACAGCGAGGCACGCTATCGACTCTTGTTCGAATGCAACCCCCACCCCATGTGGGTTTACGATCGCGAATCCTTCGCCTTCCTCGCCGTGAACCAGGCTGCCATCGCCAAGTACGGCTACACGCGCGAAGAGTTTCTGGGCATGACGATCAAGCAGATCCGTCCCCCTGAGGATGTCCCCGCTCTGATCCAAAGCGTGCAACAGGTGACGGATGGGTTCTCTGACGGGGGAATCTGGCAACACATGCTCAAAGATGGATCATTGATTTATGTCAACATCACGGGCTACGCGATCGAGTTCCTGGGGCGACCGGCCGAACTGATCCTCGCGCTGGATGTCTCCCGCCAATACGAGGCCGAGCAGGCTCTTCGAGAGAGCGAGGCCCGGCTATTGCTCGCGCTCGATTCCAGCCGGATGGGAACATTCGACTGGGACCTGGCCACCAACCGCGTCATCTGGTCTCCCACGCATTATGAAATGTTCGGCTATCCGACCGACGATTTGTTTGAGGTAAAGTATCATCACTTTGCCGATCGAATTCATCCAGAGGACCGTTCTCGTGTCGAGGCAGACCTACAACGAGCGATGCAGCGGACCTGCGAATATAGCAACGAATGTCGAATCGTTCTGCCAGATGGACAGATCCGCTGGGTGGCAGGCCGGGGGCGCTTCACCTACGATGCCGAAGGACGGGCTATTCGCATGATCGGCATCGCCCAGGATATCACCCCGCGCCGTCTGGCCGAGGAGGAGTCTCGGCGTGCCACCCAGCAGTATCGACTCCTGGCCGATCACGTGGCCGATGTGATCTCGTTGCAAGATCTGGAGGGGAAGTATCTTTATCTCAGTCCGTCGTTTGAGCGACTTAGCGGTTATCGGCCCGAGACGATGATTGGCCGATGCAGCGATTCGTTGCTCCATCCCGAAGATCAGCCCGCCTGGGCCGAGTCGCTGTCGCGCAGCCTGCGTGGCGAAACCTCGCACCTGGAATGTCGCATTCAGCGGGCCAATGGCCAATGGATCTGGGTAGAGTCGATCAGCAAGGCCATCATGGAGCCGAACCAGTCGGTGCAAAGCATCCTGGTCTCCACGCGCGACATCTCTGCACGCAAGGAACTGGAAGCCAAGGTGCAGCAGGTGCAGAAACTGGAGGCGATCGGTCGGCTGGCAGGGGGAGTCGCGCACGATTTCAACAATCTGCTCACGATCATCAATGGGTGCTGCGAGTTGATGCTGGGCGACCTGGCCGAGAGCGACCCACACCGGGAGATGCTCAGTTCGGTTCTCCGTGCTGGACAACGCGGATCGAGTTTGACCCAGCAATTGCTGGCGTTCAGCCGACAACAACTGCTCCGGGTGGAACTCTTTGACCCCGCCATGATTGCGCGCGACATCCTCATAATGTTGCGAAGGCTTATTGGGGAAGATATCAAACTAATCGATGAACTACGCCCTGGCCTGGGGCTAGTGAAGACCGATCCGGGACAGTTTGAGCAAGTGCTGATTAATCTGGCGATCAATGCACGCGATGCGATGCCCCGGGGCGGCGTATTGACCATCTCGCTGGATCGTGTCACGATCGGAGCGCACCACCTTCGCTTTTCCCCCAAGGCTCGCGAGGGCAAATACATCCGCCTGGTCGTCAGCGATACCGGCGTGGGAATGTCGCCGGAGGTGCAGGTCCGCCTCTTCGAACCATTCTTTACGACCAAGCCCACCGGGCAGGGTACCGGTTTGGGGTTGGCCACCGTGCATGGGATTGTCGAGCAAAGCGATGGCTTTATCGTGGTCCACACCGCACCCAACCGAGGGACAACGCTGGAGGTTTACTGGCCCCATTTTTCGGCCACGGATGGCCGCGAGCCGGAACACCAGCGTGAATCGGCTGCGAGCACCGCGTGGACTGGCACGATCCTGCTGGTGGAGGACGACCCCATCGTGCAACTCACCGTTTGCTCGACACTCGAGCGACTGGGCTATGCAGTCATCACGGCGAACAGTGGTCGCAAGGCTCTGGAACGGATTCAGGAGAAAGCACAGCGACCCGAGGTGGTTTTGACGGATGTGGTAATGCCTGACATGAGCGGCCGCGAACTGGCCGAGCAATTGAAGCAAAAGTATCCGGAACTCAAGGTAGTGTTCATGTCGGGCTACACTCCCGATGCGATTCTGAGGCACGGCATCGCTCAGGAGGAGGTCGCCTTTCTTCAAAAGCCGTTCACCCGAGAGATGCTGCAACGAACACTACAATCGCTGCTGGGGCGACACGGCGACGAGACACCCGCCGGACCGGGCTAGGATTCCTCGGGCCAGACAATCTCCAGCAACCCCTCCGGGATGGAGACGCTCCGACCTACGGTGGCCTCGATCCACTGACGCGGCATCGTCGGCCAGTTTTCTTCCGGTCCGTCGGCGTCCCAGAGATGAACCTGCACGGCCAGGCAGATGGGGCCGTGCTGGATGAGCGGCCCGGGTAGTTGCTCCAGCGCGCTTAGCAACGGGTGGCAGTTGGTCGCATCCAGACCGGGCGGCTCGCTGGCAATCCAGAAACGCCTCTGCGTGGGTGGTTTCAGCGCCACGAATAGGGTCACGAGCCGACCCGCCTCCGGGGCCAGTTGGCCAAAGGCGCGATCGGCCTGTTCGACCACCTGCTCCAGATACTGTTGTAGCGCCGGCAATGGCGAGGCAAGCCGCTGCTGGATCTCCTCGTCCGACTGATAGAACACCACCCGCGCGAGCCGAACGGCCTGGGGCGGCGTGTACGGCTCGGACACGGCTTCGGGCACAGTTGCGGGCACCGGTTGGGCGGTTTCCGCCTTCGCGGGCGGGGCGGCAGGCTCCGCCGTCTTGCCACCAAAGAGACGCTTCCACAGGCTCATCCGCGTCTCCGTTGAGGACCGACCTCGGGATTCACCCACGCCGGTAGATCGGTTCCTGCCAGCCCGGCCAGCAGGTTCTTCGCGCAGATCTCGGCCATCGCGTTGCGTGTGCCGGTCGTCGCGCTGGCGATGTGCGGCGCGACGATCAGATTCGGCGTCCGGAACAGCGGGCTGTCGGCCACGGGCGGCTCAGGATCGGTCACGTCCAGCCCCGCCGCGAAGATGACGCCCCCATTGAGTGCGTCCATCAGGTCCTTCTCGACCACCACGGGACCGCGTGCCGTGTTGATGAACACCGCCGTGCGCTTCATCTGCGCAAAGGCCGCGGCGTTGAACATGCCGCGTGTGGCGTCGTTGAGATCCGTGTGCACGCTGACAAAGTCCGACTCGCGCAGCAGAGTCGCGAGGTCAACCTTTTTAGCGCCAAGCACCCCCTCCGCCTGAGCGTTGGCATACTGATCGTGGTAGATCACGTTCATATCCCAGCCCATCCGGCACCGCTTGGCCATGGCATAGCCGATGCGTCCCATGCCCACGATGCCGATCGTCCGCCCGACGAGATCCTGGCCAATATGGCCGAGCGGTTCCCAGGTGAGCCACTTGTTGGCCTGACCGTAGGCGTGACCATCGACCAGACGGCGAGCGGCGGCGATCAGGAGGCAAAAGGCCATGTCGGCGGTGGCATCGGTGAGGACGCCCGGAGTATTGCCCACGCAGATGCCGCGCTGAGTGGCGGCAGGGATGTTGATATTATTAAATCCGACGGCGTAGTTGGAGACAACGCGTAGTTTGGGGCAGGCGTCGAGCAACTCGGGATCGATCCGATCGGTGAGCAGGCTCACCAGCCCTTCGCACTCGGCCGCCTTTTGCCGCAGAATCTCGTAGGAGGGCGGCAATGGTTCGGGCCAGACCTCGGCGTTCGTGTTGGCGAGGATCAAATCCAACCCGGCGGTGGGGATCTGCCGGGTGACAAAGACACGTGGCTTACTCATGGAACGCCTCGGTGAATCGCAGGATGAAGGCTATCGTTTTACGACCGTCGCCCACTACCGGGTAGGGGACTCTTTGTTCCCTCGCGTGCCACCTTTTGCCTGAGGTCGGTTCCACACTCGTCTTGTTTCCTGACGTGTGGCTTGCTATGCCATGCCCATCCAGGGAGGGGCCGACCGATGGGCGTTCGTTGGCTACCACTTGTCCTGCTCTTGAGCGGCTGCGTGGCTCCGCAGTCGGAGCTTGAGCAACGCCGGGTTCAGCTTCAGGCCGACGGCATCAAGGCCTATCGGCGTGGTGGCTACCGTGAGGCGCGTCAGCACTTTGAGGCCGCGCTTCAGTTGCGGCCGAACGATGCCGACGTTCTGTACAATCTCGGGCGGACGGCGGAGAAGGAGAACAAGCTCGACGAGGCGAACGATCTGTTTCGTCGGTCGATCGTCGAGCAACCCGACCACTCCCCGGCGCGGCAGGCACGCACGCAATTGCTTAGCCGTACCGGAAAGCGCGAACAGGCCGACCGCGAGGTGCAGGCCTGGCTGGTGGACCATCCGAATAGTGCCGCCGCCTACGCCGAGGATGGCTGGCTTCGGTTGCAAGATGGCGACCTCGACAAGGCACGTGGTCGATTTCAGCAGGCGCTCGATCGCGACCCCAAGAATGTCCGTGCTCTCAATGAACTGGGCCGCATCTACGAGCGAATGGATTACCCCGGGCGAGCCGCCGAGCTGTATCGGCGCTCGCTGGTCCACCAGGCCGACCAACCCGAGATTCGCGAACGGCTCAATGCGCTGGTGAAGGCCGGCGTGAGCACCCCACGACCCGACTGAGTCACTTGTGTTGCCAGCGGTCTGCCTTTTCGAGCACCTTGCGCGGTGCCTCGCCTTGCAACCATTTCTTCGCGGCCTCGTCGGCCTTCAAGTGAGCGTCCCAGAACGCAATCGACAGGGCCAGAATCGCACGGTGATGATTGGGGTTCCGCTTCTCCTTGTCGCCGGGCAACGGGCGATCACCAAAGGCCGAGTGCTCGGCTCGATCAAGCACCAGTTCATACTTGTCGCCGGCCGGTAGCGCCGGAAAGACCGCCAGGCGGGACTCGACGGTCGCACTGCCGACGGCGGCGGTGTCCCGGGTGCCCGTCATCAGCATCCACGGAATCGCCACACTCTTGAAGGCCGCTTTCGGTTCGCCACGCTCCGGCGCGTTGGGGCTCATCATCAAAGCGGCCTTGATCCGTTTCTCCGTGAGTCGAACTCCCAGCGGAAAGCTTTGTCCGCTCACGGCCTGGGTGGTCTGGGCACCAAAGGAATGACCTGACAGGCCGACCCGCTCCAGATCGAGGCGTCCGGCCAGGGGATGCTTCTTGTCGGCATTCCAGCGTTCCAGTTCATCAAGCACGGCGGGAATATCGCGTGCCCGAAGCAGTAGATTGCTCGCACTGGCGGCCTTGCGAAGGGCGGCGAGACGATCGGCAACCGGGACATCTTTCCACACCTGTTCATCACTGCCTGGATGCTGGACGAACACCACGACGTAGCCACGTGATGCCCAGGCATGTCCCAGGTAAGGGTTATTCTTGCTGCTGCCGCCCAATCCATGACTAAAGAGAATGACCGGGGCCGCCTTCCTCTCGGTCGGCAGGTAGACTCGCACCGGCAGATCCCGCTTGCGTTTGGCGTCGCGGACGGTCTCGTCGAGTGTGCGGGCGATAAATTCGTTTGCTGGCGTTGGTTCATACCCCGACCAGCAGGGTGCCACCAGCAGGAGAAAAGCCCATCCGAACAGAAGTCGCTGCGTCATGTCATCACCAGGGTAAATCGGGTTTCTCGTCCACTGCTAAACGAACCGGACGGATCGCGACTCTGTACACCTCGAACCGGAGCAACGGGCTCTGGCTCGGCGAAGAAGCACGCGGTCGTGACTTTATCGCCTGGGTTGGCTTTGCCAAAGAGTCGCAGGCGGAGCGTCGCGGAAGGGCGGCAGAAGTCGCCGAAACGGTTGAGTTGTGGGTTCAACCACCCGATTAGTAACCCCCAGAGAAAGGATTCTCGACCCGCCCACTTCAACCATCACAGGATGTAGACCATGAAACGACTTGCCCTTGCCAGCTTCCTGCTGGGTGCTGCCATCGGTCAGGCGCAAACAAACGTCGCCTGGTCGCCGATCAGCACGCCGGCCACTCCAGTCACCACGCTGCCGGCAGCCCCGGCCACCACACTCTCCACGGTGCCGGCTCCCAGCACGACCACGTTTGCCCCCACGGCCCTGCCGGCGAGCACGTTTGTCGAGACGCAGCGTGGCCTGTTCGAGAGTGATCGCGCCTTTGATGGGTTCATCGGTCCGATTACCAATCCCATCCTCACCAAGGATCCTCGCTCGCTGACGGAAGCGCGGGTACTGTTTGTACACAACGAAATTCCCCAGGCCAACTCGGTGCTCGGCGGAGGCGACGCCCAGGTATACGCCATGCAGGTGCGGGTCGCCCTGACCGATCGTTTGACGTTTATCGCCGACAAGGACGGCTACCTGAGCCTCAACTCGCGCAACGTCAACTCCGACGGGTTCCTGAACCTCGGTGCCGGTCTGAAGTACACGCTGATTCGAGATGTGGAGAATCAGTTCCTTGTCACCGTGGGTGCCATGTATGAGATACCCACTGGCGAAGCCAGCGCGTTCCAGAACCACGGCAGCGGCGTGGTTACCGGTTTCGGCGTGGTGGGTAAGGAGTTCGGCTGCTGGCACGTCGTCGCCAACGCAGGCTATCAGTTTGGCCTGCAGGATCGCCAGAACAGCAGTTTCTTCTACGGCCAACTCCATATCGACCGGCAGCTGTTCGGCTGGCTGTATCCGTTGGCGGAAATCAACTGCTTCGCGTACAACTCTGGGGGCGATCGGCTGCCCAACGGACTGGGCGAGGGCGATGGCTTGCTGAACCTGGGCACCCAGGGCGTCGCAGGCAACGTGTTCGTGACGGCTGCCCTCGGCCTGAAGGCTCGGTTGTCGCCGAATGTCGAGTTCGGTGCCGCCTGGGAAACGCCCCTGGGTCGCAAGGACATCATGCTGCAACGGCTCGTCGCCGAACTGATCTTCCGCTACTAATCAGTTCCGTTACTCGCTCCCTTCGGCCGACGTTCACCTCTTCCGGGAGGCGAAGGTCGGCCGGGGTCGTTTTTCGCCCCGTGCTCGCTAGAACAGGCTCATGGTTTCCACTTCCCGCTGGGCGAGCACAACCATGAGCCGTTGGCTGCCGATCTTTCTGCTTCTTCCCGGACTCGCACACGCCGGTCTGCATTACTCGGGCGAAACCTTCGCTCCCCTACCCGCACGCTCCAGTGGGTTTCTGCGCGACCATCGCGTGCTGCTGAATGTGTCGCGGGCCAACCCCACCACCCCCCTGCGAACGCGCTACCTGGCCGAGGTCGAACGGCTGCGGAAAAGCGATCGACTTCAGGCCGACGAGGCCGCCGATCTGGGCGCCCTTTATCTGCGCCTGGGAGAGCCGGCCAAGGCGTTAGCCGTGCTGCGCCCCGCCCAACGTGCAGAGCCGGGCCACTTTCGGCTCACGGCCAATCTGGCCACAGCCCACCACCGAGTCGGTGAACTGGCATTGGCGGCGGCCCATCTGGAGCAGGCGGTCAAGCTCGCCCCCCCAGCCCTGCGCCCGGCCGAGATGCTCCATCTGCGGCTGGTGCGGCAACGGCTCCGCGAGCGCCAGACGGGGCTGGACGACCTTTTCGGCGTCAAGTACGACGATGCCCCCTCGCTGCGCAAATTGCCTGTCGATGCTCTGGCTAATCTTCAGCAACTGGTGCTGTGGATGCCGGACGATGGGCGCCTGCTCTGGCAGCTGGCCGAATTGATCGGCACCAACGGTGACCGGGCGACCCGGGCCGCGATTCTGGAGGGCTGCGTGAGCGAGTTCGAGATGCGCCAACCAGAACTTCTGGCCGCACGCAAGGAAGCACGAGCGCTGGTGCAGCGTGAGACCGACCGTCGGCCGACGCGGGAGGACCACGAGAAACACGGCGAACGATTCCGTATGCGTTCGCCGCGAGCGCTGATGACTCGCGCAGCCCTGGATACCCTGCCACCCATCGACGAGCGCGGCATCAATCCCCTCATCTGGGAAGTCCTCAACGAGACAATCGTCGATCGGCGTGGTCGGCCTCAGTTTCACCGGCACCTTCGCCGCCTGGAAGGACTGCAGGTGACGGTTCACGGCTACATGCAACCCGTCGGCGATGGAACGGATCTCAATGTGTTCTTGCTGATCGAGAATCCTGTGGGCTGCTGGTACTGTGAGAATCCGGAACTGGTGCAGATCGTGCTCGTGGAACTGCCCGAGGGACGCAATCGCCGCTTGACGCGCGAACCGCTGACCGTGACGGGCAAACTGACACTCAACGCGACCGATCCGGAAAATTTCTTTTACACCCTGAAGGCGGAAAAGATCGTGGTCGCCCCGAGCGAATAGGCTCTTGGAGCATTCCTGGTTCGCGGAGAGGGTCTATGACGGAAGAACCGAAACGCGGTATCCTTATTCGACTCGCCATCCATGGACTGGTCCCCGTTGTGGGTGGCTGTGCCGGAGTCGCGGTCGGTGGGGCCGCTGGTGGCTTCGTTGGCGTCGCGGTCGGCGAGGTGGTGGAAAAGGTTGTCAAATTCTTCGGTCACCGCATTGTCGAAACCTGGGCCGACTGGTTCGCGAAACAACCACCCGAGGTCCGCGAAAAGGCGTTGCTGGAACTGGCGGCCACCCCACCGGAAGAGGTGCGAGCCGAGGCAAACCATCTCCTGCTGGAAAAGCTGCCCGACGCCTCGCCGGCCGATCGTGAACTGGCGCTTTCGTACCTCACCCTGTTGCCTGGGGCCGTGGATCGCGTGCTGACCCGGATGCCCGATGGCGGACGCAGCGTGCCGGCCACCGTCACATTCGCGGCTCCGAATCTGCTGGGCATGATGCCGCTGCATTTGCCGCCGTTTCCGATCGGGCAGGAGCTAGCCCAGACGCCCTATCGCCTGGATGCCATTGTTGGATCGGGCGGTTTTGGGGTCGTCTATCGGGCGAGCCTGCCCACCCTCCAGCATCTGCCACTGGCCGTCAAGTTTTGCCTGGACCCGGCGATGGCGCAGACGCTCCACCGCGAGCGTGGTCTGCTGGAACGCCTCATGCGTGCCGGGGGCGAAAGCTGGTCGCCGCGCGTCGTGCGACTGTATGGCTACGATCTGGAATACACTACGCCCTACCTGGTGTATGAGTACGTCACAGGTGGCGATCTATTACAACATCTGAATGAGCGACGGGGCGCACTGGGACGCGAATTGACCCCGGACGAGGTGCTGGACCTGATTGTCCAGATTACCGAGGCGCTGGCGTTCGTTCATGCCAAGGGACTGGTACATCGCGATCTCAAGCCGGCCAACATTCTTGTCGAGAGTGGCGTGTTGAAACTGGCCGACTTTGGTCTGGGTGGGGTGACTGCAGACTCGGTGATGAATACCCGGATGAATTATGCCGAGACGATGGCAACCCTGTTTCGCGGCGCGGGTACGCCGTTGTACATGGCACCCGAGCAACGCCGGGGGCAACCACCGGATCCTCGGCACGATCTCTTCTCGCTGGGGGTGCTGTGGTATCAACTACTGGTGGGTGACCTCACCCGCGAGTTGCACCCTGGCTGGGCCAAGGAGTTGCTGCATCACGGTGTCCCCGCAGGACACATCCACGTACTCGAACGGTGCGTCGGTTGGTGTGCCGATCGCCCCACCGATGCCAATGCCCTGCTGCCGTTGTTGAGCGAATTGCGTCAACCAACCCCGGTCGAACCGCCGACCGCAACCGCTGTCCCGTCCACGCCGCCGCAGAGCGAACTGAGACAGGCACTGCTGGGCAACCTGTTACGCGATCTACACCGGAAGTACCGCAAACGCGAGGAGTTGCAGGCCAGCAAGGACGACTGGTTTCAGCATGGCCTGACCGCCGGAGCGGTGGTTGGAGTCATCGCTTTCTTCATGGTCCGGACCAACTGGGTGCTGATTGGGTTCCTGGCGGCCCTGGCAGCCCTGGTGGTAAGCGGGTATACCTGGGTGGTGGCTTCCAACAATCGACATGAGCACGACGAGGCAGTGAAACGGCTGATCGAGCAACTAAGCACCGAATTCCCCGATCAGATCCGTGAGTGGGGTGGAGTGGCTCTGCTCCACGATCCCCCCACGGTCGCCACGCTCGAACGCCAGTTCAGCGAGAAACCTGAAGCTCGCTGAGTCGCTCATAGACACACACACGAAAGCCGGCGACCAGATGCATCCGGTGGAGCCGAAACGTGCGCGACGAGCGCAACAGCGGAAGCAGTTCCCGGTGGGCGGCGACCAGAATCTCGGCCTCAGGGTCTGTGGATTCCCCGGGCACCTCGACCGTGAGCACGCGATCGCAGGTCGGCTGTTCAAGCCACTGCGTAAAGCCCTCGCGGTTGTCCCGACCTGCTCCGTGAAAGCCAAACCAGCGCGGCTCCAGTCGCCGGGTGCTGCCCTCAGCCTGGAGAAAGGCCCACTCGGCCAAGAAGCGCACCGGAGTAGAGCCAAGCACGACCACTTGCGATTGCCCCCGCGATTCGGTGACGAGCAGCCGGGCCAGTTCCGCCTGACTGGGGGAGGTCAGCCGTGGCCCGGCGACGGGGCTTCGACGCCCATCCAGCGCGTGGGGCACGAGCATCGCCAGCACGACGGCGCTTCCGAGCAGACTCGGAATAAGAGCCACTTGCCGCCACGATTGCGCCACCGCCGAGGCCAACCCCATCAACCCCAGAGCCGAGCCGATCCAGGCGACGGGAACCCAGGTGCAGGCGAAGCGTTCCTGCTGATTGGGATGCTTGCACACCAGAAACGCGCCCAGTAGAGCCAGCACAAAGACCGCAGCGGAGCCAGGCCGCATCCGCGCGACGAAAGCCAGCCCCAGCAGCAGCCCCCCCAGGGCGACCCAGGCCAGGGTCGTCGAGGGGTGGTAGTCCACCGGCAACGTGCGCAGGTAAAAGTCGACCCCATCGAGCAGCGTCCGATCGCTTCGCGGCCCGTTCATTGGACTCACGTACCACAAAAAAGTGGTGATGTGTCGCGGCAATGCCATGAACAGGGCCGCCGGAAGCACGTGCCACGCCACCAGGGCACGCACCCGCGGATCAAGCTGAGCGACGAGAGCGCGGCTGAGCCAGGCCACCCGCAGAAACACGAGCACATACAGGAGCCAGACGGCATTGGTGGGCGGCGTGAGCCGCACGCCGAGCACCGGTGCGGGCTTGAGAAGAGCGACCACGGCGATGGCCAGAGCAAAGAGCGCCAGCCCCAGATTCCACGGCGAGAGCAGGTCGCGAGCCTGCACCGAGCAACGCAGATGAGCCACAGCCCAGAGCGCGTAATCGCCCGCACGTCGGACCATTTCGGTGGTCCCCAGCGCGAGCAAGACCATCAACCAGTAGTTATACTTGGTAACGAGCAACGCCGTGAGGCAACAACCCAACCAGGCCCACGCACGAGTCGTATCGCGCTGAGCGGCCAGCAGATACGCATGCAGGCACAGGAGTGTCAAAAAGACACCCATACTTTCGATCATCAGATCGACCGCGAAGCCACGGTGGATGGGGCTGGCGAGGAGAAACAGGGCAGCGAGCAATCCTGCGATGCTGCCTCCCACGGGCAAGCACCGCCGCGCAATCGCAAAGGCCAACCACGCACTGCCCGCCCAGGCCATCGCGCTGGGAAGCACCGCCCAGCGGATATCGTACCCGCCCACGGTCATGAACAACGCTGGCAGCAGGTAGCCGCCCGGAGGCCACACGGCCAGCGCCACGAGATGCTTGATGAACCGTAACGCGTGGCCCTGTCGCAGGTCGGCCGCGAGTTGCAGGGCGGTGACATAGTGGGCGTTGCGATCGTGATGGATGCTCCACCAGAGATGATCGGCCTCACCCCAGAAGCGACCAAAGACGAGCGCCGCGACGAGCAACGATCCGAAAGCCACCGCGATGGCCACAACTCGGCGCATGAGCCACTCCCTCCCTGGCCTGGTCGGCGAAACAACCGTCGCGGTTTTACCCTGCCAGGGAAATCCGATACAAGACCGCTTGTGGCTCAGCGCGACCCGCTTGTCGGCTTCGTCTCCTTCTTCCAGTAATCGGGCAGATCCTTCTTCGTCGCCCGGACGATCTCGACGATCGCCTCGCGGTCCTCGTCACGCAGATGCGCGAACGCTTTGCCACGATCCTTGCCCGATAAAACCTCCCAGAGCCGAAGGTAAATCCGCTCCTTGGCGTCGGGCGGAAGCCCCTCGAAGGCGCGGGAGTAGATCAGATAACTGAGCGGATAGCGAAACAGGCGCGTCTTCAGATCGAACGTGCGAAGAGTGCGGCCCCTGGCGTCAAAGGGACCACGTGCGGCAAAATCGCGTGCAAAGGACGAGGTTCCGGCGATCTTGCCTTCCAGACGGGCCTCCTCCGAAAACAAAAGATACTCCACCAGGGGCTCGCACGCCCACTCGATCCGCCGGCGGATTCCATCGCTACGCTCTTCGGCTGGCAAGTCTAGCGCCTTGTTGATGCCGCGTTGCTCATGCAGGGCCATGCGAGTAAACAGATTGGCGCGGACGATGCGGTTGTGCCCCTCGCACTGGTGCTCCAGAACCATGAGCGCGATCAGATCGCTGTGCTCGCTGGGGTACTCGCCCACCGTGAAGTAACGCTTCAACTCCGTGACGTTCACCCCCTCCATCGGCTCCGGATCGCGGTGCCGCTCAAAGGTTTTGTTGCCCAGGTGGATTTGCTTGCCGCTGGTACCGGTGACATACCAACCGCC
>ERZ1066117.1260-NODE-1260-length-13246-cov-5.391706_pt1 | contig 13246 bp, 14 predicted proteins | sample MGYA00382764_ERZ1066117 | MGnify/ENA primary metagenome ERZ1066117 (study PRJEB33369, sample SAMEA5778347) | biofilm metagenome | biome: Industrial cooling water; feature: Water cooling tower basin; material: Biofilm | place: United Arab Emirates | collected...
ATGTTCTGTACGATCGCGGCTTCCTGTCGTGCTGGGAGGCGAAGACCGGCAAGCCGGTCTACGAGCGCAAACGCCTGGGCGGCAGCGGCTTCACCGCCTCGCCGATCGCCTACCGCGACCACCTGCTCTGCACCAACGAGGACGGCCTGACCTTCGTCATCCCCGTCGGCCGCGACTTCACGATCGCCCAAAAGAACGACCTGGAAAAGATGACCCTCGCCACCCCCGCCCTCGCCGGCAACACCCTGCTAATCCGCACACAGGAAAAACTGTTTGCCATCCGAGAATAAGAGCGTGAAGAGCGTTAACCTCGGAACACACGGATTCACACAGATAAAGACAAGCAGAGCGATCAATTCATCATCGGGAGTTGATCCGTGTTTTCCGTGTGCTCCGTGGTTAAGCGCTTTCTCGCTTCCCGCCGAAACGGCACGATGAGCCGGCACACGGCCCTGCCCACCGGTGAAGCGAACCAACGCGAGAGCAGACCAACCAAGCAGGTCGTCCGCGACGCGGGAGCAGTGAGGAAGTCCCGAAAGAAACTCCTTGCCGGCGAGGGCAAGGGCATGTAACTTATTTGATGGTGTGCATAGAACAGGATGCCAGGGGAATTCGATGGAATTCTTGACGGATTAGGTGGCATCGATCCTATCTGATCATGGTTTGGTGGAGGCCCAGCGTGTGAGCGAGCGAAAGCGGCCCGACCACAGCCGGCTTCCGAAGGGGCGTCGCCCGTACCGAGTGGAGTCGCGGCCGTCCGGCAACCCGCCCAAGTGCCCGCAGTGCGGCGGTCGGACAGTCATCAAGGCCCCAAGCGGCGCGTGGCTGGCGTTCTGCCCTGCATGCCGTCAGGTCGTGGGGTGAGCCGCAGACGCCGAACCAGGCGTTGCACCTAACACCGGCCGCATGTAGGCTATCCCGGTTGTGTAGCCACCTGAACGGCCGGTGCGGGTGAGCGTGGTCGTTCGGCGGCGGAGGGCGTCCGGCGGTGCAGACGCTACGACAGTACGAGCGGGTTTGCGTCCATCAACTCCTCAAGCCACCGGGGGCGTACGACGGGTGGGGCGTCAACCAGCGACCGCCGCAGGTCGGGGACGTGGGCTACGTGGTAGACATCCTCCACACGGCCGGGGTGCCCGACCGCTACGTTGTCGAGATGTTTGAGCCGGACGGCGAGACCATCTGGCTGGTTGACTTCGCGGGGTCAGAGCTTGAGCCGGTAGAGTAGCGCAGACGCCGAATCAGAGTTCGGCCGCGGAGACAGGGGGAACGCCAATGTCGTGGTACTCGCGCCCGCTCCAGCCCGACGACCTCGAGTGGCAGCGGGGCTTGCCGGCTCCGCAGTTCCGGCCGGGCCAGGTGGTCCGGTCAGTGGTCGGGGACGGCCACCCGCCGGTGCGGACCGAGGTGGTTGGTCCGGTCGCCTGGTTCGGCTGGCACTGGGTGCGGGGGTGCTGGCTGTATCGGCTGGCCCTGTCCGGCCATCGGCGGAACCGCTGGTACGCGGAGTCTTCGCTGGTGCCGGCCGCGGAGCAAAGCCACGCCGAACCGGACGCCACAGCGGACGGCGGGGGCTGACAGGTTTTCCCAGGTTCATAGCTCTTGCGGTCCCCGCAGCCGCTGAGTTGGGTCGTTCGGCGGCGGAAGGCGAGGGGGGCAATGGTCCACTGGCACTACATCGGGTTCATCGACCCGCGGCGGCCAATCGACCTTTCGCAGCGTCCATGCCCTCCGTTCCCGGTTCGCCCCCTGTCGCCAGAACGGGTCGCCCGGCTGGCCGCGCAACACGGAGTTGTGATGGGGGAGGAGGTGGTGGATCTGGGCGGGTACCTGCTCAGCCACCTGGGGAGCTTCGGGGCGCTGCACCCGTTCGAGGCCGCGCTGGTCGCCGAGGGGTGCATCGTCCTGTCCGAGATGGGCATGGTGGTGCAGCCGACAGAGGCGGTCGCAGCGTACGACGAGTTCGTCGCCGAGTAGGCGGCAAGGCACTCCTAACCCGGCGGCCCAGTGGACCGAGGCCGGCTTTGCTGCCCCGGCCACCGATTTGTGTCATTCGGCGGCGGAGGGCTTTGGCGGTGACAAGCCTCGCGGAACTCAACGAAATCGCGAAGGGGCACACCGACTTCCACGTCCTGTCGTTCGACGGGCACCGACTGGTCGTGGTAGGCAGTTTCGACCTGTGCTACTACCACGGCGTCGAGGTGCACTTCGTTGGGGTGGACCGCATCAACCTGCCGGTGTGGTTCCACTGGCCAGAGTTCACCGACGAGGGGCCGATCAGCAGCCCGTGGTCCGGCGTGGAGAATCCGCGGCGGTTCGTCATCCAGGCGGACTGCGGGCGACATGAGGTCATTGCCGAGGGCGTTGAGGTCGTTGTCGGCATGGTCTACTACTACGACCGCGGGTCGCTGCTCCAGCCGGGCGAGCGGATCGCGCCTTGGGTCAAGCGGACAGACGCCGCCCCAGACGCTGCAACAGACAATCAGGCATGATTCGTTTCTGGGACTTGGGTCGTTCAGCGGCAGAGGGTCTTGGCGTCGTGCTACATCAAGCTTGGAGTGACGGCAGCTTCTTCCCAGTGGTCAACCGCTCGGCCCGCGCGCTCGTCGAGGGCAGCGCGGTGGTGGTGTGGTCGGTCGAGGCGGCGAGTTGGGCCGAGGCAATGGCTCGCTACCACGAGTGGCGTCGCTGGGCACCGTACTGCCCGATGGACGACGACCCCGGTGCGTACACCGCTGAGCAGGAAGCCGAGGCGGCGACGCTACTCGCGGACGCCGCCCAGAAATGATGAACGAGTGAACAATCGACTCGCTTGATCGCTTCTTCGTGTGCAGGGTGTACGGGGGCCGATGGCCTGTGTGGCCCTCCTCCCGTCCCGGCATTTGTGATGGCTCCCTGGCGAGTCACAGGTTCTCGGCACCCGCTGGCGTCACACGGTCCGAACATCAAGGTCAACGGGCGACGTGATCCACGTTAGGATAGGAGCACGAACACCCGCACACAGTAAAATCTGTTCGCCATCCGTGAGTGATACAAAAAGCAGGATGCTCTTAACCACGGATAACACAGATGCACGCGGATAAAGACAGGAAAAGCGATCGATTCTCCCATCCGGTTTTGATCCGTGTTTTCCGTGTGATCCGTGGTTAAGGTTCGTCCACCACTCTCCCGCGATCAATAAGCCCAGCAGGCGCAGCTCAACGACGGGGGCGTTCCACGGTCGTAGCCGCCGTAGACCCCCACGGGCGACCAGTCGGGCCAGACGGGTAACGGCGGCGGCGCGAGGGCGGCGAAGGGGCCTGCCGCATGAACGACCTGGCCGCCCACCACCGTCAGGACCGATTCCAGGCTCTTGATTTGCTCCTCGGGCACGTGAAAGTAATCGTCGCAAAGAACCACCAGATCCGCCAGTTGGCCCACCGCCAGCGTACCACGCACCGCGTCTTCGTTGGAAAACCATCCCGCTGACTGGCTGTAGAGCCGCAACGCCTCCAGGCGGTCGAGACGATTGGCCGCCGGATACAGGTCCAGCCCGCCGACGGTCCGGCCGGTGACCAGCCAGTACAGGCACACCCAGGGATTGTAGCTGGCCACTCGCGTGCCATCGGTCCCGGCGGAGACCGGCACGCCCATCCGCAGCATTCGCGCGATCGGCGGCGTCTCCTCGGCGGCCTTCGCCCCGTAGCGATTCACGAAATACTCGCCCTGGTACGCCATGCGGTGTTGAATGGCAATCCCACCGCCCAGGGCCGCGATCCGCTCCAGATTGCCCGGCGTGACCGTCTCGGCGTGATCGAAGAACCAGTGCAGCCCGGCAAAGGGAATCTCGCGATTGATCCGCTCAAACACATCCAGAAATCGGGAAATCGATTCATCATACGTCGCATGCAACCGAAACGGCCAGCGATGCTCGACCAGATGCCGGACCACGGCGGTGAGCTCGCCTTCCAGATTGGGCGGCAGGTCTGGTCGCGGTTCGAGGAAGTCCTCAAAGTCGGCCGCCGAGAAAGTAAGCATCTCGCCCGCACCATTAAGACGGTACGAGTCGCTGCCCTGCCCCGGCCGCACCATCGCGGTCCAGCGACGGAAATCGTCCAGTTCACCGCCGGGCTTCTGCGTGAAGAGGTTGTAGGCGATGCGAACGGTGAGTTCGCCCTTGCGCTCCAACGCCTCGACAACCTGATAATCCTCGGGGTAGTTTTGAAAACCACCGCCCGCGTCGATCACGCCCGTCACGCCCAGACGGTTCAATTCGCGCATGAAGTGGCGCGTCGAATTCTCCTGGGCCATCGGGTCGAGTTTCGGTCCCAGGGCCAGCGTCTTGTACAAAATCAGCGCGTTGGGCTGCGCGATCAGTAGCCCCGTCGGGTTGCCCGATTTGTCGCGCTGAATGGTTCCGCCGGGTGGCTCGGGGGTGTCCCGCGTGTAGCCCACCGCCCGCAGCGCCGCCGCGTTGAGGAATGCCCGATCGTACAGATGCAGGATAAATACGGGTGTGTCGGGTGCCGCCTCATTGATCTCCGCCAACGTCGGCAGCCGGCGCTCGGCAAACTGAAACTCGTTCCACCCGCCCACGACACGCACCCACTGCGGCGGTGGCGTGCGGATTGCCTGCTCACGCAGCCGTCGCAGGGCATCGGCCAGGCTGGGCACGCCGTCCCAGCGCAGTTCCAGGTTGTAGTTGAGCCCGCCACGAATCAGATGCAGATGCGTGTCGGTCAAGCCGGGGATCACCCGTCGCCCCTGCACATCCACGACCTGCGTGTCCGGCCCACGATATGCCATCACCTCGCGTTCGGAGCCCACGGCCACCAGGCGGCCCGCACGAATCGCCACCGCCTGGGCTTGGGGCTGCTCACGATCCAGCGTCGTGAACAATCCGTTGTGCAAGATCATCTCGGCCGGTTCGGAGTGCGTTGTCATGGCATGCCCTTGGGCTGGGGATTAATGTCCGGGCTGTTTCGATCGTGTGGGGTAGGCCGGCTGTTTGTGAACCATCGTGTAGGCGTACTCGACCCCCTGGCCATAAGCGCCACAGTGTTCAAGCACGATCTCCATCACGGCGTTGTAGGTGTCGCGTTTGGCCCAGTCGCGCTGGAACTCCAGCAGCACCTGCAACCAGGTCACCGGGACCGCGCCCGCCTGGACGATGCGCTGCATCGCACAGCGGTGGGCCACCTCGCTGGTACCGCCCGAGGCGTCCTCGACGGCGTACACCTCGTAGCCTGCCTCGATGGCCTGAATGGCCGGAAACGCAAGACACACCTCGGTCCACAGAGCCGCCATCACCAGTTTCTTGCGCCCCAAACGCTGAACCTCGGTCACAAATGCCTGATCTTCCCACGAGTTCATGCTTGTGCGTTCGATCGGCTTCTGATTCGGAAATAGTTCCGTGATCTGCGGCCACATGTAGCCCGAGAAACTCTCGGTCTCAACCGTGGTGAGAATCACCGGAACGTTGAACACTTTGGCGGCCTTGGCGAGGCCGACCACGTTGTTCATCAGCGTCTGCCGATCGATGTTCGTCACACCGAACGTCATTTGCGGCTGATGGTCGATCAGGATGATGGTACAATTCTCGGGCGTCAGCAGGCTGTGGACCGGCGGAGTAGCCATGCGAATTCCTCTGGCGACAGGGATGAAAGCAAAAGACGCATCAGCGTCCCTTGGCAACGCGATCAAACAGAGCGAAGACCTCGGGCAACGCCCGCTGGACGATCGTGAGATGCTCCAGATGATCATAGTCTTTGAAAGTCATATTTTCGACGCCCGCTTTTTCCAGAGCATCGGCCAAACTTTTTGCCCCGCGAGCCGCGAAGTCCAGCTTGCCCACCCCGACGAACACCGGCACCTTCTTTAGCGCCTCGCTCGCCTTCACGCCACCGCCGCCCCCCAGACACGCCGCTGCGGCAAAGCGTTCCGGTGCCCGGCCAAGAGTCGCCGCCGTCTGCGCCGCCCCCATGCTGTGGCCGAGAATGAACACTCGTTTGGCATCGATGGGATACACCTTCGCCAGCGCGTCGAGCACGGCCGGCACGTCGGGACCGCCAAACAGGCCCGCTCGCGTCGCCACGACCAGCCAGCCGCGCTCGATGGCGAGTTTGGCCACCAGTCCGTCGCCGTAGCCATCGAAAAACATGTTTTCACTTCCGCCCGCGCCATGCAGAGCAAACACCGCTGGCACCGGTGTGCCCTTCTTCAGTCCTTTGGGCACCTCCAGCCGCACGGGCGACCCCGTCACCCCGGGCAACGCCAACCAGTGCTGCCCCGGCGTGAGTGGGTCCCACTTCCCCGCTACGATCGCCTCGGCGTCGTTTAGCATCCTGGCCGCCGGGAAGTTCGTCTCCAGCGTCCGCCCGGCCGCCAGATCGGTCAGGATGCCGGTCAAATGCTTGCGCGTTGCTCCAGGCACGGTCTTGGTATCTTCCTGTTTCTGAAGCGCCTTGAGCCGCTCGTTGAGCTTCTCGACCGCCGAGACGGTCTGCTCGCTGCGGGCCAGCAGCCTGTCGCCGCGCATCACCTCGGCGACCAACTCGTGATCGCCCGGCGGCAATTTTTCCCAGGCGATGCTCACCTCGGCCGGTAATTTCGCGAGCGGCACGGTCTGCGCCTTCAGGGGGCCATACGTCAACCGCAGCGTCGCGCCGTCGGGGTCGGCCCCCTCGACCTTGTAGAACCGCTCGACGCGCACCGCCAGCTTGCCCTCGGCCACATCGACCAACCGCTTCGCCGGTTTGACCACCAGCGACAGCGCCCAGAGTTGCTCGGGGTCGGGCCTGGCATCTGCGAGACTCAGTCGGGCCGTGTCAAGGATGCGGGCCGCCTCGCTGAGCCGACCGCCGAAGAACGCAGGGGTTGCCTTGGCCACGGGAGGAATGGCCCGCGCGATGGCCTTGGCACCGTGGGCCTTGTCGTTGCCGTGCTTCTCCAGGGCACGCTCAAAGTAGCGTAACCGCTGGCCCAACTCAAAGCGCGTGGCGGTATCGAACTGGGCCAGTGCCACCATCGGCACCAGGCCCACGATCAGGAGCGACCGAAACATGCTGCTTCCCTCACCCTTCGCGACGTACTCGTGGCCGCTTCCACAGACCGACGGCCGACTTACCGGGGAAGCCATTCACGGTCAATTCGCCGTTGATGAGACGGATTTCGAGCGTGTTGGGCTTGCGCCAGCGTTCATCCAGATGATAGCGGTCGGTGAGGAAATGGACCCGCTGATTCGTGGAACCAATCCAGCGGCGGGTGGTGTCGGGCTGAGTGCGGTCGTAGGGGCCATCGACCAGAATATCGGTGTGATCGAGCAGCGCATCGAGGTCCGCCTCGCCGCGTGCCCGCAGATCTTCCAGCAGATAGCCGGAAAAGACCATTACGCTCAGGCCGCGCTCACGGGTGGCGATGGCCAGGGGGGCGGCCCCGGCGGCGTGCGAAGTTGGTTCGCCGCCCATGAGGGTGATGCCCTCGACGCCGTGCGTGGCGATGGCCTCGTCGAGTTGGCGGAGCACCTCGCTCAGGGGCGTGGGCGTGCCGCCGCTGAACGGCAGCATCTCCGGGTTGCAGCACCCGGCACAACGCAGCGGACACCCCTGAAACCATAGCGCGAAGCGGAGGCCCGGTCCCTCCGCCTCGGTGAAGGGCACAATCTGGGCGATGCTGAGGATCGGCTCGGTCATGAAGGGTCTCCGCAAGAGGTTCGCGTGCCCTTCATTATACGAGCCAGACGCCCCGCCTACTTCAGGTTCTTGATCGCTTCGTGCTCCAGGAGAAACGCTCGGCGTTGCTCGGCGAACGCTCGCAGGTTGGGCGTGGGCCGACGCAAAAAGCCCCCCTCGCCCCCCGTCTCCGCCTTGTCCGAGACGCCCTTCTGGAACGCATCCAGCGGGTACAACTTTCGTGTGTCGGCCTCGACATCCTTGCCGATCAGGTCGCGATATGAGGCCACAATCGGCCCCAGGTACTTCCAGTCGAGCCGTTTCTCGGCGATGTCCTTGACGTGGCGCAGGTAGCGCTCACGAAGGGTCGGCACGGCCAGCAGTTTGCTGCGAAGCGGTTTGGTGCGATCGGTGAGGCCGACCAGGGGATCGAGTTTGACACCCGCGCCGCCCATGCCCATGCCCATGCCGGGCCCCATGCCCATGCCGCCTGCGGGCACGAACGTCTCGTTCATGTCGTGCGGCAGGATGTGAAACTTACCCCTGGGATCGAGATAGATGCTGTAATCGCTGGCCCGCACCCAGTAGCCATCCATGTTGATGAGCGTGCAGTCCACGGCCAGGAACTTCAGAGCGCCATCAAGATCGAGAATCGGCTCCAATGCTTTTTCCAGCTTCTCGGGCGGCGTCTCGTTGAGCACCTTGCACAGGTTCACGAGTGCCTTCCACGCCTTGTCGGAATCTTTGGATTTAAGAGTATAGACTCGTTTGTAATCGTCTATCTTGTCGCCGATGTATTCCAGACCGCCCCGCGCACCGGGTCGTCCGGGCACCTTCCAGCGGTGGCCCTTGTCGGTCTTGAAGAAGTGCGTGAGGAAGTCCTTGTTGAACTGCTCGACGCTGGTGTACACGCCCCAGCTTTCGCCATTGATCGCCAACCGCACGAAGTTCGCCCGCGGCGTGGGCACATATTCCCCGGCGATTCGCGAGTAGAGCACCGTGTGCAGATTGGTCGGATCGTCGTGATGGTTCAGCAGATTGAGCGTCTTGTGGCCGTGCACCCGTTGGTTCTTGTCGGTGAAGTCGACGGCGATGTTCAGCGACTTCTTGTAGCCCGCCCCGACGGTGAAGTAAGACGACGCACCCCGATAGCGGACGCCCACCCCGGGATATTTCTTGCCATCGACCATCAGGGTGGCGGGCACCTCGATATCGGTGTGGTAGAACGCTGCGAGTTGTTCCTCCCAGTCAGGATCGTCGAACTGCAGGAAGAGGGTCCGGTAGACCAACGGCTCGTAAAAGCCGCCCTTGACGACCGTGGTCACCTCCTCGGGACGCAGTTTGGGCCCTGGTTTGGGCGGATCGCCGCTGAATCCCTTCCCCATGCCCGGACCGCCCCTTCCTGGACCGCCCATACCTGGACCGCCCTTCCCCTTGCCATTGCCCGGTGGTCCCTTGCCGAAGGGGCCCCGTCCACCCCCGTCCTTTTTCAGTTCCTCCAGGGCGGCGAGGCGCTCCTCGCGGCTGAGTTGGCCGTTCTTGTCCTTGTCGAACTTCTCCCGCAGGGCGCGCATCTGGCCCATGGGGGGACCAAAGCCAAACCCGGGCGGCCCCTTGCCATCCGGTGGGGGCGGAAACTGCCCGAACACGAGCCCGACCAATCCCAGCGCCACGCCCAAAAGCGGCAGCCCCAACCACATACGACGAGAGTTCATGAGCAGCATCTCGATTTGTGTAGATTTCGTGAAGCCTTCCGTGGAGACAAAACCCCGCCCCGAGACAGGAGTCTCAGCGGAATCCACTCCCAGCAGGGTCGACACAATCGCTTCCCCTGGAATGCGAGATCGCTTTCTTTGGCGTTCGCGAGTTGCCCTGGCCCAATCGGTCATCCGATGAAACGGGCATTCTCGTTTCTCAACCGGATTCCCCTCGGGAGAGCCTCCTCCATGCTCGCGCTTTTCTGTTTGCTGGCGGTGCCGGCCCAGCCGTCCTATGCACCTGCCCCGATGGAGATCGCCCCCTGGTCGCCCGTGCCAACTGTCGAAACCAAGGTGGGTGGCGAATATGTCGTCTGGTGGATTCGTCGCGGCTACATTCCACCCGTGGTGACCACCGGGCCGACCGGTTCACAGGGCATCCTCGGTCAGCCGGGCACCTCGATCGTGTATGGCGACGAACGGCTCGAAACGCGGCACAACGACCGTTTCATCGGCGGCCGCTTTTTCATCGAGCGGGTGGATCGCGTTGCAGGCATCGGCGGCGAGTTGCGGGCGTTCTTCCTGGAGCGGGACTCGACCTACCGCACCATCAAGCCGGTGACCAATCTGCTCGCTCTGGCGTATCAGGATGCCGCTGGCCAGCCTGCCAGCGAGGTGTTCGCCGGCGAACATCCCACGCGCGGCCTGCTCTCGGGTGGCTTCGTCGGTTACTCGCGCATCGAACTGTTCGGCCAAGAAGGCAACGTGATCCTGCCGTTGACGGATGGATGCAGCGACAACGGCTGGAAGATCGACGTCCTTGCGGGCGGTCGATTCCTGCAAATGCGCGACCGCTACCACCACACGGCGACCAACCGCAACGTAAACCCCGAGGCTGGCTTTGAATCGGGCGCGATCCTGACGGGTGTAATCGACAACATTCGCGTCGCCAACGCCTTCTACGGAGCGCAACTGGGCCTGCGGGCCGAGGCCGCCTTTGGCAACTGGTGGGTCAACGGTCGCGTAACCGGCGCACTAGGCGTAGACCAGCAACGCTATCGTGCCTGGGGCACACGGACCTTCGCCACACCGCTGGAACGCACCCTGACATCGGGCGGCCTGTTCCTCACCCCCCAGACCACTGGGGAGATCCAGCGCACCCACTTCGACGCCGTCGGCGAGACGGCTGTCAACGCCGGCTGGAAGGTGACGGAGCACTTCGAGTTTTTCTTCGGCTACACCCTGCTGGTATGGGCCGACCCACTTCGTGCAGGCGACCAACTCCAACCGCGCCAGGGAGCGGGCGTGCCGCTCAAGGGCGACACGCTGTGGGCCCACGGCCTGAACCTGGGCGCCCAGCTACGGTGGTAACGGCGACGGCTTCTCAACGAGCAACAGGCGCGATCGGCAATGGGAACGACGGACTTCGTGCGGGGACTTGCCACGACATCCGGGGGCATAAGATAAGTCGCAAGTCCCAGCCAGGTCGAGAGTTGAACTTATGCCGTTTCGCGCCCCCGATGATTGCCCTGTGCAAGTGTGCGGATATGAATTGATCCCAGCATGCCTCGCCTATGCGAACGAGATTGTGCGTGGCGATGCTCTTTGTGTTGAAGTGGGACGACGCGATGGCAATCTTCTCTTTTTGTTGCTGGACGTCGCAGGTCATGGTCGTGTCGCCCATCCCGTTGTCCTCCACGTCCAGCAACTTTTAAGCGACCCGGCGTGCCAAAATCTCACCCCGATGAACCTATTGCAGCGACTCAACGGAATGCTCTCGCTTACTTTCCTGACCACGAGCCGGTTTGTGGCTTCCATGGCCGTGCTCATGGACAGCCAGGGGCAGATCACGGTGAGCAACGCTGGACTGCCTCACCCCTGGACGGGCTCTCCAGGCACGACGTGGACCTCCTGGAATACTCTCGGCGGCTCGCCGCTTGGGATTGGCGAGGCGGACGAGCAGTATCAACAAGACAGCCGATCCCTTGCCCATCAGGATCTCTTTCTCGCCTTTACCGATGGGGTCACCGAAGCAGGGGTCGCACAGGGCTTTTCCCATGCCTTTGGTCTGCGCATCCCCACTTTTTTCGGTCAACTTCCCGCCTCGTGGCCGTGTCATCGGATTGTTCTGGCGCTTCTGAAAGAACTGCAGAGGCACGTCGCCCAGGTAAGCGCGGCAACGCAATCGGCCCAACCCTGGCCAAACGACGACCTAACGATCTTGGGCGTTGTTCGCAACTAAATTTTGCTCTCAACCCGAGCGGGATGACTTGCCAGACCGACCTGATTGGGGCTAAGATAGGTTTACGCCGTTTCGGCATGTCAAGGGTATTGATGGAAGAAATCTCGACGATCCTCCCCTGACGTTTCGCCACGTCGGGAACAATACTCACCCAGCCGGAACATCCTTGACTCACGCTGCGGGACTCGTCTGAGCCCCTGGACGGTTATGGTCTCACGAGGCCTTGTCCACTTTTCGCATCACTCAGGCGCGGCGGCGCGGCGTTCGCCTTGAACCTCGACTTGATTCTTCGTAAGGAAAATCCCAAAGTTTCGGCGTGCGCGCGAGCCGACTCATTGCGGGGACTGAAGGTATGTCAACCGATTTCCGTCATCCGCTTTTTCTCGCTTCCAGCACCTACAGCCGGATTCGAAAAAGCCTGCGCCCCGAATGGAAGATGCGTGGCTATCTGCACTGGTTGAAATCACGAGCCGCCCAGGAGCGGTGGGTGTACACCGACGAGGACATTGCGGCGCGGAGTGCAGCGCGGCAGAAGTCCCAGCAGATCCTCAACGCACGAAAGGAGTCCCTTCTGGAGGCACTTCCCGTCAACTGCTGGCCGATTTCCACGCAACCCGCCGTCTTTGAAACGCCTCTTCTGCCTCTGGAAGGTTTCCTTCTTCTTCAACGGAAGGAACAGGTGGGCTCCAGCGTCCAGTTTTTGGTGAATCGGGGCACCCGAGGCGAGAAACGTCCCTGCAGAGTCCTCTTGCTCGAACCGGAACTGCTGGATCGGCTCGCCAAACTGGTCCGTGCCCCCGCGGAAGTCGCGCCCGAGACTGTCTTCGCCCGGATCGTCGAACCCGACCTTCTGGATCGGGACCCCGAACTGACCCGGTTCCTGGCCTCTTTGCCTGACCTGGACGGCGAATGGGATACGGCGGGTCTGACAACGAAAAGCTACGAGGTTGCTCCGGAGTTTCAGCAATTCCCTCCGCGACGTGGGCCGCTGGACGCCCTGCTCCTCGTGGATGTCCAGCACAACCCACGTCCTTACATGCTCTCTTGACAGGCGCCTACCGCTGGCCCATCATGAGAGCATGAACTGGCTTGCTCATGCCCTGTTGTCGCCAGCCGATCCTGAGGTTCGTCTCGGGAATCTGCTAGCCGATTTCATCAAGGGACGCGATCGGCAACACGTTACCGAACGGTTTCGGATCGGCTTGAAACTGCATTCGTTTATCGATCGCTATACCGACACCCATCCGCTGGTGCAACGGAGCATCGCCCGACTCGACGGCGCCTTTCCGCTCGTGGGTGGCATTTTGATCGACATCTTTTACGATCACCTGCTCGCCCGGCGGTGGGAGCAGCATCACGATGCGCCGCTGGACACCTTTGCTCAGGGGGTCTACGACGACCTCGTGCACTATACCCCACATCTGACCGCCGAGGCCAACGAGATTATCAGCTGGATGATTCGCGAGGATCGGCTCGGGTCGTATCGTCGCATTGAGGGAATCGAGACCGCATTGCGCAATGTCTCTCGCCGGCTGAGCGCCCGGACGGGGCGCGTCTTCCATCTCGATCACGCCGTCGGTCCGCTGTTTGAACGCATCGACGACTATCAGGCCGACTTCGACGCCTTCTTTCCCGAACTTCGCGCCGCCGCCGAGGCC
>ERZ1066117.1261-NODE-1261-length-13245-cov-16.808567_pt1 | contig 13245 bp, 11 predicted proteins | sample MGYA00382764_ERZ1066117 | MGnify/ENA primary metagenome ERZ1066117 (study PRJEB33369, sample SAMEA5778347) | biofilm metagenome | biome: Industrial cooling water; feature: Water cooling tower basin; material: Biofilm | place: United Arab Emirates | collected...
AACGCACATCAGAATCTTCATCCTTGAGACAAGAAATCAGAGCTATAACCACTTGCTCTGAAGTATTGCCCAGCCTTCCTAATGCCCAAGCCGCATTGTAACGCACGCTAGAACTTTCATCTTCTAGCCGAGAAACCAAGGCTGTAATCACTTGCTCTGAAGCAATGCCTAACTCTCCTAATGCCTCAGCTGCACTGTAACGCACATCAGAATCTTCATCCTTGAGACAAGAAATCAGAGCTATAACCACTTGTTCTGAAGTATTGCTCAGCCTTCCTAATGCCTCAGCTACACTGGAACGCACATTAGAATCTTTATCCTTAAGACAAGAAATCAGGGCTATAACCGCTTGCTCTGAAGCAATACCCAGTCTTCCTAATGCCCAAGCCGCGCTATAACGCTCACCTGAATTGTCATCATACAGCATAGACAACAAAACTGAATTGACCAGTTCCGAACTATTCCCTATTTTTACTAATGTCTCGTTCGCATAGTCACTGGTATCAGGTTCATCAAGTTGCAAAATTAAAATCAGCGCCCTAACAACCTCTTCTGAGGTATAGCCTAAATTCACTAAAGATTCAGCTGCAAAGTAACACAGATCAGTATCATCGTCATTTAGAAAAGAGAGCAGAATCGTAATGACATTCTCTGAAGAGTTGCCTAACTTGCCTAATGCCCAAACTGCACTGAAATACAGGTCAGAGTTATCATCTTGTAGTAAGGAAACTAAGAGTGAAGCGATCTTCTCTGAAGCATCACCTAACTCTCCTAAGGCTACGGTCGCCTCGGAACGAGTGTCAAAAGTATCATCTTTACTCAGATAAATCAATTTCTCAACTGCGCTCTCTTGTTCTCCAAGAGCATATCGATATTTCTGAAATCTTACACTCTCGATCTGATCTTCAATACCTTGTAATAGTTTTAGGGCTTGAGTTTGAAATTCAGTTTCACCTAACTTACACAGAGTTTCAAAAGCCAGGTTCTTGACACCATGAATAAATCCTGTCGAGTAATCTATCTCTAAATCAATTAGCTTGGATATAATTCTTGTCGATAAGCTAAAGTCTGTTACTGCAAGATCTTTAATGTTTTCTGTGAGACACTCAGCAGCAAAGAACAGATCTCGATGTAGCCATTGTTCATAATCACTCTTATATTCCAAAATAGCCTGAATTGCTTTTACAGCTTTCTTGGGTTTTTGTTGAGAAATTAGTAGTAATAGAACTTCTCGCCAGTGAGAATCGTGCAGATGACTATTGATATGGTTTAGGATAATTTCAAAATCGTCTTCATTATCCGCTTGGTAAATAACCTCTTGAGCACAAAGATACTCTTGAAAGGTTTTGTGAACAAAGGCATAGCAGTCTTGTCCCTGCTCATTTAGAAGTCCAGTCCGTTCTCGGATAAATCCAATAAAGCGTTCCGCTTCTTCTCTGGCTTGGTAAAGCTCTAAATCCTTCTTTTTGCGAATTATCTGACTTAACTGATAGAGTAATTCATCTCTATCAATTAATGTTCCACTTTCTTCATCACCTGTACTACCTTGATTATGAATCCAGAATGCCAACTGTTCCAACAAACGTCTCAAATCATCTAATTCTAGATACATCAAAACTTTACGGTCTGTTAGTTCTTTCTGATCATCCCAGGAAGTTAACAACGTTTTTACAGCGGTATCATAGAGTTCGTATCGTTGCTTGGGTAAAGTCCTCTGTTGATAACGATGAATTAGAACAATAATCGTCAGTAGTAGGGGATTACGGGCTAGTAGCTTGATTCGCTTATTCCCATTGAAAGCTTTATGTAAACTTTGCTTGTCTCGTTTGGCTTTTTCAAAGTCATTAATACGGCTGTCGTACCAGTGCTCAATAAACTCATTAATCTGATTATCATTAAAGGACAACAGTTCGTAATGAGGACAAGCGTCTGTATTGAAGAAAGTACGGCTGTAACCTGCGGGTCGGGAAGTGATGATCGCTGGGTTGTGATCAAACTGGTCAAGAAAGCTATTGATCCGCTCTACAACTTTGTGCCGCCTCTTCTCATCGGCTTCATCGAGTCCATCTAGCAAGATCAATGCTCGTCCCTCATCCAGCCAGTATTCAAAAAAATCTAAGGGTAAAGGCCTGGTGGATAAACTTACCTCAGCAAAGTGTTTGGCATACTCCAGAATGCTCTTATCACGATGGCGTTCCAGTTCCAGTTCACGGATGGGAATTAGAATTGGTAACCACTCGCTCGCACTATCTAATCCCAAGTTGGCATAGGCTTGATCGATCTGTTCATTTACTTCACCGAGCGCTCTCTTTGCAGCAACGACGGCAAAGTAACTCAGTAGAGTTGTCTTACCAGAACCGGGCGCTCCCAGAATGACTAACCTTTTCCTGGTAGTTTGCCTGAGTAACTGATTTGCTGAAAACCTGCGCCCTGTCCGCTCTTGCTGCATTCGCAACCGCTGTTCCCTCATAAGTTGTTCCTGTCGGCCGCCGCCACTTGAAGGCTCCCTCAGATCAGCATCCAGAAGAGCTTTAGTGGATTGTTTATCCTCCTCCACATTCGGCATAACAAAGATCTTGAGTAGTGTTGCCTTGCGATCGCTTTCTTGCCCCTCAACCGGAATTCCGGCAAACTTGATCTCTTGAAATCTGCCAATCAGTTGCTTGAGGTAATCTTCCTTTGCAACCTGAAGCCGAATGTAATGGTTGGTCTCCTTGCAGTAAGCGTGGCTAAACGATCGCATCCAGCTTTCTAGCTTGTCGTTGTTCAGGTTTTCTCGAATTGTTCTGAAGTCTTCTAATGTTTGTTGAAAAGTAGCGATCAGGAAGTTCACATCTGGCAAACCCTGGCTTTTCAGGGGCTTTTGTAACTCTTCTCTTGCAGCACCCTTGAAAAACTCACCCAGACATTTTCCCACACCCCCCTTGCCGTCTGGTGGGCAGGAAAAGAAAAGCTCTGGTTCCAGACTTTGTGCTTCATTAGCTGCAATTTTTAGTGCTTTTTCCAGATCACCAGGTTTTAACTGGCAATCGACCCCCTGAAGTAAGGCATCCGCCACTTTTAGCGTTGCCCACTCTCCAGCCCATGCACCAACCATACCTACCAGTGCGCTAATGCTCATATCTATTCACCAGAGCTATTTGTCTTTATTGATGTCTTGGTCTTAATTTAAAGTAATGGCAAGATTACTGCCTCTTATGGTTGTGCTGATGGCGTTTCTTGCTGCTTAGTGCGGGGAGTGGCATCCACGGTAAAACCGAAGTCTCCCAGTTTTTGCATTTCCTGGCGATAGATCCCGGTCAGCACATCCCGGCTCTGCCGTACCCATTCGTTAATGTCGTCTAGCAAATTATCTCGTTGTTCATAGGCTGCTTCCATTTGTCGTCGTAGGGACTCTGCCTGATTATGAGCAGCTAGAGCAGCTTGGACCTGATCTATTTTTTTAGCCCACTCCAGAACCGCTAGCGGAGACTTACTACCCAGTTCGGCATCCTTAGCCTGGATTGACTGAGCTAACTTTAAGAGGTCTTCAGCATTACGGGGAATGACAATGCGAGGTTTAGTGGGAGCCATATTTAGTTCGGAAGTAAAAGAATGCTGCTATTTTATCCCATTGCCAGCAAAGCTGTCCGCCTTATTGCGCTAATTTCCTTAACCCGCTCAGCAAAACATCCCCGTTGTCATGAATAACATTGCCGTTGTCATGAATAACATTGCCGTTGTCATGAATAACATTGGCTCCGTTAAGCTTGATATCCTCGTCGTCATGAATGACATTGCCGCTGTCATGAATAACACTGGCTCCGTCATGAATAACACTGGCTCTGTGAAACTTGACATTGCCGCTGTCATGAATAGCATCGCCGTTGTCATGAATAACATTGTTATTGGAGGATGGCCATGAATACATTGAATATCCAACTACCCGACTCGCTGTACAGAAGTTTGCTGAAACTTGCCGAGCAGGATGGCATCACAATGGATCAATTTATTGCTGCTGCAGTTGCAGAAAAAATTGCCGCGCTGACAACAGAAAACTACCTGCAAGAGCGGGCAAGGCGAGGCGATCGCTCAAAATATGAGGCTGTTTTGGCAAAAGTGCCAGATGTAGAGCCAGAGGGACAGGATACATTGCCCTAAACTAGCTCAATAATGATCGCAGTTATGAATCGATTAATTTGTTGGGATCTACAGATTTGGCCTGGATTTGTTTGAGCAGATTGCCCATTTCCACCGGAAACAGAATCACCGTATTGGAAGGGCTGGCCCCGAGTCCATCAATGGTTTGCAGTGTTCGCAGTTCCAGAGCGATCGGGTTTCTGGCCATAATTGCCGCCGCATCTGCCAAATTTTCTGCTGCCAGCTTGTCCCCTTCTGCTTTGGTAATGGTGGCCCGCTTTTCCCGTTCTGCCGAAGCCTGCCGTGACATCACCCGTTTCAAATCCTCTGGCAGTTCAATATCCTGCAACTGTACCGACTCCACCGCCAGTCCCCATTCCCGGATCTGGGTTTCAACATTACGCATAATCCGGGTCTGAATTTGTTCCCGTTCCGAAAGCATCTCATCCAGGGTTAAGCCCCCCACCACATCCCGCAGCGCAGCCTGGGCATACTGGGCGATCGCAAAGCGGAAATCCTCGATCACGGTAATGGCTTTAGCTGGAATAATGATGCGGAAAAACAGAGCACCATCAATTGAAGCGGGTACATTATCGCGGGTAATCACTTTCTGACGGGGAATATTGATCACCCTGGTACGGGTATCGACAAAGCGGACATACTCAATCACCGGAATGACGTAAAAAATGCCGGGCCCCCGCACACCTGCCAGTTTACCCAGGCGCAGAATAACGCCGCGTTCCCACTGGGCCGCCACCCTGATCCCACTGACTAAAAACTGCCAGGTTATCGCCACCAGGACAAAAACAGCAATCTCAGCGGGGTGGGGAATCTGACGTTGTAATAGGGGGGGAAGCAGAAATATCAAACCCAGGGGAATCACCAGTAGCAGGGTGAGGGCATTGCGTAGACCAGAACCCAGGGAAATGTGCTCTGAAATGGGTTGAGCATAGGCGCGTTCCGGCACTGGAGCGGTGGTGGCTTGAGTCATAATCAATCCTTAAATTAAAGGGCTGAACAGGTTAACTTTTCCTATGACTGCCTAAATCCTATCAGGTTAGCTTAACCATAAACCCGGCCTTTCCAGGCTCCTCCAACTCCCCGCCAGTGGCGCAGGGCCGAGTCCAGGGTCATCAGGTTATAGAGCAGGGCAATCAGGGGTAAGGTAAAACTCCACAACGGCGAAAGTTGATACAGCCTGATTGTGGGGTAATAGGACAGACTCATCAGTAACCAGGTCAGCAGCCCGATCGCCCCCACCCCCCAGGTTTGGGTGACCAGGCCGAGCAGGGTGGCCAGGGGAGGTACCAGATAAATCACCGCCATGCCCACCAGCGTGCCCAGGAGTAACCAGGGGGAATAGTGCAGTTGGGTAAAAGCAGTCCGGGCCACCATCTGCCAGATCGTTTCCAGATTGGGATAGGGGCGTAAACTATGGGTGGTGGTGGTTAAACCCAGCCAGATTTTGCCTCCCACCTGCTTGATCGCTGCGGCCAGGGCACAATCGTCAATTAAAGCCTGACGCACCACGGCAATGCCACCCGCCCGCACTAAAGTTTCCCGTTTTACCAGCACACATCCTCCGGCAGCAGCGGCGGTTGGACGGTTGGGGGTATTTACCCAGCGGAAGGGGTAGAGTTTTTGGAAAAAGAACACAAACGCCGGAATTAACAGCTTCTCCCAACCACTTTCACACCGGAGTAAGACCATAAGGGAAACCAGATCTAAGCTCTCCGTCTCGGCTTTGACGACCAGTTGACGCAAATTGAGGGGAGCATGGCTGATATCCGCATCCGTCAGTAACAAATAGTCAGAACTGGGGGCCGCCTGGATGCCCTGTTCCACCGCCCAAAGTTTGCCTGACCAGCCGGGGGGTAAGGGTTGGCCGCTGAGAATCTGCAAACGATCGCTCTGTCCCAATTGGGTGGCGGTCTCCCCGGCGATCGTTGCGGTGCCATCACTGCTCTGGTCATCCACTAAAATGACCGTGAACTTGCCGGGGTAGTCCTGGTTTAGCAGCGATCCGAGGGAACGGGCAATCACACCGGCTTCATTCCGGGCCGGCACCACGGCACAAATGGTCGGCCAGTTTTCTAACTCTTGGACTAAGGGGGAAGAAATCGGCTCGATTCGCTGATCCGATCGCCAGAACTGCCCCCGCCCCAGCAGTAAACCGATCCAGCAGCCCAGAGAGGCCAGGGCCAGTCCCAGGGGGAGGGTGTGGAGTTGATATAGATTATCGAGGGAAAAGCTGTCTGGGACCATAGACTGTAGATAATAAAACAGAACACTGGGCAAACCGCGACCGGGCAAACCTAGGATTTAGTTTAACGGAGGGCAGGGAATGGAACTGAAGCGTCGCTGGCTGATTCCCGTAGCAATGGCGGTGGTGGCTGGGCTGGGATTTGTGGTCTGGGACGTGAGCGATCGCTACCGGGGGAAGGTTTTAACGATTGCGACGGCCAGTAAGGGGGGGGAATATTTTGCCTTTGCCCAGTCCCTGGCCCAGGTGGTGGAACGCCATCATCCCCAGATTCGCCTGCGGGTGGTGGAAACAAAAGGATCGGCAGAAAATATGAAATTGCTGCAATCCCGGCAGGTAGAGTTGGCGATCGCCCAGAATGACACGCCTTTCCAACCCGCGGTGCAGGTGGTGGCCCCCCTTTTCCCGGAAGTGTTTCATCTGATCGTGGCTCCCGATTCCCAGATCCAGAGCATCCCCGACTTGAAAGGAAAACGGATTGCCCTCATGCCCAAAGGGAGTGGCTCCTATCAGTTTTTCTGGCACCTCTTGCAACACTATGGGTTGGGGGAGGGGGATGTTCAAACCCTGGCGTTACCCCTGGCCGAAGCTCAGGCCCAATTTCGCCAGCAAAAGGTGGATGGCCTCTTTCGCAGTATTGCACCGGGCAATGCAGGTATGCGGGAATTAATTCAAGCCACCCAAGCCCGGCTGATTTCCCTCGATCAGGCGCTGGCGTTGCAAATTTCTCAACCCTTCCTCCAGCCGATCGTCATCCCCAAAGGGTTATACAGGGGTAACCCCCCCATGCCCGCCAGCGATTCCCCCTCTGTTTCCGTGCGGGCTTTACTCCTGACCCATCAGGATATCGATCCAGAGCTGATTTATCAGATCACTCGTATTCTTTATGACTATCGCAATGAACTGGCCGCCCTTAACCCCCGTGCCGCGACGATCGGTCCCGCCAGTGAGATAGATACCCTGGGATTACCCCTGCATCCGGGGGCTGCTAACTACTACAACAAAAATGAACCTACCTTTCTGGAACGCTATGCCGAATCGATGGCCTTTTTGATCACCGTCGCGGGTATTATCCTTTCCTTTCTCTGGCAGGTGCGATCGCAGCTGACCAAAAAACAAAAAAATCGAGCCGATGCCTATAACTTAAAAGTGCTGGACCTGGTGGAAAGAATTGCCAGTTGCCAGGATTTAGAGAGTTTAGAAGGGGTGCGCCGCCAACTGTTTGAGATTTTTAAGCAGGTGGTTCAAGATCTGGATGAGGATAGATTAACTCCTGAAGCCTTCCAATCCTTTGCTGTTTCCTGGCAAGTCACAATTAACTCCATTCACCATCGAGAAATTTTGATCCTGAATCAACGAGGTTCTACCCCCCACCCACTGGGCAGTGCCGAGAGAGCTGTGCAGCCCCCAGCCTGGCCGGTTACCTCTGACGGGGGAGCGGGATAGGGTGCGCTCATGGCACTGCCGTTGGTTTAAGCTGGCTTACTCCCCAACCTGAGCCTGGCTAGCGGGGGATTTGCGATCCAGTTGCAGGGCCTGCTCCAGGGCAAGTTTTTCTTTCGCTCTCTGGACATAGGGTTGGAGACGGGCCGGTTCCCAACTGGTCAGCAGGCTGAGATTTTCCACACTTATGCCCCGCATCAGCATTTCGACACACCAGGTTTGTTGAGCCTGAGCGATCGCTGGAGCCTTTCCCCCCAGGGTCTGTAGCCCTGCTGTCCACCCCTGCCAGAGCTGGATCATACCCGTGACACTCAGAGGCTCCCCCCGATCGACAAACAGGGCTGGATGCTCATCTTTACGACTTTTCAACCATTTGGTCAGAGGATTGTTGGTATAGGAACCGTAGCGTTTACCCAGAATCCACTGGTTGACGGGTACCGATCGCCCCCCCCGTTCCGAACTGACCTGGAGCAGGTGCTGTTGCGGATCACTGATCTGATCGACCCTGTGCAAATGGGCAATTTCCTCAACAGTTAATCCCGTCGCAAATAACACATAGGCCAGAGCATAGTCCTGTAACCCGGTTTCCCGCGCCTTTTGGAGAATGTGATGCACCAGGGGAGGGGGTAAATCTGCAATCCCATCCGGCTCTAGGGGGGGCAGACTTGCGGGTAGGGCTAGGGCCAGACTGGAGCTGAGGCTGAGATCAGGGGAGGACCGTTCTGCCAGCGCACCCTGTAAAAACAGGTGAACCAGGTGGTCCAGAAACACCTCCCGATCGAGGGGAAGCTGATCCGTGGTTAACTCGATTACCGCATAGCCGATCACCAATCCCTGCAGCAGCGTGGCGATCGCCGTGGGATCGAGCTGGGCCTGCCCCATCTGCGGGAGCATGGCGGTCAGTGCCTCGGCCAGAACCCTATTCATCTGGCTTAGCTGAGTGGCAATTGCCTGGCGATTGGGGGGGGGAAATTGTTCTGCTTCTCCAATTAAGGAGCGGACAAAGTCGGGAACCCGCTGTAATGTTTGTAAGCATTCACTTGCATACTGGTGCAGCAGTTCCCCCACTGAACCCGTCTGGGCCAGGTGTTGCCTCAGGGTTGTTGCCAACTCCATAAAGGTAGGAGACTCCTCCACAACCGCCAGGAGTAAGCCATGCTTATTGCCAAATTGCCGAAACAGCGTGACTTCGTTTACTTCCGCCAGGTTAGCAATCTGCCGGGTGGTGGTATTGCTGATTCCCTGGGACAGAAACAGCTCCAAGGCTGCCTGGATTAAACGCTGACGAGTCGAGAGGGAAGACATAAATTTGTAAGTATCACTTGCATTTTTGCCCAAGGGTCGCTAGGATGAACTTAAGCAAGCGTCACTTGCATCCTTAGTTTAGCAGGCCCGCGCCTGAACAGGACTTTTATGACTTCTCATCTTTCGCCCCACTCCCTGTCCGGGGGTAACCTTGTCATGACCAAGGAAATAGGAAATTCCCGCCAGCCTGCCCTGCAATTGAACTGGACGAACGTTGGCTTTTTTGCCGTTTTCCATGCCCTAGCACTGTTGGCTCCCTGGTTTTTTTCCTGGTCTGCCTTAGGGGTAGTTCTGGTGCTTCACTGGCTGCTGGGTAGCATTGGCATCTGCCTGGGTTATCATCGTCTGCTCAGTCATCGCAGCTTTAACGTTCCCCGTCCCCTGGAATATGCGATCGCCCTGCTGGGAACCTTAGCCCTTCAGGGGGGGCCGATCTTCTGGGTGGGGAATCACCGCCAGCACCATGCCCATACTGAAGATGACATCAAAGATCCGCACTCGTCCCATCGCGGTTTCTGGTGGAGCCATATGCTCTGGATTGTTGCCCCCCAATCCCAAACCCTGGATCGGGATCATTATGGCCGCTATGCCCCCGACCTGATGCGCCAACCCTTTTATCGCTGGCTCGATCGCTATTTTCTGCTGTTACAAATTCCCCTGGCGGTGCTGCTCTACAGCTTGGGGGGGTGGTCCTTTGTGGTGTATGGCGTTTTTGTCCGGGCCGTACTCCTGTGGCATTCCACCTGGCTGGTCAACTCTGCCACTCACCAATGGGGCTACCGCAATTTTGCCTCTAAGGATAGTTCCCGCAACCTCTGGTGGGTTTCCCTCTGCACCTATGGAGAAGGCTGGCACAATAATCACCATGCCTTTCCCCGCTCGGCCCAATCTGGCTGGCACTGGTGGGAACTAGACCCAACCTGGTGGGTGATCCGACTGCTGCAGGTCTTAAAATTGGCTGACAAAGTGAAGACATTTCCCCGCAATTTAGCGAACCCCTGCAGTCCCCAGGATTAGTCAGCTAATTCCAGAATGACGGGGGTGTGGTCACTGGGTTGGGGGTTGTGGCGGGGGGTTTTATCGATCGTGCAGGCCACTGCTTTGGCATAAAGGCTTTGATTCAGATACAGGTGATCGATCCGCCAGCCCCGATCGCGACGAAACGACCCAGCCCGATAATCCCACCAGCTAAAATGCCCCCCCTCCGCTGTAAATTTGCGAAAACCATCGGCAAAACCGAGATCAAGAATAGCCTGGAGGGCCTGACGTTCCGTATCTGTAGCCATCACCTGGGTTTCCCGCCCCTGGGGATCATGAATGTCCCGATCTTCCAGGGCAATGTTAAAGTCGCCACAAATCACCATGTCCTGGGGAGCCTGAGCCTGCAGAGTTTTAAGATAATCGCGGAGCAAGTCCAACCAGGCCAGCTTGTAGACATATTTTTCACTGCCGATCGCAGAACCATTGGGGACGTAGAGATTCACCACCCGCAGGTTGCCCCAAACCGCTGAGATCACCCGTTTCTGTTCATCGAACTGCAGGGCTGCCTCCGCCTGAGAATCCGCTAAAACCGCCGCAAATCCTGTCCTGACCTGATCCGGCTCAGACCGACTCAGAATCGCCACGCCGTTATAGGACTTCTGACCAGAACAGTGAACCTGATAGCCCAGGTCAAGGAAGGGAGAGCGAGGAAAATCGCTATCGATAACTTTTGTTTCCTGCAGGCAGAGCACATCGATCGGGTTAGCCTGCAGCCATTCCACTACCTGAACCAGGCGGGTACGAATTGAATTAACATTCCAGGTGGCAATTTTCACATCAAATCCTGCTGCAAAGTCTAAACAAGCCAGAAGAGAGAAAGGGTCTGGTAGGGCGAGGCCAGGCCAACGCTGCAAATCTACCAAAAGTTGCGCCCTGAAATCAGCTCAGCAAAGGAGCAAATTTGCAGGTTTGAGCAAGATAATCAAACTGCGACGCTGAGTTGCAGGGTTGAACTGACCCGCCAACCATCTGATTCATAATTTGCTTGCTTTGTCAAGTAGCCAACTCCAGATTGCAAACAATATAAAGATTTAATTAAAATGGGGATAATATTTCTTGATAAAAAAAGAATAAAAACTTACTCGCGCCCCTTAGAATTCCGGGTTTGCGGCTCTAAGGGGATTGTTATCAGGAGGTTTTACGTATGCGGATAGCTCAGGTTGCTCCCCTTTGGGAAAGCGTTCCTCCCCCGGCCTATGGAGGAATTGAGCTGGTGGTTGGTTTACTCACCGATGAACTGGTGCGGCGGGGGCATGAAGTTACCTTGTTTGCTTCAGGGGATTCCGTCACCCTAGCCCGCCTAGAGTCTGTCCATCCTCAGGCGATTCGGCTGGATGCCAAGGTGAAAGAGTACCCCATCTACGAAATGTTACAACTGAGCCGCGTCTATGAACAGGCTCAAAACTTTGACATTATCCATTCTCATATGGGATGTGCCGCTCTTCCCTACACCAGGCTGGTGAAAACCCCTACGGTACATACCCTGCATGGTGTCTTCACCCCCGATAACGAGAAGATGTTCTACCATGCCCGCCAGCAGCCCTACGTCAGCATTTCCCAGGCCCAGCGGGAACCTCGCTTGGAATTGAACTGTGTGGCAACGGTTTACAACGGCGTTGATGTCGATCGCTACACCTTTTATTCCCAGCCGGATGAACCTCCCTATCTGGCCTTTCTGGGACGGCTTTCCCCTGAAAAAGGACCACACCTGGCGATCGAAATTGCCAAACGCACTGGCTGGCGGTTGAAGTTAGCGGGGAAGGTAGACATTGTCGATCGGAATTTTTTTGAACAGGAAATTGCCCCTCAGATTGATGGCCAACAAATTGAATATTTAGGGGAAGCTAATCATGCTCAAAAAAATGCGCTGATGGGAGGAGCGGTGGCAACTCTGTTTCCGATTACCTGGCGGGAGCCCTTTGGGCTGGTGATGATTGAGTCGATGGCCGCGGGAACCCCGGTGATTGCCATGGCCTTAGGCTCAACCCCAGAAATTATTGCCCATGCCCAAACAGGTTTTCTCTGCCAGTCCCTGGATGACTGTATTGCTGCCGTTGGCCGGGTGGGCGAACTGGATCGCTGGCAGTGCCGGGAGCATGTCCAAAACCGTTTTGGGGTCAAGCAGATGGTGGATGGCTATGAGGCTGTTTATCAGCAGATCGTGGCAGAGCAATTTACTCAGAACGGCCACAGTCCTTCCCGCCTGGAAGCAGTGGGCAAGACCCTACGACTTTAAATCCCTTTTATAGATATAAACTATCAACCTCACGTTGCCCATGGCTCCATCTTTGCTGATCACAGATCTGGACAATACCCTGGTGGGGGACGATCGGGCCACCCAAACCCTGAATCAACAGTTGCAGTCCCGCCACTCTCAGTTCTGTTTGGTCTACTCCACGGGGCGATCCCTGGCTTCCACTCAAGAGCTGATGGCCGAACGCCAGTTGTTAACCCCAGATTTTCTGATCACGGGGGTAGGGACTGCGATCTATCGATGGGGGAGTGATTCTGACTCTGCTCAGTTGTCCTTGGATGTCCACTGGGCCGATCGGCTGTCCGAGGGGTGGCAACGGGGGGTGATTTCGGCCCTAGCACAACAGTTTGAGGCTCTGATTCCCCAACCCGCGGGTGAACAGAATCCCTGGAAGCTGAGTTTCTGGCTAGACTCCCCTGAGGCTGAAGCGATTGTGCTGGCTCTGCAAACGGCCCTAGCCCAACAGGGACATCCAGCCCAGGTCGTATTCAGTAGTGGCCGGGATGTGGATATTCTGCCGGAACTGGCCAATAAGGGTAATGCCACCGCTTATCTGCAACAAACCGTAGAGATAGAGTCCGCGGCGACGATCGTCTGTGGGGATTCCGGCAATGACATTAGCTTGTTTGAGCAGGCGGACTGGGGAATTATTGTCCAGAATGCCCAACCGGAGATGCTGCAGTGGTACAACACCTGCGGACGATCGGGACACTATCTGGCCCGTTCTCCCTATGCCTGGGGGATTCTGGAAGGTCTGAACTACTTTAATAGAGTTGTTGGGAAATAATATTGGCATAAAGGCAGGCTTTTCCGATTCTCT
>ERZ1066117.1264-NODE-1264-length-13218-cov-6.451341_pt1 | contig 13218 bp, 8 predicted proteins | sample MGYA00382764_ERZ1066117 | MGnify/ENA primary metagenome ERZ1066117 (study PRJEB33369, sample SAMEA5778347) | biofilm metagenome | biome: Industrial cooling water; feature: Water cooling tower basin; material: Biofilm | place: United Arab Emirates | collected...
GGATCTACCGCCTGCCCACCGAGGCCGAATGGGAGTACGCCTGCCGTGCGGCGGCCTCGACACCGCATCTGTGCGGTTACGACTACTACCTTGAGCAGCCGAGCCATCGGCTTGGTTTGGGCCAGGCCAACACGCGGGAGGCGCGGTGGGGGCAGACATCGCCCGTGGGGCAATATCCGCCCAACGCCCTGGGCTTTCGCGATATGCATGGAAACGTCGCGGAATGGTGTGAAGATGAACTCACGTGGGGCAGTCCCTTGCGTGTCGTTCGAGGTGGAAGTTTCCAGGAGGCGGCAGCTTTCTGCCGAGCCAGCTACCGCGACGGCAACAATCCCGCGGACCGTTATCCGTTCGTGGGCTTTCGTGTCGCCCTGGTCCGGCAGGGGGCTGCTCGTCCCGAGGCTCTCCTGGGGCCGCTCTCAGACCTGTAAGCCGACCGCCCGCATCAGCGCCAGGGCGTTGCTATGGCGGACGACGCCTTCCTGGAGGCGATAGTCGAACACCATCGCGTCGCCTTCCAGGTGGTCGGCAAAGTGGACGTTTCGCGCCTGCTCGCCCAGTTGCTCGGCCATTCGGGTCAGGGTGAGATCGTGAGTCGTCATCAGGCCGATCGCACCGGCCCGCACCAGGCCGAGAATGACGGCCTCGGCTCCCTGGCTGCGGTCGTGCGAGTTGGTGCCGCTGAAGATTTCATCGAGCAGGAACAGCAGGGGGATCGAGCCCCGCGAAAGTTCCACCACCTGACGCACGCGTAAAACCTCGGCGTAGAACCGCGAGCGGCCCGCCATCAGCGAATCCTGGATGCGCAGCGTGGCCCCAATCGCCAGCGGGGACAAACGCATCTGGGTGGCACGCACGGGGGCGCCGGCCTGCGCGAGCACAGCATTGATGCCGATCGTGCGTAGATACGTGCTCTTGCCCGACATGTTGGACCCAGATACGATCAGCACGCGTAGCGGCTGACCCAGGTGCAGATCGTTGGCGATGCACTGGCCACGGGGCAACAGCGGATGGGCCAACCCCGTTGCCTCGTAGAGGGGGCCACTATCGCACAGCACCGGAAACGGATCGGTCGGATTCTCGTAGGCATACGCGGCCAGCGCAGAGAGTGCCTCGAATTCGCCGACGATGGCGAGCCAGCGGCGGATGCGTGGTCCCACGGCAGCCCGCCAGTTTTCAATCGCATGGGCATACTGCGTGCCCCACATGAGCAGGAAGGCGAACGGCGCGAACAGTTGATTGCGCCGTGAATTGAGCGTATCGATGAGGTGGCCCAGCTGCGCGATGCGTTGCGAGGCCGGGGTGCCGGTGCCATCGCCCGCGGCCAGTTCGGTGTGCAATTCGCCGAGTCGCGCGGAGCCGAATCGGGCCGCTTCGAGCCGGGCCAGCACCCGCGCGAGCATGCCCAGATCGCGACCACGTCGTTCGACCGCGCTCAGCACCCGATTGACCCGCTGGTAGAACGGTAGCAGAAACACTCCCTGGATGGCCATCATCCCCAGCAGCGGCAATGCGCCATAGGCGGCGAAGAAGGCCCCGAACGTGGTGGTGGTGTCGAGCGAACCAATCAGGTTGAGTAGCCAACCCAGAAAGCAGATCACGCTGATGCTACCCAGCCCCAGGGCCACCAAGCGCGGCCATTGCGAGCGCAGCAGGATCTCGCCCTCGCCCCAGGCGATCACGGCGTCGTAATCGACTCCCTCCTGCATCTCCGGCCCCATGAGGGCCAGATCCTCGCGGAGATCCAGCATCGGTTGCAGTTCACGCACGGCTTCCTGACGTTGCCGGACGACGGCGGGCGTCGCGGGAGCCTTGAGCCAGTCGGCCAGGGTGTCTTCGCCGGTGCGTGTCTGGGCGGTGCAGAGAAGTTCAAAGAGCGAGCCGACACCAAAGAGGTCGAGGTCAGCCGCATAGGGGTGGGTTTCGTCGAGGAAGCGCGTCCCGGGGCGGCCCTTGCCCTTCCAGCGATCCGCCAGGCGATCGAGGCCCGCCTGATAGTAGGCCACCGAACGCCGAGCCCGATAGTAGGCACGCAGGATGCGATCGTGCAGGAAGAGTTGCACCACAAACGCCAGCACCAGCCCCAGGCTCCACCAGGGCGGAATCTGGCTGACGCGAACGTACAGAAACAGCACCACGAGAATCAGCCCGACCGTCACCAGGCGGGACCAGCCCACCAGTTGCTCGCGAACAGCCAGAAGTTGAGCGGTCTGCTGACGAAGGCGCTGGCGTTCTTCGTAGACGATTTGGGGAGGGGTCGCCGCGCTGGACACGTTTTCGTCTTCCTGCTCTGCTCCCCGCGCGGCTGGCCGAGGGGGTACTCCTTGCAAAAGCTCCATGCTCTTATCCTATCGGTGGCCATCTCAAGGGCCAGGGTAGTCCGGGCAAGAGAGGGAAAAAATGCGGTTCGCCTAGTCCTTCGGCTCCAACCGAATCTCGATTTTCCCTGTCCGAGCATCGATCAAAGTGCAACCGTTGCACCCCAACACGATCGTCTTTCCATCGCTAGAGAGGACATAACGGCGAGAATTCACCTCCGGCGTACCCCGCGTTGTGCGGAAACGAGCGTAGAACGTGCGGTAGCCCGCGTCCTGAAACCGCCACAATACCGGACGCGGCTCGGCGGCTTCCGGTTCGAAGCGGTGGAGATCGGCCCACGGGGGTGTTTTCCCCTTCTCGACCTTGAACCCGCTGGGATCGGTGCGATCGTAGTCCCAGTGCAGACCGTTGGCCGGTTGCGTCACCAGCCCGAGTGTTTTGCCGCCGTCGAGAAACAGCGGAAACAGGGCCAGCGGTGTATCGAGGGTCAGCAGACGGGGTTTCGCGGTGGCGTCGCTCGCCGGCCAGCGTCGCGCTTCGCCGCCATCGTGCCCGGAGACGAGTTCCTTGCCATCCGGGGAAAAGGCCAGGCTCTGCGCCTTGTGCAGATTCTCGCCGTGGCGAGTCACGATCGCTTTGCCTGTTTCGAGGTTGAACACGTACAGGCCATCGGGCGAACCGCGTCGCCCCTGCCAAAACGTCCCCAGAGCCGCGACCTGCTTGCCGTCGGGCGAGACGGCCAGGCAGCGTGGCGAGCTGATGCCCAGCGTCTTCTGTTCCTTGAGCGTGGCCAGTTCGATCAGGCGGATGTGATCGCTGGTGCCCACCAGGATGCGGTCGCCCGTGGGATCGAAGGCAAAACAATCGGCCTCCCAGTGATGGACGACCTTCCTTGCTTTCCAGTCGATCAGCGCCGTTCGCGCCGTGTGGATGCTATCGCCCGGTGTGTAGATCCGCGTGTACGCGAGGTAACGGCCATCGCGCGAAAACTCGACACGCAGGATCGAGCCGAAATCCCTGAGCGAATACAACGGTTTGCCCGTTTTGCGATCCCAGACCCACACACCGCCCGTGGTCCCCTCCAGCGGGAATCGCGTGGTCGAAGGCCCTCCATAGGCCGCTGCCACCAGCGCCCCATCGGCCGAGATGGCCACGGCGGCGGCGTTGTCCCCCTTGTGTTTGATGGCCGGGACGGTGACCACCGGTTTGGGTGGTGCCTCGGCGAGCATTCCGATCAAAAGCAGCCACGAGGAGAAGGTATTCATCGGATGGTTTCCATGAAGATCAGGTGAACCGTGCGGGCCGGAAAAATCCGTGGGAAGTCCTCCCTCGTCTTAGGGACTGTTGCGATTCCTGGATTTCTGTTTGCGGAGTGAATCGATATGCGACATCCCTTCGATGGTATCAATCCCCCTGCTTCCACCTCGCGCCGGACCTGGCTTGGCTGGATGGCGGCGGTGGTGGGTGCTCTGGGTCTTTCGAGCGTGAGTCAGGCCGCTGCGCCTCCGGGCAACCGGGTCAAGGTCAGCAACGACCCCAGCCCCGAGCCGGAACCCAAGCCGAGCACGCTGGCGCTAAAGGAGACGGGTGGCAAGCCGATGCCGACCAGCAAGGCCATCGGCGAAGAGGGCGGAGCCAGCACCGAGGCGGTCGGCGAGGAAGGCGGCGTGACCCGTGCTCGTGGCGAAGCGGGCGGCCCCAGCACCCGCGCCCTGGGAGAAGAAGGCGCGATGACCAAGGCGGTCAACGAGGCTGGCGGCCCCATCCGCGTCACCACCCTCGCCGTCGGCGAGGAAGGCGGCAAGAAGGGCGATGCTCCCAAGGAAAAGGAATAGTCCCTTCCTTTCGCCGCGGTTCTGAATCCGTGAGCTCAGGACAGCGACTCGGCCTTCTCACCCGTAGTTGAGGTGAGGAGGCCGAGTCGTGGCGTTATGCGCCCGTGTAGAGGGTCGTGATCGGCCGGCCTCGATTGAGCTGCACCGGGCGGTCCTGTTTGTCGCGCAATTCACTGTCCGGGGCGATGCCCAGCGCGTCGTACACCGTTGCACCCAGATCGTCGGGGGTGTAGGGGGTCGTCGTTGGGAACGCACCGATCTTGTCCGACTTGCCAATCACCTGACCGCCCACCACTCCGGCTCCGGCAAACAGGGCGCTGTTGCACTGTGCCCAGTGGTCGCGCCCGTTGCCGACCACCTTGGGCGTGCGGCCAAACTCGCCGGTTACGATTACCAGGGTCTCATCGAGCAAGCCGCGCAGCTGGAGGTCATCGAGCAGAGCGCTAACGCCCCGATCCAGAGGGGGTAGCAGGTCGCGCTTCATGCGGGGAAAGTTGTCGCCGTGCGTGTCCCAGTTTTGCACGATTCCCATGTTGGCCTGCACAACGCCGACCCCGGCTTCGACCAGTCTCCGGGCCAGCAGCAGCGACTGGCCAAAGGGATGTCGACCGTAGCGCTCCCGCACCGCGGCAGGTTCTCGACTGAGGTCAAACGCGGGACCAACCTTGCTGGAGGTAAGCATGCGGAAGGCCAGATCCTGCTTTTCGCTCAGCCGTTGGCTCTCGGCCAGCGCGGCCAGGCCCTTTTGCTGGGCCTCGATGCGTTGCAACAGCGCCCGTCGATCGGACAGGCGCGACACCTCCAGGCCCGGAGCGAGCGTCAGGCCATCGACCCGGAAGTCCGGGCGGTTGGGGTCGCTCTTGACCTGCCAGGGGTCGTGCTTGGGACCCAGAAAGCCTGCATGTTGGCCCGGCCACGTCAGGGGGCCTTCGACCAGGTACGTCGGCAGGTTCACGCCGTTGGGCACCCCGTCGCGGCGGGGACGCAGATAATCCAGCGCCGCCCCATAGTTGGGCCAATCGTCACGGCTGGCGATCTTGTCGAAAAATGCTCCAGGCTGCGGGTGGCCGGTCAGCGTATGGTGCGTCGCCACCAGGTGATTGTTCTCGCGATGGGCGAAGCTCCGCACCACGGCCAGACGCTCGGTGCGGGTGGCCAGTTGCGGCAGATGCTCGCAAAACTGTACCCCCGCTGTCCGCGTGGCGATGGCACCGAACTCGCCGCGAATCTCCCGGGGAGCCTCTGGCTTGGGGTCGAAGGTATCGAGATGACCCGCTCCGCCCGTAAGAAACACCAGGACCACCGATTTGGCACGCCGGGTCCGTCCCGCCTCCCTGGCACCCTCCTGCGCAGTCAACGGCAACGCGGCCAATGGCAGACCCAGAGCACCAGAGAAGCCTACTTGAAGCCAGGATCGGCGGGTGAGCATGGCAGGAGAACCTCGGTCGGAAACGGTGGGACAATCGGTAGGTGAGTGTATTATGCCAGATCCCCAGCGCCGGGGGAGCATACCCGTCACCAGGCCCCACTTGAGCGTTGCAAGGCTACCCTGAAAGCGCGGCTCGACACGAGGATCCAGCAGCATCCGCAGCAGAAACTGTACGCGACGGGCGATGGTGCCGTGTTGCCAGCTCTGGAAGAAGCCCGGACGATCGCGGTCGATGCCGTTCAGAATCGCCACTCGGTCCAGTGCGCGAGTGAAGATGCGAATTCCCGTGGGGCACAGACTCGCATCCGGGGGATACAGCGTCGCTTCGTCGTGCGCGGTGCAGTGGGGATCGCCACACGACACCGCCCGGCAGCCGTAGATATCCGCTTGCCGTTCACAGCGGCGCGAGAGAAATCCAAAGACCAGAAAGACATAGACCAGCAACATCACGAGCACCAGCACGAGCGCCACGCTTCCATGCGGATCGAACCATTCGCCAAGATCGGCTGGCAACCAGCCGGGGACGGTCTGGGCGAGCCAGCCACCACCGAGCCCCAACCAGGGCAGGAAGTAGTAATCCGTCAACAGACCGAGCACCGACATGCTGAGTGTGAGAAAGACCAGGTAAAAAAGCATGTGCTGATGTTTGACGTGTCCTAGCTCGTGGCCGAAGACGGCCTGAACCTCCTCGGGGGAAAATTCTTCCAGGAGGCGATCGGTGAACACGACGTAACGCATCCAGGGCAGGACACCCACGATCATCGCGTTGGCCATACCACTGCGGGTGTTCCAGACGAGCAAATCACTGACCCGGAAGCCCAACCGTCGGGCGGTGGCCTCCAGGCGGGTCCGCATCGGTCCTGCCGGCATCGACTCCAGCCCCAGCACCAGGCGAATCAGGAGCGGCATGCCCACCAGCACCGTTACCAACCCCAACCCCGAGATCAGGTAAGTGCCCAGCGGCCCTTGAACCCACGCGCTGGGCAGCAGGCGAAAGACCTCTTGCCGAACCACCAGCAGTACGATCGGGATGAACACCAGGGCAAGCTTTTGCCGAAGCTGAAACAGCACGTAGGACCACCGGCCAGCGAACGGCGACGCGGCGGTGTGGTGCGCTTCCAGTCCAGGGGTGAAGGGACTGCCCTCTAGGCACGGGTGTGCGACGCAATGCACCGCCCGGTCGGCATCGTAAAACGCGAGCCACGACAGAATCTGCAAGAGCAGAAACGGAGCCAGGAGCATCACCTCGGTGCCGACCCCGCCGCCCAGGCTACGCACCCAGTGACCCCAGCCAAACACCATCAGCATCAGGAGGAACATGGTCAGCGTGAGACTGCCATGCACGACGCGGGCGCGATCGTAGCGCATCAGGTGCCGGTCCAGATTCATGGGCTCGCGACGGATTTGCCAGCGAAGTTGCCAGGCGACCGTCATGGCGTGGAGCGAAACCAGACCCAGGCCGCTGAGCATCAGCACCGGAGCTTGCCACTCTGGTCCGCCCCAGATGGTGGCGGGGTAATTTTCAAACAGGCAAACTCCAGCCAGAAACACCATCAAAAGAAAGGTCATGCCAGGCCTCGCGCCGGGGAGAGTGTTGTTTTATTCTAAACAACAGTTTCACTCAGAGCAAAGTCGGCTCAAAAAGCGACCCAAAGGCTTAATTCTCCGGCCGCGGTTCCGACGATCACCACCTGTCCGGTCGCGTCGGTGGCAAAGGTGGTAATCGGTGTCTCCCGAATCAGGGTCCGCCGGCTTCCGTTGCCACGTTCCAGTCGTTCCAGCCGGTGTCCCTCCAGATCCAGACTGATCACGACACCAGCGTCGTAGGAGGCGGACAGAGAGCGACATGGGGACGTTCCGGTGGCCGGGGACACTGCAAGCGGCGGGCAACCGACACGGTCGCTGCGGTGGATGCGGATGCCATCGCTGAAACAAGCAAGGAGACATTCGGTGCCGTCGCCCGAGAGGGCCAAAGAGCCGATGTTGGTCATGAGCCCTTCACGCCAGCGGACGGTGCCGGTGCGATCAAACCCACACACGAAGCCAAAATCGGCCGCCCCGACTAATCCACAACCCTCAGGGATCCAGGCCAGGTGGTGGAAGGGACGGGGAGTAGCTCCGCGCCAGATCGGTTGGCCCGTTTCATCCAGCACACTCACGCCACGCTCGTCGGCCACGGCCAATTGTTGCCCCAGCGGAGCGACGGCGATGGCGCGAATCGGCGATTCCCAGCCAAGCTGCCAGAGAGGCTCCAGATCGGCGTTGAAGCCCAGTAGACGATTGTGGTCGTCGACCGCGAGAAAGAGGTCAGCCGTATCGCTCCCGTGGACGAGCCGCAGGCCCGAGTGCGAACGAGAGATTTCCCTTTCCCCACGGCCATCCCACAGGGAGAGTGCGTGCGGTTCGTGAACGACGATGCGCCAGGCCTCACGAGCGAGATGGAGACGAACCGGAGCCGTGGTCAGGCGTCGGGTCCATTCGAGCCGCACGAGTTAGTTCGCACCCAGTGGCGAAGGAGCACTCGAGAGCATGTCGTCCATCGGCGTCATGGGCATTCCACCCATGCTACCCATGGGCTTAATCCGCTCAAGCAGTTGCTTGCGTGCCTCGTTCAGCAGTGCTTCGCCTTCCAGATCGCTGGGTAGATGCGGGGCAATCCCCTTGCCGGTGTAGGGTTGATTGGTCGGCGAGAAAAGTTTCGCCACCGTCACGCGAACAGCTGTCGATTTCTCAGCCGTGCGTTCGAGCGGCACCACACACTGGATCGAGCCTTTGCCGTAGGTGTTTTGGCCCATGACGAGGGTGGTGAAGCGGCCCGTGCGTGATTCTTTCAGGGCGCCCGCGAGGACCTCCGCCGCGCTGGCGGTGTCGCCATCGACGAGGACGACCAGCGGGACATCGGTCACGAAACCCGGGTTGGCCGCCTTGAACGTGCGGTCGTATTTCTTGAACGGACTGCGACCGACCACGATGGTGCCTTCGTCGAGAAACAGTTCGGTGATCCGCACGGCCGACTCAAACAGGCCGCCGGGGTTGCCACGCAGATCGAGCAGGATGCCGTGAAGCGTGTCCCCGCGAGCGGCGATGGAGGCCAGGGCATCCTTGACTTCCTGGAGGGTGCTTTCGCCGAAGTAGTTGATACGAAGCCGCAGCACCACCGAGCCATCGTAATCTTCCCGGGCATACTCGACGCTGGGAATGTTCGTCGGCCGGCGCTGCAGTCGGATCGGGTCGCGGAAGCGTTCGATTTCGACTTCGACCGTCGAACCCGAGGGACCACGCAGTTTCTCCGCGATCGCCTCAGCGGGTAGATCGGTCACCGCGACGCCATTGATTCGCTGGATACGATCGCCCGTGACCAGCCCCAACTCCGCAGCGGAACTCTTGGGGTACACATGCGTCACCTGGATGCGATCTTCCCGGAGGCCAACCTCCAACCCTGGATGGACCACTCGGCCCTTGAGCATCGCCTGGGTAAACGCCAGATGACCCGGCGTCAGGAACAGGCCGTACTCGTCGATAGCGTTGCTGGCGCCAGCGGCAAACTCCAGGACGAACGCCGCCATGAGCATCGGACGAGGCACCAGTCCGTCACGAGCCGCAGAGCGGACCACCGCAAGCACCTGCTCGCGCACCTCGGCCTTGGAGTTGAACGTGGGTACCACCCAGTTGAGCAAGCGGTTCTTATAGGCAGCGATGGCCGCGGATTTGGCACTGCCCAAATGATGACGAATGAACTCAGGATCATCCAGGGCGTTTCGCAACTCGACCATGCCGTGCGTGAACAACGCCTCAAGGGTAACTCGTTCACGCTCGGGATGAGCCGACGATAGCACCCCGACGGTTTCTTCAAAGAGGTCGAGCGCCTGAGTGAGAGTCAGCTTGGCCAGGACGGCTCGGTAAGCGGGGTCGGCCTGCCGGAGTGTCTGGTGCAGCCGACGGAGGCAGCGTTGGTATCCCATCCGGGCAAAGGGATGCGTCCGATCCTTTCGGACCAACTCGTCATACAGTCGGCACGCCTTGAGCCACTGTCCCTCTTTCTCGGCTTCGACGGCCGAGAGGTAGCGACGATCGTTGAGATCGACCGCTGAGGCGGGAGGAACAGAGACCAGGGCAAGCCCGACGAGGAGTGCGAAACGTAGGAGGTTGTGAACCAAGACGCACCTCGGGACGGTCCAGGGAGTCTCCGGTGGGGACACCGGCCAAATCCATCTTGCCTAGTATAAACAGCCCGGTGGTGTCGGGTCAAACCTTTACCCGAGCTTTGTTACGCTCGGGATACACGCTGTCCCCACTCACCGGAACCGCTGCCATCAACACTTCGACGATCCACCGTCGCCGCGCGATTGCTCTACTCCCTCATTTCGTAAATCAAAAAGGTCCGGATGCGGGCAATGGGCTCCTGCTCGTGCAATCGCTTCCGCGTCTCCACCACCAGCGGCGACAACGGCGGCCCGTGCACCAGCGTCGTGCTTACCGCCAAGTATCGGCCTCGCAGCCGCTGAAGATTCGCGTCAATGTCGCCCTCGTGCAGACGCACCAGTTCAAACGCCTCCCCTTCCAGGGCGGGGTCCGCCCCATAGTACCAGACGGCCAGTTTCCCCTCGTTGTGCTCTCCCGCCCACGCCCGCAGACTCGGTGCGCCGTGGCCCCAGTCGAAGTTGCTCTCGCTCACCCAGTGGTACGCAGGCCGGGTTTTGGCGTAGACCTCGTTCACATAGGAAAGGCCGTTGGGCCAGGCAGAGCCCGCGACCAGCAGCGCCCAGGTGCCACAGGCCACCGCCAGCCCAGGGGGCAGAGCGGAAGCCCGCTCCCGTGCCCAGTTCACCACCGCGGCGCTCAGGGCCACCAGCAGAAAACTGAGCAGCGGAAACATGAACCGAACGCCAATCTGCACCCGGCAGAAGACACTGAACGCCAGCAACACCAGCACGCAGGCCATCGCCGGGTTGAGCAATCGACGCGGAGCAAGGAACAGCAGCGTTAGCCCCAGCACGATCAGGGGCAGCGAGAGCTTGATCGTCAGGAGCACGGGAAAATACCACCACAGCGAACTGGGCGACGTCACCCCCAGCAGATACGCCCCGTGCCCGCGGGCATTGTGCCCCACCTGCCGAAAGAAACCGTCGGCCGCATTGGGAAAGAGGCGCAGAGTGGAGACAACCTGAACCGCGGTTTCGCGTTGGCTTCCTTCGGGCAACTTCTCCGCCCAGCGCATCGCGTCCGCCTGCGGTTGCCAGTCGCTCCGGCAATACACAAAGAGCAGAAGCGTCCCCAGCAGGACGATCTGCACGCCATCACGCAAAACGGCTGTCCGTCCCCCGCCCGTGGCGCGACGGTAGACCTCCAGGGCCGCCAAAAGCAGCACCCCAAAGACAGGTCCTGAGGCCTTGCACAGAGCGGCCAGGCCAAACCACAGCGCCGGTAAGCCGATCCGGACCCACCAGCCACGGTCGCGTCCGGTCCAGAAGTGGTAGGCCAGGGCCACCAGACAGGCCGTGACGGAGAGATCGGTCGTCGCCAGGGCGGCATGGCCCAGAAGGCTGGGTTCGCAGGCCATCAAGAACACCGCCAACCGTCCCGCCCAGCTACCTCCGAGGTGGGTTGCGAACAGAAACGTGTATCCCAGCAACAGCCACCAGAAAAGCAGATTCATGGCCCGCGCCACGGGCAGAACGCGCTCCAGATCGGCCCGTGGGTGAAATGGCTCGCCACGCAGGCGTTCCCACAGATACACCGGAGCCGTCTGCACATCGACGGGTAGTGGCATGGTGCCGAGCCGGATGAGCGGGCTCAGCGTGCCCTCCCGCCAGCGTTGGAGACCACGCTCGATGTAGATCGGTTCGTCGAAAGTGACGCCCAGGTCGTGTGCCGAGACGACACACGCCCACGACGAAAGCCCCGCGACCAGCACCCACCAGACGAGATTCCATCCCCGCTCGCTCATGCGCCACTCCCCGAGGTTACCCCAGAGTCAACGCACTGGATGTAGCATGCCCCGCCGCACGGAATCAACCGCGCTGCCAGGGCAGGGGAGGTCGGCTTAGAACTTGAAGACGCCTTTCAGGAAGCCGTAGCCTTCGTAGAGGATCAACACGGCGAAGAACACCACCCACAACGTCGCGAAGATGATCCATCCGGTGCCCACCACGGGCGTGGACGCTGACTCCGGCGGTGATTCCGGCTTCGGGGAAGCCGACGCGGAATGGTCGGCTTTCTTCCCCTCGGTCCGGGTTGTGATGCTCTCCGACGGTTTGGCACGAGCCACGGTTCGATCTCCTGTTACGGCTTCCGTGTGAAGTCGAGATAGAACACGAATACCATCAAACTTAGGAGGAACGCTACCCCGATGTAGGTCGCGATGTTTTTCACCGTGTCGGAGGGCGGCTTGCCCCGGATCCACTCGTAAATCAGAAACACCATATGCCCGCCGTCCAGCACCGGAATCGGCAGGAAATTCACCACCGCCAAGTTGATGCTGATGATCGCCAGGAACTGCAAGAACAGGAACCAGTCCTCGTTGGCCACGGTGAACGCCTGCTCGGCGATCATCTTGGGGCCTCCGATGCTCTCGACGGAGATGCGATTGGTGAGAATGTTCTTGAGGCTGAGCAAGATGTTCTGGATGAACTCGACGGAGCGGTTGATCCCCAGCCCCATCGCTCGTACCAACGAGGTCACCTCTTCCTTGCGCGTTTGCGTGAGGAAAATGAAGCCGCGTTCGACACTCGGCCAGGTGGGGTCCAGCGTCGCGGGTTCCAGGGAGAAAACATCCGACAGCAGGTCGCCACCGCGTTTGATCTTGAGCTCGACCACGGCAAAATCGTTGGCCTGGAGGGCATAGTGGTAGTGGGCCCACTGATCGTAGACCTGGCCCTGCCGCTCCCGCTCCGAGAAGAGTTTCGTCCAGCTACTCCATTTCACGCCGTCCAGCGTACGGTCGGCTTCGCGCATCCGCAACTGGACAATCTCGTCGCCCTTGCGCAGGCCCGCCTTCTCGGCCGGCGAGTCCTTCTTCACCTCGACAATGGTGCTATCCACCCGATAGGCGACGCCGAGCTGGGGAATGGCCATCGGCGAAGTGGGGCTTTGCGGTGCGTCCTCGTCCAGGGCCCAGCTATCGTCCCAGGGGATGGGGGTCTTTTCCCGCTCCATGCCCTGTTTGTGGTCGATGGTCGCCCACACCTTAAACACCACCCGGTAGTCGTTGGGCTTGCGGTCCGGCTGGGAGTGCACCAGTTGATACAGCGCCTCGGGCAATCGCACCGGGTCGAAGTCCTTGAACGTCTGCCAGTCGGTTGGCCCGTCCTGATACTTCACTCCCACCTGGCTGATCACTTCGCCCGGTTCCAGGCCCGATTTTTCCGCTTCCGAGCCAATCCGCAGGGCATCGATCTGACCCATTTTCATCCGCATGCCCAGGTCGCGGGTAAAGGCGGCTGGCATGAACAACCGTACCACCTTGTTATCCTTGCCCCGCTGCACCTCGATCACCACCGGACGGCCGAAGAAGCCCATCATCCGCTCGCGAAACTCGAAACTGTCGCCCATCGTGCCGCGATCCTTCTGCGGCGGAGCGGCTTTGAGTGCCGTGACGTGGAACGGCTCGTTGGGTTTTGCCGGATCGCTCATACC
>ERZ1066117.1265-NODE-1265-length-13215-cov-9.082903_pt1 | contig 13215 bp, 8 predicted proteins | sample MGYA00382764_ERZ1066117 | MGnify/ENA primary metagenome ERZ1066117 (study PRJEB33369, sample SAMEA5778347) | biofilm metagenome | biome: Industrial cooling water; feature: Water cooling tower basin; material: Biofilm | place: United Arab Emirates | collected...
GGTCGGTGCCGTGCTTCGCGGCGTAGGCCTCCCACCACGCGAGCTTGTCGCGCAGGGCGTCGGCGACTTCCGGCGTTTCCGCGCGCGCCAGCAGCAGGCTTTCCGCGCCATAGATCTCGGGCGTTTCGGACAGCACCACGCGCGCGCCGGCCGCCACCAGTCGATCGGCCGCCGCGCCCAGCGCGGGGTTCGCCGAAAGGCCACTCCATCCATCGGAGCCGCCGCACTGCAGGCCCAGCGCGAGCTGGGACAGCGGCGCCGGCCGGCGCGTGTCGGCGTTGGCGATCTCCAGCAGCGCCTGCACCTCGGCGATGCCTGCGGCGATCGCTTCGCGCGTGCCGCCGGCCTGCTGGATCCCCAGCGTGCGCACGCGCGGCCCGGCCTCGAGGCCCTGTTCGCGCAGCAGCCGATCAAGCTGGTTCACCTCGCAGCCGAGGCCCACCAGCAGCACGCCGCCGAAGTTCGGATGCCGCGCGTAGCCGGCCAACGTGCGCTGCAGCAGCGTGATGCCCTCGCCGTCGTGCGCCATGCCGCAGCCGCTGGAGTGCGTGAACGCGACGACGCCATCGACATTCGGGAAGCCGGCCGGGCGCCCGTCGCCGAAATGCCGCGCGATCTGCCGCGCCGCCGTGGCCGAGCAGTTGACCGAGGTCAGGATGCCGACGAAGTTGCGCGTGCCGACGCGCCCGTCGTCGCGGTGGAAGCCCTCGAACCTGCGCTGGCGAAGAGGCGCGAAGCGCTCGGCATCGAACGCCGCGGCCGCGACGGCCGGGCGCGGCAGGTGCGGGTCGAAGCCGAGGTTGTGCACGTGCACGTGCGCGCCCGCGGCGATGGGCTGCGTGGCCGTGCCGATCGGCAGGCCGTACTTCGCCACCGGCTCGCCCGCGGCGTGCGCGCGCAGGGCGAACTTGTGGCCGCGCGGGATTGCATCGATCAGCGCGGGGCCATCGGCCAGCGGGCGCTCGCCAGCGGCGAGATCGGCCAGCGCGACGGCCACGCCATCGGCGGGCGACAGCACCAGCGCGCGTGGCGCATCCGCCGCGGGCGGGGTGCGGATCGGCGCGCTCACGGCGTGGTCTCGGCAAGGTGCGCCAGCGTCGCCGCCACGCCGTCGCGGCGCAGCCGGACCAACGCGGCGGTGACGTCATCGACCAGCGTCGCGTCGTCGGCCAGCGCCGACGGAAACACCGCGCGCTCTGCGAACACCGCGCGTACCGCGTCCGCGGCGTTGTCCTGGCGTGCGCGCGCGGCGAGCGTCGACGCCAGCGGATCGCGCACGTCGATGCTGGCGCCGGAGAGGTCGCGCCCCGACACGTACTGCGTCCACGCGGCGAGCGCGGCGGCCAGCACCGGCACGCGATGGCCGGCGGCGCGGCGCTCCGCGACCGTGCCCAGCCAGCGCTGCGGGATTTTCTGCGAGCCGTCCATCGCGATCTGCCAGGTGCGGTGCTGCAGCGCGCGGTTGGCGAAGCGGGCGAGCAGCGCGCGCTGGTAATCGTCAAGGTCGAAACCGGCCGGTGCGGCCAGCGTCGGCGCGACGTCGCGCCGCATCAGGCGCGCGACCACGTCGCGCATGCCGGGTGCGGCCATCGCTTCGGCCACGTGCGCGTGGCCCCCGAGATAGCCCAGGTAGGCCAGCAGCGAATGGCTGCCGTTGAGCAGGCGCAGCTTCATCAGCTCGAAGGGCGCGACGTCGTCGACGAGCTGCGCACCGGCTTCCGAAAGCGGCGCCAGCCGCGCGTCGCGCGCTTCGATGACCCACTGCGAGAACGGCTCGGCCTTGACCAGCCCGTGATCGTCGATGGCGAAGCGCTCGCGCACGGCCGCGCGGTCGGCGTCGGTGGTGGCCGGCACGATGCGGTCGACCATCGTGCAGGGGAAGCAGCCTTCCGCCTCGAGCCAGGGCAGCAGCGCGGGCGCCGTGCGCGCGGTGAAGTCGAGCACCAGGCCCTGCAGCAATCGGCCGTTGCTCGGCAGGTTGTCGCAGCACAGCACCACCGGCGGGGCCAGCCCCGCCGCGCGCCGGCGCGCCATCGCGGCAACGATCAGGCCGACGGCGGAACGCGGCGTGCCGGGGTCGGCGAGATCAGCCGCGATCTCCGGATGATCGGGATCGAGGCGCCCGTCGGCCGGGCGATGGCCGTAGCCCTTCTCGGTGATCGTCAGCGTGACCAGCCAGGTGCGCGGGTCGGCCAGGGCCGCCAGCACGCGCTCGCGCTCGGTCGGCGCGTGCAGCACGCCGCCGGTCGCGCCGATGACGCGCAGCGCCGGCTCGGCCTCGTCGTCGAGGCGCAGCACGCCGTACAGCCCGTCCTGCGGATTGAGCTGCTCGGGCACGTCGAGCTGGCGCAGCGAGACGCCAGTGACGGCGAAGCCGCGGTGGCCGTTCGCCAGCAGGGTGTCGAACGCGACCGCCTGATGCGCCCGATGGAACGCTCCTACGCCGAGGTGCACGACGCCACCCGCCGCCAGCGCGGCGGCGCGGTCGTAGCCCGGGAGCGAGAGGCCTGCGCGCGGCAGTGCAGCGGCGGCGCGCAGCCATGCGCCGTCAAGGCGCGGCGCGGTCGCGCCGGGAGTCGTGACGCCGGCGCTCTCAGTGCTCACGTCGGCGCACCCGGCAGGCGATAGGCCGCGCGCGCGAGCCGATGCGCGAGGTCCTGGGCCAGCTCGAAGGCTTCGTCCTCATCCAGTCGGTGCTCGGTCACGAGCTCGGCGAGGAAGCCGCAGTCGATGCGCCGCGCCAGGTCATGGCGCGCCGGGATCGAGAAGAACGCGCGGGTGTCGTCGTTGAAGCCGACCGTGTTGTAGAAACCGGCCGTCTCGGTGACGTTGCGACGGAAGCGCCGCATGCCCTCCGGGCTGTCGTGGAACCACCACGCCGGGCCGAGCTTCAGGCAGGGGTAGTGGCCGGCCAGCGGGGCCAATTCGCGCGCGTAGGTGCTTTCGTCGAGGGTGAACACGATGATCGACAGCCCGCGCTCACCGCCGACGGCGTCGAGCAGCGGCTTCAGCGCGCGCACGTAGTCGGTGCGCATCGGGATGTCGGCGCCCTTGTCGCGGCCGAAGCGCTCGAACACCGTGCGGTTGTGGTTGCGGAACGAGCCCGGATGGATCTGCATCACGAGCCCGTCGTCGACGCTCATCTTCGCCATCTCGGTCAGCATCTGCGCGCGGAAGCGCTCGGCGTCCTCGGGGCTGGCGCCACCCCAGCGCACGCGCGCGTAGAGCTGCTCGCATTCGACGCGCGACAGGTTCGCCGTGGCCGCGGTCGGATGCCCGTGGTCGGTGCTGGTGGCGCCGTGCAGCGCGAAGAAGGCGCGGCGCGCGCGGTGCGCGGCGAGGTAGCCGGCCCAGTGCCCGGTGTCTTCGCCGGTGATCTCGCCGAAGCGCGTCAGGTTCGCCGCGAAGCCCTCGAACTCCGGGTCGCAGACGGCGTCGGGGCGGTAGGCGGTGATCACGCGGTGGCCCCAGCCGTCGGCGCGGAGTTTCGCGTGGTGGGCGAGGTCGTCGAGCGGCGATTCGGTGGTGGCGATGCACTCGATGTTGAAGCGGTCGAGCAGGGCGCGCGGCCGGTAGGCCGGCGTGGCCAGTGCCGCGTTGATGGCGTCGTAGAACGCGTCGGCGGTGTCCGGGCCGAAGCGCTGATCGAAGCCGAACACCTCGCCGAACACGTGGTCGAACCACATCCGCGAGGGCGTACCGCGGAACAGCCGGAAGTTCGCGGCGAAGGTGCGCCAGATGGCGCGCGCGCGGTCGTCGTCCAGGTCCTCCGGCGGCACGCCGATGCCGAGGTCCTCCAGGGCGATGCCCTGCGAGTACAGCATGCGGTAGACGTAGTGGTCGGGCTGGATCAGCAGCGTCGTGGCGTTCGCCCAGGGTGCGTCGGTCGCGAACCACGCGGGATCGGTGTGGCCGTGCGGGCTGACGATCGGCGCGTCCTTCACCGAGGCGTAGAGCTCGCGCGCCAGCGCGCGCGCCGGCCCCGCGGGCAGCAGGCGGTCGGGATGGGCCAGCGGCATCAGCGGCCTCCCACGTAACGCTTGCGCTGCTCCTCGATGCGGGCCTGCATCGCGGCCAGCTCCTCGGCTTTCGTCGCCTCGATCAGGTCGTCCATGACGCGCACCAGATGGTTGCGCATGGCGGCGCGTGCGGCGTCGGGGTCGTGCGCGGCGATGGCGTCGAGCACGGCCTGGTGCTCGTTGATGCGCGGCCGCACGCCGGCGGCGCGGACCCGCTCCAGCGTGCGCGCGGCCTGCGTCGAGCCGCTGCGCGCGTCCCACAGCGTCTGCACGGTGTAGACGATGGCGGCGTTCTGCGTGGCCTCGGCGATGGCGACATGGAACATCCGGTCGGCCTCTTCGCCGGGGATGCCCAGACGCTCCTCCTCGTCCATGGCCTCGAGGGCGGCGCGGATCTTCTGGACCTGCTCGGGCGTGGCGAGCTTGGCCGCCAACGCGGCCGACTCGCCTTCGAACAGGCAGCGCGCCTCGATCAGCTCGAGCATGCCGATGTCCTCCTCGAGGGCGCGGGCGCGCTTCGGCCGCTGGTCGACCACGTACACCCCGGACCCGGTGCGGATGTCGACCAGCCCCTCGATCTGGAGGATCAGCAGGGCCTCGCGGACGGTCGGACGGCCGACGTCCAGCTGGTCGGCCAGGTCGCGCTCGGCAGGGAGGCGGGAGCCGACCGGGTGGTCGCCGCGCGCGATGGCGGCCGACAGCTTGTCGGCGACCTGTTCACTCAAGCGTCTGGGCTTCATTGGCAAGACCGGTTGCATTGCATTGGACGGGCCAATACTATCCCGGCGCATCGGCTCCGGCAACTGGCCCGACCAGCGCTGCGCCGTCCCGAATCCACCCGCCCCCTCGCCGGGGCACCGCGGAGGCCAAGCGCATGCGGATCACCTCGGCCCGGGTCATCGTCACCTGCCCCGGTCGCAACTTCGTCACCCTGAAGATCGAGACCGACCAGGGCGTGCACGGCATCGGCGATGCCACCCTCAACGGCCGCGAGCTGGCGACGGTGGCCTACCTGCAGGAGCACGTGGTGCCGGCGCTGATCGGCCGCGACCCGCGGCAGATCGAGGACGTCTGGCAATACCTGTATCGCGGCGTCTACTGGCGCCGCGGCTCGGTGACGATGACCTGCATCGCCGCCGTCGACATGGCGCTGTGGGACATCAAGGCGAAACTGGCCGGCATGCCGCTGTACCAGCTGCTCGGTGGCGCCTCACGCAGCGCGGTTCGGGTCTACGGCCACGCCAACGGCCGCGACATCGCCGAGTGCGTCGACGAGGTGCAGCGCTACCGCGAGATGGGCTACACCGCCATCCGCGTGCAGAGCGGCGTGCCGGGCCTCGACGAGGCCTACGGCGTTGGCAAGGGAAAACTCTTTTACGAGCCGGCGGATCGCGGCGCGGCGGCGCAGGAAACGGTCTGGAGCACGCCCGAATACCTTGACCATGCCCCCAGGGTGTTTGAAGCGGTGCGTGCGAAGGTGGGTTTCGGCGTCGACCTGCTGCACGACGTGCATCATCGGCTCACGCCGATCGAAGCGGCGCGCCTCGGCAAATCGCTCGAGCCTTACCGGCTGTTCTGGATGGAAGACCCGGTGCCGGCCGAGAACCAGGAATCGCTGCGCCTCGTGCGCCAGCACACGGTCACGCCCATCGCCATCGGCGAAGTGTTCGACTCGATCCACGACTGCCACCAGCTGCTGAAAGAACAGCTCGTCGACTACATCCGCAGCACTGTGCTGCACGCCGGCGGCATCACGCATTTGCGGCGCATTGCCGACCTGGCCGCGCTGTACCACGTCAAGACCGGCTGCCACGGCGCGACCGACCTGTCGCCGGTGACGATGGGCAGCGCGCTGCACTTCGACCTGTGGGTGCCGAACTTCGGCATCCAGGAATACATGCGCCACTCGCCGGAAACGGACGCCGTGTTCCCGCACGCCTACACCTTCGCCGACGGCCACCTGCACCCGGGCGAGGCGCCGGGCCACGGCGTCGACATCGACGAAGCGCTGGCCGCGAAGTACCCGTACCAGCCCGCGTATCTGCCGGTGGCGCGCCTGCGCGACGGCACCATGTGGAACTGGTGAAGTGAGCGCGCTCGGCGCCGACGGGCGCATCGTCGCGGTGGGCGAATGCATGGTCGAGCTGGTCGATCGCGGCGGCGGTGAGGCATCGATCGGCTTTGGCGGCGACACGCTGAATTCATCGGTCTACCTCGCGCGCCTCGGGGAATCCGTCGCCTATGCGACGGCGCTTGGCGACGATCCGTACAGCGGCCTGATGCGCGCGGCTTGGGCGGAAGAAGGCATCGCGCTCGACGCCGTTGCCATCGCGCCCGGCGAGGTGGCCGGGCTGTACGCGATCCGCGTCGATGCGCAGGGCGAGCGCCACTTCACCTACTGGCGCCGGCAGGCGCCGGTCCGGCGACTGTTCGACTGGCCCGGCTCGGGCGCGGTGGAGGCGGCGATCCGCGATGCCGGCCTCGTTCTACTGAGCGGCATCACGCTGATGGTGCTGGAGCCGCCGCAGCGCGCGCGTTTGCTCGACGCGCTGAAGGCGGCGAAGGCGCGAGGCGCGGCCGTCGCCTTCGACAGCAACTACCGCGCGCGCGGCTGGACCAGCGCAGCGGAAGCAGTGGACGCCATGACGCCGTTTGTTGCGCTGGCCGACGTGGCGCTGCCGAGCGTCGACGACGAGCGCGCGCTTCGTGGCCTCAGCGACGCGCCGGCGGTCGCCGCGCAGTACCTCGCCTTGGGCGTGCCCGAGGTCGTCGTGAAGCAGGCGGCGCGCGGCGCCCTCGTCGCGACGAACCACGCACGGGTGCAGGTGCCCGCCGTGCCCGTGGCCACGATGGTCGACAGCACGGCCGCCGGCGACGCCTTCAACGCGGGCTATCTCGCTGCGCGCCGTCGTGGCTTGGGTCCTGAACCGTCGGCGCGGCAGGGCGCCGCGCTGGCCGCGCGCGTGGTGCAGCACCGCGGTGCGATCGTGCCGCCGGCGGCGCTGCGCGGACTGGGGGGCATCGATGCGCCCTGAGTCGAACGAGCATCGCGAGCGGCTGCCGCTCGGCGGCCTGTGGGAGGCGGCGCCCGACCTCGACGATCGCGGCGTGGCCGCCAGCTGGGGCCGCGGCTTCGCGCCGCTGGGCCCGTTGGCGGTGCCGGGCAGCATCAACGAGCAGTGGGCCGAGCGGGGCCTGCGCGACACGCTGGGGCCGTTCTGGCTGCAGCGCGAGATCGTCGTGCCGGCCGCGGCGCGCGGTCGACGCGCGCGTCTGCATTTCCCCAGCGCCGACCTGACCGCGCGCGTGTGGTGGGACGGCGTCGAGGTCGGCGCCAACGATGCGCCGTTCCTGCCGTTCGACATCGACCTCGGCGCGCTGGTGCCGGGAAACCGGCATCGGTTGGTGGTGCGGCTCGACAGCCGCCTTCCGGACACGCATCCGCTGCCGGGCATCGCATCGGCGGATTTCCACGCCGAGAAGCGCAGCGGCGCGGAGGTGTTCCCGCCGGTGCGCTACGACTTCTTCCCGTTCACCGGCCTGCATCGCGAGCCGGTGCTCGCATTCGAGCCGGCCGTCGGCCTGCGCACCCTGCAGCTGCGCCCCGGCTGGAGCGGCACGCGCGGCACGCTCGCCGTGCAGGCGCAGGTCGATGCCGGTATCGATGCGCTGCGGCTCACGCTGCACGGCGGCGAAGCGGCATGGGTGCGCGAGGTCGACACGGCGGGCGCGGGCGACATCGTCGAGGCGCTGTTCGACGATCTGCCGGTGCAGCCCTGGCACCCCGATGCGCCGCATCGCTATCGGCTGCACGTCGAGGCGTCACGCGGCGGCGAAGTCGTCGACGCGGTCGAGCGACGACTGGGCTTCCGCGACGTGCGCGTCGAAGGCGCTGCGCTGCGGCTCAACGGTGCGCCGATCACGCTGCGCGGCTTCGGCCTGCACGAGGACTTTCCCGTGCTCGGCAAGGGGCAGTGCCTCGCGCTGACGGTCAAGGACTTCGAGCTGATGCGCTGGTGCGGCGCCAACAGCTTCCGCACCTCGCACTACCCGTACGCCGAGGAGACGCTGGAGCTTGCGGAGCAGCTGGGCTTCCTGGTGATCTCTGAAATCGCGAGCGTGAACCTCGACTTCCGCCGCGTGACCGACGCGACGCTGGCGCAGCACCGCGCGCAGCTGGAACGCCTGGTCGCCCGCGACGGCGAACGCGCCTGCGTGATCGCGTGGAGCCTGACCAACGAGCCGGGCTACCTCGCCGAGAGCGCGTACGCCGAGCGCGCGCCGGCCTACTTCGAGGCGCTGTTCGCGCACGCCCGGACGCTGGACCCGTCGCGGCCGCTCACCGCCGCCAACGTCGGCAGCCGCCACGGACTGATCGACCCGCTGTACGCGCACTGCGATTTCCTGAGCCTCAACCGCTACCTCGGCTGGTACGAAATGCCGGCGCAGCTCGATGCCGCCGTCGACGCGCTGCGCGCCGAGCTCGACGCGCTGGCCGCGCATTTCCCGGGCAAGCCGATCCTGTTCACCGAGTTCGGCGCCGACGCCGTGGCCGGCATGCACAGCACGGTGCCGCAGCTCTTCACCGAGGAATACCAGGCGGACTTCATCGCCCGCTACTGGCGGCTGATCGCCGCGCACCCGCAGTGCTTCGGTGGCCATGTCTGGAACCTCGCCGACTTCCGCACGGCGCAGCACTTCCGCCGCGTGGTGCTGAACCACAAGGGCGTGTTCACCCGCACGCGCGATCCGAAAGCGGCTGCGTGGCGGCTGCGCAAGCTGTGGCGCGGCCTCGGGCCCGGAGACTGCTAATGCTCGGACTGCACTGGCTCGACTGGCTGGCGGTGGGCGCCTACTTCGCGCTGACGACGTGGATCGGCCTGCGCGCGGCGCGCGCGGTGAGCGGCAGTTCCGATTACTTCATGGGCGGGCGCCGCTTCGGCCGCGCCTACATGGTCGCGCACGCGCTGGGCACCGGCACCTCCACCGAGCAGCCCGTCACCGTCGCCGGCGCGACGTATCAGCTGGGCCTGGCCGGCATCTGGTACCAGTGGCTGTACCTGTTCGCCACACCGTTCTACTGGCTGCTGGCCCCGGTGTACCGCCGCCTGCGCTACATGACGATGGGCGACTTCTTCGAGCGCCGCTACGGCAGCGCGATGGGCGCGGCCTACACGGGGCTGGGGCTGTTCAACTTCATCGTCTCGATCGCGCTGATGCTGAAGGGCACGGCGCTGACGATCGACGCGATCAGCGGCGGTGCGATGCCGTTCACCGCGGTGGTGTTCGCGTTGACCGCGCTGTTCGTGCTGTACAGCTACGCCGGTGGACTGACCGCGGCGATCACCAGCGACCTGCTGCAGGGCGTGCTGATCATCGGCCTGTCGATCCTGCTGCTGCCCTTTGCCATCGACGCCGTGGGCGGCTGGACGGCGGTGCAGCAGAAGGTGCCGGACGCGATGTGGAGCTTCATCGCGCCGCAGGAGGTGACGCTGTTCTTCGTCGTGATGGTGGTGCTGAACGCGCTGGTCGGGGTCGTCGTCGAGCCGCACCACATGGCGGTGTGCGGCGCGGCGAAAAGCGAACTCGCCAGCCGCACCGGCTGGACCTACGGCAACTTCATCAAGCGCTTCCTGACGCTGGCGTGGGCCGTCACCGGCATCCTCGCCGCGGTGCTGTACCCGGGGCTTGAAAATCGCGAGCTCGCCTTCGGCACGCTGGTGACGAACCTGCTGCCGGCCGGACTGATCGGCGTGATGATCGCCTGCATGGCCGCGGCGGTGATCAGCACCTGCGACGCCTTCATGGTCGGCGCGGGCGCGCTGTACACGCGGAACTTGCACCTGCGCTACGTGCGGCCCGGCGCGGACGACGCCACCCAGCTTCGCGTCGGCCGCTGGTCGAGCCTGGTCGTCGTGGCCCTAGGCGTCGCGCTCGCCCTGCTGCTGCCCAGCCTGATCAGCGGGTTGAAGCTGCTGTGGACCTCGGCCGCGGCCTTCGGCATCGCGTTCTGGGGCGCGCTGCTGTTCCGTCGCGCGAACCGCTGGGGCATGGCCGCCAGCCTCGTGGTGACGCTGGGCTTGATCGTCGGCACCGGGCCCTTCGGCCTCGAGTGGCCGCTGCCGACGCAGATCGCGGTGTACCTGCCGGCGGGCTTCGCCACGCTCGTGATCGTCAGCCTGCTGACGCGGCCGGAGCCGGAGGCGGCGACGCACGCGTTCTACACGCTGCTGGCCACGCCCGTCGGCGACGAAGCGGCGCTGAAGGCTCAGGGCATCGACGTGGTCGACGCCGGTGATGCGAGTGCCGCCGATACCGCGGGGGCCGTGAGCCGCGGCGTTCCGCAGGGCCTGATCGCGGTCGGCGCCCTGAGCCTGCACGAACGCTTTTCCTTCGCCCGCTACCGCGTCGACCTTCTCGGCTTCCTGGCCGCGGCCGCGCTGGTGGCCGGCATCCTCGGCCTTGCCGTGCTGGTCGCGTGGCTGGGCCGCGGTGGCTGACTTCATGGAGCATCCGATGTCGAAAAAAATCCTCCGCCACGCGCTGCTGTCGCTCGCGCTGCCCATCGCCGCCAGCGGCGCGTTCGCCGCTGCGCCCTCGGGCGGCGTCTGCGACATCGAGGCCTTCGGCGCCGAGCGCGGCGATACGCCGCAGACGCGCGCCATCCAGTCGGCCATCGACGCCTGCGCGGCGGCGGGCGGCGGGCAGGTGCGCGTGCCGGCCGGCACGTGGACCACCGGCACCCTGATCCTGAAGTCGCGCATCGACCTGCATCTCTCGATGGGCGCGGTGCTGCGCGGCAGCCCGTCGATGGCCGACTATCCCGCGCTCGATCGTCGCGTCGACGACCACAACAAATCGATCGCGCAGTCCGGCCTCACCGACCCGGAGCGGCTTGCCATCAACGAAGCCGACGGCCAGCGCGCGCTGATCTACGCGCGCGACGTCGTCGACGTCGCGATCACCGGCTTCGGCACCATCGACGGCCAAGGCCCGGCGTTCTGGGGCGAGGGCTTCATCGGCAGCGGCCAGGGCCGACCGACGCTGCCGCGGCCGCGGCCGTGGATCTGGTTCCGCGACGCCAAACACGTCAGCGTGCGGGACGTCACGCTGGTCGATTCGCCGAGCTACTTCCTGAGTTTCGAAACCAGCGATGACGTCGACGTGCAGGGCATCCGCATCCGCGCGCATCCCTTGAGCCCGAACTCCGACGGCATCCAGATCGAGGGCGGGCGCGACTACCGCATCCGCGGGGTGAGCATCCGCACCGGCGACGACGCCATCGTGCTGAAAAGCAGCAATGCGGCGATCGAAAACGTGACGATCAGCGACAGCTACCTTGAAAGCGACGACTCCGCGTTCAAGCTCGGCACCGGCAGCACGCACCCGATCCGCCACGTGCGGATGAGCGACGTGCAGATCGCCAACACGCGCATCGGCATCGCGCTGTTCATGAAGGACGGTGGCGTGTTCGAGCATCTCGACATCGATGGGCTGTCGATCGTCACCGGCTCGCGCCACCGCACCGATTATCCGGTCTATGTCGACCTCGACCGCCGCTTCCCGGATTCGACGCTCGGCGCCATCCGCCAAGTGCGCATCGCCAACGCGCGCATCGAGACGCGCGGCAACCTGCTGTTCGGCGGCCACCCGGACGCCCCGATCGACGGCCTGCGCCTGGAGAACGTCGACGTGACCCTCGCCGCACCGGTCGACATCGCGGCGCTGCCGGGCAAGCCGCGCGGCAACATGATGCTGGCCGGGCAGACGCCGGGGGCCGACTTCGCGAACGTCAACGCGCACCTGACGGTCGGCCACGTGCGCCACGTCGCCGTCGACGGCCTGCGGCTGCACGGCGCGCCAGATGCGCTGGGCTCGCGCGCGGGCATCGCGCTGCGCCACGTCACGCAGGCCGACCTTCGCGACGTGACGTTGGCCGCGTCCGGTGCGCCGCGCGCCTGGCTCGACGACGACGGCGTGGGCGCCGTCCGAGTGCGCGACCTCGACGCGGCGCGCGGCTGGACGGGCGTGGAGGACTGAGTCATGGCGATGACACGACGCGAGATGCTGCGGCGTGGGGCGGTGGCGCTCGGCGGCGCGGTGGTGGCCGGCCGGGCCGCGGCGGGCGCGTCGAACGCCACGGTCGGAGCGACCGGCGGCGCCTTGCCCTGCGCGCCGGGTGGCCCGCCAGTTGCGCTGCTGGGCTTCGCCGACGCGCCGATCGCAGTGCACGACTTCACCCGCTTCGCCTCGAGCCCGCTGGTGCTGGAGGCGCTGGAGATCCACTGGGTCAACGTCAACGAGCACTTCCTCGTTGCCCGCTTCGAGGGCGGGCTCATCGCCTACCTGCCCACCAACAAGCGCTTCGGCGACGACCTGCCGCTGTTCACTGGCCGCGTGCTGCCGTTCTTCCTCGGCCGCGACCTGCGCTTCATCGAAGCCCACATCGAGGCCTGCCATCGCGCCAACTACAAGATCGTCGGGCTGCCGTTCTGGAACGCGGTCGGCCACCTCGACCTGCTCGCGCTCGAGGCCATCGGCCAGGCGGCGAAGCGCCCGGTGTTCGATCTGGTCGGGGGCGCGAAGCGGCGCGAGGTGGCGGTGTACCTGAGCACGCGCGAGCGCACCACCACGCCCGAGCAGGAGATCGACGAGTTCCTGCTGCCGCGGCTGGAACGCACCGGGGCGAGGGCGGTGAAGCTTGGCGTCGGCGGACGCATGAGCCGCAACGCCGACGCCTGGGAGGGCCGCAGCGAGGCGCTGATGGCGCGCGCGCGGCGCGTGCTGGGCGACGACGTCGCGATCGGCGTCGACGCCAACGGCAGCTACGACGCGGCGACCGCGATCGAGGTCGGCCGCATGCTCGAGCGCTACGACGCCTGGTTCTTCGAGGAGCCCTGCCCGTTCGAGGAGTTCGAGATGACGGCGCAGGTCGCGGCCGCGCTCGACGTCGCCGTGGCCGGTGGCGAGCAGGACAGCAGCGCCGCGAAGTGGCGATGGATGATCGCGAATCGCATGGTCGACATCGTGCAGCCGGACCTGTTCTATGCGGGCCCGATGTGGCGCGCCCAGCACTGGGAGATGACGGCCGTCCCGGAACTGCGCCGCCGCCTGCCCCGCGTCGCCGCCGCGCTGGCGGCCTCGGTCGCGCCGTGGACGGCCGCGGGGGCGGCGACTGCGTCGGGAATTGCCCGTT
>ERZ1066117.1268-NODE-1268-length-13157-cov-5.279118_pt1 | contig 13157 bp, 14 predicted proteins | sample MGYA00382764_ERZ1066117 | MGnify/ENA primary metagenome ERZ1066117 (study PRJEB33369, sample SAMEA5778347) | biofilm metagenome | biome: Industrial cooling water; feature: Water cooling tower basin; material: Biofilm | place: United Arab Emirates | collected...
GCCCTCCCGTGCTTATTCTCGCCCCTGCGCGGCATACAAGATGCAGCACGTTTCTCTGAACGACCGCTCTTGCTGGGCGGTCGGCATCTCCGGCACTGTCTGCCATCGCACCCCAAACCAACCGAAACGCACCGCGGCTGGCGAATCGCCTGCGCGGGAGGTGCACCGAAATGCGCTGCGCCGTTTGCGACATAAAGAAGGAGCCCAGACGATGAATGACCAGGAACGCGATCCTGAATCGACTCCGATCGAACCCAATCCCAATACGCGATCCGGCGATCGGTACGACGAAACAACTGGCGGCGAAGATAGTTCTCCCTTTGAGGCAACGCCCAGCGGCGAGCAGAAGGAAGCGGCTGAGGAGCCGCAGAATGCGCCGCTGGAGGAGGAGTGACTTTTCTGTCAGGGTTTCCCGAAGGGGAGATTGCCTGATGGAAGGTCGGTGGTTCGCTCACCAGCCTCGGGGAGCCGCCGGGACAAGGAAATCAGAGGCTGATGGAGAGAAGCATGCTCAGGATCAAGGAAACCGCCAGGGCGATCATCATTGCCCTGTGCTTGTGGATGGGAACCGTCGGAATGGCTCAGGCTCAGGCCCAGACCAATCCCACCGGCCCCAATCAGATAAGTCGTACCGACGAGGACGCACGCAGCACCGCCTCGGGCTTCAATGCGGGCTGGCTGGGCTTGCTTGGCCTGGTCGGCCTGTTCGGATTGTTCGCACGAGGTCGGGACGATCGCTCCTATAAACCCGGCGACGCAACGTCTTCTCGTTAAAGGCGCACGAGCGTACCTCTGGGGTACGTCTCACGGATGGAAGGAGAGCACCGATGACAGACAACCCAAAACCGATTGATCCGGACGATGAGGTCGATCAGGCTGGCGTTGACTCGTTTCCTGCAAGCGATCCGCCGAGCTACACCCCACCGACCGCCCAGGGGCCCCCCGAGAGTGAGGGCAGCCAGGCCCCCCTGCCTGCCGAAACGTTGGAACCGGTTCGGGAGCATCCGATCAGTGATCCCTGCTCTCGCTTCGATCCGGCCAAGGCCTAACCACAATGGCACAGGGCCTACCCCGTTGACATCCCCCCTCCACCCGCAGTCGCACGGAAGACTGCGGGTGCTCTCTTGATCGGAGCCATCATGGACCAGCAAATCCCTCTCTCCCCTCAGGCCCTCGCGCCCAGCCTCACCACTAATGGCGTCACAGAGGTTGCTCCCGATATCGCTTACCAGCGACTGGTACTGGTGAACGTCGTCTATATTGGCCCCGCTGGTGCTCCCGATCGCGGCTGGGTTCTGGTAGACGCCGGGCTGATCGGCATGGACCCACTGATTGCCGCCACCGCCGAGGCTCGATTTGGGCACCGCTCCCGACCGGCCGCGATCGTCTTGACACATGGGCACTTCGATCACGTGGGAGCATTGTTGCATCTTGCGAACCGCTGGGATGTGCCGATTTATGCCCACGAGGCAGAGCGTCCCTTCCTCGATGGCTCGCGCGCCTACCCGCCTCCCGATCCCACCGTCGGGGGAGGCCTCATGGCTTCGGTCGCATCGCTCTACCCCAGCGACCCCATCAACGTGAGCCATCGACTGCAGATGCTACCGGCCGACGGCTCGGTGCCGGGCCTTCCTGGATGGCGCTGGCTGCACACGCCAGGCCACACCCCAGGGCACATTTCCCTCTGGCGCGAGGCCGACCGAGTGATCATCGCCGGCGATGCGTTTATCTCCACCCGACAGGAATCGGCCTATGCGGTCCTCACCCAGACGCCCGAGTTGCATGGGCCGCCCCGATATTTCACTCCGGATTGGGACTCGGCCCGACGTTCCGTCGAGATGCTTGCCCAGCTTCAACCGGAATTGGCAGTGACGGGGCACGGTCCCTCGCTGCGAGGTCCGGAGATGCGGGAGGCCCTGGAATTGCTGGCACGGGACTTTGATCGCATTGCCGTCCCAGAACACGGTCGCTACGTCGCCAGGTGAGCCGGCCGCATCCGCACGTCCCGAATCACCAATCGACTCTTCGGCAACGCCGGCAATCGAGACATATCTACTGATAGGTCCTGCTCCGGCACGCGATAGGTCATCTGCCCGGCCAGGAGCAAAGCGGTCGCCTTCATGAGTTCGATGGTGGGCCGTTCGCCCGGACAGCGATGCGTTTGTTTGGCGTCGCCGCCTCCCTGGGGGATGAAGCCAAAGAGATCGACGGGCCGATTCTGAAAGCGCTCGGGCCGAAAGGCCTCGGGATTCTCCCAAACACGGGGATCATGGTTGGTCCCATAAACATCCAGCAAGGTCCACCGCCCTTTTCGTAGCCGATACCCCTTCCACTCGAAGTCTTTTCGTACCAGAGCCGTGAGTGCCGGGAAAAAGGGAAAGAACCGCCGCACCTCGTGGGCGAACCACTCCGCATACTCTGGCTCGTTCAACAATCGCTCGCGGCATTCGGGGTGGCGGTGTAGCGCCAGTGCCGTGAACACCAGAAAGACCGAGACCGCAACCACCGGCCGGACGACGTTGAGTAACTCCACGGCCGCGACCCGTGCGGGGAGATGCTCGCCGTTTGGCTCGACGTGAAAAGCAATCGCGTGGGCGGCGCTGCTCTCGGGTGGCCAGTAGTTGCCCGACCGAATGGCACGAATGATTCCCTCGGCCCAGTTGTCGGCTCGCCAGCGAGCGAACCGCGCCCAAAGGTGACGAAAGCCAATTGCTCCTGCGGCATCGAACAGAGCCGTCAATTCACGAGTGCGTTGACGGGCGTCGGCCTCGGGCAAGGGAACGCCAGCCCACTGACAGGCCGCCCGGGTGAGCACGCCATGCAGGGCGTCATAAAGTGACACCTCGCCTTCCCACTGGCGTGCAGCGTCGTGCCAGCGCTCGACCACGAGCGCGACGAGTTGCTCGGTCCGCTCCGGGGTCATCAATGACAGGAACAGCGCCTTGCGTCGCCTGTGGGCCTCTGCATCCAGCCCTTGAACTCCCCCGTTGCCCAGCAGGGTGTTTCGCATCGGCTCTGGGGCGGCCCCCACGCGAGAAAAGAATTCTTCCTGGTGGAACACGGCTGCCGCCTCGGAACCGCTCATGCAGAGCGTCTTGCGCAGCAGGATACGAGCCTCGAACAGCGAGGTGCCCAGCTGCCGACAGCGTGAGCCGATGTAGCGATAAGGATCGCCGAGCAAGGCGAGGGTGCTTTCCCAAAGGGGATCCTGAGGAATCGGCGTCATGGTGGAACTCGTGCGCGGCGACAGGGCCTGCGTTTGCAATTCCAGGGCCGGCGCGAGGATTGCGTTGCTCCTCCTCTGGGCGACCTGCCCGTGAAGGGCGGCCACCTGCTGGCAACGATCGCCACCGCCCGCACGCTTGTTTCTCTCACACACTTGCGTCACCGAGGAGGATGGCACCATGGGGCTATTTAGCAGCAAAAGTCTGAATTCACTCGAAGATCTGCTGGTGGACCACCTGAAGGATCTCTACGACGGCTCACCACCGCGTTGCCCAAAATGGCAGCCGCCGCCAAAAGCCCCGCGCTGAAACAGGCGTTTGAAACACACCTGCGAGAGACCGAACGACAACTCGGCCGTCTGGAAGAGGCTTTCTCGGCAATGGGTCTCTCGCCCCAGGCGAGCACCTGCCAGGCCATGAAAGGGCTCATCGCGGAAGGCCAGGAAGCCATTGATGCTAGCGGCGACCCGGAAGTCAAGGACGCTGCCCTGATTGCAGCGGCCCAGCGGGTGGAACACTACGAGATCGCCGGTTATGGTTGCGCTCGAACGTTTGCCCAGCACCTCAACCGGAACGACGTCGTGAACTTGCTTCAAGAAACGCTCGATGAAGAGACCGCGACGGATCAGAAACTGACCGCCCTGGCCGAACGCAGCATCAATCCGCAGGCCCAGCAGGCCTGAGCATCTTGCCGATGCACACCGAAGCGCGGTGGCTACCCCCATCCATGGGGCCACCGCGCCTTCTCTATTGAACGAGAGTTCGATACGGACATTCAACTAGCACATTTCCGCAATCTAACCACTTTATAAATCTCATCACTTCACTGGCTCGCCAGTTGCTTCGTTGGACTGCTCCTCGCCCCAGGGAGACTTGTCATGCGAGCATTAACCTGGCAACGAACCGGCAAGGTCAGCGTTGAAACCGTGCCGGATCCCAAGATCGAAGACCCCCGCGACGCCATCGTCCGCATCACCTCCAGCGGCATCTGTGGCTCGGATCTGCACCTGCTTGATGGGTTCATCGCCTTGATGAAGTCGGGCGACATCCTCGGTCACGAACCGATGGGCATTGTCGAGGAGGTGGGTTCGGCCGTACGCAATTTGAAGAAAGGGGACCGAGTCGTTGTCCCGTTCACCATTTCCTGCGGCTCGTGTTTCTTCTGCGACCGAACGCTCTATTCCTTGTGCGACACCACCAACCGCACAGCAGAGGCCGCCAAGGCGGTCATGGGCCACGCTCCTGCGGGCCTGTTTGGCTATTCGCATTTGCTGGGCGGCTATGCGGGCGGACAGGCCGAGTACCTGCGCGTACCTTATGCCGATGTCGGCCCTCTGAAGATCGAGAGCGGGCTGCCTGATGAAAAGGTATTGTTTCTCTCGGATATTCTTCCCACCGCCTGGATGGGAGTCGAAAACTGTCAGATTCAGCCAGGCGACACCGTGGCCATCTTTGGTTGCGGTCCTGTCGGTCTTCTGGCCATTCAGTGTGCCTGGCTCATGAAGGCGGGCCGGGTGATCGCCATCGATCGCGTTCCGGAGCGGCTGAAGATGGCGAAGGAGCATTGCCAGGCCGAGACGATCGACTTCAGCCAGCACGACACCTACACGCAGCTTCAGGAGATGACCAAGGGACGCGGCCCGGATAGCTGCCTGGATGCCGTCGGTTGCGAGGCACACGCGGCGGGGACGTTGGCACGCATCGCCGACCAGGTGCAGACGGCACTGATGCCCTCGGATCAGATGCACGCGGTCCATCAGTGCATCACCAGCGTCCGCAAGGGCGGCACCATCAGCATCGTGGGGGCTTACGGAGGCACGGCCGACAAACTTCCCTTTGGTGCCTTCATGAACAAGGGGCTGACGATGAAGACGGGTCAAACCCACATGCAGCGATACATGAAACCGCTACTGAAACGCATTGAATCGGGAGAGATCGACCCCTCGTTTGTCATCACCCACCGTGTACCCTTGGAGCAAGCGGCCGATGCCTACTACACCTTCCGCGACAAGAAAGATGGCTGCATCAAGGTAGTGATCCAACAGTGAGCAATCCGCCACCAGACGGCCACGGAAAAGAACAGGAGGGCGAGACCACCCTGGAGTGGTCCCGCCCTCCTTCTTGCTGCGGCAAGAGTTACGGCAGACGCAACCCCTCCTCGCCGACTCCGTGAGCGGGCAGTTCGGCTGCGGGAGCAGGCGTGGGTGCGGGCGTACCGCGCCACCACTCATCGGCAGCTTGGGCCACCACAAAGAAGACCGGCACGATGAATACCGCCAGCACCGTCGAGGCGATCATCCCGCCCAGCACCGCCACTCCCAGCGATCGACGGCTGGCCGCCCCGGCTCCCTGGGCCAGCACGAGCGGAATCACGCCGGCGATGAATGCCAGGCTCGTCATGAGAATGGGCCGCAGTCGTTGACGGGCGGCCTGGAGAGCCGCATCGGGAATGCTCAGCCCGGCATGGCGGAGTTCGCGGGCAAACTCGACAATCAGAATGGCATTCTTGCTTGCTAGCGCGATGATCAACACCGCACCGATTTGCACATAAACATTATTGTCGATACCCGCGTACAGCACGCCGCCCACCACGCCCAGGAGCCCCAAGGGCACCACCATCAGCACCGCCAACGGCAGGATGCGGCTCTCGTACAGCGGCGAAAGCACCATGTAGACCATGATGACCGCCAGGGCGAACACGATGATCGTCTCCTGACCGACGCGCTTCTCCTCAAACGCCAGGCCTGTCCAGTCGTAGCCCATCGTCGCGGGCAGTCGTTCGCTGGCAATCTTCTCCATCGCCGCCATGCTGGTGCCGGAACTGACGCCCGGTGGAATGGTTCCCAGCAGCGCGGCGGCGGGGTAGGTGTTGTACCGCTTCACGAACTGCGGCCCGACCGACTCGCGCAGTTGCATCACCGCCCCCAGGGGCACCATCTTGCCATCGCGATTGCGCACCTGCAGACGCATCATGTCCATCTCGCGATCGCGATACGATCCCTCGGCCTGGAGACGTACCTGGTAGGTACGACCAAACTTATTGAAATCGTTGATATATGCCGAGCCATAAGTCGATTGTAGCGTCGCGAAGACATCGCCCAGGGTCAGCCCGAGCCGACGCACCTTCTCGCGGTCGATCTCGGCCCGAAGTTGCGGCACCCCGGCGCGAAACGTCGTGTTGATGGGGCCGATGGCCGGGTTGGTGCCCGCGGCGGCGAGAATCTCCTGGGTGCGCTGTTCGAGCGTCTCCAGGCCCACTCCCTCGCGGTCTTCGATCTGAATCTCGAATCCACCCGCGACCCCCAGACCGATGATGGCCGGCGGCGGAATGGCAAAGGTCATCGCCTCGCGCATGCTGGCAAACTGCATGTTCAGCGAGCCGATGATCGCATCCTGCGAGAGTTCGGGCTTACCCTTACGCTCCTCGAACGATTCGAACAGCACGAAGCAGGCCGCCGAGTTGGAAGCGGCCGCGTTGTCCAGCAGCGAGAAGCCGCCGAGCATCATCCAGCTTTTCACGCCGTGCGTCTTGGAAAGGATGTTCGAGACGGCATCGGTGGCCGCTCGTGTTCGCTTCAGCGACGCCGAGTCGGGCAACTGCACCACGATGATCGCGTACCCCTGGTCGTCGGCCGGCAGGAAGCTGGAGGGAATGCGTGTGTAACCCCAGCCAGCCAGGCCGGTGAGCGCCACCGTCAGCAGCAGCACCCCCGTGGGCCGACGCACCAACAGACTGACGATCGCTGCGAAGCCGGCCTCGATCCAGCTGTAGCACCAGTCAAAGGCACGAGCGAAGATATTTTTCTTCTCCGGACGCGGTCGCAACCAGGCCACGCACTGCACCGGCTTGATGGTCAGTGCGTTGAGCGCCGAGAGCGCCGCGGTGGCCGCGATCGTGAGCGCAAATTGCCGATACATCTGCCCCGTGGTCCCGCTGAGCAACGCCGCCGGGACGAACACGGCCATCAGCACGAGCGTGATGCCAATAACCGGGCCGGTGACCTCGTTCATGGCCTTGATGGTCGCCTCACGCGGCGGCAGACCGGCCTCGATGTGGTGGGCGACATTTTCGACGATCACGATGGCGTCGTCCACCACGATACCAATCGCCAGCACCAGACCAAAGAGCGACAGCAGGTTGATGGAGTAGCCCAACAACCACATGGCGGCGAAGGCTCCCACGACCGTCACGGGCACGGTGGTGGCTGGCACGAGCGTGGCACGCCAGTCATGCAGAAACACCAGGATAACAATGAGCACCAGCACCCCGGCCTCGATCAGGGTGCGATACACCTCATAGACCGCCTCTTCGACGAAGATGGTCGAATCATAGGGATAATCATGTTTCATTCCCACGGGAAACTTGAGCGAGAGCCGATTCATCGCTTCCTTGATCCCACGGGCCGTCTCCAGCGCGTTGGACCCTGGCAACTGGAAGATGAGCAGTGCGCCCGCCTCGCGCCCGGCCTGTTCGGTGAAACTGTCGTAATTCACGCCACCCAGTTCGACGCGGGCCACATCACGCAGGTACACGAGCTGCCCCGCCGTCCCGGTCTTCACCACCACCGAGCGAAATTGCTCGGCCTCGGAGAGCCGACCCGTGGCTGTGACGGTCAACTGGAACGGGCGATCACCTGGCGAGGGAGGCTGACCCACCTGCCCGGCGGCGACCTGGACGTTTTGCTCGGCCAGGGCACGGGCCACATCCTGGGGAGTGAGCGAGTAGGCGCGAAGCTTGTCGGGATCGAGCCAGACACGCATCGAGTAGGTTCCAGCACCGAACACCTGAACCTCACCCACGCCGGGCGTACGGGCCAACTCGTCGCGACAGCGCAGGGTGGCGTAGTTGGTCAGAAACAGCCCATCATGCTCCGAATCGTCGCTCGTCAGGCTCACCACCATCAGGATGCCTGCCGACTGCTTGCTCACCACCAACCCTTGCCGACGCACCTCCTCGGGCAACTGCGCCTCGGCCACCGAGAGCCGATTTTGCACCAGCGTCTGTGCCTTATCCAAGTCTGTACCAATCTCAAAAGTCACCACCAACCCGTAGGTGCCATCGGCCGCCGAGGTGCTCGACATGTAGAGCATGCGTTCGACACCGTTGATCTGCTGCTCGATGGGCGCGGCGACGGTGTCGGCCACCACCTGGGCGCTGGCCCCCGGATAGACGGTGGCGATGCGGACCGTTGGTGGGGCGATGGGCGGGTACTGTTCGACAGGCAGTCGCCACAAACTGACCACGCCCAGCAGCAGCAGCAGCCACGAGATGGTGCCGCCGAGCACGGGCCGATCGAGGAAGAATTTCGCGATCACTCGTGGCCTCCCTTGCCCTCATGGCTCGCTTTGCCTGCCTGGGTCCGTTCGGTTTTGGCCGTTTCCGGCTCGGTGGCGATCGCGACGGGTGAGCCGGGACGCACGCGAATCTGCCCCCGCACGATGACCTGCTCGCCGCCCTTGAGTCCGTGCATCACCGTGGCCATCCCATCGGCAATGGGTCCCAGGGTCACGCCGCGGCGCTGGGCCATGCCTTTATCGTCGACGACGAGGACGTACCGTCCGCGTTGATCGGTGCCCAGAGCGGTCTCCGGAATATGGGGACGCTGGATGGGTTCACGGGTGGCCAGCCGGACACGGGCGAACAATCCCGGGGTATATCGGCGTGTGGTGTTGTCCACCACGCCGCGAATGAGCATGGTGCCGCTGCTGGGGTCGACCTCGTTATCGCGGAAATCGATGACGGCCTCATGCGAGAAATCGGTGTCCGAGGCCAGCGCGAAGCGAACCGTTGCCTTGCCCGATTTGTCGCCGTTGCCCAGGCTACGAGCGAAGCTCAGCAGGTCGCTCTCGGTGATCTCGAAGGTCAGGTACAGCTGATCCATCCGCACCAGATACGTCAAGAGCGTGGGCTCCGACTGTCCCACCAGATTGCCCGGCGTGACCAGCGTTCGGCTGACTCGGCCGTCGATGGGGGCGACGATGCGGGTGAATCCCAGCGAGAGCGAGGCGGTCTTGAGTTGTGCCTGACTGCGTGCCAGGGCGGCGGCGGCCATGCGTTTGGTGACCGAGCGGCGTTCAAATTCTTCCTCGCTGACGGCGGAACTGACCCTCAGGCGGGCCGCTCGGGCCGCCTCGGTCTCGGCCAGGCGGTATTCGTCCTCCAGACGGGCGACCTCGGCCTTGTCGCGATTGACCTCGGCCTGATAGGTCCGGGGATCAATCTCGTAAAGCAGGCTCCCCTTGGTGACCTCGGTGCCTTCCTTGAAGTGGACCTTGTCGAGGAAGCCGGCCACGCGAGCACGGATGGCGACGCGCTCGACGGGTTCGAGGCGACCAGTGTAGTCGCGGGTTTCGACGACAGGGCGCAGCGTGGGGACGACAACTTCGACTTCGGGGGGTGGCATGGGCGGCGGAGCGACAGGTCGAGAGCACCCCACTCCCACCAGGGCGATCAGCAGCCCACCCCACATCAGGCGGGCCGGCCCTTTCCAATCCAACATAACGCGTTCCTCGGAGTTTACGAAGCATTCCCAGAGAGGCACGGCGATTCGTTCATCCTTGCGCCCGTTTTAATCAATGAGCAAGCATATCCATAGCTAAACGGGTCTCGCGCGACAATATCATCCTCGGCCTCCCTCCTGAGAAACAGCACGAGAGTCCGCGAGCGCTGGCGGAACCGATTCGTAAGGATGCCCCTCACCGGCCCCTTCGTTGCTGATCTCGGCCCCACCTGTGAGTGATTCCAGAATCGGGCAGTGCAGGATGGGACCATCACCCTGGCAACTGGTGCGAAATGCAACCAGAGCCGCACGCATGGTCAACAAGTCCTGAATCCGCGTGTCGATGTCGGCGATCTTGGCGTCGGTGCGTGCCTGGATGTCGGAGCGGCGCGTGGCGGGATCATCTCGCAAGGCGAGCAATTCGCGAATTTCCCTGAGGGTGAACCCGACCTTCTGCGATTGGCGGATAAATCGGAGGCGTTCGAGCGTGTTCTGGCCATAGCGTCGCACGCCGGCGGCCCGACTGGGGGTGTCGAGGAGGCCCTTGCGTTGGTAGAAGCGAACGGTTTCGACGCCCACACCCGCCGTCCGAGCGAGTTGCCCGATGGTGAAACTCTGCATCGCGGATTTCCTCCCGCTCTCAGTGTACCGGCCGTACCGTGGTACGGAGTCAAGGGGGCGAAAGGAAAATTGGCTCAAGAGGGGCCTTGCTCGGTTCGTAAAGCTCCAAAGCGAGTCATTGGACCGACTCCTTCGCAGGACGTCGCGGAAAGCCGATTCCATGCCAACGGTAAGGCCTGATTCCCTTCTTGAGCGAACGACGAAAGTAAAATAGAAAATCCAGGCGAAGCCGATGGGGGGCAAAACCGCGTTCGAAGGTTCCCCGGGCCGCAAACTCCTGATTCATCGGCTACGAGACGGCTTTGTTGCTGTGCCGAACGACGAGGCAACCCAGGGGAGAATGGCCGGTTGTGGCAGGTATCGGTTCGTTTCGGCAGAAACGGTTCGGACCATGCTCGCGGAGAAACCCAAACAGCCCCATCGGGGCGACTTCTTCGGAGACGTCGTGAATCGGCGGTCGCTGACGTTGACGACGTCTCCTTCGCCTCGAGTTGCCATGCCCGCGGTGGGGCGTGCGATTCCCAGTGTGTGGCTTCGAGTTGATCCCCGATGAGGTCTATCCTGGCGAACAGTAGATTTAGGTCCGCTGCTGGGCGGCGGCCAGATAGGCGTAGAACACGCCCTGGTGCTGCGTCGGGAAGTCGGCCAGCGTCAGCAAAAACGAGCGATCGCGATGCAGCAGACCCGAGGCGTCGACCAGCTTGATCTGCGCCTTGCCCTTGCTGTCCTTGATGGCGAACAGGTGGAGAGATGAGGTAGTCGATGCCCGCCACCAGCTTGTCGAACATCGCCTGGATGGACGAGCGGTTCTTGCACTCACCTATCGGTCAGTTCGCTGGCACGCAAGCCACCAACGGAGCGGAGGTAGGCCGCCACCTCGGTGCGACCATCGTTGAGCGCAAGATCCAGAGCGGTCAGCCCGTTCCAACTCAAGCCGTTGATCGGGGCACCATGCTCGACGAGTGACCGGACGATCCGCAAGGATCCGCCGATGGCAGCGGAGAGTAGCGAATCAGAAACCGGTCGCCCGTCTCGCACATGGCTGACCTTGGCCCCGTGGATCAGCAGCCATTCGATCATGGCGTGGTTGACGTCGTCGTTGGCCAGGCGTTCAACCACTCCCTCGCCTGTCTTGACGTGGCGCGGCTGATTGATGTCCGCCCCGTGCCTGAGGAATAGTTCGACCATCGCCACGTTCCCGGTGCAAGCACAATGGTACAAGATCTCGTTCAATAGCGAGATACCGTAATCAGCCAAATCAGGCATGGCCAACTGAGCAAAAGTTACGCTGTTTTCGGCCAGTAGTCGTTCCGCCATCAGTATGTCGCCTTGCTTGCAGGCAGCATTCAATTGGCGAGCTTTCGCGAGTGCTTCGGCTCTTTGATGAGGGTCAGGTTTCCTTGGATCAGTTGACATGCCATTGCCCCTTTTTGACGTCCGTCCCGATCGACTTTAGTTCCTTGATTACATCCGCTTTGTCTCCTATGGTGTCTGCGAACTCCAGCCGAATTTTTACCGCCCGCGCGTAGTCCTTGGTGTGGGAGAAGTTGGGCGCCCAGATCAGATTCTCCTCGGAGAAGTAGGGGTCGATCTGATGCTTGCGAAGCACGGCCTTGGCGGCCAGCACATCGGCGCGTGCCTCGGGACCTCTGCCATTCTCCATCACAATATGATGGGCGTGTGCCTTTATCTTAAGCGGAGTAGCATACTTCGCCGGGTTCAGAACATGCATGTCGAAAGAGGAGATCTTCGTTATCGGATCTGGAGTTGGCCGATACGTGTTCAGGACGTCCTTTCCTCAGTCAAATTTATCCAGGATTTTCTCCCATCCAAAGCCAGGTCCCATCTGCACTCAATAAATCCGCTTGGGGTCGGGGAATCCCTGCGTCTGGGCCTGCCCGCTGGGATCGTGGATGAAGAAATCCGCCGCCAGTTTGAAGGTGTCCTTCCGAACGATCACCCCTCCCGTGCCCTGAACGATCTGACCATCCGCCTTGTTGAACAACGTGTACTTTCCCAGATAACTCGGTGTGGAGTCTTGCGCGATGTAGTATTGCTTGGAGTACGTATTATGCGCCCAGACGGCCAGGACGTGGGTGTCGTCGCCGACGAAGTAGGTGTGTCAGTCACCCACGCGGCAGTTGTAGACGGTCTCGTATTCGCCGGTAAGGCTTGGCACGTCTCGACACGGAGGTTCCCCACCTGCAAGGAAGACCTTGCTGACCAGAACACCCGCCCGGTTGGGACGGCATTTCGGGGTGACATTTGAGGGCCACGCAACCAGGTGCGGATTCCTTGTCTCATCACGATTCCCAGGTGAATCGTGATGGGAAACATGAGAGCAGCGTCAGACTCCACTGACAAGACTCATTGTAAGTCCTGGCCAGTTCCAGTGGACAGAGCCGGGATCGAACCGGCGACCTAAGGATTTTCAGAAGCGAAAATCTCACCTGGAGCAGCGTCGTGTAATCGCCCGAAACACCGATCAGTACACAGTTTACCACTTGTTGCACACAGGGTCAACCGGGGGTGAGATTCCACCCGATTCCAGTCGATCTACCCTCATTTCCACTCCAACTGGGGTAGTGAGGGGGTAGGCTTTCGGGACGCATGACGAGCCGCGAAGCTATCTCGGAAGTCGATCGCAAACTACCCTCGTTGTTTGCAAATACGCGCGCGCGAGCCAAAACGGGCTGGAGCGGCCCAGTTTGCTCACTGAGAGCGATCCAGGTTGCCGATGGGGATCGCCCGCGTGCAGTACCTGGAGTGGCACTGGCCAGACGCGGTTGACCAGCCCTGATCGGGCATGGCC
>ERZ1066117.1270-NODE-1270-length-13127-cov-5.864596_pt1 | contig 13127 bp, 14 predicted proteins | sample MGYA00382764_ERZ1066117 | MGnify/ENA primary metagenome ERZ1066117 (study PRJEB33369, sample SAMEA5778347) | biofilm metagenome | biome: Industrial cooling water; feature: Water cooling tower basin; material: Biofilm | place: United Arab Emirates | collected...
GTCTATGGCCCGGCCTTGTATCCATGCGTCTCAATGAGATTCTGCCGCCCGACTACCGCAGCGGCCCGCGTGTTCACATCGGGAGTGTCATCGAGGTGGATGTCGCCACGTTTGAACGCGATACTCCGGTCGCCTCGCCAACGGCGTCGGGGGCGACTTCCTGGCAGCGCGAGTCGCCCACGTTGTTGCTCGACACCGAGGAGTTCGTCCCCGCCGAGTATGAGGTCCGAGTCTACAACAACCGCGCTCAACGACTGGTCGCCGCCGTGGAATTGATTAGCCCAAGCAACAAGGATCGGCCCCAGAGCCGGGAGATGTTTGTCAGCAAGTGTCACGCGCTTTTGGCATCGAATGTGTGCGTGATCCTCGTCGATGTCGTGACGACCCACACTCGCAACCTGTTCGGCGAGTTGGCCGAGCGGTTGGAGGCGCCACGGCCTGCGCTGGCCGACGCCGCCCTGTACGCGGTGACGTGCCTGCCGCTGCATCACAAGAAACGAATGCGAATCCAAACCTGGCCGCACGAACTGCAGCTGGGAGAGCCGCTGCCGACACTACCACTCTTTCTCGAGCCCGAGCAGTATGTGCCCCTGGAACTGGAACGCACTTACGAAGCGACATGTGCCGGGCTTCGGCTGAACTGAGTATTGTTATCCCGCGTTGCGCTCCGCTTCGGGATACTTGTCGTGGGATCTGCTTCTCGCGGCATGGCCAGGGATGCTGGCCGTGCGTCTCAATTGCGAGTCTGCCGTCCGACTACCGCAGCGGCCCGCGCGTTTACCTCGGAAGTGTCATCGAGGTGGACGTTGCCACATTCGAACGGGATCTCCCTGACGTGCCTGTTCCGCCGGAAGAGTTGGCCTGGTGACGTGCCTGCCGCTGCATCACAAGAAACGAATGCAAATCCAAACCTGGCCGCACGAACGACCGAGCTCACCTGCTGGCGGGGGGCCGAGTGAGCTATGAATCTGGGTAAGCCTAGCTGTGGCCGGTGTCAGGTGCGACGCCTGGTGCGGCGTGCCTTTACTCAGCACGCCCGCCACCGGATAACGTTCGAGAGCCGTTGGTGCTCGAACCACTCGCGGATGACCACCTCGGCCACGGCCACCGACACCAGTTCCGCATTGGGGATGTCGGAGATGTCGGTGAAGATGATCTCGGTGCTGCCTTCGGCTGACTCGTCCCCGACGCTACGGAACGACGATGCCCCGTCCTCGGCCAGATACCAGAAGTGCCACCGCTCACCCACCGCCGTAACCCAGAGGTCTGGGTCGCCCCACCGCTCCAACGATACGGCGGTGTACACACCGAACCGATCCCGGCAATCCTGGCTGGCTCGGCGGACCACAGCGACTACCTCCTCGGGGCTGCGAGCCGTCGCCTGCCCCTCGTCCTCGTACTCTTGGGAACACCCGACGCACAGCCGGCCGTGCTGCCACCACGGCAGAAGCCAAAACAACTCGCAGGTCCGCGCCCCGGTGTCTGCCACCCCCCGCGCCCTCCGCCGCCGAACGACACAACTCAGCAGCCGGCGGGGGGCCGAGTGAGCTACGAACTCCAGAAACGCATCATGCCCCGCCGTCTGCTGCAGCGCCTGGTTCGGCGTCTGGGGCACGCAGGACTAGCGACGGCGACACCACCTCGGGACGCAGCACGATGCCCGCCGGACGACCGCCCACGAACTCGAAGTCGGCCAGCAACGACGCCAGCTCCCGGCCGCGCATCCACTCCAGCACCAGATGCGCCGCGCCCAGGAACGGCGGCCGCACGCAGACGCACTCCGACGCCCCAAGCGGCAAATTGTAGTGCGGGCCGAGCCGCTCGCACCGCTCCCCGTCACACAGCCACGACTCCCACCCGTTGCGGGAGCCGCGGAACACCAAACTGGCCGAGCGGCCGGCCCCGTATGTGCCGAGTTCGACGGCCCCGCCCGGCCCCTCGCGTGGCCGGTAGCCCTCGGCGAAGGCGACCCGCATCAGATCGAGGTAGTCCCGGTCGAAGGCGGTCCACTCGGCCTCGGGCTTGGCGATCGGGTACGGCCAGAAACGCTCGCCCATCGGTGCGCCTCCGCCGCCGAACTATGATTAGATGGAACCGATTCCACCTAATCCAACAGGAAATTCCGTCTAATCTATTTGTATCCTACCACAAGCATTGGATTATCAACCTACACGCCCTGAATCTCGCCGTCAAGGAATTTCCGCAATGAATTCCGAGTCTCCTCCCCCTCGCAAACTCCTCGATCAGCTTCGCGACAAGGCTCGGTTGCTTCACCTCTCCCGACGCACCGAGGATGCCTACGCCGATTGGGCACGTCGTTTCATCCTTTTCCACAACAAGCGTCACCCCAAGGACATGGGTGCGGCCGAGATCGAGGGATTCCTCTCCCATCTCGCCAGGGACCGACTGGTCGCCGCAAGCACGCAGAATCAGGCGTTCTCGGCCCTGCTCTTCCTTTACCAGAAGGTTCTCCAGGTCGAACTGCCCGCCATCGACGCCCTTCGCGCCCGACGGCCCAAACGCCTTCCTGTCGTCCTGTCCACCGACGAGGTCCGCCGTCTCCTCGCCGGATTAGACGGAATCGATCGCCTCATGGCGGAACTGCTTTACGGGGCGGGGCTTCGCGTCCTGGAGTGTTGTCGGCTTCGTGTCAAGGACATCGATTTCGACCGCAAGACCGCAAGCAAATCACCATCCGCGAAGGCAAGGGCGACAAGGACCGTGCCCCTCCCCCGCCTCGTCCGCCCCGACCTAGAACGCCGCCTCGCCGAGCGCCACGTGGTCCACCAGCGCGACCTCGCCCCCGGTGAAGGCTGGATCTCCCTGCCTGACACCCTCGAGGTGAAATACCTCGCGGCGCACGGACGCCCGCCGGCACCGTCCCGCTCCCCTCACCCCGCCTTGCGCTCTGCTTCGGGATACTTGATGCGGTTGTGATAGAGCGCAATGAGTCCCTTCACCAGCGATTCTTCCACCTGATGCAGTTCGGTGAGCGTCAGGCCCGACTCGGCGAATTGGCCGTCGAGCAACCGCTTCATCGACAGGTCGCGTACCAGCTTCCGCAAGCTCGCCGGCGTCGGTTGGCTCATCGCCCGGCTCGCGCTCTCCACCGCGTCGGCCAGCATTACCACGGCCGCCTCACGTGTCTGCGGTTTGGGGCCAGGATAGCGGAAGGTCGATTCCAGCGGGTGGGGCACGCCCTCGATCACGGGCGGCGCGGTGCCGCTCTCCTCGGCGATCCGCAACGCCGCCCGGTAGAAATACTCCACCAGCGTGGTGCCGTGATGCTGCCGGATAAAATCGACGATCGGCTCGGGGAGCCCGTATTGCTCCGCCAGGGCGACGCCATCCTTCACGTGCCCGATGATAATCAGCGTGCTGAGGGCCGGCTCCAGATCATTGTGGCGGTTCTCGCCCGTCTGATTCTCGATGAAGTAGTGCGGCTTGAGCATCTTGCCGATGTCGTGGAAATAGCTGCCCACACGCACCAGCAGCGGATTGGCCGCGATCGCCTCGGCGGCCGGCTCGGCAAGCGTGGCGACGGTCATCGAATGCGTGTACGTGCCGGGCGAGCGGCGTACCAGTTCCTGCAAGAGTGGATGCGAGCCATCGCTGAGTTCCAGCAGGCTCACGTCGGTCACGATGCCGAAGATGCGTTCGACCAGGGGAAGCATGCCACTCACCAGGAAGCCGGCCAGGGTCCCCCACACAAACGATCGGCCCGCATCGAGTAGCATCAACCGAACGTCGTGTTCGCCGTAGAGGCCCACTGCCAGGGTCATGGCGACATAGCCCAGACCGGCCATCGCCCCGACCTCAATCAGGCGCATCCGGGTGCGAACATGCCGCAGCGAGAGAATCGCCATCGTTTGGCCGCCCATCGCGACCAAGAGGTCGCCCAGTTGGCCGCCCAGCGCGACACTGACGGTCAGCGTCAGGCTCAACGACATCAGTAGGGCAAATTGCGGATTGTAGGCGATGGTGAGAATCATGGCTGTCATGGTGAGCGGGATAAGAATCGCCTGCCAACTCATGCCAGCGAGGATCATCCCCGCCAGCACGGTGAGAAATACCAGACCGCAGACGCTCACCACCTTGGGCAGACTCTCGGCCAGCGAGGTGTGAAAGCGTACCACATACAGGACGGCCACCGAGGCCAAAAGCGTGAACACAAGAAACAGTGCGGCAAAACGGCGGAGGCGATCGGCGGCGGTCAGGCTGCGAGCAAACGCCCGCTGCTCGACTTTCAGCAGCACCATCTGCTGTTCGGTGATCGGTTGTCCCCGACTGACGAGCAGCGAACCAGGTGGATAACGCTCGATCACGGCATGAACCGACAAACGCACATTCTCGCATTTGGCGGCATCGCACCGATCGTCCGGCGAGAGGCGTTCGACGGCCTCGTCTCGCCTTCGGGCCGTCTCGATAACGTCGGCTACCTCGAAGTACACGCGAGCGCGGATATCGTGGGAGAAGATCTGTCCCGGCCGATAGGTGTAGGCCGGACCCCAGAGAAAAGCGGCCAACGTGAGGGCGATCGCGGTCAACAACACCGTTGCGAGGCGAAGTTGCACCGGTTTCTCCCACAGACGGGGCAGCACCGGGTCTTCGCTCCGCGACGAGCGTCGTCGGCCGTCCCATTGGCCGATGCGCGAGGGTTTGCGAGAGGATGGAAACATATCAGGAACGGACCTCACGGGACGTCTTGTCCCCGGCCCGGTCACTCCTTTTTGCGTTTCGGACGGTCCTCGTCATACGCTTTGAGCACCCGCTGAACAAGCGGATTTCGCACGATGTCGCTATCGTCGAGTTGCACCACGGCCAGGCCATCCACGCCACGTAACCGGGCGATGGCATCGGAGAGGCCACTACGCGTTTTGGGCGGCAAATCTACCTGGGTCACGTCGCCCGTCACGATGATCTTCGAACCCGTTCCCATACGTGTCAAAAACATTTTCATCTGCGGAACGGTTGTATTTTGACCTTCGTCGAGAATGATGGCTGCATGCGACAGTGTACGACCACGCATGTAGGCCAGCGGACAGATCTCGATGATGTCGTTTTCCATGTAGCGCTTGACTTGCTCTGGCTCCATCATGTCGTTGAGCGCATCGAACAGCGGGCGCAAGTAGGGGTTGATCTTGGCCACCAGGTCGCCTGGGAGGTAGCCAAGCCGTTCGCCTGCCTCCACCGCGGGGCGCACCAGGATGATTTTCTTGATCTGCTGGCTGCGAAGCCAGCTGACGGCCATGCCAACCCCGAGCCAGGTCTTGCCTGAGCCGGCAGGGCCGACGCAGATGGTCAGGTCGTTTTCACGCATGGCCTTGACGTAACGCGCCTGGCCGTCGGTGCGGGGGCGGACGTACTTGCTGGTGCCTGTGGCGGTGGCCCCCGCCGAGCCGGCCGGCCCCGCCGGTGCGATCGGTTGGCCACCTTGCGTGACGACTTCGAGCACACTGCGGACATCTTCGATGCTCAGGTTGCCCTGGGCACGCAAGAGCGAACGCAATTGGGTGAACACTCGCTGGGCCTGGCTGATCTGATCATCATTGCCTTTGAGCAGGATTTGATCGCCACGTCCGGCGAGTTGCTGCATTCCCAGAGCGGTGCGGACCTCTTTCAAAAAGGTATCGCGGCTGCCAAACAGCAGAAGGGCCTCATCGCGGCTGTCAAGTTGAATGGTGGCTTCGTTCATCACGATCCTTTGGTGAGCGGGAAAGTCCCAACCCGCTTAATACGGGCAATATCGCATCGACACGGAAAGATCAACCCGAGGTTCACCTCGCCAACCCGCGCGACCGGTGATTCGGCGTTGTCTTTCCTATTTTATCCAGCGAAGAGCGGAGTCCGAGGGTGAGAGGAAATTCACCTGCCAACCTGTGCATGTGGTCAAAAGTTCGCTATAATTCCTAAAGAGTCACGGGGAGTCTTCAGATGACCACAATCATTCGTCGCAATCGTTCTCAGTTGCCCGAGACGGTGGTCTTCGCGACCCTGCCTGGGCCCTCACGTAAACGCCAACAGACCGCTTACTGCTACCGACTCACCTACCGGGCCGAGGACCACCACGCGCCTGGATGCGTGCTGATGTGGGACGTCATGGGCGGTCGGGAGATTTATCAGATCGCCCTGGAACGCCTCCCCTCGGGCGGCCTGCACTGGCACTGCACCTGTGCCGACGCCATCTTCCGTGGCGACGGCCGGCACTTCTGCAAACACATTCGCGGACTGATCCTACAGGGTCGTGAACAGGCCAGCGCCACCGCGGCAACCACGCAAGCCGGTCCATTGGAGTGATCCCGAGTCACCGTACAGCTTGGCGGACGCGGGTCGTCCAGTCGGTGTCTTCGGGTGTGAGTACCAGGACCCGGAAGCCCCATTGGCGGCCCTCCTCGGCGACGCCGATCGAATCATCGATGTGGAGATGGATGCCGAACGCCCGGGGGTTTTTGCTTGGAGGGCGGGCGTCGCGATCGCGGCGGAAGGTGCGGTCGTGGATGTCTTGATTGATAACGCGACGCACCCAGATGCCATGGCCGCCCAGCCACCACCACACCGACCAGGGATCGCGATACGACGTGGTATAGATCCACAACTCGTGGCCCGAGCGTTGTAGGTCACGCAGCAGTTGCCGGGCACCCAGCCGTAGTGGTTCCTCGTGGCCCAGTCCTCGCCACCACCACGGTAAACGCGGCTCTTGCAGGACGCCGGGCTGATAGCAGATCAGGGTATCGTCGAGATCGAACGAGATCCGCATCGTACCTTACCCAGCCGAGGCTCCCCTCACTCGGGGGAGGTTTCCTCTGTGGGATACTTCGTAATCGGGCCGGGCAGAGTTCGCTGGACCTGGGGAGAGGATTCGCGCGAGGCTTCGGGTGGCTGCGAATCCATCGTCGCCACCAGGGCGGCCATCGTCTGCTGCTGGCGCTCCTCGGCTTCGATCTGCTTCATGGCCTGCATTCGGCCCACCAACCCAGCACACCCCAACCAAATAGCTGCGAGAAACGATCCGCCGCCGATGGCACCCAGAGCGCCATAACCCCAGGTGCCCAGCACGAAGAAGATGACGACCGGGGTAGCGATAATCAGTGCCTCCAGGGCGGCCGCTCGGATGCGACGGTGTACAAATTGCAACTGGGCCGGTGTCAGCGTCTCCTCACGAGCCTTGAGCGCGTGACCCATCCCAGCCAGGCCAATCCAGCACAGATTGATGTACACCAGCAGGTTGACGATCTGGGGGTTGCGGACATTGGGGTCCTCAATGACCCACCAGCAGTAGAGCGCGGCTGCAACGCTAAGGGGGACCGACCAGCAGGCAGCCCCCAAAGCCGCTCGCAGGACGGCCCCCGTGATGAGTTGTGAACGGTTGCCGATCGAGCGAGCGGGCGTGGGCTCCATGAATGCACTCTGGACAAGGGACAGATTTATTGCTTGGCGGCGATGGTCTGAGCCAGCGGTCGCATCACCCCTGGAATAATGTGTGACTCAACGAGTTCTTGCAAATGACGACGTTGATTTTGGAACGACTCCAGGAATGTCTTATAGGGCGACCTTGACCAGTATTGACGCACCGTGAAATAAACGCTAATGGGTGCCTCGGGGAAACTGCCCGTTCGCACGTGGTAGGCCGTCGTTCGGGTCTCGATCGACAGCCGACACTGGAGCCGGCAGGCATCATCGAGGGCAAACATCAGCGTTGGCTCGAAACCGATGATCTTGCTCCCAGGCAAGGTAATGATCTTGTCCAGCGAGGTGGTGGTGCCCAGCGCCTCGGCCACAACCTCGTCATGGTTGCCCTGATAGACGAAATCGAAAGCGTACATGGCGTCCAGGGCTTCGCAGTCCATCCCGCTAAGGTCGAGGTGGAACGGGGCGACCTCCAGAACGTGGTCGTGCAGTTGCTCGGCGGCCTCCAGGGTGGGCGGATTGAGGTAGCCGGCTGCCAGGCGACGCGATTCCAGGGTAACCCAGCGGTAACTGCCGTGCTCGCGATCCTCTTCCAGGGTGAATTCGCCCGCCTCGCGCTGTTCGAAGTCCGTCAGCGCGGGAAAAGCCTTCTTCAGGGACGAAAAGAAGTGCAACACGGGCTCACGGGCCGAGGGCAAATCCATCTTGGTGTTGACGTAAACATAAGCCCCGAAATCGTCACACAGCGAGGCGTAAGGGTTCATCGGTGTTCCTCAAGGGGCGTTGCGTTGAGTGTGGGCGCGAGTTAGCCGTGGAACAACGTCCAGAAGGTCGCGTTCTTATCCTACCTCTCCGGGCAATCCCAGGGGGAGGAAAATTCGGATTCTGTCCTATTGTTCGGATTCAGTCGGCGAGATGCAAGGCCGGAAGGGAGAAAACGCGAGGCGCGGATTTCGCCGCGCTCGCGATCGAAGATTCAGACGCTGTTCTGTGCGAAAGCGGGGCACTATTGGGCCACCGGCTCGCTTCAGGCGCTCTTGGCCAGCTTGGCACGGGCGGGGATGGCCAGGTTGCTTTGGTGTTGCCACTGGCCAGCGTCGGGAGCTCCGTGCCAGCGTTGCAGCGCGATCGACTTGATCTGCTCGCGTTCGTTGTCGTCTTCGAAAATCTCGAAGAACGCCTGGGCCAATCCGGTGCGAACCTGCGTGGAGGATCGGCCCAGATACACCAATCGTTCACTGCGGTCTTCAAAGATCGCGACGGCCCGCCAGCACTGGGGTTTCTCTTCAGTCAAGTACGTCATGGGAACCGACCCTCCTTGGTCATTCAAGTTTGCGAGAGGGATCTTGCCAAAACCCTGCTGAAAAAACAATGCCAACCGCCACAATCCTCCCGTCGCCCTTCCCTCGCCGGGTTCCCTCTCTTCCGCATTGACGCGCGGCGGGCATGGGGGATATAGACAGACCGATGTTTTCCCTGTCGTGGAGAGCCAAGGGATGAGCGCATCGTCAGGCTCCGCCGGGCCGCTGGATTTCTGGGTGCGGGCGTGGGCGTTTCGTCGCGTGCCCATCGAGGGCATTGCCTCGCTTCGCAAGGCCCCCGCCAGCGGCCACACGTTTCCGGTCTCGCTGCTCAAAAACGCCGACGAGCAGACCGTCGTCGTGCTTGCCGCGCTGATGGAGGCCGTCGACCGCCTTGGAGCGCCGCTGGAAGCCTACCGCGACTGGGGCGTCCTGGGTGCGCCACGCTTCATCGGCCGGGATTGCATCGGTCAGGCAATCCCGGAGTACACCCGCGAGGGGCCGTGGAGCGTCTCACCGCACATCATCCCGCATCGGTCGTTGCACTCGACTTCTGGCACCATCACCCTGGCGCTGGGCAGCGGTGGTCCCAATCACGGCGTCGGCGGCGGACCCGATGCCGAAACCGAGGGCTTGCTGGCTGCGCTGGCGATGCTGGGCGAGCGACCGGTACCCGGCGTGTGGCTGACGCTCTCCCAGGTCACGCCCCTGACGCGCTGCGATAGTAGCCTGGGTCGCCCACCGGATGGATCTCAGGTGGAAGCCCTGGTGCTCGCTCTCACGCGAGAAGGGCCGGGCCTGGCTCTACAGTTGGACTCCACGCTCCCAATCGGTCAGGGGGCGGGTCTGGCATGTGATCTGGATTCTGTGCTCAACTTGCTTCAACAGGGTGGTTCGCTCCCCCTGGCACGGGTGGGGATGCTTCGGGCGGCCTGATTCGGGGAGAGTTCTCATGCTTCGGCCATCGGCGGTTTTTATCACGGGGATCGGTGCCTGCACTCCGCTGGGCAACTCCTTTACCGAAGTGGCAAACGGTCTGCTCACGGGCACCTCGGCCATCCGCCGGGTGGACGAATTGACGCAGGAGAGCCACCCCTGTCGCATCGGCGGTCCCATCGGCCCAGTGCCCTGTCCGCCCGGCGAGGATGCCGTGGCCTTTGCCCAGCTATCGCGTCTGGAGCAACTGGTGCGGTTCTGTTGCCATCAGGCGCTTCGTGATTCGGGGTTGTGGGAGGTCCGCCACGAGCGGCGGATCGGCATCGTTCTGGGGCTCGGGGCCGAGTGGATGTTGCCCTGGGAGCAAGCTGGGCTGACCTCAAGCGACATCACGCAGTGGCAACCGGAGGTGGCCGATCACGGTATGCTCGAACGCACCCGGCAGCATCTGGCCATCTCCGGTCCCGTCTCCACCGTCTCGGCCGCCTGTGCCAGCAGCAACGTGGCCCTGGCGCAGGCACGCTCGTGGTTGCGTCTGGGTTGGTGCGATGTCGTCCTCGCGGGCGGTTGCGATACGGGGGTGTCGGCTCTCTCCCTGGCCGCCTTCGGCAACCTGCGTGCTCTTTCACGTCGTAACGATTCCCCCGCCACGGCCTCCCGGCCATTCGATCGGGACCGCGATGGCTTTGTTGTCGGTGAGGGGGGTGTCGTGTTCACACTGGAGCGGGCGACCGACGCGGCGGCACGAAACGCACATGTGCATGCCGAGATTGCCGGATATGGCTCGACTTCGGATGCGTATCACATGGTGATTCCGAACCCCGAGCCGGGCCCCGCGTCACGGGCGGTGCATCTGGCGCTGAGCGATGCGGGACTCAACCCCGAACAGGTGGACTACGTAAATGCCCACGCCACCAGTACGCCCGTCGGCGATACCTCCGAAGCTCGGGTGCTGGCCACGGTTCTGGGAGAGCATCTGCCGAAGGTGCCGGTCTCGTCGACCAAAAGCATGACAGGGCATCTGCTGACGGCTGCGGCCGCGATCGAAGCGCTCGCCTGCATCGCGGCGATGCAACGCCGCGCGGTGCCTCCGACGATCAATCTGGACGAACCAGATCCCACCTGTCCGCTACGCCATGTGCCCCACGAGGCGCAGGATCATCGCGTCCGGGTGGCCGTGAGCAACTCGTTCGGTTTCGGCGGCAGCAACGCCTGCCTGGTCTTGCGAGCGGCCTGAGCAAGGTGGTTGTCAGGGAGTCTTTGGCGTGCGAGAATAGAGTAGAAGTGCGAATTCCGCCCCGCCCCCAGCATGAGAAGGTCATGCCCGAACCGCTGGATACTCTGGAGCAGTTAGAAAGCCTACCCGACGATCAGGGCGAGCGAGTGGCTTTGCTGTTTCTTTTGGGCCGATTTCCGCAGATGCCTCCGCCGTTGCTCGGCTGGCATCTTTCCCGAGTTGTGAAGACACCGAACGTCTGTGGCGGCTCAGCGCGATTGATTCGTACGCGTATCCCCATCTGGGTGCTGGAACGCATGCGCCAGGTCGGCTTTACCGAAGCGAACATTCTGGAGAGTTATCCCACTCTGACGGCGAGTGACCTGGTCCAGGCGTGGGGCTACGTAGCGGTCTATTCCGAGGAAATCCAAAAGGAAATCCGGGAAAACGAGCAGGATTGAGATGGCCAAGCTCTACTCCAACGAAAATTTCCCGATCCCTGTTGTTCGTGAGCTTCGCAACCTCGGGCACGATGTGGTCACCATTCAGGAACGGGGCAGGGCCAACGAAGCAACGTCCGATCCCGACGTTCTGGCGCTCGCGGTCGCCGAAGGCCGCGCAATCCTGACGCTCAACCGCAAGGATTTCTATAAGCTGCATGAACAGCATCCCAACCATGCTGGGATCATCATCTGCAAGGTCGATCTGGATGTGGTTCGTCAGGCGAAACTGATTCATGAGGCGATCCAGACCGCTGGCGAGTTGCACGGTAAGGTGATTCGCGTCGTGCCTCCTCAGTAGGCTCCGCGGTGGACGCGGTTATCTTCTCTGCCAACTGCGTTGTGGTTCCCTAAACTATCGGTACAGAGTTTTCCTCCTCGTGCCGGTGTTGTGATGCATTCCGAGACGATCCTGACCATTGAGCCCTTTACTGACTTCAGCCGCGAGCCGGCACGGGTTGCCATGCGTGCGGCGCTCGATGCCGTCAAGGGCCAACTCGGCCGGGAGTACCCCGCCATCCTCGCAGGCAAGGCCGTCGCTGCGCCAGGTTGGTTCGATTCGGTCAATCCCTCGCGCAAGACTCAGGTGATCGGCCGGTGTGCCCGATCCTCGGTGGCACAGGCCCAGGAAGCGCTGGCGATCGCCAAACGGGCCTTTCCTCGCTGGCGGGATACGCCTGCCGAGGAACGCGCTCGGGTGCTCCACAACGCCGCCGCCATCCTGCGTCGCCGGCGCTTCGAGTTGGCGGCCTGGCAGATTCTCGAATGCGCCAAGCAATGGCGCGAGGCTGACGCCGACCTCGCAGAGGGCATCGACTTCTGCGAGTACTACGCTCACGAGATGCTGCGCCTGGCTGACCCGCGCTGGCGCAGAGTTCCCGGCGAGGACAATCAGTACATCTACGAGCCGCGTGGGGTGAGCCTCGTCATCGCGCCGTGGAACTTCCCGCTGGCTATCCTCTGTGGCATGGTCGCCGCCGCCCTGGTCACGGGCAACACGGTGATCATGAAGCCGGCCGAGCAATCGACCGTCACGGGGGCAAAGCTGATGGAGGTGTTCCTTGAGGCCGGGGTGCCGCCCGAGGTGCTCACCTTCCTGCCGGGCATCGGCGAGGAGATCGGCCCCACGCTGGTGCAATCGCCCGATACGGCCCTCATCGCCTTTACCGGATCGCTGAAGGTCGGCCTGATGATCAACGAGCAGGCGAGCCACACTCCCGCAGGTCAGTTGCATGTCAAGCGCGTCATTGCCGAGATGGGCGGCAAGAATGCGATTATTCTCGACGACGATGCCGACCTCGATGAGGCCATCGACGGCGTGGTGGATTCGGCGTTTGGCTACCAGGGGCAAAAGTGCAGTGCGTGCAGTCGGCTGCTGGTGCCCGAGAGCAAGCACGACGCCTTTGTGGAGCGGTTGGTGCAGGCAACGCGCAGCCGCACAATTGGCCCGGCGGACGATCCCGGCTTTTTCATGGGACCGGTGATCGATGAAGAAGCCTTCACTCGGTTGCGCGGTGCCATCGACCGAGGCAAATCCGAGGCCAAGGTTGCCTATGCCGGCGAGGTGGGCACGCTGGCCAACGAGGGATTTTTCATCGCGCCGCACATCTTCACGGAGGTGAAGCCCGACTCGTTCCTGGCCCAGGATGAGTTTTTTGGGCCGATCCTGTCGGTGATCAAGTATCGTGATCTAACGCACGCTCTGGAGATTGCCAACGGGGTTCCCTATGCCCTCACGGGGGGCGTCTTCTCGCGTTCGCCGGCCAA
>ERZ1066117.1272-NODE-1272-length-13091-cov-12.613378_pt1 | contig 13091 bp, 6 predicted proteins | sample MGYA00382764_ERZ1066117 | MGnify/ENA primary metagenome ERZ1066117 (study PRJEB33369, sample SAMEA5778347) | biofilm metagenome | biome: Industrial cooling water; feature: Water cooling tower basin; material: Biofilm | place: United Arab Emirates | collected...
CTCCCCCCTCATCGAACTCCATCTCCAGGATCGCCGCGGGGTACTCGCCGGCTTGCCCGAGTTCTTCGGTGAAGCGACGTTCCCGATTGCCGATGTTGATCTGACCTCGCCTCAACCCATGCCCCATCCAGAAGCGCAAGTCGTTAGGGTTGCTTGAAGCGTCTGCCGGGCCGACTCCATCAAGCAGGGGGCCATCCTTCCAGTCCACCAGGGGCTGAAGAGGGGTTTGAGCCGAGGCGAGAGGCTTTGCGGCGAGCAGGAGAAGGGCAATTGCCCCGAAACTGCGGGTTAACCTTTCCATGAGCGAGCTGGGGCGGGAGTTGAAGATGGGTTTCGTTGTCCGCCCTAGCGGACAGTCTTGCGCATCCTTACGACTTCGGCTACGGTAGCCTCACCTGCCAGCGAGCTGTCCCACCTCCGGGCCAAAACATGAAGACCAAGATGTTTCTTCGACAACAGTCGGTCGGAGCCCTCCTTCGCGTGGCGGCCGGCCTCCTCACCGCTGGATTCAGTTCGGCACAAGTGCCATGTGAGCAGGCGATTCTAAGCCATCCGCTGAGCGGTGACGGGTCGTTCGGACAGGCAGTCGCGCTCGATGGCGACCGATTGATCGTTGGGGCCCACTCGATCTTCCAGTCCCCAGGTCTGGTTTTCATTTACGACCGGGCATTGGCCGGCTGGGAGCTCAGCAGCACGCTCCAAGCTCCCGACTGGAAAATCTACGATGAGTTTGGCTGGTCAGCGGCACTTGCAGGGAACCAGGTACTTGTCGGTCGGCCCAACGACGGCAGCCTGAACTCCAAGGGCTCGGTCTACGCCTACCAGCGCCAGCCGAGCGGCACCTGGTTGATGACCCAGAAGATCGCCAACAACAAGCCCGGCATCTGGGGCTTTGGCTGGGCGATGTCGATCGACGGCGGGCGTGTGGCCATCGGCGCCAAGGGCGCCTCCGCGCTCTCGCCCCGCGCTCGGGTCTACATCTTCGAGCTCGAGAACGGCCTGTGGGTCGAAAAGGCCGAGGTTGGACCCTCCCTGGACGACAACGACGACTGGTTCGGCGCCTCCGTGGCCTTGCAAGGGGATCGCTTGGTCGTCGGCGCGCCGCAGAACGGCACCGGGCGGGCGTACATCTTCGATCGCCAGCAGAGCGGCGCCTGGGTCGAGCAGGCCCTGCTGACCCCGCCCCAGATCCCGCAGACTTCGGGGGTCCAATACGGCCAGGCCGTTGCGCTCGACGGCGACACTGTCGTGGTCGGGGCGATCCTCTACGACTCGCCGATCATGAACAACGGCGCCGCTTTCGTATATCGTCTCGGGCCGAGCGGTTGGGCCGTGGAGCAAGAACTGACTCCGGTAGCAAATCCCAATATCCCCAACTTCGGCTATAGCCTGTCGCTGACCGAGAATGATTTGTTTGTTGGAGCCCCTAGGGATACCACAGGCATTGGCGCATCAGGATTCGTCTACCGCTTTCAACGCCAAGGAAGCCTCTGGACTGAAGTCGCCAAGTTCGAAAGCCCGGCTCCCTTCGTGGCCCGGATGTTCGGCGCCGCCATGGCCCGCCACGGCGACCAGCTCGCAATCTCAGCACCTGCATTGCCCTCTCCGCTCAAGGGCAAGGTGCACCTGCATTCCCTGAATCCGAGCACCCAACTGACCGGCCTCAAGAGCCAGGTTTCGACGTCTGCTGGCGGGACCCAGCCCTTGCAGCTCGCGGCCTGCCCGGAGCACGCCGGAGACTTCTACCTTCTGCTGGGCTCCCTCTCCGGCACCGCCCCGGCGCTGCCCCTGGGCGCGCTCGACCTGCCGCTCGTGCCTGACGCCTACACCCAGTTCACCCTGGCCTCGCCCAACTCCCCCTTCCTGCCCGCCTCGATCGGCCAGCTCGACCCCTGGGGCCGCGCCGACACCTCCTTCCGCCTGCCCCCCGGCAGCGCCCCGAGCTTCGTCGGCCAAACCGCCCACCACGCCTTCCTGGTCTTCGACCTGGCCAACCTGGCCCTCGAATCCGTCAGCAACCCCACCCCGGTGCTGCTGGCCCCCTGAGCCTGCTGGCGCTCTGAGGGCGCGCACGCGCTCGCCGCGGCTCGAGCAAGGTTGCGCTCGAGCCAAGCAGGCGGAGAGAAGCGACCGACCTCGGGAGCGGAGATCCGCCCCGCATTTCATGGGCCCCTGTGCGGGCCGGGGACGAGCGCCGCGGTCAGGCTTGCAGCCCGCGCGCGGGGCCGGGCGAGCTGCAAGCCGGGGGTCAGCGCGCGCCCGCTGGGGTGCCGAGGTGCGGGTCCTGTAGACGGGCGCGGAAGCGCTCGGTCAGGCGGGTTTGGTGATTCTCGAGGGAGGTTTCGCGGCCGTCGATCCAGACGCGCTCCACGCGGCTCTTGGGCTCGAACAGCTCGCCGCGCACGAGCACCAGGTCCGCGCGCTTGCCGGGGGTCAGGCTGCCGAGCTCGTGACCGAGGCCCAGGATCTGGGCCGGGTACAGGCTGGCAGCGCGCAGGGCTTCTTCGTCGGACAGGCCGAATCCGGCGGCGAAGCCGGCGTGGTAGCAGAGGTTGCGCGGGTTCTCGTCCTGGTTGGTGAAGATCGCGAAAGGCACGCCGGCTCGGGCCAGCAGGGCCGGCGTGGCGTAGGGCGCGTCGTAGGGCGCAAAGGCATCGCTGGGCAGATCCAGCACCGGACCGTAAACCACCGGCAGCCCGGCCTCCTGCAGGGCGGGCAGCACCTTCCAGGCTTGGCGAGCGCCGTACAGCACCGCGTCGAGACCGAGGTCCTTGGCGAAGCGCAGGGCGGCCAGGATCGTGTGGGCATCGTCGGCGTGGAGCGCCACGCGGCCGCGGCCAGCGGCGTACTCCGCCAAGGCTTCGGCGCGCGGGTCGAAGGGCGGCGGCGGCAGACCGGCCGCACGGCGCTCGGCGACGATGCGCCCGTACTGCTGCGCGGCCTCGAAGCGCGTGCGCAGGCCGCGCAGCTGGCGCTCTTGGCGCTCCCTGCGCTCGCCCTCGGCCTCGGGATCCTGGCGCGGGAAACCGACGTGCAGCATGTCGTCCTCGCGGTACAGCATCTCCTCCCAGGTGTCGCCCGCGAGGCGCACCACCGCCGAGCGGCCGGCGATAGCGCCGAAGCTGCGCGGGATGCTCTGGGCGCGGGTCATGCCGTTGAAGCGCGTGACGCCGATATGGGCCGAATCGGCATTGATCGAAGAAGCCACGGACAGGTCGGGCTGATCGCCGCCGATCTCGTTGGTGTCGTCGGTGGCGCGCACCGCGCCGATCTCGGCCAACCCCAGGTTGGTGCCGAGCCCGATCAGGCCGGGATAGAGGTGCAAGCCGCTGCCGTCGATGCGCGCGGCGCCGCGCGGCAGCTCGAGCGCGCGGCCGATGGCCGCGATGCGCTCGCCGGAGACCAGCAGCGTGCCGTCCTCGATCACTTCGCCGGCCCCGGTGTGGATCGTGGCCCCCACGATCGCCAGCCAAGGGCCCTCCTCCACGGCCAGGGCCGCCCCGGCCAGGGCCGGGGGCGCGGGCGGCGGGGCTTGATCCAGGCCGAAGGCATCGCGGCGCTCGAACACGAGGCGCCCTTCGACGAAGGTCAGCAGCACCTTGGAACGCACCGCCAGCGGGTCGCCGTCGAGCACCACCAGGTCGGCGTCCTTGCCGGCTTCGAGGCTGCCGACGCGGTCGGCGACGCCCAATTGCTGCGCGGGGTTGAGCGTCACCAGGCGCAGCGCGGCCACCGGATCCATGGCCGCGTAGCCGACCGACTTGGCGGCCTCGTGGTACATGTGGCGCACCAGCTCGTCCGAGTCGGACTTGATCGAGGCTTGGGCGCCCGCTTCGAGCAGCAGCGCGGCGTTGGAGGGCACGGCCTCGTAGGCCTCGACCTTGTAGGCCCACCAGTCGGAGAAGGTGGCGATGCCCGAGCCGTTGGCGGCGATCTCGCGCGCCACCTTGAAGGCCTCCAGGGCATGGTGCAGGGTGCCGACCCGGAAACCGAAGTGGCGCGCGACGCGCAGCAGCATCAGGATCTCGTCCGCGCGGTAGCTGTGGGCGTGCACCACCAGGCGCCCGCTGAGCACGCCTTCGAGGGCTTCGAGGCGCACGTCCCGGCGCGGCGGCAGCGGGTCCTCACCGCGCTCCAGGGCGGCGCGGTAGCCGGCCCACTCCGCCTGGTACTCCCGCGCCCGCTCGAAGGCCCGATAGAGCAGGGCCTCGACGCCGAGGCGCGTGCCGGGGAAGCGCTGGCCGGGGGCGCCCCAGTTGGAGCGCTTCGGGTTTTCGCCGAGCGCGAACTTGATGCCCTGGGGACCGGCCTCGAATCGCAGCGCTTCGGCGCGCGCCTCGCGGCCGCGCAGTTTGAGCAGCTCGGAACGCCCGCCGATCGTGTTGGCCGAGCCGTGCAGGATCTGGATCAGGGTCGTGCCGCCCGCCAGGGCGCGGTACAGGCCGACGTCCTCGGCGTCGACCACATCGGTCATGTCGCAATCGGAGGTGATCGAGAAGGTGCCCTCGTTGACCCCGCGGCTGATCGCCATGTGCGAGTGGGTGTCGATCGCCCCGGGGGCCACGTGCCAGGCGGCGCCGTCGAGGACCGTCAGGTCGCGCGGGAAATCCAGGTCCTCGCCCAGGGCGCGGATACGCCCGTCCTCGACCCACAGGTCGCCGCGGAAAGCCGGCTGCAGCGCGGTGTGCAGCCAGGCGCCGCGGATGCCGAACGCGGCCGACACCTCCAGCTTGGGCCGCCGGTCGGCGTCGGTCTCGACCGGGTGGTCGGGCAGGTAGCGCGGGCCATCAGGCTCCGGGCTGGCTACGGCCGGCTCGCCGCCGGCGGCCAGCTCCGCGCCGGAGAGCGCCTGCGCCTCGGCGTCCGCGGTCGGCGCGGCGCCTGCGGGCGCCTGAGACCCCGCCGACGCTGCGGCCGGCACCTGCTCAGCGGCCGCCAGCGCGGCCGCTTCCGGGGCGGCACCTGCAGCTTCGGCCACGGGCCGCTTCGGCTCGGGGCCCGCGGGCTTCGCGGCCTGCTGGCCTGAGGAATCGTCCGCCGGCTCCGGGGCATGCCAGGGATACCCCTCCACCACCAGCAGGCGCATTTCGGCCTTTTCGTCGGTCAACGGATCGGCGCTCCACAGGGCCAGGTCCGCGGCCTCGCCGGCGGCCAGGGTGCCGTCCTGAGCGCCCGGCCAGCGCCCGGCGAAGGCGGCGCCGGTCAGCGCCGCCAGGGCCTGCTCGCGCGGCAAGCCGGCCCCGACCAGGGTGCGCACGGCGCCCAACAGCTCCGCGGGTTTGCGCTGCCCGCTGCCCAGGGCCAGCGGCAGACCGGTTGCCGCCAAAACGCGCAGATTGTCGCGCTGGCGCTCCCACTCGAGGCGGCGTTCGAGCCGTTCGGCCAGCGGGGCCCGGTAGGCGAAGGGCTTGGGCTGCTCCGAGGAAGCCGCGGCCTCGGCGGCGCCGCTCGAATCCCCGTCCGCCGGCTCGCCGGCGTCCGCGGCGAGCGGCACGGAAGGCGCCGCCTGCGCTGCGCCGGCGTCCTGGTCCGCGCTGTCCTCGGCCTGAGGCTGTTCGTCCTTGGCCTGCTTGTCGTCGGTCGGCTCGTCCTTCGGCTTCTCGCGCGGATCCGGGACCTCTTTTCCCCAGTCCAGATCGAGCACCAGCGGCCGGCCGGCGGCGGCGAGTTGTGCAGAGATTTCGAAGCCCTCGGCCACCCCGAGCAAGCCCAGCTCGAGACCGAACTCCTGTGCCAGCCGCAGCGCGCGCTCGAGATCGCGGCTGTCGTCCGCCTCGAACCAAAGCAGGTCTCCGCCCAGCAGGGCCTGCCCCGCTTCGAGGTCGGGATCATGGGGCGCGCGCGGGTCCGGCTTGCCGGCGGCGCGGCGCTGCTCGATCAGTCCCTGGCGCTGGCTGTCGTAAAAAAACTGCCGCAGTTGGGCGAAAGCGCCCATCAGCGTCTCGGGATAGCCGTCGCCGCGGGCTTCAAAGCTGCCGACTTGGCCCGCCTCCTCCAGCGCCACCAGGTCGCGCGGTGCTCCCTCCCGCAGCGCCACCAGGGCCGCATGCCCCGAAAGCAGGTCGCCACCCGGGGACAGCCGCGCCCAGGCGAAGCCCGCCTCGCGGTAGGACTCGAGCAAGGCCTCGTCGATGCGCAGCGCGTCCGCGGCACGGAAGGCAGGCCGCAGACCTTTGCGTCCAGCGAGCTGCATGTCGATGCGCACGTCGCGCTGGGTGTCGAGGGGCCGATCGCGCTCGAGCACCACCGCGGGCTCTTCGACCCCGCGCCGCGCCCAGGCATCGAAGAAGGCCGGCAGGCACAGCTGGCCGTGGCCTTCGATGCGTTCGAGCCCGGGGGGCAAGGGCGCGTCCGCGGGCTGGATCTCCGCGATGCGGCCGGCGCGCAAGATCAGGGTCTGCCGCGGCGCATCGGCGGCGGGGTCGAGGCGCACGTCGACCAGGGCCGCGTCCGGCGGGGGCAGGGAGGCGCGCTGGGCCAGGGCCGCGGGGGCGACGGCGGGAAGGGCCAACAGACACAGGGACAGGAAGCGCATGGTCGACCTCGGGCTCGGGACGGCGCCGATTCTGCCGAGCCGCGCGGGCCGCCGATAGCTTTGACCCCGGGGTTCGTCCGCTCCGCAAGGGAGCGAGCCGACCTCCGGTCGGCGTGGTCCGAGGCCCGGCGAGCTCCCGGTGCGGCACGAGGGCCCGAGTCCAACGGGCCCGGCGGAGCGACCGTCGATCCCCGCGCGGGGTACCGGACCGACCCCCGCCCCGGGGCCGCCTGGGGCGCTCCGAAAACAGGCGCCCGGGGCCTGCGTAGACTCCGCCCATGGATGCCGCCTCGGAGCTGCACGCCTGCCACTGCTGCGGGCTGCCCCAGCGCATTCCCCCGCTGGGCGCTGCCGAGGGGGCGCGCTGCGCGCGCTGCGACTCGCCCCTGCCCGAGCGCCGGCGGGCGCGCGAACGCAATCGCTGGGCGGCGGCGGCGGCCCTCTCGGCCCTGCTGCTCTATCCCCTGGGCGTGGGCCTGCCGGTGCTCGAGATCGAGCGCTTCGGGCACCGCCGCGCCTCGAGCATCCTGGGCGGGATCGAAGCGCTGCTGGCCGATGGCCAGCTGCTGGTGGGCGGCGTGGTTCTGCTGTGCTCCGTGTTGCTGCCGCTGCTCAAGCTCGGCGGGCTGCTGGTGCTGTGCCGTTTCGCCGAGCGCCTGCCGCCGGCCGGCGCCCGCGCGCGCCTGTGGCGCGCGATCGAATTCGTGGGCCGCTGGGGCATGCTCGATGTGCTGCTGGTGGCTTTGCTGGTGGCGACCCTCAAGCTGGGCGACCTGGTGGATGTGAACGCCGGCGAGGGCCTGATCGCCTTCCTGGGCATGGTCTTGGCGAGCCTTTTGGCCAGCGCCCTGTTCGACCCCCACGCCCTGTGGGACCCGCCCAAGCCGAGCGCCCCCGCCCGTCCCCAACCATGACCGAAGCTCAAATCCCCGTGGCCCGGGTCGCCAAGAAGCGCGCCAGCCCGTGGCCCTGGCTGCTGCCGTTGCTGGCGCTCGGCGCCGCCCTGTGGCTGCTGCGCGGCGCCTTCGCCGAGCGCGGCCCGCTGCTGACCGTGCGCTTCGAGCAGGGCCACGGCCTGCGCGCCGGCGACGCCCTGCGCACGCGCGGCATCCAGGTCGGCGTGGTCGAGCGCATCACCCTGTCGGAGGCCGGCGACGGCGTCGTGGTGCGCGCGCGCCTCGATCCCAGCGCCGCGGAGCTGGCGCGGGCCAGCACGCGCCTGTGGATCGCGCGGGCCGAGCTGGGCCCGAGCGGCGTGCGCGATCTCGACACGCTCTTGGGCCCGCGCTATCTGGCGCTCGCCCCGGGCGACCCCCAGGCGCCAGAGGCCCACGCCTTCCGCGGCCTCGAGCGCCCGCCCCTGGCCACCGACCTCGCCGGGGGGCTCGAGCTGGTGCTCGAAGCCGAAAGCCGCCTGGGCTTGGCCGAGGGGGCGCCGGTGTCCTACCGCGGCCTGAGCGTCGGGCAGATCGCCCAGATCGGGCTCAGCGCCGATCGCAGCCGCATCGAACTGCGCGCGCTGATCGCACCGGGCTACGCCGATCTGGTGCGCCAGAACACCCGCTTTTGGGTCGCCGGCGGCCTGACCCTCGAGGCCGGCCTGATCGAGGGCCTCGAGCTGCGCATCCAGAGCCTCGAGAGCCTGCTGGCCGGCGGCGTGGCCCTGGCGACCCCGGAGGCCCTGGCGCCCGCCGCCAGCCACGGGGCGCGCTTCGAGCTGCTCGCCGAAATGCCCCAGGGGGCGCTCGATTGGCGCCCGAACCTGCCCCTGCGCGAACTGGGCCTGCCCGTGGGAGCCGCGCGACCCCGGCCGGGCCGCACCGCGCTGGTCTGGAAGCAGGGGGCCTGGATCGCGCGCGAAGAGCGCCGCAGCGGCTGGTGCCTGCGGGGCCAGGATGCGCTGATCGGACCCGCCGACCTGCTCGAGCCCCCGCCCGAAGCGCGCTCCGGCAGTGCGCGCCTCGAATACGAGGGCCAAGCACTGGAACTTCCCGCCGCTTCCGGAGGCAAGCCGGCGACCGCCGCGGTCGAAGGCCCGCCAGAGACCGAGACCGCTGCGCTGCGGCGCCTGCCCCTGCCCCACGACCCCCAAGGATTCCCTCGCAGCCAGGAGCGCCGCGCCACGGCGCCCGAAGCCCTGCTCCTGTGCGGCGATCCGGCCCTGGGCGCCCTGTCGATCGAAGCCGAAGCGCTGGCGGCCGTGGAAGGCGCCCAGCGCTGGCGGATCATCTCCGGCCCGCGTCTGCCCGCCGACTGGCACGGCGCACCCGCCCTCGCCCGCTCCGACGGCCGCCTGCTCGGCTGCCTGCTGCTCGACGGCGACCAAGCCAGCATCGGCCTGCTGCCCGCCGAGTAGGGCCCGCGGCGGCTTCCTACGCGGGCGAGCAGGGTGCTTATCTCGGACTTGGATGGAAACACGCTCCCCAGAGCGGGGTCTCGCCAACCCTCGGGGCAGGGGACCGTCGCAGAAATCCAGACAGCCGGGAGCAACGCCCGCAGCGCCGATACCGGCTCATCCCGGAACTTCCGCGGGCCGCCCCTGCTCAGGCCAGCTCGGCGGGGGTGATGGCGCGGGTTTGGGGCTCGCCGCGGCGCAGCAGCAGCAGTTCGAGGCGCCGGCCGATCGAGGTGCGGGACAGGGAGCGGTGCAGGTCGCTGACCGAGTAGAGGGCGCGATCGCCAAGGCTCAGCAGCAGGTCGCCCCGTTCGAGGCCGGCTCGGGAGGCCGGGGAGCCGGGCTCGACGCGGCGCACGGCCACGGCCGCCGGGCGTGCACGCCCGTGGCGCTCGGCCAAGGCCTTCGGCAGCAGCACCTCTTCCGCGGCCACGCCGAGGTAGCCGCGGCGCACGCGTCCGTGCGCCAGCAGCTCCGAGACGACGAAACTCGCGGTGTCCGCGGGGATCGCGAAGCACAGCCCTTGGCTGCCGGGCAGGATCGCCGTGTTGATGCCGACCACGCGGCCGAGGCCGTCGACCAAGGGGCCGCCGGAGTTGCCCGGATTGAGCAGCGCATCGGTTTGGATCAAGCCCTCCAGCGGACGCCCGCGTTGCTGTCCCGGCAGGGCGCGCCCGAGCGCGCTGACGATGCCGAAGGTCACGGTGTGCGCCAGGCCATAGGGCGAGCCGATGGCGATCACCGGCTCGCCCACGCGCGGGCCCGAGCCCGCACCCAGGGCGAGATGCGGCCAGGCGCTGCCCGGTCCCAAGCGCAGGAGCGCCAGGTCCGTGAGCGGGTCCTCCCCGACCACCTGGACCAGCTCGCTGCGGCCGTCCGACAGCTCGGCCTCTACGGCGGTGGCTCCGTGGACCACGTGGCTGTTGGTCAGCGCGAAGCCATCGGGAGCGATCAGGACCCCGGAGCCGCCCGCCAGCTGCCCGCGGCCGGGCTGGAGCGCGCGCAGGTGCAGCACCGCCGGCGCCGCGAATTCCACCAGGCTGGCCACGGCATCGGAGAAGCCTGCGAGCGCGCCCGAAGGCAGCGCATGGGCCGCGGCCCGCGCCTGCGGCGGGTCGGAGTCCGCGGGCCCGGAAGCGGGGCCGGCCAGGAGCTCTGGACGGGGCGGAATCGTTGCGGAGGATCGAGGCGCTTCGAATGGAACGGACATGGGCGGGTCGGTCAGGCGGGCCCAGGCCCGCGCCGGAGCGCGCGGCGACCCCGCGCGAGGCCCTGCTCTCTAGTCCAGGCTTCAAGCGCCCCCGGTGCCTGCGGCGCGGGGCAGCAGCGGGTCCCAGGGCATCAGACCAGCCGGGCCTGGCTGCGTCGGGGCAAACGAACGCGCCGGCCCTGACGGGTTGACAGAAAACGTCTCGGGCTGAGCCCGAGCGGCAATACCGACCCGCCCGATGCCTTTGGGGCGGCGTCCGCCGGCCACCCAGGCTGGAATCGCCGCTGCGCGTCGGTTTTCGTCAGCCTCCGCCTAGCTCCGCCGCAGCCAGATCGATCGCACGCCCGAGCCGGCCGTGCCTTCGGCGGCCTGCGCCGAGCCCCCGGCGGACTCCTGTTCGAGCGGGGTCAGCGCCAGCCGCGGCCGCTCGCCGGCGCTCAGCGCCAGTTCCAGGCTCGACGCATCGCTCCAGAGCTCCAGGGTGCCACCGCCGGCGGTCAGGCGCGCGCGCAGGGCCAGCTCGCCGGGCCGGCCCGGGGCGAAGAGGAAGCGGCAGGCGCGCGCCGCCTCGCCGCTGGCGGGCACCTGGCCCAGGGGCGAGCGCGGGGTCGTGAAGTCGAAGGGGCCGCCGGGCAGGACCTGCGCTTGGCCGTCGAATTCGGCGCCCACGGCAGGGATCTCGAGCAGGCAGGCTAGGGTCGGATCGAGCTCCAGGGCGAAGCCGGTGATCAGCCGCTGGCGATCCGCATCGAGCAGCGCGCGGCCTTGCGCCGCTTCGACGCGCGCGCTGAAGCACAAGCCCGCCGGCTGCGCCCCGGGGACGCCGAGGCGCTCCGCGCGGCGCACCAACGCGATGCCCGGGCGGGCTTCAAAGCGCTGCTCTACGGCCCCCGGCGGCGTCGAAACCGACACGCTCCACAGGGGCTTGGTGCCATCGCGCCAGCGGGGTTCGAGACCGATCCAAGCACCGAACGGGGCCGCGCCCAAATCGAGCTCGAGCCAGCGTCCGTCCAGGTCCCCGGCCGCCAGGCGCACCCCGCCCCAATCGAACTCGTAACGCTGGGCCCGCCGTCCATCGGAGAGCACCTCGACCACCTGCCCCTCCAACCCGGAGGTCCCACGGCAACCTCCCAGCGCCGCCAAGGCCACGCAGCCGGCGAGCCAGCAGCCCAGGGAGCGCGCTCCGATTCGATTGCGTAGCGCCGCGATGGCGGCCAGGGTCCTGGGCTGCATAACCCCACCCTACCCCTCCCCGAATCGGCCTCCAAGCACTGGCCCGACACCCCGGCGCCGAAACGTCCACGCGCCAGCGAAAACGCCCTGGCATTGGTCGCTTCGACCCGCCCCAGCCAGCGGGCTGGGGGCCTCCTCCCTCCCTCATCCCCGCTACTGCACGGTGATCTGGAGGGCGCTGGAGCTGCTGAAGCTGCCCAGGCCGCCGCAGGCGGCGGTGTTGAGCCACAGGAACTGGAAGCAGGCGCTCTTGCCCAGGCTGGCGGCGGGCAACAGCAGCGGGAACTCGGCCCAGCCGGTGGCGTTGCTCTGCACCGGGAGCAGGGCTGCCAGGGTGCTCAGGTCGAGCAGCACTCCGACGCCCAGCAGCGGCAGGGGCAGCGGGCTCGGGCCCGCGGACAGGCCCAGGAAGCCCACCGCGCTGGGCGGGGCGCCGGAGGCGGTCAGGGCGAAGCTGGGGCTGCCGGCTTGGGGCTGCTCGGTGACCCCGATCCAGATCTCGGCTCCGCAGGCCGGCGTGGACTCTCCGTAACGCTCGGCGCCGGAGGGCAGCATGTCCATCACGGTGATGTAGCCGTCCGAGCCGCCCTTGAACACGGACTGGAGCGCGTCGGGGGTCAGGGGCAACTGGACCCCCGAGAACGTGTAGCCGGTGAACACGGCACGCCCGTCCTTGAACAACCCCACGCCGGTGCTGAAAGAACTGGGACCCAAGTAGGAGCCGTATAGCAGGCGATCCAAGCCTGGGGTAAATCTGGCAACGAATGACTTCGAGGATCCACCCGGTGCGTTTGGCTGAGCCGCACCGGCGGTTATTTGGACACCGAATGCGTTGCTCCCCGTGGTATGGCCAGTCACCGTGACGACCCCACCAGCATCCACAGCGATTCCAGTGGCAGTCTGGACGCTATTGCAGCACTGCGGGTTCGCCCCCAAGAAGGTTGACCGAACGAGCTGCGTCAAGTCCGGTGTAACTTCGAGCACCACGATTTCCCGGTCGTTGCCGGGGAAAATCGTCGAATCGAAGGCGCCCGGTGTGATCGGGAAGTCCACGGCGGTGGTGAACCCACACAGGTGCAGGTTGCCCTCCGGCCCCCAGCACAGGTCCGTGAAGCGGGTCCCGCCAGGTAGGCTGCCCCCGATCCAGGTTGAGGCGAGCAAGGTCGAACCCGTCGGGTCGAGCTTGCAGATGGCACCGCCGTATTCGCCGCTTTGGAACACCCCGCTGGTCACTGGAAAGGAATCACCAACGGTTCCGCCCGTGACGTAGGCATTGCCTTCAGCGTCTAAAACCACTCCTCGGAACTCCTCCCAAACCAACGGGACCCCCAGGAGCGTCGAATAGACCAAGCTCTTTCCATCGGGGGCGTACCGAACAACAATGCCCTCAAAGGTGGTGTTGTCCGTGGAAGTCTGGTACGCACCCGGCGTGGTCGGGAAGTCATTGGATCCAGACCGGCCTACGGCGACTGCCGACCCGAGGGCGTCCACCGCAATCGCGAAGATCTGCTCCTCGAACTGATGCCCCCCCACGAACGTGGAATAAAACAGGCTGTTGCCATCCGAACGCAGACAAGTCACCCAGCCATCGCTATCGTTGGTCTGGGGTCCGAAATCGGTATCCACCGCTCCCGGTGTGACGGGAAAATTGCCAGAGTCTGTATCCCCGCCCGCATAGATGCGTCCGTTGGGCCCCAGGGTCAGGGCGAGCGCCCGAT
>ERZ1066117.1273-NODE-1273-length-13086-cov-5.584836_pt1 | contig 13086 bp, 10 predicted proteins | sample MGYA00382764_ERZ1066117 | MGnify/ENA primary metagenome ERZ1066117 (study PRJEB33369, sample SAMEA5778347) | biofilm metagenome | biome: Industrial cooling water; feature: Water cooling tower basin; material: Biofilm | place: United Arab Emirates | collected...
AGGCGACGACCTGGGCAAGTCGATGTCGGCCTATCTCTGCACTCGCATCGCCAAGCATCCGCGCATCGAGGTTCTGCTACATCACGAAGTGCAGGAAATGGGCGGCAACGACTGTCTCGAATGCGTCACTCTCGTGGATCGCCGTACAAACACCACGCGCAGGCTGGATTGCGCCGGGCTATTCATCTTTATCGGTGCCCAGGCTCACACCGACTGGTTGCCCGACACCGTGCGACGCGATTCCAAGGGATATGTCCTCACCGGGGTCGCGGCCGGCAAGGATCCCCTCTGGCCGCTCGATCGCGCTCCGTGCGATTTGGAAACGACGGTCCCGGGCATCATGGCCGCCGGCGATATTCGCTCAGGTACCACCAAGCGATGCGGCTTCGCGGTCGGCGACGGCTCGCTGGCCATCACGTGCGTGCATCGCTACCTCGGTGGCCTGGCGTGAAGAGGCGTTTGCTGTTCATCGGTTGAACAAACTGAGAATCCGCGCGATCCAGATGAGAACAAAGAAGCCCACGGCGATGTACGAGAGGATCCCCCAGACGTCCCCTGGTGACTCATTCGCCTCCCGCAATCGCTGTGCCTGTTCCGGAGTCAAGTCGGCGGATGTCTCCACGGGTGGCGATAAGTCCCCTGCAGTCTCCTCGGGCAGATCGTAGGGACGCGAATAGAACGTGCCGTCGTCCCCCTCCACTCGGGCCCCCAGACGCTGGGCCAGTTGCAGCAGCTTGGCCAGGATCGCGCGGTCGGGGTTTTTGGTGAAGACCCGGCCTTCCTGCCAGAAAAACCACGTTCCATCGGGGTAGCGACACGGTCCGGTCCAGAGGACGGTATCGGGAGAGTCCCGTTCCGGACGCAACTCCTGGTCCGAGGCGACAACCCGGTGCCACTCGTCCCGAGAGATGGGTACGGCCGCGCTTTGGGTCCACGAGTCCGCCCGGTGGAGATGCACATCGTAGCCCATGACCGCTCCTCTGCTGATCCCTTGTTTGAGCTTCATTGTGATGGATTATCCAGGTGGAGTCAAATCAAAAGGAACGAGTTGCTTGACCTCTGACACCCGTCCGAGTAGGATGAGACCCCGTCACCTCCTGGAGGCATCTCCCATGCTACTTTTCCGGCTCTTCAGTGTTGGCACGCTTACCTCCCTCAGCGCCGCCCTGCTGGTCGGCGGCATCATTCGGCTGATTCCGCCGCGTGAGCGATCCCTGCCACCGGAGGAACCCCCCGCGCAAACGGTGGTGCTCGGTCATCCCGAACCCTCTTCAGTCGCGCTGCTGGCAAACCTGCCTGCTTGCCCCACCGAACAGGACGCCTATCGCGAGCCATCGACCCGGGACGAGGTGGAGTGGACCGACAGCGTCGCTCTGATTCCGCCGCCGGTCGCCCCGGCGATCGAGTTGCCGCGTGTCGAGATGCCCGAGCGATCGGCGTTGCCGGAACTGCCCGCCTTCCCGCCACGCACCCGTGCGATTCGACCAGAGGCGATCCGCATTCCCCGCACCCAGAAGCTCGGTGAAGACGCCCTCGCGCGGCAACTCCAGACCGTCTCGGAGATTTCCCTCTACCGGTCGCTGACGCTCGCCCAGGCCCAGTCGTTCAATCACGGCGGTGCCAGTCCGGGAGCAACCACCCAACCACCGCCGCTGCTCGATCGGGAGGGGTTACCCGCCTTGCGCGGCGAGGCGTGCAAGCTCTCCGAACCCGACGCCCAGCACTTGCAGAAGAAATCCGTCCTGCTGCGGCAGATGCTCGACAGTCCTCGGGGGCGGTTTTCCGGTCTCACCACCATCGGTGCCAATCTGGACTCGACCTATGCCCTGACCCAATCGCTCTTCCGCGGGCCGTCCTCTGGCGATTGGCTCCAGAGCGAATCGGTCCCCGTGCTGGTCCAGATGCTCATGGCCGAGAACACCAACCGTCGAAAGGTGCTGATCGAGGCTCTGGCGAAGATCCCCACGCCGCGGGCGACGGTGGCCCTGGCCCAGCGAGCCTGTTTCGATCTCGACCCGGAACGACGACTTCAGGCCGTCCAGGCCCTCGCCACCCGCCCCTCGGAAGAGTATGTCGGCGTGTTGATGGCTGCCCTCCGGTATCCCTGGCAGCCTGTCACGCAACATGCCGCCGAGGCGCTGGCCGCACTCCAGCGCAAGGAGGTAATTCCCGGGCTGCTGCAGATGCTCGATCAGCGGGACCCGAACGCGCCCTACACCAAACCAGGCCACAAGGGTCAGTTCGTCCGCGAGATGGTGCGGATCAATCACTTCCGTGGCTGCATGCTCTGCCATCCGGCCTCGCACGACACCAAGGATCTGGTTCGTGGCGGCGTGCCCACCACCGATGCGCCGCTTCCCAGCGGGACGCTCTACTACAACCCGCGTGGCATCACCATCACCGCCCGCGTCACCTACCTGCGCCAGGATTTCTCCTTCCCGCAACTGGTGTCCGAGCCGGGTCCCTGGCCGGGTCAGCAACGCTTCGACTTCCTGACACGCGAACGGCCCGCCACCCCTGAGGAAACCAGCCGGGTCCTCGAAGGTCAACTCACACGGAGCAACGAAACGGCCATTGTTCACGCGCTCAAGTATCTCACTGGCGAAGATGCCGGCTCCACGGCTGACGACTGGAAGAAACGCTTCCTGCATCGCGAGGTGACGGCGACGGTGCGGCTCCAGGGCCTGAAGGACGCCCGAGCCCTCACGGTGGACGAGGCGGGCACGGCCCTGGTCGCCGAGCGTGAACGGATCGTGCGGTTGCCGCGTGAGGGAGCGGTGAGCGAGTGGCATTACAGCGTGGCGCCGATCCGCGATCTGGCCCTGGATGCACGCGGCGCGGTATGGGTGGCGATGGAACGGGCGACGGCCTTGCAACGCATCGACCTGCGGACCCAGGTGCGAACGACCCCCACGGATTCACGCTCGCCTCTGCACGAGCCGATGCAACTCACGCGCGACAAACATCGCGGCCTGTATATCGTTCAAGGCGACGGTCAGGTGAAGTATCAGAATGCGTCTGGGACCGTGCGATCGGTTGCTCTGGGCAAGCACAAGGTGCAAGCTCTGGCGCTCAACACCGAGGGCGACGGTCTTTACCTGGCGATCGGCACGGATCTCTGGCGTGCCCGCATCACCGAGGCCGGCACGGTCGAGACCCCTGTGCGCATCTGGGAGGGCCGCACGGCTCTACACCGGCTGGCGGTTGATGAACGCGAAGTGATCGTGGTGGGCACGGCCGAGGGAGTTCAATACCTCTCGCCCGAAGGTCTCCGACTGGGCCAGACACCGCTTCGCGAACCGGTCGTTGCCCTCACCGTGCGGGGTAGCCATGCCCATGTGCTCACGTCGGCCAAGCTCTATTGCATCGAGCTGGCAGCCGTCAGTCGGCCCTGATTCGTTGGCAAGGTTTCGGCCCTCCTGCACAGGAATGTGGGAGGGCCGAAAGCGTTACTTCTTGGCCGGCAGAATCAGCACCTCGGAGGCCGTGGCCTGGATCGGGAACGATTCCCGGATATCGCCGGTGAACGTCACCTGGACGAGATCGCCCTTCTTGATGTCGTCGTACTTAGCATCCACCTTCTTGCCACCCTTCCAGGTGTAGATCTTGGCCGTGGAGGGAACGGTGACAACGGCTTGATCGTACTGGGTGTCCTTTTCCTTGGTGCCGACGATCCGCAGGGTGCCTTGTTCCGCTTTGCCCTTGAAGAACATTCGCGCTTCTACCTTGCCGCGGATGTCGGCCTTGGGCGGCGCGACCGGTTTCGGCTCGGGTTCGGAATCGGCGCGAACCAGCACCACCAGGCTTAGCATCACACTCATTGCGATCCAACGCATAACCACTCTCCCTTTCGAGCGAACTTTGCTTCCCCGTGCGACCGGGGCGTTGCCGGGGCATTCTATGAACCGACGATCTACCGTCGCTTTGGGATTTCTCCCTGTTGATCGATCCATCTCTTTCGTACATCAATGCCATCGAGTCGTTTCTTGTGGCCCCTCTTCGCGGAGATTCTGCACATGGCTGAACCGGTTGTCATCGCCACCTGGCCTTTCGGAGCCACCGCCACCAAGACGGCCCTGCCACTGCTTGAGGGCGGCAAGTCGGCTCTGGATGCTGCCCTTGCCGGCGCCCAGGCGGTCGAGGACGATCCGACGGTCAACTCGGTGGGTTTCGGCGGCCTGGCCAACGCCATCGGCACCATCTCGCTCGACGCCTGTGTGATGGACGGTAAAACGCTCGCCTGCGGTGGTGTGGCCGGCGTCGAGAACATCCGCCACGTGGCCGCACTGGCCCGACGGGTGATGGAGAAAACGCCCCACGTCTTGCTGGTGGGCGAAGGGGCGCGACTGTTCGCCGTACAGCAGGGCTTTCCGCTGGAGACGTTGCTGACACCCGAATGCGTCGCCGAGTGGTACAAGACGCGCCCCAAACCCAAAGGCAAGGCCGGCGACAAGGACGTAAGCCTGGACCTGGCCCCGGCCGGCACCTTCCCCTCGGATTCGCACGACACCGTCACCGTGCTGGCGCTCGACAAGGCCGGCAACCTGGGCGGCGTGTGCACCACCTCGGGCCTGGCGCACAAGCTGCCCGGCCGGGTGGGCGATTCGCCGATCATCGGCGCGGGTTTATACGTGGATAACGAGGCCGGAGCGGCGGGGGGTACGGGCGTCGGCGAGGAGATCATCCGTGTCGGCGCGAGTCTGCTGATCACCGAGGCCATGCGTGCCGGCAAGGTGCCCCAGGCCGCCTGCGAGATGGCGGTGCAGCGCGTCAACGCGGCCGCCGCCCGGCGCGGTGTGCATCCAGCCCGCGTTGCGTTCCTGGCTCTCGATCCGCGAGGCCGCGTCGGCGCCGCGGCGACCAAGGGCACCGATTTCAAATACGCCGTGGGCCGCGGCGGTAAGACGGAGTTGTTGCAGGCGAAGGAGTTGGGCCGCGAGTGAGGCGACCCAGAGAGAGGAGCGCGGGGTGGGAAGCCTGTGCTCAGGCGATGGCAAAAGATCCTTCCCCCCGGTCGGGACAGGCGGTACAATCACCCGTGAGCATTCAAGAACGTACGAAGGAGCGTCATCTCATGCGGAAAGTGATTTCCTCTTGTGTCTTGTTGTTCGGAGTTTTCTTGCTCGGCTGCAGCCCTGCCGTCCCTATCGACACGCTGGCAGAGCCCTCTAAGGTTCCAGCCACGGATCTACCCGCCGGGATACCGGTCCCCACGCCACCGCCCCCCGGGTTCTCTCCGTCTGATGGCAAATATTTCGCCCCCCCTTCGACCTATACCCCTCCAGGATCTCGTTCGGAACCTTCGCGTGGGGATGATGCCGAGGGCCTGCTGGTGAGGGCCTCCGAGTTGGCGGAAAAGGTCACGACGAATTCCAATGTAAGCATCATCGAACGATTGTGGAAGGTGAAGGTAAAGGCGATTCGCCATCGCGTTTCGCCCGACGGGACTGGATCAAGAGAACAGCCGAAGAACTCGCGTCGCTACGAACTGCTGTTTGAGTTCACCGAGGATTTGACCAACGACGAAATCGAACGGATCTCTCAAGCGGGGATGGCAAAGGCAGTCGCCTTCGAGTTTTACTTATTCGATTCGGAGAACGTCGTTCTCAAGCGTGAGCCGGCCATCACCCTGGATGGGGAGATCACCGGGGTACGGGGCGACGCGTTCCGCATGTTCCTGCGTGTCCCCATCGAGATGCCCATCGCCCGCATCGAGGCACGCGAACCCAAGGTGAACCGTCGCTCTCTCGACTTTAGACCAAAGGATTCAATACAGAAGGACTGACGTTCCCCAGTGGTCCATCCTGATCCAGGACCTCAATACCACAGGCCCACGCCCACGACGGGGCCGTGCAGGTTCAGGTCGCCGAAGCGGAACCAGTCGTAGCCGGCGTAAATTTGCAGATGGTGAAACTGCACGCCCGCCGTGCCGCGTACCCGACTGGTCCACTGGTCATGCAGATGACCCACCTGGGCCTCGGCCGAGAACACAAACGGGCGCCTTGGAAATAGATCGAGCGACACGCCGCCCAGCGTGCCCAATCGGGCGCGGTCGCTTTCCAGCAATCCCTGCACGCCAACCTGCGCGTGCATCTGCCAGTGCTCCGCCTGGACCAGTCGATACGTGGACAGGACATTGCCAAAGACGCGATCGGGCTGCGCGGGGAAGCCGGGGTCGTCGCGGAAGTAGTCCCACTGCGACACCACACCCCAGCGCGAGGCGGTATCGATCGCGAATCGTAGCCGAGTGCGATCAATGTCCGAGAGCGTCTTTCCGCCCTCGGCAAACGCGCGTATCGACAAACAGTTGGTCTTGCCGGTCGCCTCTGCCTCCCACGGCACCAGGTAGCCGCCCCCACCCTCGGCGTACGGGGAGGCGGGAAAGACCGCCATGCCGCGCAACTCATCCCATGGCCAGGTGATGAACCACGGATCGATCGGCCGCAACTCGCCGCCCAGGGTTCCCTCGTCGGACGCGGGCACCGTGCTGACAATGCCTGGCACAGGTGCATCGGGCGACACTGCCACGGGCTGCACGCTTTCGGGCGGCCCCTGCCCTGCCACGCAAAGCACTCCCCACAACAACACAACGATCGAGCCCACGGGACGCATGGCGATGAACCTCCCCACCGCCGGCCCGCATATCAAGGGGACCGTGGAAAGAAAAGCTCACCTGCGCGAGACGCATTCCCTTCGCACTCAATACCACAGACGCAGACCCACCATCGGGCCGTGCAGATCGACTCCGCCCAGGTGAAGCCAGTCGTAGCCGCCAAAGAATTCGACGTGCTTCCACTGCGCCCCCACGGTGGCGCGCACTCGGCTGGTGAACGAACGATGGATGTGTCCCACGTCCACCTGCGCCCCGAGCACCCAAGGCTTCACCGGGAAAATCTCGGTTCCGTAGGAAAAGTTCAGGCCACCCCGGGTGCGGTCATCGTCGAAGTAGCCGCGCACACCCAACCCCGCATGCATCTGGATACGCTCGGCTTGCACAAACCGGTACGTGATCATCAGATCACCAAACACGGCGTTATCGTGGCAGCCGCAGTCGAGCTTTTCGTGGAACAGATCCCACTGCGTCGAGATGCCCCAACGCGTGGAGGTGTCGGCCCGGCCGCGGATCGCGAAACGGTTGAGGCCCGAGTAGTCGTTGCCGTTCTCGACGCCCAGGGTAAGCCCGGCGTACTTCGACTCGCCACTCCCGGGGGGCGCGTGCAGATAACCCACGCCATCGCCGTAAGGATGCGAGGAGAAAGCCGGACCGTGAGGCAAGGTCTCCCACAGGGCGACAGGCACCCAGAATGGGGCCGTGAGAATCAGTCCACCCCCGAAGATATCGTCGAAGAGATTGGGCGAATCCTCCTCGTCTTCGAACAATCGAAGGGTGTCGTCTGAGTTGCGTTTGTCCCGATTCTCTGGGACATCAGGACGAGGCGTGTACACGGTCGTCCGCACGGCCTCCAGTTTCCCCTGAGCGGCCACACTACCCACGGCAACGAGCATGCACAGCCCGATCCAAGCGAATCGCCTCATGACCGGCTCCCCGAGAGGTTTTGGCGAAGCGGCATAATGAAGCCGGGCGCAAAAGGCAAGGCGGATTGATCGCAGGATCGGATCGTAGCGCCTTGGGAAAGCGGTGGGTCGCGAACCTCCCATCGTCTGGGAACCCTCTTTCTTCTAAGATGATTCTCGGACCACCGTCATTCGTACCCTGTTGCAAGGATTTCTCCATGCCCTGGCGGCGTACTCTCACCTGTGGCGAAGCTCGCGAATCGCACATCGGCTCCACCGTGACCCTCAATGGCTGGGTCAACACCTACCGCGCTCAGCAGCATCAGGTGTTCGTCGACCTGCGCGATCGTTACGGCCTCACGCAGGTGGTTTTCGAGAGCGACACCGATGCCGATCTGTTCGCCCGCGCCAGCGAACTGCGCTCCGAGTGGGTCGTCGCCGTCACCGGCACCCTGCGCGCCCGGCTGCCTGGCAAGGAAAACCTCAAACTCGCCACCGGCAAGGTGGAACTGCTGGCGACCGGGCTCACGGTGCTCAACCGCTGCCCCACGCCGCCCTTCGAGGTGATGTCGCGCACCCAAAAGGACTCCCTGGAACTGCTGGACCCCGAACCGCTCGCCAACGAGGATCTGCGGCTTCAGTACCGTTTTCTCGACCTTCGCCGCCCCACCCTACACCGCGCCCTGGCCTTGCGACACCGCCTGAACAAGGTCATCCGCGACTTCATGGATGCCGAGGGGTTCCTCGAACTGGAGACGCCGCTACTGGGCAAGAGCAGTCCCGAGGGGGCACGCGACTACCTGGTGCCCTCACGCGTCTTCCCCGGCTCCTTCTTCGCCCTGCCTCAGTCGCCGCAACTCTACAAACAGTTGCTCATGGTCGCCGGCTATGACAGGTACTTCCAGATTGCCCGTTGCCTGCGCGACGAGGACCTACGTGCCGACCGGCAACCGGAATTCACACAACTCGACGTGGAGATGTCGTTCGTCGAGATGGAAGATGTGCTGACGCTGGTCGAGCGTCTCGTGATCGCCATTTTTGAAAAATGCATTGGTGTCACGCTGACGGCCCCTTTCCCACGACTCGATTATGCCGAGGCAATGGAATCCTACGGCAGCGACAAGCCAGACCTGCGTTTCGAAATGAAGATTCACAACGTCTCCGATCTGTTCGCCAATAGCGAACTGGGGCCGTTCAAGGACACCCTGGCGGCAGGCGGGAGCATCCGCGCGATCAACGCCGTCGGTGCGGCGGCGACCTACACGCGCAAGAATCTCGACGAGGCCAACGAGGCCTTCAAAGGCAGCGGCGGCGCGTTGCTGGCCTACGTCAAACTGGAGGCTGACGGCAAGGTGGGCTCGTCGATCGCCAAGTTCCTCACGCCCGAGATTCAGGCCGAGCTCCTGGAACGTCTGGGGGCCAAACCGGGGGACCTGCTCTTCCTCGGCGCTGCCCCCGACCGGGAAACCATGGGCGGCCTCCGCGTGCAGGTGGCCCAAAAACTCGGCCTTGTCTCACCCACGAAGAAGGATTTCAAGGTCGCCTGGGTGCTCAACTTCCCCTCGTTCATGTGGGACGCCGAGGAAGGCCGCTGGGTGGCCAATCACCATCCCTTCACCGCGCCACGCTATGAGGACGTGCCGCTGCTCGCAACCGACCCCGGCAAGGTGCTCGCCAAGGCCTACGACCTGGTCTGCAACGGCTACGAGGTGGCCGGCGGCAGCATCCGTATCCACGACCGCGCGGTGCAGTCGGCCCTGTTTGGTGCTCTGGGCATGACCGAGGACCAGGCGCAGGCACGCTTTGGCTTTTTGCTCGACGCCCTCAAGTACGGCGCCCCGCCCCACGGCGGCATCGCCTTCGGGCTCGATCGCTTCGTGATGCTCCTGGCAGGTACCATGAACATCCGCGACGTGATTGCATTCCCGAAGAATCAGCGCGCCCGCGACCTCATGACCGGTGCCCCGGCCCCCGTGGACGATCGACAGCTCACCGAGTTGCAGATCGCCCTCAGCGAGCCGCCAGCCGCCGACACGGAGTAGAACGGAGGTAATCAGGCCTCCTCGTCGCGATCGAGTTGCCGCAACTCCCGGCTGGCGTCGAACACCGGCGGCGGGAGTTGCCGGGCGATCATCTCGGCATCGTCGAGGCTGAGATCGGTCTTGGCCGGTCCACTCCCGCGAAACAGGGGCAACCCCCGTCGCAGGGCCATGATCTCGCGGCGGGTTCGTCCCTTGGGCGCATCGGGCCACTTGCCGATCCGCTCGTGCAGATCTACAAAGTGCGACACCACGTCCCGGATATAGCGCCAGTACCCCGGATTATCGGTCTGGATGTAAAACATGCCACCGGGCACCAGCGCCCGGTGCACCAGCACCATGAATTCGGGCGTGATCAACCGCTTGTGCACCTCTCTGACATCGTAATATGGCTGTGGATGATAGATGTGGATTTCACTCGCGCACCCCGCAGGTAGATGATCGCGTAGTAATCGAACGCCATCGAGCACGCCAAAGCGAATGTTCGATAGACCACGCTGATTCCCCCGCCGCGTCGCGTAACGGATCACCACCGGCTTGGGATCAATTCCCAGGTGGTTCACCTCAGGCTTCCACACCGCGCTGCCGATCAAGAATCGGCCATTCCCGCAACCAATATCGACGATCAGCGGCGCGGCCCGGCCGAAGGTCGCCTCCAGGTCCAGAAGGCCGCTCGGCCAGGATTTCAGCGCCGTGTTGGTCCACAGGGTGGGATCGAGGATTTCGCCAGCGATCGGCACGCCAAATTCGCGTTCGATCTGGCGTTTCTTGCGTTCGGGTTTCAAAGGCTATTCTCCCGGGTGTTTAGCATTAATCATAGCCCTCTGAGAAGGATCGAAAATGCAAAGAAAGCGGCTCGCCGCTGTCCGAGTTCGTCTTTTCCTGTCGAGAAGAACACGTAGAACACCAATACTCCCCCCCTTTGTTCTTTGCCCAAACAGGAGCCCCTCCATGGCCGTTACCCTGCCGCTGCCCGCTACCCTCCGGACCCAGGCGGAACGTTTCTTCTCGCAATCGTTTGCACCGACGACGATTCAACCCGTCTCTGGGTTGCAGGCGCGCGGCTTTGCCGCCCTGGCCGGCGAAGGTCGGATCTTGATGGCTCCCGAATGCTACCGTCCCGAGGAGCCAACCGGCCAACACCTTCTCTGGCACGAACTGGCCCATCTGGCCCAGCAGGCACGCGGCCATGTCTCGTCGACGGGAACGGCTCTCGTGAACGATCCGCTGCTGGAGGCCGAAGCAGACCAGATGGCCGAGGCGGCCCTGCGAGGCGAGAGATCGGCGCGATGGATTTCGCGTCCAGTGGCGTCGGCGACGGCGGGCGTCTACCAGCCTGTAATCTCTTTCCCGAACAAGGAGGGTCAATTGGTTCCCTTCTCAACCAAGGGGAACGCAGAACGCCTTTGGGAAGCGATGAACGACAAGACCCGAGGGTTGAACGCAAAGCTTCGGGAGCAGATGAAGAACAAGCTCATCAACTGGGTGACGGCCCCCAAAAAAGCCATGCTTTGGGGAAAGAAAGGCCACAACAAACAGTTCCGGACGCTCGACGAGCTTTATACGGCTCTCAAGGGGCGGATCGAGAGCCACGACAGCAAGAGTCGGGAACGGCAGATCGCCCTGCGTGTCGAGAAGAGCTCCTCGATTCGGAGGAATCTGGCCGCCTTCATTAAAGATTGCGTAAATGTGTTCCATCTGCAATGGATGAAAAACAAAGACTTACGCACAGAACTGGAGGAAGTTCCCGGAGGTCGCTACGCGCCGTTCTACAGCGTCTCAACGCTGATTGCTGGCCTGCGCAAAAAGGGTCGCTCCCTCACGGAGGGGATGGAATACATGCTGGGCGCAGGCAAAGGCGGACGCCCAGTAACGGAGATCGGAGCCTTCCTTGCCGATTACGCCATGTGTGTTAGAGACTGGTGCGTGGTGAAGGATCCGGAGGATGATAACGAATGGATATCTGTCGTTGATGACAAGATCTACGCTTTGCCACACGCGGAAGGTCGCCTAGACCATCACTCTGTCAATGAACAGAATGCCTGGATCAAAGCGGCTCGAGCGGCAAACGTCCGGTTGGGAGCAGGCCCCTCTGCAACAACCAAGATCACCCTGATGGTATGCTTCTATATGCTGGAAAGTTTGAAATACTCACGAGACAGACGAAATACTATCTTGTGCAACCTCGCTCTGGCCCTGTTCGCTTTCTGGAACCTCAACCGGAAATGGCTCCAGACCACCAGCGAGATTCACACGTTTCATGAAGTCATGCTCGTAGCCCACGGCATGGGCGTGCCGCTGGTGCGGTCCTCGAATCACACCGAAGTCAACCTGGCCACGTTTGAATACCCCGATCCGAGCGATATCGAGGGCTAAGGCCGGAGCGGTGGCAACAACCCCGCCTTGCGGAAAGATCGGCCAGAAGGCATACACGAGGGAAAAGTGTTCTACGCTTGGGACGAGAGTGCGAATCGCGTGCTCCTGTTTCCCGGAGTCTCCAATGTCCCTGTGCTGCTTCCCTTTGGCGCCCTCGTTTCGTCGGCATGCGGAACGGTTCTTCGCCCAACCGTTCGCGGATGTGACCCTTTGCCTTCAACCCCAGCTGGCCCAACACGGAATCGCCGCCCTGGCCGGCAACCGCACCATCTTGCTCGACCCGGCGCATTACCAGCCGACTACCCGCCAGGGACAGCATTTGTTGTGGCACGAACTGGCTCACCTGGCCCAGCAGTCACGTGGCCATGTTCCCATGACGGGCTCCGCCATTATTCACGATCCGCTTCTTGAGGCTGAGGCCGACCAGATGGCCGACGCGTTTTTGCATGGAGATCAGACAGCCCGCTGGATCAGCGCTCCCACGGCCCAGCCGGCGTTGAAGGTCTGGCAACCGGTGGTCACTGTGTTGATCGATGGACGGGAACAGAAGTTTGAAGGCGGTGTGTTCAGCAAGGATGCCAGTCGCCTGTGGAAATTGGTCCTACCCTTCGCCAAGGGGAAGAGTAAGGACCTGTTGACCCGGATGGAGAAAAAGTTGGCCGATTGGGTCAACGCCGCCCCCAAGGCCATGCTCTGGGGTCGAAAAGGCTACGATAAACAGTTCAAATCGGTTCAGGAAGTGTTTGAAGCACTGCATGGCCGAGCCACCAGTCGCGACAATCGCGATCTGGAGCGCCGCATCGCCCTCCGCGTGGAACAAAGTTCGAGCATCAAGCGGAGCCTGGCTGACTTCATCCGAACGCCGTTGAAGACGCACCATCGAAACTGGATGAAGGACAAGAGCAAACAGAAGATCCTTACCCGCGTGCCCGGCGGACGCTATGCTCCGTTTTATAGCGCCGTCACCTTCATCGCCGGCATCATCAACAAGGCCAATAAATCCCTCGACGAGGGTCTCACCTACATGGACAACGGCGGAGTTGCCGGGCGAGCCATCCCCGAGGTAGCAGCGTTTTTATCGGACTACATGATGAAGGCGCGGGAATGGTGTCTGACAGAGGCAGGGGAATCGGTCGCCTCGGACAAGGTGACCCCC